>Ga0302324_100009811_pt1 | contig 19950 bp, 16 predicted proteins | sample Palsa_T0_1_FD_201949 | JGI IMG/M metagenome (GOLD analysis project Ga0302324, IMG submission 201949) | Peat permafrost microbial communities from Stordalen Mire near Abisko, Sweden - Palsa_T0_1 | ecosystem: Environmental > Terrestrial > Soil > Palsa > Peat permafrost | place: Sweden: Abisko...
GTTCGCTCCCAGCTTTTTTGCGAGCGCCGCGTTTTCCGGCCCGCGCCCGATAGCAGCCACCTTATAACCAAACTTATTCGCGAATTGAATTCCGAGGTGGCCCAGTCCGCCGATACCCTGCACCGCAACCAGGTCGCCGGGCATCGCGCCGCTGTGCCGCAGCGCATTGTAGGTGGTAATTCCGGCGCAGAGCAGCGGCGCTGCTTCCACGTCACTTAGAATTTCTGGTATCGCCACCAGTGCCTCGACAGGAGCCAGCATGTATTGCTGGTACCCGCCGTCATAACTGATGCCCGGAATTTGCAGATTGCGGCAATTGCGAAAATCTCCGCGCCGGCACGAGACACAAGTGTTGTCCTGGCCGCCGTGCCAGCCGACACCGACGCGCTGCCCCTTTTTCCACGCGGAAACACCGGCGCCCAATTCATCGATGATGCCCGCGACTTCGTGCCCTGGGATCCGGGGATACTGAATTCCTGGCCAGAGGCCGTCTTTGGTGAGCACGTCACTGTGGCAAACACCACAGGCTTGCACCTTAATGAGCACGTGTCCTGCACCCGGTTTAGGAATCTCGCGCTCGACGATCTCGAAATCTCCTCCCGCCTTAGGAACCTGCGCCACCTTCATTGGTCCAACTGCAACTTTTGTAGTCGCCATAATGCCTCCCGTAAATTCTCAAGCATCGTGTTGGAAAATATTGCCGGCGAGGCAGCCGAGTATGGCTCGCCGCACCAGTTCTTGCTTTCGCTAACCCGAGTAGGTCCTGTGCATCAGGAACCTCTCTTATACCCCAACCTCGAAAATGATTTCCAGTTCGACCGGAGTGCCGAGCGGAAGGCTGGCGACGCCATACACCAAGCGGCAAGGGCTCTTGTCTTTTCCGAAGACGTCTTGCAGCAACTCCGAAGCGGCGTCAGCGACTTTCGCCTGATCGCGGACGTCTCCCGAAGTGGCCACCGACACGCCGAGCCGGACAATGCGCGTCACATTGTCGAGCGATCCCAAATGCTGCCGCGCGACAGCGAGGACGTTGAGCGCCGCGAGGTAAGCCGCCTTGCGCCCCGCTTCCACATCGAACTCCGCTCCGACGCGTCCAACGAACTTCGCCTCGTGGCCTTCCGTGGGAAGCATTCCGCTCAGAAAAAGCAGATTGCCCGTCTGCACCGCTTCCACATAGGTGCCGAACGGCTCGGGCGGCGCCGGGAGCTTGATGCCAAGTTCTTTCAACCGCTGCTCGGCGCTGGCCGGGCGAGAGCCTGCGGGGGTTACCATTTGCGCTTTCGAATTTGTATTCATCTATCTCTCTCCCATTGGTTGGAAGACTCCTGGTTGCGCATATCCGACTGGACCGGATGCGCTGAAGCGTCGAAGCCAGAAGTGTGGAAGCGAAAATTAGGCAGCCAAAGCCAGCGAGCGGACAGGGAATCCGGTTCAATACGGCCCAGTCCCCACTCGCTAACGTGTGCTCAACGGGCAACTGCCTGCCTTGCGCCAAAACCTTTTCAAGAAACGCGCGAACGGCCCGCAGCCGAGGCAATCATAACTGAATTGAGCGACAACTATAAGGATCAGGTCAAATTTGTGGAGAGAGCTTTGACGGAGAAATCTTTACAGAGTGTTGCAAGGCGGTAGAGTCAGACGGTGTCGATCCGTTTCAAATCTGAGCAAACTCCGCCACAACGGCGCGCTCCAAGCGGCGCAATTATAATTTCCTGAAGTGTTGCCCACGTAGCGGACGGACGAATTGCGACTGACGCCCGCTGGTTTATAGCGAGTGTGCGGTCGCCAGGGTACGCGGAGACCGTTCGGCAAAAGTAATTTCGCCCATGTCGATCGCAACGAGCAGTGGTTCCTTTACGATCGGATAGTCGCCCTCCCACGCGTAGACGCGTCGCTTCGTCGGCACGATGATTCCATGCCCATCGCGATAATCCGAGGCGTAGTTGAGGCCGGTGGCGCCGCCCAGGCTGTCGACCGTATAGTCGTGTCGGCGCAGTAATCCATCCGGGCCAAAGCAAGAGATTTGCTCACGGGTGTGGCTCTTTATGTAGTCAGGGAAGGTCACCTTCAGGCGCCTCCAGGTTTCATTCTCCACCCGAATCGATGCGATCTCTTCCGTCTGGAACCCCTGGTAGGTATAGAGGAACGGAGTGGTGAGATATGTCCATAACGCCGCGCAGCTGAAGAAGGCGACGTGGATGTCATCCCAAGGCGTTTCTCGCTGTTGTCCTTCGAAGGATCTTTCCGGGTCATCGCGAGTTTCGATGAGCGTGCCGTCGATCTTCTCGATCACGATCCGGTTAGGCTCAAAAATCGAGCGCTTGTCGTGGCCGGGAAACTCGGTGACCACGCGCTCGGTCTCGACATCCGCGGTCATGACAATGTTCTTGAGGCAATCGGGTTGGCTCTTCACATACCAGATGCCTCCGGTGATGGAAGCCTCGATTTTGATGGACTTGAGCTGGTTCCAACGATCGAGGCCGCCATGGGCGTGTAGAGCGAGTTTCAATAAGTCGTTCATTAGATATTTCTCCGTTTCACCGCTATCGGCGTAAATCTTCAGGCTCCTCTATTCGGCAGTACGAATGTAAGGATTCTCGATGCGCGGGATGCTTCCGGCGGCCGAGCGCATGAAATCAAATGGTCGACCGCAAGCGCCGAGCCATTGTCGGCGATCAGATCGACTCCGATTCTTCCAGGCCGGGCGATGGGAAGCGACGATTGTAAAAATGGCAACCGATCAGGAACAGCGCGGCGGCCGCATAGCTCACGGTAAATTCGGGCGCTGCAAAGATTCCCAATTTGTTGGCGACTCCGGCGGCGGTCAAATTATAGGCATGTATGATCCCGAAAAAAGAGAGCACCGCTCCGGCCAGTAGCCATCCGGCGGCGGGAATGAAGCGGCGATCGAGCAGGTAGGCGATTGCCGCGGCCCAAATCATCGATACCAGCAGGGCTCCCTGGCTGAGTGCGATCAATCCGTAAATCGCGAGCTCATCGCCAAATTTGGGTGCGGCATCGAGCAGATTCGATCCGCCGGTGCGCAACGCCAGATCCACTAACTGCAATCCCCACGAAGCGAGCATGGGAAGCAGCCCGAACGCCACCGCGATGCAGTGCGCTTTGGGAATTTCCTGAAAGGCTTGCGCCACCATCACCAGACCAAACCAAACCACCACGATGGCCACCACCTCCAGCGGCACGAAATGCAAAATGGGAGAAATTAATCCGGTGATGCAGATCAGCGTTGTAGCCACCCCGCTGAGAATCGAATAGCCGATGCGCGCGCCGTAGGCCTTGTGGGCGAGATGCCCGAAGTAAAGCGTGGTGGGAAATGGGCTGCCGAACAGGGCGGCGACTAGGGTGGCCAGGCCGTTGACCAGGAGCGACGAACGGGTGGGATAGTCGTCTCCCGCCACTTTTACGCTTTCGAGAATCTGGAGCGAGACTATGGTATCCAGCGCGCTCATGGGAAGAATCACGGAAAGATATTTCCAACCCTCGGCATGGCCCAGGAATTCGAAAAGGTTTAGTGGCCGGGGCAAATGCAGGCCGAGCGGCAGCATGGGCGGAGGCTGGGGCAGATGGTAAAGATGAAACGCGCGCAGCACCGCAACTAGAGTGACGCCGACAACGATGCACAGCAGCCCGCCCGGCATTCGAAATGGCAATCGTATTCGCGATCCGTAGACCGCCAGAATAATCACCGTAGGCACAAGCGCGAGTTCGGGCGCTTGAAAAATGCGAAGGATGAATCCCAGGCAAAGAAAGGCGATGGCGATGCCCGCTAGAGGGCACAACAAGGCCGCGCGCGGCGTGTTGCGCCGTAGCCAGTCGGTGCAAAAAGCGCCGGCAGTTTGCACGATGCCGCTCAGGAAACACGCAAATATTCCCACGTGCCAGGTGAGTTGCGAATCGTGGGTACGCAGATAAACCGGCAGCATGATCAGGAAGACGTAGGCGAAAATAGTGGGAGTATTTACGCCGAAAGGAATCGCGGTGACGTCGTCGCGGTTGGTCCTTTGCGCGAGACGCCGCGCTTGCCTGGCGTAGAAGAGATTTCCAGCGAGAATCGAGAAAGCTACGGCAGGCATGATCCGGCCCGCCACCAATTCCATGGGCAAGCCGCAGAGCGGCGCCAAGCCGGCGATCAGAATTAAATCCGGAAAACCACTGAAAAACAGGCCGAAGAAACCGTCCAAGTCACCGGCCACAAACCATCGCGCAGATGCGGTGGGCGCGGCGGCGCTCACGCGGTCCCGTGCTTCAGTCCGATTTTTGCGAGCCACTGGCGGTAGGCGATGGCGGTGCGATCGGAACGCAGATGCAATTCAGCCTGCAAATCCAGAGGCAATAGTTCCGGGCGCTGCGACTCAACGATGGGAATATCCTGCGCGCTGACTACGTCCTGGTAATTTCGCAACTGTTCGTCGGTAGTTTCACCGGCGTAGTTGAGCGCCATGATCATCCAGGCCGCGCTCTCGAGTGAATCCACCGGCGTGACGCAGCAGAAAATCGAGAATTTTTGGTCTTGATGAGACTTGAGAAAGTAAGCGGTTAACGGCCGCAGCACGCGGTAGGTGTACTTCACTTCCGCCGCTTGGCCGGTGCCGTCGGGATCGGGCTGCCACATGCCGATATCACGGGCGACGATACCTTTGGAAGTCGTCTCCACTTCGTAGTCGCCCACTTCGGTATGATTCGGATCGCCTAGAAAACCCGCGTGAACAAAAGGGAAGTGCCCGACGTCCAGAAAGTTTTCGATCACCCGCGGGCCAAGAGCTTTGAATCGATAAGGGCCCGAGGCCACTTTACGAAAACTCTTGTCTTCCCATTCGGTGAATGGCGCCACTTCGCTTTTCGGTGTGCCCAGGCAGACCCAGATCAATCCATATTTTTCGGTAATGGCATACGCAGTGGTGCGGGCGCGCGCCGGCGGAGGCTGCAAGGGATGCGCCGGAATCTTAACGCAGCGGCCGGAGGCATCGTAATTCCATCCGTGGTACGGGCAGACCAAGCAGTCGTCTTGCACGCGGCCGCCCGAAAGCTTCGCGCCGCGATGGAGACAAAGATCGTGCCAGGCGCGGAGAGAGTCGCCACCCCTGCCGCGCCACAGCACGATGTCGTGCCCGAGCAGCCGGGCCGGGCGAACCTGTTCTGCAGCTAAGTCCGAGGAATGTGCAACGGCGTGCCAATCGTTGAGTAGCACTGGGTCGTCGATCATGAGGACAAGTGTACCGGCTTTGGCGGTTTCCTGCCGCTGCGCTGCGAGACGCGCGAACCAGCAGCCGCGAGAAATGGAAAGGAGAATAGCACGGTTGAATCGAAGCGAAAAAATTGCGGAGGATGATTCGGCTCGGTTGGTACTCTTATAAATAGACAAATTTAGGACCCGTTCGACGAGCGATACCTTCGTGAACTTCATCGTAGAATGTTCAATCGCACTTGGAAATGGGCGGGTACCTACCGCTCTTCGGAGAAAAATATTGGGGTCCCCTTCTACGAAATTAGAAATAGAATCCCGGCACTTCTTGCAGACGCCCGTTATTGGTGCGTTCATGAAACCTACCCTCCCGACGAAATCGCGGTGCACTTCCACCACTTGCTGGTTGGTGTGATCCACCCATTCCCCAACGGGAACGGCAGACATGGCCGTCTTCACGCGGATGTCATTGCCGTGAAGCTAGGCCGACCCGAATTCAGTTGGGGGCAGACCGATATCGTTGGCACGGGTTCCACTCGCGAAGCCTACCTACTCGCGTTGCACGCGGCAGACGCTGGAAACATCCTGCCGCTGTTGGAATTCGCCCGATCGTGAAAGTCCTGCGAAACCTCCTTGGTCTGGTACCGACAAGCAGCGATTGAACTTGCGTCCTTCTCTTGCCACTCCGCACGGGACCAGTCCAGTACCCCCCCGTTCGCACCTGCCTTACCGTGTCTTCCAGCGGTCTTTTCTGCTACCCTCCTTGCCAGATTCCGGGAAACAAAGCGCTGTTAACCGGCGTCTAACTATATGTCAGAGGTTGCGGTTCCGTGTTGCACGGGCGGCACCTGACGGAGGCAGCAAGCAATATGTCTGACCTCGCACAAAGTCTGGATTGGAGCCGTGACGAGTCCCATCTTGTCACTGAACTGCAGTCGGGCTCCGAATCCGCTTTCGATTGGCTGGTGACTTACAACCACGCCGCGGTGTTCAACCTCGCCTACGGCATTCTCGGAAATGCTGCCGATGCCGCCGATGTCACCCAAGAAGTTTTCCTGCGCGCCTTCCGTGGAATCAACGGATTCCGCCGCGGCAGCTCGCTGAAGACTTGGCTTTACCGTATCGCGGTGCGTGAGGCGCTGAACCATCGCCGGTGGAGCTGGCGGCATCATCGTAACCAGGTATCACTCGAAGCGGACGCCGAAAACGAAAAGGCAGCCATGGAGCTCGAGGACGACGACGCGACTCCTTTCGACCTGCTGGCGTCGAGTGAAATCAATCAAGCCGTGCGCACGGCTCTGGCCGCCGTCCCGGAAGTATTTCGCAGTGCGGTAATTCTCAGGGACCTCGAGGGACTTTCTTACGAAGAGGTGGCCGAGGTGCTGGAAGTTTCGGTAGGCACAGTGAAGTCGCGCATTCTACGGGGACGCCGCGCGTTGCGCGAGGCGCTTGAGCCCGTACTGCAATCGCCCTCCGCTGCTGCGGCGCCATCCGATGCGTCAGGTCATTCGATTTTCGGCCGCGGCATGGGCAATCAGCAACTGGCGTATGCGCGTTCGAGTGGGTTGGCGCCGCGCAAATTTCGGGGAGGCGCGTGATGACCTGCGGAGCGGTGCGAACGCGGCTACCCGGATGCATGGACGGGGCCATCAGCGAGCGTGAGAATGCTCAAGTGCGCGCGCATCTGGAATTGTGCGCCGCGTGCCGCCGCGATCTGGAAAGCTACCGGCGTATGGCGGTGCAGCTCGCGCAGTTGGAGCGTGTGGCGCCTCCGGCCGATCTGGCGGTGCGTATTCGCGTGCGTGCTTCGCGTGCGGCATCCCATCCAGGCTGGATTCGCCATGCGTGGCATCGTTTCGCGCTGGTGTTCAAGAATATCCTCGAGCCCTTGGCGGTGCCCGCCACTGGGGGGATCCTCACCGCGGTGATGGTGTTTGTCACCATCGTGCAAAGCATGTTGGGTGGCATGCCGTTTGGAGTGATCCACGATGATTTGCCCACCGCGCTGATACAGCCAGCGCGTCTCGAGAGCCTGGCTCCGTTTCCGGTGCCCGGTATCGGAGGGGACAACCAGCTTTCCGACTCGGACAATTTGGTTCTAGAGGCCACCCTGAATGCGCAGGGCCAGGTGGTCGCTTATAAGATTCTGGCCGGGCCAGGCACTGCGGAAGTTCGCCGGCAAATCGACCAGGTGTTACTGTTCTCGCGGTTCCGTCCGATGCTCGATTTTGGCCGGCCGATGGCTGGCGGCCGGGTGGTATTGAGTTTTAGCGAAATTCACGTCAAAGGTTAGTCCTCGGCGTCGCGCACGTTCCTCCCTCCCTTCTTCTCCGACTTACTCCGATTGCCCAGCTGATCCAAACTCCGTCCGCGTGTCGCCTCTTTCCATCTCACCAGGGCCTACCACGTTCGACCCGTCGGACGAGACGGGAACATCGCCGGGTGATCCGGCGATAGGTTCTGCGTAACCGGCCATTCGTGGTGGGGGGGCCAAATCATGTGCATCCGAATAAGATGTATATACATCCAATTGTTCATGAGCCGATCCATCTTGCCAGCCATGCCGTGTATGTGCGGCAGCCTCCGCCGGACCGCGAGGGCGATAACCAATGTCTACGAAGAGGCGCTGCGTCCCCTGGGATTGCGAGCCTCCCAATTCACCATCCTACAAATGCTCTCGCTGGCTGGAGAAGTGCCCCAGCGCCAACTGGGCGAAATGCTCGCGATGGACAGCACCACGCTCACCCGGACTCTCCAGATCATGGACCGGCAGGGCTGGATCGCGGAACGTCACGGTAGCGATCGGAGAGAACGATGGCTGCGTCTTGCGAAAGGTGGGGAAACGCAGCTAAATCGCGCGCTGCCGGTATGGGAGAAGGTTCAATCGCGGGTACGCCGGCAACTGGGGCGAGAGTCTTGGAGAGACCTTCTGAAACTCACCAAGGAAGCTACAGAACTAGCTACAACAGGAGGAGGTTCGATATGAAAACGTATGGGAAATTGTCCGCGGCGATCATTGTCGCGTGGTTCGTTCTTGCAGTCACCGCTTCGGCGCTGCACTTGTTTGAGAACGGGGAAAATCGGCTGGGACTTGGGGTTGGGTTTGCTGCACTCATACCGATGGCCTTGTTCGCACTGTGGGTTTCCACTTCGGAAGCCTTCCGAAAGTTCGCGATGTCTTTGAACCCGCGCACGTTGACGGCGATCCAGACCTGGAGAATCCTGGGTTTGACATTCGTGGTGTTGCAGGCTCGTGGCATTTTGCCGGGAATATTTGCGTTTCCGGCCGGATACGGCGACATGGCGATTGGCGCTACAGCCACCTGGGTCGCGTGGAAGCTGGCCAACGCAACTCACCGCAACAGCTTCATCTTGTGGCAAGTGCTAGGAATAGCGGATCTGGTGATCGCGGTGACCCTCGGCACAACGGCGCGGCTGCTCAGCCCGGCGAGTTCGATGGCTGCTATGACCGTCCTGCCGTTGAGCCTGATTCCGACGTTCGTCGTGCCATTGCTTCTGATTCTTCAAATAATTTGTATCGCCCAAGCACGGGCTTGGAACGCCACTTCCAGCGACACTCGCCAGTCCGCCGGAACCGCGGGGGACTTAGTGACCGGCGCATTTTGATCGTGGTGGAGAGAATGAAAGGATGGGAGCGCGTGGCCGGAGCACTGGTGACTACCGCGCGTTTCCGTTCCTTGACTCTGTGGTGGCTGGCCGATAGAGTTTGAGCGGAGCAAACGAGCATATCAAACTAGGGTACTTGGGGCGGAATGCAGGCCGGCGCGAACCAATTAGCGAAGCGAGACCTTACTGTCGAAGCGGGGCTGCGAAGTTCGTGCCGCGGCATCGTGATTGCGGTGTCCTGTTTGCTATTGGCCGCGGCGGCGGCCGTGGGGAACGGCAAAGCCCAGACGCCGACAGAGTCCGAGACTGGAATTGTCGTCGATAACAGTCAGCAGCTATTTGATGCGATGTGCGCTCTGCGCACCGCAGGCTTGGACCTGGAGACCTCTTCGATCGAAGGGCATCCTCCAATCATATCGGCAGTGGAAGGGCTCTCCGGGCTTCATGGGCCGGTGGTTGACGCCCTGCGCCAGTTTTACAACGACCACAAGCTGGCCGATTCCGGCGAGACCCTCTCGCGTTACATGTCGCTCATCTTGATCACCGGAACGCCTCCGAAGTTTCCGTTTTTGATCGATCACGATCTGTTTCCTCCGGACGCGCTGGCGGTCGAGGGCTTTCACGACATTCTGACGAGCTTTTATCAGGACGAGAAACTCGACGCGCTGTGGTGGAGTGTGGCGCCCGACTACGACCGGGAAAGGCAGCGCGCGGAATCGCCGGTCCGGCAAATCGTGTTCCTGACCTCGGCTTACCTGCGGGAAATCATCCGGCAACACGGCGGGCGCACCTTTTCGGTGTTCGTCGAACCGATGGTCGGCAGCCGCACGAATTTTCGCAACTTCGGCGATCGCTACGCCATCGTGATCGGCGGCGGCAAGAATTTGCCGCTCGACGAGATCCGTCACGCCTATCTGCATTTCCTGGTGGATCCGCTGCCGCTGCGCTACCGCAAGCAAGTGGAAGCCAAGCGGCCTTTACTCGCGATCGCGCAACGCGCACCGCGCTTCCCGCAGGAATATGAGAACGATTTGACCGGGTTCGTCGATGAATGCGCGATCAAAGCGGTGGAGATTCGCTTAAACCGCCTCACCGGCGACAAGCTGGAAGCCGCGTTGCTGGATAATGACCGCGACGGCTACATTTTGGTGCGAGCATTCGTTACCCAGCTCAAGAAATTCGAGCACACCGAGCCGGCCATGAATTTGTACTTCCCCGAGATGGTTGCGGCGATCGACCTGGATGTTGAGAAGAAAAGGTTTGAAAATTTCGCGTTCGCTCCAGTCGAAGCGCCGCCACCTCCCGTCGCGCCGGTATCAACCACCCCCAGCACGCCTGCCTCGCAGATCGACGCATGGTTGGCCGAAGGCGATCGGCAGATCGCCGCGCAAAACCCGGCCGGCGCTCAAACGGAGTTTGAACGCGCGCTGGCCCAGGATCCCGGGCAGCCGCAAGCGATTTACGGTTTGGCGGTCTCTTCCGTTATGATGCGCCAGGTCGAAAAGGCGCAGGGGTTGTTCGAGCGCTTGGCCGGCGAGGGTTCGCATGGTGCGGTAAGTGCTGCGCCGCCCGCAGGCGTCACACCGGACATTCTTTGCTGGTCGCACGTTTACCTGGGACGAATTCACGACGTCCTGGGCGAGCGCGACCAGGCGGTGGCGGAGTATCGCGCCGCGATGAGTGTGGAAAGTGCTCCAGAAGCGGCGCGCCACGCCGCGCAACGGGGGCTCGAGGCGGGTTTCCAGTCCGCGCCGGCGAGTCCCAAGAATTCGCAACCGTAGCATCACGTGCTGAAGCGGGTTTCGCCCGCGAATGGGGTCAACTCAAACAGAAGGGGAATTCCATGAAAATGCGATTCGCAATCGGGACTGGGGCAATCGCCCTGGTAATCATCGCCGCGGCGGGCCCCCTAGCCTTCGCGCAGCAAGCACCGGCAGCGCAGGGGCCATCCGGTTCAACGGGTTCGACAGGCCAGATGGCGCCGCCCACCGGCACGGTCGAAGCGCCGAAGACCGACCCGGCCGAGGAAGCCGCCTATAAGGCGTTTTTCAGCCTAAAGAGCACGGACGACAAGACCGTTATCAAGACCGGCGAGGACTTTCTTCAGAAGTATCCCAACAGCAGATACCGCGAGGGTGTCTACAGCCGGCTGGCGCAAGCGTATTACAGCGAGCAAAATCTCGACAAAATGTATGCGAGCGGCGACAAGGCCCTCGAAATAAACCCTGACAACGTGGACATGCTGGTGTTGGAAGGTTGGGTGATTCCGCATACCTACAACCCCCAGGATCCCGATCAGGAACGTAAGCTGGCCAAGGCCGAGGAATACGAGAAGCACGCGCTGGAACTGATACCCAAGATTACCAAGCCTTCGCAAATGAGCGACGCCGATTTCGCCAAATCGCGGGATGGCTTAACCTCGCAGGCGCACAGCGGCCTGGGCCTGGTGTACTTCCGTGAAGGCAAGGGGGAAGATTCGATCGCGGAGTTTAAGAAATCCGTTGCATTGAGCGGCGGCACCGATGCGACGGACTTCTTCGTCATGGGCATGGAACAGAAACAGCTCAAGCAATACGACGATGCCGCCGATTCATTCGACAAGTGCGCCAAGATTCCCGGCAGTCCGCTCGCGGATCGTTGTACGCAACAGAAAGACGCAGTGAAAAAGGCGGCAGCCGCCGCTCCAGCGGCGAAACCCTGATTCGCGCATGACGCCGGAGGCGATTACGCAGGGCTCCGCGATGACCGAGGACGAACGGCTATCGTTTGAATCTGTGCTCGGCCATCGCTTCCAGAGCGTGAAGCTGCTGGAACGCGCGTTGACGCATCGCTCCCGCCGCGAGGGTGTTCACGGCCCCGGGGCTCAGGACAATGAGAGCCTGGAATTTCTGGGCGATCGCGTCCTGGGCTTGGCCGTTAGCCAGTGGCTCTGCGCATCCTTTCCGGATTGGGATTCCGGGCAGCTCTCCAAAGCTCTGGCCCAATTGGTCAGCACCAGCTCGGTTTCCGCCGCGGCGATCCGGCTGGATATCGGAAACTACCTGCGGCTAGGCAAAGGCGAAGAGAAAACCGGCGGCCGGGAGAAGCGCCGGTTGCTGGCCGATGCCTACGAAGCGGTGCTGGCGGCGATTTACGGCGACGCGGGTTTGGCGGTGGCGGCCCAATTCGTCGAGCGCAGTTTGATCGTTCCCTCGATGGAGACCAAGACCGAAACACTTCACCGCGCCGACCACAAATCGGTGCTGCAAGAGTGGCTCCAACAGCAGGCGATGGGGTTGGTGGAATACGTAGTGAGCGGTGAAAGAGGACCGGACCACAAGAAAATGTTTGAAATTGAAGCGCGTCTGAACGGGCGCACCCTGGCCACCTCGGAGGGCCGCTCGAAAAAAATAGCGGAGCAGCACGCGGCGCGGCTCGCGTTGGCGGCGCTGCGGCTCGAGTTTGCGGATCCCAAGGAGAACGCGTGAGCGCTGGCTCAGACGCGGCATTGGACTCGGAGCAGGGACTCCCGGCGGAAACCGCGCCAGGCGCCGTTTTGCTCGACGGGTCTCCCGCGCCTTCCGGGGGATCATTGACTGGGACGGGGACTGGGAAGGGTAGCGGGGCAGGCGCGAAATCGGGATTCCGGGAGTACGCCCAGTCTTTGCTGGTCACACTGGTGCTGGCGCTCTACGGCACCACCTTCATCGTGCAGGCGTTCAAGATTCCTTCGAAGTCGATGGAGCCGACGCTCCTGGTGGGCGATCATTTGCTGGTCAACAAATTCATTTTCGAGGGTCGTGGCGCGTGGTACGAGCACCTGCTTCCCTACCGCGAAATCCGCCGGGGCGACATAATCGTTTTCAAGTTCCCCTACGCGGATCACCCGCATTTTGTAAAGCGAGTGATCGGACTCCCCGGCGACCGCCTGAGGATTTTCAATCAGGAAGTTTACGTCAACGGGTTGCGGCTGAATGAACCGTACGTCGTGCACACCGCGCCCGATCCGTTTGCCGACAATTTTCCTCCCCACCCGAATGATTATTTCTACAGCAGTCTGCAGCCGGAGTGGGCGGACGACATTCAAAATCACATCCGAAACGGCGAACTGCTGGTGCCGCCGCATAAATATTTCGCGATGGGCGACAACCGCGACCAGAGTTTGGACTCCCGCTACTGGGGATTCGTCGACCGCGACGCCATCATGGGCCGGCCGGTGATCGTTTATTGGTCGGTTGCCGCCACTAGCCAGGACTACGAGGATAATGGTGAGGGCGGAAACCTCAGCGGCATTGGCCACATCCTGATGCATCTGCCGAGCGCGACGCGCTGGCGCCGCATGTTTCATGAGGTTCACTAGCCGCTCCATGTTTTTCCAAAATCCATTACCGGCGCGGCCGGCCGGCGATCGGCGCGAATGCCCCCGCTGAAAAATCCACGGCCGGTGCGCAACCCGGTCCGCAGCGTCTGATCCATCGATGGCACTGACAACTCCAGCGCCGCCACCCAGCACGCAGCCCGGGCGCCGCTCGCGGTGGCTGCGTTGGCTACTGCTATTTCTCCTGCTGATTTGGTGTCTCGATTCCGCCCTCTCGTTCGTCATCGAGCATACCCGCCTGCGTGACGTGGTCACCTCGCGCCTCGAAGCGGCGTTTGGCCGCCCCGTCCAGGCCGCCGCGTACTCGTTCAGTTTGTGGGAAGGCCCGGTGCTGGAGGCCAGTTCGGTAACCGTCGGCGAGGACCCGCGCTTCGGCTATGAATACTTTCTGCGCGCGGATTCCCTCCAGGCGCGCTTCCGCTGGCTGCCGTTGCTTCGTGGCCATATCGAGCTGGGTACGCTGTCTTTCACTCGTCCTAGCCTGAATCTAGTGCGAGCGCCCAACGGCGATTGGAATATCGAAGCGTGGCTGCCGCGCCCCGCCAGCGGCCAGATCGGGACGGCGCCAGCTCTGCCGTCTGCACCGGGCGGATGGGCCAAGCCGCGTCTGCGCCGCATCGAAGTGCAAGCCGGCCGCATCAATTTCAAGCGCGGCGTCGAAAAACTTCCATTCGCATTTAACAATGTCGATGGTTCACTCGAGCAGGAATCCGCCGGAAGCTGGCGCGTCGATCTGGAAGCGGAGCCTTGGCGAGCCGCCACGATTCTGCAGGAAGCGGGGACGCTGCGCGTGCAGGGGCATCTTGGCGGAACCTCATCGCGGCTGCGTCCCGCGGACCTCGAACTCAGCTGGCGTAACGGTTCTCTCTCCGATTTTTTGCGTCTGGTGCGCGGATACGACTATGGAATTCGCGCTAGCTTCATGCTCTCGATGCGCGCGCACTCCGATGCCGAGCCGTGGTACTTGCAGGTACGATCGGAGATTCGCGGCATCCACCGCTGGGACTTAGCGTCGCGCCAGGATAATCCGCTGCTGAACGTGCTGGCAACCGGCCGCTGGCTACCGGAGGCGTCAAGGCTGGAACTGGAAGACGTGGTGCTGCAAGCGCCGCAGTCGAACGTCACCGCCAAGGGAGTCCTGGATTGGAATGGCCCCTCGGCGCGCTACCCGATAACGCCCGCAACGCAGCTCGAAGTGTCGTCCACGTGGATCGCAGCGCGCGATCTCTTGGGCTGGCTCCGAGCCTTCCATGCCGGCGTCGCCGGTGACGCCGCAGTCACGGGCGGCGTGCAGGTGGCAGCGAACCTTTCGGATTGGCCGCCGAAAGTCGACCGGGGTTTGGTTCAATCCGACGGAGTCGAATGGACCAGCGCCCAGACGCTGGTCAGCGCGCGCCTTCCGCGCGTTGCGATCGAACTCACGCGCGATCGCGTTCGCCTGGTGCCCGCGCAGATCCTGCTGAACTCCGGCGCCGGCTCGGTAAGAATCGGCGGGACGATCGAGCCAGCGACGGCGTCCGCTCCCGTCAGCGCAAAGGGCCTGACCGCGCCCGCCAACCCAGCTCACCGCTTTCAAGTCTCCGCGCAGTTCGCTGGACAGCTCGCCGACGCCCGCGAGGGTGCCGGTCTAGCGGGGACGCTGGGATGGGCGCTTCCCGCGGGATGGGACCTGAGCGGCCCCGCTCGCTTCGATCTTCGCTGGCAGTCAAACCCGGCGGGACCGCCAGCCGCGGCGAGCTTTGCCGCGGGAACGCGCGGTTCCATCGAAACGACGGCCCTGTCCCTGCGTACGCCCTTCCTGAACGAACCCGTCGGTCCGATTCGGGCGTACATGGAGTACACCGCGCAGGGTCGCCACATCCTGCTCGCCTCGGCGCAAGCGTTCGGTACGCGCTGGACGGGCTCACTCGATCGCTCCAATTCCGCGAGCGACTGGAAATATACCCTTCGCGCCGATCGTCTCACCGCGGCCAATATCGATCGCGCATTGAATCCTCAACGCCGCGCCGGCCTTCTCCAGCGCGTCTTTCCGTTCTTGGGTTCTTCCGCGGGTGTGGACGTCGTGCCACCGGCATTGCATGGGAAGGGAATTCTGGAAATCGAGCAGTTTAACCTTGGCGCGGTGGTGCTGCGACGGTTGCGGGCCAATTCCTCCATCGATGGCCGCCGACTCGAACTTTCCGGCGCCCAAGCGGATTTTTATGGTGGCACGGTGAGGGGTTCCCTCCGTGCGCAGTTGGTTGCGCTGCCCTCCTACGAAGTGCAATCGAGCTTTAGCGAAGTGAATCTCGCCGCGCTGGGCGGAGCGAATCCGGCATTGGCGAGCCAGTTCGAAGGGCTAGCGTCCGGCAACTTACTCATCCGCGCCCGGGGAACCGGCCGTTCACCGCTGCTCGATTCGCTCGAGTGTCGCGGCCAAGCGGAAATCGAGCAGGCCCAACTGCACGGCGTCGATTTGGCGGAATCCTTGCGTCAAGGCGAAGCGCAACCCGGAGCCACGGTGATGCCGCAGCTCGATGCCGCGTTTACCTGCCGGGCGCAGAAAGTACAGTTTTCGCTGCTGAACTTTTCGCTGGGCGGGCCCGAACAATATTCAGCAACCGGCAGCGTCGACTTCAAGCGGATCGCCGATTTGCTGATTCGGGTTGTACCGCCGGAGGACACCGAATCCACCGATTCCGCTGCCGCCGGCCAAACCACCACCACCATCACCGGTGCAAGCGCACCCGCGGCAAGATTCCAAGGCCTGATATTCGAGCCGGAAATCTCGCTTCTGAAAACGAGCCCGCCCGAGAAGACCGCACCCTAGTTACTCACGCCACGCTGAATACGCACCCCTTTCTACCCGTCCGGCATCGTATGCTAATGCCACCAAGGCCGGCCTCTGGGCCGCGCCTGGGATTCGGAAAGAGGCACCAGGGATTCTTTGAAATGCTCTGGCGAAGTTTGGCGATTTCGATCTTCGTTCTTGGTTCCGCATTGGGCACGGCGAGTGTCGCCGGCCCAGCGCCGACCGCTCCCCGAGTGCGTCTGATCCCGCACTACACGCAGGGAGAGACGCTGCACTACCAGTTCGAGACCCGCACCCACACCGCCGGCCACACCACCAGCGCGATCAAAGATCCCGAAGGCGTATCCCAGCTCGATCAATCGTCCACGTTCGTGGTGCGGCTCGACGTTTTGGATGTTAAGTCGTCGCCGCAAGGCGCCATGACCAGCGTGCGCCTCCGGTTCACCTACGAAAAGGTAAACGTCGCAACGCAGAGCGACGCCTACGATCCGCATGTGGATGCCAACGAAGCTCAGCTCCGCGCCTTGCAAGGTAAGGCCGTCGAATTCACCGTTGACCCGGATGGCGAAGTGCGCGACCTCATCGGCATGGACGCCATCGTTCCCAACGCCGCTGTGGCCGCCAGCATGCGCGCCTGGATGTCGAACTTTGCCTCCGCCTCTTCGTTGCCCAAGCGCGGAATTATAGTGGGCGAAAAATGGTGGTCGGTGCGCCCGCTCCCGGATATCCCCCTCGCCGGGGTGGTCTCGCGAAAAGTATCCACCTATCTCCGCGACGAGCCCTGCGGTGCATCGGCGTCATTGCCATCCGACGCGGCGTCACCGCAGCGTGCCGCGGACGCTTCCCACCCGGACACCTCGGCCGCCGCCGGGTCCGCACCCGATGCCGAGATGTGCGCGGTGATCCTCACAAAATTTGAAATCGTTCGCGACAACAAATTGGCCAGCACCACGCCGGACACCTATCGCAAAAACGGCCTGCAGACCAAGGGTAAGTGGACGGGATCGGGAGAAGGCCTGGATTCCATCTCGTTGCGCACCGGTGTGGTCCACTCGGTAACCCAGAACAGCACCCAGGACATGGACTTCACCATATCGGGCGGGGCCGGCGCCGCGCAACTGACCTACGCGGGGAACGTGAAATCTCAGACGCAAATTACCCTATTGCCGGAAAGCCCCGCAGCACCGCCCGCCGAGCAGAAGTAGCCACAGCCAGCAAGTTACGTCGAGGGCCGGCTCTTTCCTGTGCCCGACAGGGAAGAGGTGTGTATACTGTCGCCTCACGAAAGGAGCCTGCTGCTGGAGCTATGCGTAACATCAAAGAAACAGCCGCATTCGCCGCGCTGAAAAAATTGGCCATGGGGCTCGGGCTGATCCTACTGTTTTCTTCAATACTCCTGCTTTCCGATTTAGGCCATCGCAAGACCGCCTCGGCAGCCTCCGCGCTGGCTCGCGCTCAGGGCGGCGCCACTCGCAGGATTATCAAAACCGCGATCGTGTACTTCGCCCGCGACGTTGGCACCGACCTGTGCGTGCAGGGCTTGATCGACGGCTTGAAAGCTAGCGGGTTCGAAGAGGGGAGAAATCTGGAAGTTCGCCGCGCGGACGCCCAAGGCGAGATGATCAATATTCCCGCCATCCTTCAGAACTACGACAGTTCCGATGTCGACGTCATTATGACCGTCACCACCCCGTGCCTTTCCGGTGCGTGCAGCAAGGTGAAGCACAAGCCGGTGGTTTTTACTTGTGTCACCGATCCCATTGCCGCTGGAGCGGGTGCGAGCCGCACCGACCATTTGCCGTTCGTCACCGGCGTCGGCAGTTTTCCGCCGGTGGGCCACACCCTGGACATGATGCAGAAACTGATTCCCGGTTTGCTCGCGGTGGGTACCATGTACAATCCGGCGGAAGCCAATTCGGTGAAGGAGCTGTCGGTCGCTCGCGATATATTTCGGAGCCGCGGCGTCAGGCTCGAAGAGATTGCCATCGCCGGCTCCAATGAGGTCCTCCAAGCGGTGCAGATCCTGGCCGGACGCGACATTCAGGCGGTATGGGTGCCCGGGGACAACACCGCCCTCGAAGGGTACGAAGGCGCGGTGAAGGGCGCCAGGGATGCGCGGTTGCCGCTGATCAGCGATGAGTGCTCTTTCCTATCTCGCGGCGGCCTGGCGTGCCTGGGAGTGGGCTTGTATCCCGCTGGCGTGGCCTCCGGAAAAATGGCGGGCAAAATTTTGCTGGGTGCGAATCCGCAAGACCTGCCTTTGGGGGAAGTGGCCGTCGAGGAAATGTCCATCAGCCGCGGCAATGCGGCACAGTTGGGTTTCGCCATCCCTACGGAATTTTCGCAACAACTGGTTCCGTAGGGGCCCCGCCATGGAAATCATCACACAGCAACTCGACGACGCGCTCGAAGTTAAGGTGAGGGGCCGCCTCGACAACTATTGGACCGAGCACCTGCGCGGCAACTTGGACAATGTAATTCGCGAAGGCGCGCACGTGATTCGCCTGAATCTATCGGAGATTTCCTTTCTCAGTTCCGCCGGTGTTGGTTTACTCGTCGGGTTTCACAAGAAACTGAAAAGCATCGGCGGCAGTCTGGTTATCACCAGCCCTTCGGATCGCGTAAAGCAAATCTTGGATCTCAGCAGGCTTTCGCACATCCTGCTTTCCAATAGTGCTCCGGCGGCGGCTCCCGTACACGTGATCGAAGTGCGCCGTTTTTCCACCCCGGTCGCGTCCTTCGAGGTAATGGAGTGCGCGCCGGCAAAGCCACTGATCTGCCAGCGGATCGGGGATCCGGGCTTGCTGCAAGGTTGTCGTTTCGGTGCCGAGGATTGCCGCAAGATCGCGTTTCCAGTGGCTACATTCGGCTTCGGCTTGGGTGCTTTTGGCGACGGCTTCGAGGATGCCCAAACGCGCTTTGGCGAATTCCTGGCGGTGGACGGCTCAGCCGCTTATCTACCGACGGACGGCACCAATGTGCCGGATTTCATGGTCTCCAGCGGCGACCTGGTGCCGGAAATGAACGTCCTATACGGCCTGCGATGGGAGGGCGGATTCACGCACCTGATGCGATTCGAAACCGCCAGTGCCGACAGCCCTGTATCGCTCGCGGACCTGGTGCGCGCCGCGCTCGAGATTTCGGGCGCCCCAGTAGTCGGAATGGTGATGGTGGCCGAATCGGCTGGACTGGTGGGAGCCGCGCTTCGCCGTTCCCCTGCCGCGGCGGCCGGAGCGAACCACGCCCCGTTCCAATATCCTGAAGTGCGGTCCTGGCTGTCATTCTCGACCGAGCGGCTTTACTCGCGATCGCTGGCATTGATTTCAGGAGCAGCGGCCGCTGCCGAATGCGCGCCGTTGGCGCCGATTCTTCGGCCGATGGGGTCCGAAGCGTGGCCACTGGGGCATTTTCATGCCGCCGCGTTTTCCTATTGCCCGCTCAAGAAGGGAAGTATCGATCTGAAAGAAACCGTCGCCACGTTATTCGAGACCGAGACATTGCAAGGGGTACTCCACCTACTCACCGACCACCGCGAGGCTGCCGGGGCACAGCAGAGCGAGTTCGTCCGCGGCGCCTGCTGGATCGGTGCGGCGTCGGAGATTCGATGAGCGTTCAAACGAAATGAGCCTCCTCATTGGCACCTTCACCATCGGCTTCATCCTCTCGCTGCTGGCCCTGGGCGTTTTCATCAGCTTTCGGATTTTCGCGTTTCCGGATATCACCGCCGATGGATCGATTACCCTCGGCGCATCTGTCGCCGCCACGCTGATGGTGCACGGCACCAGCCCGGTACTGGCATCGGTGGCCGGTTTCGCCGCCGGAATGATCGCCGGCGCTTGCACCGGCACGCTGTACACCCGGTTCAAGATCAACCCGCTGCTTTCGGGAATTCTGGTGATGACCGCGCTTTATTCCATCAACCTGCACATCATGGGTAAGAGCAATGTTCCCTTGTTGACCGTGACCACGCTG
>Ga0302324_100009812_pt1 | contig 19949 bp, 18 predicted proteins | sample Palsa_T0_1_FD_201949 | JGI IMG/M metagenome (GOLD analysis project Ga0302324, IMG submission 201949) | Peat permafrost microbial communities from Stordalen Mire near Abisko, Sweden - Palsa_T0_1 | ecosystem: Environmental > Terrestrial > Soil > Palsa > Peat permafrost | place: Sweden: Abisko...
GGTCCTGCTCAGGAAGGTAGGTCCGGTAGCCTTTTGACATAAAACATTATGTACCGGTTCTGTTCCGTTTGTATCCGCGAAGTTGGGGAATACTCGGACAGGCTCCTAGTGCATCCAGCTGACTGCAGCGCGTCAGGTTCCTCAAATTGCAAGATCATTTGTGTTACATGCCCCAGATGTAAGCGGCGACACATAATCCTCGTGGCACCAGGGTAGTGAGGCCTCCTTCGCGTCAGCTTCAGTTAGTCAAAGATCGCTACGGGAAATCCCTAGCTTTTTCATCATGGCGTTGAGGGTCGACCGTGGAATCCGCAGGCGAGCCGCTGTGGCGCTAATCACCCCGCCGGTCTCGCGGAAAATGCGCAAGATGTGCTCCCGCTCCACTTCTGCCAACGTGGCGGTATTGGCGAGGTCGGCCCGCAGTTCCGACAGAGGAGCAGTGAGGCTGGGTCCCCGCGTAACGGCCACCGACCTCTCGATGAAGTTCTCGAGTTCTTGTACATTCCCCGGCCAGCGCCAACTCAGCACGGCTTTCATCGTCCCTGCCGGGATCTTATCAATGGTCCGATTCATTTGGGCCGCGTATTTCTTCGTAAAGTGCCAGGCCAGTAAGGGTATGTCCTCGGGGTGATCGTGCAACGGAGGCATGATGATTGGAAAAACCTTGAGTTGGTAGAAGAAATCGCTTCTGAACAGTCTGTCCCCCACCATCTGGTGCATATTTAGTTTGGTTGTCGCCAGCAGCCGGACGTCAGTTCGGATCTTACGGGTGCCACCCAACCTCTCGAATACTTTCTCATGAAGGGCCCGTAGCAGCTTAGCTGCGAGATCCAAGGGAACCTCACCCACTTCCTCCAGCAACAAAGTCCCCTGGTCAGCCATTTCAAGCCGACCGACCTTGTGCGACAACGCACCGGAAATGGCACCCCTTTCGTAACCGAAAAGCTCGCCCTCCAGCAGCCCGACCGGGATGTTCGCACAATTCAACCTGATAAAAGGAAGATCTCTGCGGGGACTCTTTCTATGGATAGTGCGCGCGACGAGTTGCTTTCCCGTGCCGGATTCCCCCAGGACCAACACTGTGGCATCGGTCGGCGCAAGGGCGTCCACCTGTCCTAGAATCCGCAGGATGGCCGCGCTGCTCCCAACAATCCTAATGGCGTCATTCTCGACGGCTTTGCTTTGGACACTCTCCACGCGGCCGCGCTCCGCCAGCTCCCGCATGAACGCAATCCAGCGGAAAGGAGATAGCTTCAAGACAGCCGTGGAAGTCAAAACCGGAACCCGCTTCCCGTCCTTGCGAATCAATTCTTTTTCAACGGGCGCACAGGCCCCGAATTGCAGCATTTCATCGTGTGCCAGCTCATCCAAAGCAAGGTATTCCGGTGGAGTGAGACGAGGCCAGCGGAGGTGGCCGGATCGCAAATCCTCGCGGCTGTAGCCGACAAGTTCAAGAAACTTGTCATTCGCCTCCGTGGCTTGATCGAATTCACCGGCAACGATGGCAGCGCTAGTTGACGCCGACAGCAGCGGTCGTGAATGCACTCGGCTGAGCCGCAATTCTTCATCCCTGCGTTGACGGTCGCTAAAATCGCGCACCACTCTGGCAAAGCCCTGCAGATCCCCATGCTCGTTTCTCAGCGCCATGGTCATAACACTGGCCCAGAAACGTACGCCGCCTTTTTTCACCTGCCAGCATTCGTTGCCGAAATAGCCCTCGCCTATGGACCTCTTCAATACCTCTTCCAACCCATTCGAAAGGGTGTCTTCGCTGGGATTCAGAAATGCTACGGTTTGGCCCATGGCTTCATGGTCACTGTATCCGTAAATACGCTCCGCACCCGAATACCAGGCGACTACCTGTCCGTCTAAATCCAGCAAGAACAGCGCGAAGTCCTGCACCCAAGACGGAATAGCTTTCTGATGGCCGTCTCTGGCAGGCCCGCCGCTTTGCCCGGACTTCGGCCTGTCTTGCAGCACCAAAAGATGGCGCACCGGAAGCACATTCCCTTTGGCAATGTAATCTACGTCACGGGGGCCGGCCCGACCCACCAGCCTCAGTGTGCCTACCTGCTCGCCGCGATCCCGAAGGGCCCGCCAGCGTTCCGAAATCAGGGGCTTGTAACTGGGATCTGCAAAATCATCCACACTGCGGCCTATGATTTCTTCCCTTGGGAAGCCCAAGAGCTTTATGGCGCCGAAACTGACCTCCCGGCAGATGCGATCGTCGTCTGCGATCAGGATGGGCGCAGACGAGCCGTATATGATCGTCCAGAACGACAGTTCGAGCTCTTTCGGTCCGTTCTCGACTAACCAACGAGCGGCTTCCGGCCGGGAAGCTGGGTGCATAACGCTATCCCCTTTCGCCCTGTCCCGATCCCGGCTCTGCGGCGGGAGGAAACGTCAGGCTCGTCCTGCTGACCAGGGGACGATGATGCTCGCAACGATTGTCCAGGAAACTTTCAAGAATTGCAAGGGAATACGGAGACTCGAGTCGTTGGCCAACACTGGCCCCATGCCATCTGCGCATGCAAGCAATGCCACCGCCATCAACGTGGACCGCATTGGATTACGCACGGTCGGTCAGCCCCTCGGGCTTCCTCGGGATGGACGCATGCAAGAATGGACGCGCGATAGTAACCATATATCGCCACCGAGCGCAGCCAGTAGCCATATACGGTCACTTGCACTCGCCCATCAAAACACTCTTTGAGAAAATATACTGTGGGTGACTATTGATGGAGTGGTGACGGAACGAATTTATTCCTCCAACGATCATCGTGCTTTGGAGGACCGCGCGCGTTGGCCGCAATCATCCGAAATGAATCTGAAACGACCGTGGAGCGTGATCCCGAGGCGTTTATGTAAGCGTCCGTCCACATGGCGCGGAGATCATTCCCCCCGCGTTATGCAAGCGCAAGCATCCGGGATGAAGATGGCCAAACAATCAGCGCCCGGGTCGTATCTAGCTAGCTAAGCTAGCAGCATGGACGCAGTAGCCGTCATGCCGCTCATCCCGGTTCTGCAACCCGGCGTTCTGGCGAAGCGATGGTGCCCGTCCAATCGTCCAACACGCATTGGAAATTGCAACAGCACATGTAGCTTGTAGCCATATAAGGTCACGGGACGCTAGTCAGTAGCCATATATGGTCACTAAACATGCATATCGGACCTTTCTGAGAGCTATGTGTCTAAAAGTATAGTAATAGTCTGAGTTTTCCAGTAAAATGGATTCGCTGCGCAAAGGGTTATTTGCCCGTGACGGTTGGCTTGCTCTTTTCTCGGCAGAAAGGAAGGTTGGAGTTTATGTCCGCTGCTTCGCAGCTTCCAGTCAAATCCGTTAGTCGCTTGGAGGTGCTCATCGTCCAAAGCAATCCCGCCGATACATTGCTCACCATAGAAGCGTTCCGGGTTGCTGGATTGACAAGCGGTCTGCATTGCGTCACAGACGGCGACGACGCGCTTATGTATGTTCGCCGCGAAGGTAGGTACGCTAACGTGGGCATCCCGGATCTCGTGTTTTTGGATTTGTCACAGCCGAGGATGTCGGGGTTGAAAGTCTTAAAGGTAATCAAATCCACGCCAGAGTTAATGCATATCCCGATCGTGGTCGCCGCGGGTTCGGATGATCCCGAATTCGTGAGGGCAGTCTACAAGCTGAACGGCAATTGCTTCATAAGGAAACCTGGCGATCTGCCGGAATTCGCGAGATTCATCGAAGCGTGCTACGACTTTTGGGGCAGCGTGGCTACGCTTCCATCGCACGAGGCAAGACCATGATGCAAGATGTTTAGCGCTTCGTAAACAGCGTTTCGCAGGCTTTTCAAGACCCCGGTTGCAATCCTGCTTAAGCGGACCCTGCCGTTGGAGCGGCCTGCAGCGGTAGGTTTCGGCGGCGCGGACGTCCGCCCGCCGTCCGCACTGAACAATTACGGTGACTTGAAGGACACACATATCCCACTATGCCGCTTCGGATTCTTCTTGTTGACGATCACAGGATCATGCTAGCCGGGATCAGAGCCATCCTCGAACAGAGTCCAGAGTTTACGGTGATCGGGGAAGCTAAAAGTGGGAGTGAAGCAATTGCTGAATGCAAAGAAAAACACCCGGACGTGATCGTGATGGATATTGGACTACCTGGAATGAACGGCATCGAAGCAACGAAAATCATTGTTCGAGACGCTCCGGCAACCAAGATCGTTATGCTTTCGATCTACGATGACGAGAGTTCAGTGGTGAGCGCGATTCGTTCCGGCGCCCAGGGGTATGTGCCGAAGAAAGCATCCGGCAGCGACCTGATGAAGGCAATAAGGACAGTCGCGAATGAGGGCTCCTACTTGAGTCCCCACGTTTCCTATCACCTGTTCCAGCGCATCAAGAAGGCTGGCAAGGCTGGCCCGCAGTCCAGTCCGGCAACCTCACCACTGGAAGTCCTCGGGCCGCGCGAATTGCAGGTGTTCTGGCTGGTGGCGACAGGCAACTCCAACAAGGATATCGCTGTGATCCTGGACTTGGGGCTGGCAACCGTACGCACCTGTCGGATGAATATGATGAGGAAGCTAAAGGTTAGTAACATCGTCGGTGTAATTCAGCACGCCGTCGCAGCTGGAATGGTTTTTTCAAACGCGTTGCCGGACGAGAGAGAGCGTGTTCCCATAGTGGTGAACGAATCTGAACCGTCGGAAATCGAGAGCGGCAGCACTATTCGCGGCCCAGCTGTGAGGGCTAACGGCAGATCTCCGCAGCCGAAGGACACCCGGCCAATGTTTTACTTTTGGCCTGCGCCATCGAGGTCAGAGTAGTAGCCATATGTGGTCAGTATGGCTTGCTCAGTAGCGATATGTGGTCACTCGACCTGGCCAATAAAAAACAGTTTTACACAATTTCTTAGCGGCACTATTTATCACGCCAGGATCCGACGAATTAGTCCCCGGTGATCACTGTGCGTTTAGAGGAAACCACCGGTTGGGCCACAATCATTGAACTGAATCTGAAACTGGCCGGGGAGCGAGATTCCGAGGTGCTTTTACAAGGCGAAGGTCACGCGTGACCGGCAGTTCCGAGCGTCGCCTTGTCAAGCGGCTTAGTCGTTGCGCATCGCCGCGATTTCTTCGGTGGCGATTGGGCTGTCGGGCCTCATTGGGTGGATGCTTTACATCGAAACGCTCCTCACCTGGGGAGCTGCGCAGGCGATCGCACCGAACTCTGCGGCCTGCATGGAGCTGGCCGGTGCTCCCTTTTGGCTTCTAAGAAAAGAAGGCGACCAGCCTTTGGCTCTGGCGATGAGGCTGACGGCAAAAACCGCGGCAGCCATCGTCGGACTGGTGGGTTTCCTTAGGCTGGCAGAGGATATTTTCGGGGCCGACTTCCGTATCGATCGGCTATTTCTTGTGACTGCTCCCGCTGCGCGTCCCCTCATGTCAACGGTCGCTGCGGGAGCTTTCGTTCTAGTTGCTCTTGCGCTGCTGGGGATCGATGGGCGGACGCGGCGAGGAGATTGGCCGTCCCAATTTCTCTGTTCCGGAGCGATGATGGGCGCCTTTCTTGGGTTCCTGGGCTTAGTTCTCGATCCCAGCGTGTCTCCCATTACCCTGGCACTGCCGACGTTTGTGAGCTTCTTTGCCCTGGCAACTGGCCTGCTATGTTCACGCCCGGCCTGGGCCGTGGGCGGACTTCTCGCTAGCCTGAGCCAGGGAGCGAGATTGTCGCGAAGGGCAATTCCCGTTGCTTTGCTAGCCCTCACTGTCGTCGGCTTTTCGATTTCGAAGCCCCTCCTTACGGATGCTCGCTTCACTTGGGTTCAAGTGTCCGCGCTCGCAGTATTTTCTAGCGCCCTCCTGGGCGGCTTCATCACCTGGGTGGCTTTCATCCTCGAGCGGGCGAGGCGGACCGAAGAAAAGTCGAGGAAGTGTTGCACCTCAGCCACGAGCAGTGGCGCCTCTTAGACCGCGTCCCGGAGCCGCAGTCCGAGCTGCACCTGCGACGGAAGGCACGATTGGTTTTCACGGTGGCTGTGTTCCTGACGGGTCTTCAGGGACTCCTTTCCTGGCACACCACACAACAAGCGGCGGAGGACTCTGATGGGGTCGCGCACACCCATGAAGTATCCACTTTGCTAGAGGCGACACTCCGGCACTCACTGGACGCCGAGACTGGCGGACGTGGTTTTGCCGAAACCGGAAGCGAGCCGTTCTTGGATCCCTACGTTTCAGGAAAACTGGCAGTTGGCCAGGATTTGCTCGCCCTACGCCTTCTGGTGGTGGATCCCGAACAAGCGCAGCGGCTGAACACACTGGAAGGGCAATCGAACACCCAAGTTGAGGCTATAAAACAGATTGTGGACGCGCGTGAGAGAACGGGTACGATCCCGACAGTGGCCCAGTTTGAAAGTGGAAAACAGGTTATGGACGCGGTGCGTAGCACGGTGGAACAGATGGAGGCCAGAGAAAAGCGTCTGCTGGTGCAGCGTACCCAGCACTCCCGCGCGGCGCGGCGTTTTACCAGTTCAGTCATCGCTTCTGGTTCCATTCTGGGTGTGGTCTTCCTGCTCGCCGCAGGGATCGCCATTAGCCGCGAGATCGTAGTCAGCGCGCGCGCCCGGGCCCAAGTGACGGCCCTCAACGCCGATCTGGAGCAGCGCGTGGAGCAGCGCACGGCAGCTCTCGAAACCGAGGCAGCCGAGCGGACGAAAACCGAGACGAAGCTGCGCGCGAGCGAGGAAATGTTCGGCATGCTCCTGGACGGAATCCGGGATTACGCCGTTTAAATGCTCGACTCGACGGCCGCGTGGTCAGTTGGAATTCCGGTGCGGCCCGCATCAAGGGTTACAAAGCCTAAGAGATCATCGGTAAGCACGTCTCTTGTTTCTATGTAAAAGCCGACCGTGACCGCAATTGCCCCAGGAATCGTTACGGGAGGCCGCGTACACAGGGCGCTTCGAGGGTGAAGGATGGCGGGTGCGCAGGGACGGATCCAAGTTCTGGGCCGACGCCGTGATCACTCCCCTGTATGAGGCGAGCGGGATCCTGCGCGGCTATTCCAACGTGGTGCGCGACATCACCGACCGCGAACGCGCAGACGATGAGATGCATAAACAGGCGGTCTTGCTGGACCTGGCCCACGACGCCATTATCGTGCGCGATCTCGAGAGCCGCGTGGTGTTCTGGAACCGGGGAGCGCAGAACACATACGGCTGGTCGACTGAAGAAGCAAGCGGTCGGGTGACCCACGATCTTCTTCAGACCAAGTTTCCGATTCCACTGGCCGATATCGAGGTGGCGCTGGCCCGCAAGAACGATTGGGAAGGGAAGTAGCGGCACATAACCCGTGATGGCACCAAGGTTGTGGTGACTAGCCGCTGGTCGCCGCAACGGAACGAGCACGGGGCGCCAAAAGCGATTGGAAATCAATCGGGACATCACCGACCGCAAGCAAGCCGAGGCCGCATTGGGCGAGAGCGAGGGCCGTCTGGCGGGCATCATCGCCTCAGCCATGGATTCGATCGTTACCGTGGACGACCAGCAGCGCATTGTGCTGTTCAATAGCGCCGCCGAGAAAATGTTCCGGTGCCCTAAGGCCGAAGCGATGGGGCATCCTATCACGCGTTTCATTCCCAAGGCGATTTCACGCCAGCCACGCTGGACACATCCATAAGTTTGGCGAAACCGGCGTTACCAGCCGGGCCATGGGGACCGCCACTGGGACCAAGGATATGCTGTGGGCGCTGCGAGCAGATGGCCAGGAATTTCAGATCGAGGCCTCCATCTCGCAAGTGGTAGCTGGCAGCAAAAAGCTGTTCACCGTGACCCTGCGGGACGTAACGGAGCGCGTGCAGGCAGAGCAGGCGGTGCGTGAAGCCCAGGCCCACATGACCGGCATCGTCGCTTCGGCCATGGACGCGATCATCACCGTGGATAGCCAGCAGCGCATCGTAGTCTTCAATGCGGCCGCCGTGAGGATTTTCCAATGTTCGGAGGCGGATGTCCTGGGACAGCCCATCGAACGTTTCATTCCTCGGCGGTTCCGTTCGGAGCATTCCGCTCACCTTCGGCAGTTCGGAGAAACCGGCGCCACGAACCGGGCCATGGGTAACTGGGCGCGCTGTGGGCGGTTCGCGCCGACGGCGAGGAATTCCAGATCGAAGCTTCCATTTCCCAAGTCTACATCGGGAACCAGAAGACGTTCACTGTCATTTTGCGGGATGTCACCGAACGCAGGCAGACGGAAGAAATGCGCGAACGGCTTGCCGCCGTGCTTGAGTCCTCCGATGATGCCATTATCAGCAAGACCCTAGACGTAATCGCCGCCTGGAATCGCGGTGCCGGGAGGGTGTTCGGTTACTCGGCGTCAGAGGCGGTGGGCAAACCGATGTCGATGCTCATGCCGACGGAGGGGGTCGATGAGGAATCCGACATTCTGGCACGCATCAGACGCGGCGAGAGCGTGGAACATTTCGAAACCGTCCGTATCCGGAAAGACGGCGACAGCATTGACATTTCCGCGACGATTTCGCCGATTCGGGACGGAAGCGGCGCGGTTGTTGGCGCTTCAAAAATTGCCCGCGACATCACCGAACGCAAACGGGCGGACGCCGTTCTGGCCAAACGGTCGGAGGAGTTGTCCCGGCAAGCCGAGGAACTGCTTTGTCCACAGAAGGGGTTAGAAACTCAGAAGCTCACGCTCCAGTCCGTTCTGGACAGTATGTCCGAAGGGCTGGTCGCCGCCGATGAGCAGGGGAAATTCATCATCTGGAACCCGGCAGCGGAAAGAATCATAGGTCTCGGTCCCGCCAATGTGTCCAGCGAGGAATGCTCCGCCCACTACGGCCCTTTATCTGCCGACACGGTGACTCCTTTCCCCCCGGAGCAAAATCCCTTGCTGCGCGCCCTTCACGGAGAGGTCGGCAGCGCCGAGATGTCCTTACGCAATTCGGAACTCGGCTCAGGGGTCTGGATCGAGTCCAGCGCAAGTCCGCTGAAAGACAAGAGCGGCGTGTTACGTGGCGGCGTGGTGGCCTTCCGCGACATTACGCAAAGGAAGACAGACGAGCTCGAAATCCGCAAACTGAATGACGAACTCGAAGAGAGAGTTGTGAAACGCACCACTCAACTGGTGGCCGCCAACCATGAATTGGAAGCCTTCACTGACTCCGTTTCTCGCGACCGCGCTCCCCTGCGGCACATTGCGGGATTTGCCGGTATATTCGTGGAGGAATTCAGCTCCACCCTAGAGCCCCAGGCCCAGCATTATCTTCGCCGCATTCAGGATAGCGCGCGGTGCATCGGCGAGTTGGTGGATGGATTGTTAGACCTGGCCCAACTGGGCCGGCAGCCTTTGCGGCCCCAACTGACCGAGTAGAATTCGGTCGCAGAAGAAGTCGTGTCCACGCTACAAGCCGAAGCCGAGGGACGGGAAGTGGAATGGAAAATCGCCAACCCGCCCATCGTAGAATGCGACGCAATCTTGATTAAGCAGGTTTTTCAAAATCTGATTTCGAACGCGATCAAGTACTCCCGCCCGCGCGCGCACAGGTCATCGAGATTGTACAAACTCGGGAAAACGGTGTGCCCGTCATCTTCGTCCGGGATAACGGAGTGGGGTTCAACATGAAATATGGGGATAGGCTTTTTGGGGTCTTCCAGCGCCTTCACCGTGACGAAGACTTCGAAGGCACGGGTGTGGTTCTGGCCACGGTCCTTCGCATTATTCAAAAACATGGAGGCCGTGTGTGGGCTTTGGGGGAGCTTTCATTTCACCGTGGGCGCCTCTAAGGCGCCGGATCGCGAAGCTATTGAGCCAGAAAAGGAGACTCATCAATGAATTCGGATGAAACCGATATTTTGCTGGTGGAAGACAGCCCGGAAGACGTGGAGCTTGTAAGCCGTGCCCTGCGGCGTGAGTACCCGGCGAATAACATTCTCGTCGCTCGGGACGGTGAGGAAGCTCTCGATTTCTTATTCTGCCGCGAACCCTTTGCCGAGCGCAGCCTTGATCATCTGCCCAAGGTTGTGCTGCTCGATTTGAAATTACCAAGAGTCAGCGGAATCGAAACCCTTGAACAGCTCAAGGGCGATCCCCAGACCAGAAGTCATTCCGTTGGTCATCCTTACCTCTTCCAATGAAGAGTCCGACTTGGTCGCTGCTACGAACAGCGCCCCCGGTAAACGCGGTAAAGAAATCCGCCTGAACCTGCGAACAACTCCGCATCGTAACGTAAATATTAATGCAGATTTGGCGGCTTCTTAATGACTGACTGGCGGCGTGGGGAGCCGTCTCGACCGTTTGAGTTTGTGCTGCTCTCGTGGCGCCTGCGCATGCATGCGACGCCACCCGCGAATCCGATTACGCCCGCTCCGTGAACCTCTCTCGCCTTCTCGGATGACGGGATGCAAGAAAGATGAAGCCCGCGGCAGTGGCCGTATATGACCACTGAGCGCGGTCCCTAGCCATATACGGTCACTTGACTCGCGGGTTAGAACAATTTCCAGAAATGTGTTGTGCGCGCCTATAGATGAAGTGGTGACGGGACGAATTAATCCCCAGTGATCACTTTGCTTTTAGCAGCCCTTTGCACTTTAGACACGGGCTGTTAGAGGAACCACCCGCTTGGTCGCACTCATTGGAATGAGTCTGATACTTGCAGGGGCGTGATCCCGAGGTGCTTTACAGGCGTCGGCCAGATGGCGCGCCAGATCATTCCAGTTCACTCTTCCACCGGGAGGGATGGAACAAACCGAAACTCGAAGCGCGAAAGCAGGGCACTTCATGAGCGATGACAACGAGATTCTCCTGATCGATGATGACGAGGCCGATGTTGAGCTGACCTTGCATGCCCTCCGCGGGAATAAGCTGGTCAACCGGATTCTGGTGTTGCGTGATGGCGAGGAAACGCTGGATTATCTATTCGGCCCGGCGCGCAAAGCGCGGTCGGCTGCCCGCCAGAACCCGAAGTTGATTCTGCCGGATCTTAAACTTCCCAAGGTGGACGGCATAGAAGTGCTGCGGGGATTCGAGAGTGACGCCGCAACCAAATTCATACCAGTGGTAACTTTGACGTCGTACAAAGAAGAACGGGATTTGGTTAAGGGCTACGAGTTGGGTGTAACCAGCTACATTCAGAAGCCTGTCGACTTCGATCAATTCCGCAAAATGGTTAGCCAGGTGGGACTTTACTGGTTAGTGATCAACCAGCCGGCGTCGGCCCGAACGGAGCCAATTGCGAGATGAAGAAAGGTCTATTAAGAGTCTTGTTGGCGGAGGATGTCGCAGCGGACGCCGAACTCTGCGTTGCCGCTCTGGAGAAGGCTGGATTTTCGGTTAGCGCGGACGTTTGCTCAAGAGCGGAAGACTTCGAGCAACTGATCGGCGCTAAGGACTACGACGTTATCTTGGCGGACTACAACCTAAGAGATTGGACCAGTGTGCAGGCCATCGAGATCGCCCAGCGCCTGGGGAAGAAGATTCCCGTCATTGTCGTGACTGGGATCCTGGGGGATGAAAAAGCCGTGGAATGCATCCATCACGGCGCCGCCGACTTTGTCCTCAAAGACCGATTGAGTCGCCTGCCATTGGCCGTCAGTCGGGCCATCGAAGAAAACGTGTTGCGAAAGCAGTCCCACGTTCTCGAGGCGGCGTTATTCAGCGTTAAGGAGGGGGTCCTGATCGCCGAAGCCGCCCCGACCTTATTGAACGCACAAATCGTGTCGTTAAACGAGGCTTTTTCAAAAATCACGGGATATCCTTCCGAGGAGCTGATTGGAAAGCATCTGAGCTTTTTTCGGACGACCGGAGCCGGAGATGAATTTCTCGCGGGTAACGAAGCGAAGTTATCGAATCTCGAAGTGACCGAGACGGTGGACAAGCGCAAAGATGGTTCGGTCTACAACGCCGAGTGGCAAGTCTCGCCTATCCGTAACGGTCCAGGCGGGATCAGCCATTATGTTGTGATCCACCGTGACATCACCGACCGCAAACGCACGGCAGCCGAACTGGCCGAGACCAACGAGAAACTACTCCGATATTCAGAAGAACTCCAGTTCGCGAAGGGCCACGCCGAGGCGGCAACTCGTGCGAAGAGCGAGTTTCTGGCTTGCATGAGCCACGAAATACGGACGCCCATGAACGCAATTATTGCCATGGCGGACTTGCTTTCCGACACGCAGTTGACGCCAGAGCAATCTAAGTATGTCGAGGTCTTCCAGCGCTGCGGTGAGAATCTGCTGGTCTTAATCAACCAGCTTCTGGACATCTCGAAGATCGAGGCGGGCAAGCTCGATCTTGAAGAGGTGGATTTTGATCTGCGTGCGGTTCTCGCAAAGACCACCGCGCTATTTGAATCCCCGGCTCACACCAAGGGATTGAGCTTGTCCTTCCAAGTTTGTTGCAACACGCCAACTCGCCTCATTGGCGACCCGCATCAATTGCAGCAAGTCTTAACAAACCTGATTGGCAACGCGATCAAGTTTACCGAACAAGGTTCTATCACGGTTGAGGCGAGCCTCGGCGATCTGCTCTCTGAATCGGACTGCTCGGTTCAGTTTAAGGTCAGCGATACGGGGGTTGGAATACCGGTTGACAAGACTGCGATGATTTTCGAGGACTTTAGTCAAGCCGACTCCTCGATCACACGGCAGTACGGCGGCACCGGTCTGGGTTTAGCGATTAGCCGAGCCTTGGTCGAGAGTATGAAAGGCAGCATCACAGTCGAGAGCGAAGTTGGGGTCGGCAGTACTTTTCGCTTCTCCGCCAACTTCCGTCTTCAGCCGGATTCTACGAAGACGCAATCTGAGTTTGCGCCTCGGCGGATTCTGCTCTGCGAAGATTCTCTGGACAATGCATTCGTGGTGGGCGCGTATTTGAAGGGCACGAACTACGTGCTCGAACATGTGCCAGATGGCAAAGCAGGAGTGGAAAGCTTCAAAAACGGAACCTTTGATCTGGTGTTAATGGATATGCAGATGCCGGTTTTGGACGGCCACGCGGCCACGCGGAGGATACGGCAGTGGGAGGCCGATCATGACCGCAGGCCAACACCCATTCTGGCTCTGACGGCGCACGCCCAAACAGAGGAAGTGAAACGATGCGAAGCCTGCGGCTGCACGGCGTTCCTGAGCAAGCCCATACGCAAGGCGACGCTGTTAGCAGCCTTGGCAAAGCACCTTGGGCGCAGTAGTCATACACTGGATCAAACTGGCTTGCCGCCTGAAGTCCAAGAGCTGGTCCCTGGTTATCTCAAACAAAAGAATGTGGACCTGGAAAGACTGCGGATGGCCATAGAAGGATCAGACTATCCCGCGATTTCTAGGCTTGGCCATCAACTGAAAGGTTCCGGTACGTCCCATGGATTTGATGAGTTTTCCAAGATCGGTAGCGCTCTCGAGCACGCCGCCAAAACACACGATCTGGAGGAGACACGCCGCCAAACCGGGTTGTTAGCGGAGGCCGTATCTGAAGCCGTGGCTGTAAGTTTAGTAACACAAGAAAAGTTCGGAAGGGCAATCTCCTGCTAACCAGCATCGTTATTTCTCCACAAGCGGGTTGTAATGGCGAGCTCTCGGCCAGTCTGAGTGAGCTCGGTCATGTGCGTGTTCTCCGGACCTTTGAACGCTACCCTTCGGAAGACGAATTGGGGCGTTTTCTTCACATAGCGGGTCCAGCCATCGTATTCCTCGATACCGAGGACACCCGGCGCGCGCTTGAGCTGGCGCTGGCCATAGACCGCGCGGGAACCGGTACCCAAGTCGTAGCTCTGAGTGGCGCCTGCGACCCTCCGGTTCTCGTCGAAATTATGCAAGTTGGAATCCGGGAATTCCTGTCTCTTCCGCTCGACCCGGATCGGCTTTACCAAGCGATGTGCCGAATCACCGATGTCCTGGAACGAAAACCGCTGGCGTTCAGATCCACCGACGCTTTGTTCGGTTTCTTGCCCGCGAAACCGGGCGATGGCGCTTCCACCATTGCCGTCAACGTCAGCTCTGCGATCGCTCGCCGCTCCCAAGGGAAGACGTTCCTTGCGGACTTCGATTTGAATCTGGGCATGGTCGCCTTCCTGCTGAAGATAACTAATGGCCACTCGATTCTGGATGCAATTGATGTAGCGGATCGTATGGATAATACCTTGTGGGACAATCTCGTCTTGAAACGGGATGGCCTGGATGTGCTTTGCTCCGGGAAGCTAGAATCAAGAAGTGACATAGACCCCTCCCTGGCTGAAAAGATCCTGCTTTTTGCTCGCCGGCTCTACAGTACAGTTTGCCTCGATCTGTCCGGCAACATGGAACCATTCTCCCTGGCGCTCTTGAGCCAATGCAGAGAGATTTTTCTGGTCTGCACTTCGGACGTTCCTTCTCTTCACTTCGCCCGGGCGAAGGTCCAATTCTTACGCGACTCCGGATTGTTGGACCGCGCTTCGGTAGTGATAAATCGGTCAGCGATGCTAAGCCAATTCTCCACCGATGACATGGAAAAACTGCTGGGACTGCGGATACGGTTTTCGATCCAGAACGATCCGCGACGCGTCAGCAATGCCATGCGTGCGGGAACCTACGTTGATCCGAATAGCGGCTTGGGCCGCCAGTTTGAAGCTTTCGCGGCAAGTCTAGTCGGCCTCGATCCCTCAATGACGGTCAAACGCAAGCGCCGTTTTATTGAGCGCTTCGCAATCGTTCCGTCAGACTACCAAGCCACAGAACGGAAGGGGCGTTGAAGCGATACAAATTGCGGGTGTTGTCGGAGGTCCAAAGGAGCGTTTATGAAGGAAACTGAACTCAACGAAGCCCAGGCCGACAGTGCGTCCGAGGACAATCACCCGGCTGAATGGCACGCCAAAGCCACGCGAATCGATCAGCTTCTCGTCAGGATGAATTACGGGATCCGTTCGGCGGCCAATGTGATTCTCGGTCTGACGGATGTGATCCGGGAGTCGGAGTTGAGCTCGAATCTGGGCCAGAACGTGAGTGTCCTTCGCGCCAACGCCGAAGGTTTGCTCAAAGAGAGCGCCGAGATCATCGATCTCACCAGGGCAGAGCTGGGCAGTCTGCAGTTGGGCTCGGCCAGCTTCAATCTTCATGACACGCTGCAACAAGCCATGGACCTCATGTCGATTCTAGCCAGTCTTAAGAGAATCAGACTCACGTTTCATATCTCGCGGCAGGTGCCCCTTTCAGTGATCGGCGATGCGGCCCGGCTCAGCCAGATCCTGATCGCATTAGTGCGTGCCGCTATCGAACGACTCGAACAAGGTGAGATCTCGGTCAACGCGGAGTACGATACAAACTATCCCGAGGGGATCAAGATCAAGTTCAGCATAGCCGACAATGGCCGGCGTCTTCCTCCCGAGAGTATCAGCCGCATGCTCGACGGCGGACCGGACCAGGAGACCGCAGCCCGAGGCGGATCCGAACTTGCCTTGATGCTTGCACGGCATCTAGCTAGGATGATGGGCGGTGATTTGTGGGCCGAGGTCGAGCCAAAGATAGGGACTGTTTTCCACTTCAACGTGTATCTCCCCCCGGCGCCAACCGTGGATTTTCTACTGTTGTCGGAGGCCGGAGCGAAAACCCGTACCGACCTGCATCCGCTGAGAATCCTGGTAGCCGATGATTCCGCCGACACTCTGCGGTTGATTCGAGCCTTCTTGAAGGATACGCCCTGGGGGATCGAGTCGGCCGAGAACGGTCGAACCGCGGTAGAGATGGCCGTGAGTAAATCGTATGACCTGATCCTGATGGACCTTGACATGCCAGAAATGAACGGGTACATTGCTGCGCGCCAAATTCGGATTTCGGAATGTCTGCACGAGAAGCCTGCCGTGCCGATCGTTGCACTGACTGCTCACAATGAGGCGGAGACGGCTTCGAAGAGCATCCAAGCAGGGTGTACGGCGCATGTTACGAAGCCGATTCGCAGGGCCGCTCTCATTGAGACAATCCAGCGCTACGCGGGCGATTGGCCAACTGATTCGGCCCGCCGTTAGGGCTCGCTTCAGGACTCGGCAAAACCTTACGATTCGAGGCAGCCGCGGATTAGTTAGACGAACAAATGGCTATGACTTACCAACCCGCAAGAGGTCAACCTTCACCGTCCGTCGCGGCAATCGACAAGCGGAGGGAAGCACGCTTCGCAACAAACAACCCTGTAGAAATCCGTCCTGTGGTGGCTGGGCGGCGTCCGCTGTTGTCTAAAACGGCGTTAGACGTGGAACGGGAACGCCTGATTCTCGAACATCTGCCGCAAGTCCGGCTTGTTGCCTGCCGCATCCACGAACGTCTTCCCGAGAGCGTCAACTTGGACGACCTGATTTCCGTTGGAACCATCGGGCTGATCGACGCCATTGACCGCTTCGACCCGGGGCACAACGTCAAGCTGAAAACCTACGCCGAATACAAGATTCGGGGCGCCATACTCGACAGCCTGCGACGTCTCGACTGGGCGCCGCGCGAACAGCGCCGGCGTTCCAAGCAGGTGGAGGCGGCCATCTCGTCGGTGGAGCAACGCCTGCACCGCGCGCCCACCGAGGACGAAATCGCCCGCCAGTTGGAGTTGTCACTCGAGGAATACCATAAGTGGCTGGTGAATATTCGCGGCGTGAATCTAGCCAGCCTGGAAGCCCCCACACCGGACGATGACCGCCACGATCTTCTCAAATACATCTCGGATGACCAGGAAAGCTGGCCTTCGCGCTTACTGGAGAGGTCCGAAGAACAACGCCTGCTCTCGGCCGCGATCAATAAAATGCCGCGCGCCGAGCGTATCGTGATCCACCTTTATTATCATGAGGATCTCACACTACGGGAGATTGCGAGGGTCGTGAATCTGCACGAGTCTCGCGTCTCGCAATTAAAATCGCAGGCCATCCTGCGCCTCCGCTCCGTCTTGGTGAGTTGCCGGGAAGGATGCGTGAAGAATGTTTGAGGTAAGTGATAGGGTGTGCCAAGGGGGGACGTGGCAGATGGCACAGGAAGCGGCGGCGCTTTATCGAGACCACGTAGAGCAGCTGCGGCGGCGATGAGCGGAATGGCGAAGTACGCGCGCAGTGTGATCGCGTCTGCTGGAAGAGTTGTGGGTTGCAGCAGTGGAGTTGGTCCAGCACGATGGGATCGATGCCACAGCGCGGGCACTGGATGTGGATAAACCGAGCCTGGAAGTGGGCTGGGCGTCTCAATCCAGCCCGGCCACAACCAGCTCGGCGAAAGTCCCACGCCAAGCAAAGAGCGAATGCCTTGCCAGCCTTCGTGGAGTAGCTCGCATCCGGCTCCGGCACGGCGACGAGTTGCCTGGTGGAAGTAGAATCGCCGCGAGGTGCGAAGCTGCGGCTGGAGTTGAAGGGCATTCAAGCCAGCCAACTGGCCGAGCTGATTCGCGCGTTTGCGGCCGCGTAGGCATGCTGCAGATCACGCCGCAGATGCGGATTTAAGCGGCGGTGGAAGGCGGGGACTTTCGGAAATATGCGCCGTCCATGGTTATGTGGAGTTGCGTTGATCGGACTGCGGAATCAGCCCGCTTTGGCGGCTCTGGACGGCGCATAACGAGGGCTATGGTTTGGACCGCAACATCGCCAGCAACTTGTCCGCTGCCGGAATTGGCCTCGCCGAACATTAGGCGGAACCAACGATGCCATCGCTTGCAATTTTCTGTAGGATCCTATCTTGCTGCAGCGGATGGCAAACGATCCAAACGGGGATCAGTCTAATAACCCTCCGGTGCTTCCTGCTTGCTCTACCGAACCTACTTGCATCAATTAACCCAACCAGCCTCAAGGCACGTTCATCTATGCGCCCACTTCCGCGCAGCTTGGCCAGGCATCCTGGCGATTTCGTCGCAGATTTTACGCTTGAGCCACTAGTAGGCGTAGCGCACAGGGAGCCAAGCAGTTCACTTTCCCTTGGTCTCAATTTGAACGACACGGCCGTTGTCCAGGCGAACTGTTCCCATCAGGCCGCCTTTCACCCAGTATTGAAGGGTTTCGCGCAAATGACCATCGTCAATCCGGAACCACACACGGGCCAACGGCGGCCCAAGGACCTCCAGGACCTCCTTCGGAGTGGATCCCACGTGGATGAACGCAAACTCTTCGCCGGTCAGACTCTTCTGCGGAGGGCCCAGCGGAACCGCTTGTACCATGGGGCGAACGTGCGTCACGATCGGCTCTAGCGCGGCCTTTGCCGACGGTACGGGTCCCCCGGCTGCATCCTCTTGCGATGCGCGTTGGGGCGCTGCGCGACGAGCTTCCGCGAGGGCGTTCGGCCGTTCCGGCGCGTTCTCGTGTCAGTACATCGGTTGCCCTGGTCACGGGGCGCTTCTTGTCCGTTTCCGCCGTGCCGGAGGCGGGTTGTGCCGGCGAGCTCTGGCCCCCGGCGGGATTGGCCTCCGCGGGATCCATGGACAAAGTGGTTCCGAGCAGAGCTACAACCCCGAGCCGTGTTACAAGTGGGTAGAGTCGCATCGCATTCCCCTTATCTCATGCTAAGCGGAAAACATGACCCGTGCCAGCCACGAAAGACCGTAGTTAAAACAAGCAAATGCCCGGAGCCGGCGCCCTTATCGCACCCGCGCCAACAGGCGCTGGGCTTCGGCATCCGTCATGCAAATCCACTCAAATGAGCTCGTACTGTGCCAGGGCCAGTCTGATATCGATATATGGTTACTTGCGGCACATGGCCAATACCTGCTGCGGGCAGCAGACCTAGCTTCATCGATCGCCTGTCGGCAGCTTTTAGTACCCTCGTCGCTTAGAATCCGCGGCAACGAAGGAAAGGCTTTGTTACTCTGTATTCGCAGTTCCCAGCCGGAAGGGGCCACGGTACAGGTCAGACCTCTGACCGGACTCATGCTAGCGTGGAAACTAAAGCTAGTGATCAGGGTTCTCATCGCCGACGATCATGCCATCTTCCAGAGAGGGCTCAGAGAAATCTTGGTGCGTTCACTGAAAGATGTAATCTGTGGCGCAGCCGAGAATGCTCACCAGGTCCTCACTCAGGTTCAGACCGAGAATTGGGACCTCGTAATATTGGACATCACCATGCCGGGGCGAAGCGGCCTGGATGTGCTAGATGATCTGGTCCGGGTGAAACCTAAGCTTCCCGTGCTGGTCTTGAGCATGCATCCGGAAGACCACTATGGTATGCGCGCCCTCAAAGCGGGCGCAGCGGGGTACGTGATGAAGGGAAGCACCCCTGAAGAGCTGATCAAAGCCATCCATAAAGTGCTCGGTGGAGGTCGTTATGTAACCCCGGCGTTGGCCGAAAAACTCGCCGTCAACTTGCGTGGACATAACGAACGCGCCGCCCACGAAGCTCTTTCCGACCGCGAATTCGAGATCTTCCGGATGATCGGGTCCGGAAAAACAGTGGGACAGATTGCCGCAGAGCTCCACCTGAGCATAACTACCGTGAGTACTTACCGCGCGCGCATTTTGGAAAAGATGAATATCGCAACGAACTCCGATATCATCCGTTATGCATTGCACAACCATCTGGTCGATTGAACAAACGACTAGTACATCGTCCCATTAGTCCCTTATAGAATCGGCTTTCTTTGATTTGGCTCGGCGACGGCGAGGCTTTTTGGGGTGGAGAGCCTGATAACCTTTGTGGTCTCAATGATGTGTTGCAGATGTTCCGGGCCTTTGGCCCAAGTAAAGGGATTGCAAGACTCGTTATAGCTGGCGAGGAAACGGTGGAGGAGTTCCCTGAGATCCTGCTTGGAATGCTGAACGCGGTGCGCCAAACCCCGTTTGCTGAGGATGCTGAAGAAACACTCGATAAGGTTCACCCACGAGGCATGCGTGGGGGTGTAGTGAAAATAAACCTGAGGATGGCGGCCAAGCCAGCGCCGAGCCGCCTCGTTCTTGTGGATGTTCAAGTTGTCCACGACCACGTGGAGAGTGCGATCCGGATAGGCTCGCACGACTTCATTCATGAACCGAAGAAAGTTCACCGAGGTGCGGCGGT
>Ga0302324_100009813_pt1 | contig 19947 bp, 17 predicted proteins | sample Palsa_T0_1_FD_201949 | JGI IMG/M metagenome (GOLD analysis project Ga0302324, IMG submission 201949) | Peat permafrost microbial communities from Stordalen Mire near Abisko, Sweden - Palsa_T0_1 | ecosystem: Environmental > Terrestrial > Soil > Palsa > Peat permafrost | place: Sweden: Abisko...
CTCGGGCCGCCAACTTCCGGAACAGTTTCGCCGTCAGCTTGGGTGGAAGATCGTGGCCGTAGTATTCCATCGAGGGATGCAGCGAAAAGAGGTTCACTTCGCAATGTCTCGAAAGCTCGAAAAGAACGCGCAGATAGAAAGGGGGCAGCGATGAAATGCCGAAGACCGAAATCCGTTCCGGAAGTTTCTTCGGTGTCGGCGCCACGGCCATTCGTTGGCTCAGCGACTCGTACATTGAGGCGAGATGCATCGGTTTTCGTCCGCCAATGAGAGCTCTCCATAGGATCGCTTGCCAGTCGTTCTCGGTCTCGTCGCGCTTCCAGCGCATCAGCATCTCCGGGCGATATACGAGATACTGGTCGAAGAGGCGCGCGATCCTTTCGGAAAGCTGGAAAGTCTTTAGCCCGTCTTCCTCGTGGAGATAACTCTTTACCAAGGCCAGTTCCGGTTGTTGCGCCAGCGGCGGTAGCAATCGGTTGATCTTCCACGCCATGACTTCGGCTGAGAATTCATCATCCAACACGTAATCCGGAAAGAACTCCCGCAGCGTCCGCTCGATAAACGCACGCGGAAATGGGAACTCAAAGTTCATACAGATGCCTGATATCTGCGCGATCTGAAGCGAGACCCAGCGAGCCATTCCACGGCTCTGCACGATAATGATTTCCGGCTGAAAGGGCGAACTCAGGGGAGCGCTAACGGCTTTGGCGAGCTGCTGGGCCAAGCTTTCGAGCCGGTTGCTTGTATGGAGCTTCAGGCCATGCATACGTATTTTTTAGCGTCGTTCATTATCCGCCGCGGCCAATCGGCTATCTTGTCGCGGCAGCTATCGCAAAACAAAGCAGTTCCGCCATCGACTGTTTCAAGCGAGTCTACTCGCTCATCGGCGACCATAACGCACTCAATTCCGTCGTCATAGCCGTGGTGATCGAGTCCCATCGTATGGCCGATTTCATGCACCGCGACACCGAGGGCGCGTCGGATCAGTAATTCCGGTTCGGGTTTATCAGAAGAGAGCGTGTGAAGGCTGATAACGGCCGCCGGGAAGCCGATATAGGCATAGCCGAAGAGGAAATTGTACCGGGAATTTGGAACAATGTTGTATTCCGTTACCCCAAGGCTTGCGAACGTCTCGCCACTGTCCCGGCGAAGGACTTGATCGAGGAAAACGTTTGAGGAAATGCCTTTCCATCCGGGCCGCTTTGATGGTCTCTCATCGAGAAAGGATGGCTGAATGACGACTCCGGTTTCGAAGGCTTGCCGAAGACCGGATACCAGATGCCCCAAGAGGCCACCGCGAATGCCACCAAGCCGCCAAATCGAAATTCGACCGTTTGCCTCGCACGCCAAGGGCTGACCGCAATTTGGGCAATCGCTTGCGTCCAGATTGACGTAGCGGTTGCAGTGTTCGCAGATGTTGAAGTCTTTCATTGCCCAAAAGTAAGACGGCACTCGGAACGCTCTGCCAACCAACGCACAAAAAACCGGGCCAAATCCGTTACGCCACCCAAGAAGGGAGGTTTCATTTCTTCCGTCATTGGATTGGTGGTTATTGCGGAGCTACCAGGTTCCTGTGCAGGACTGCATCCTCCAGCCCGTGGTCACAGGTATCGAACAAGATGCTCTTTTTCGAGCGGCGGATTTCAATTCGGACGCGGGGCGGGATTTCCCGGCGGTCGCAGACTTCGCCTTCCTGGGCTTCCTTAAACCACTGGAGAACCGATGAGCCGGTTTCGTGATGTTCAGGGCCTTCAGCCTTCCGGTGGGACTCCGCAATGGCTTCAAGGATCGCCGAATCCAGGAGCTTTGCCCACAGCTTGCGGAACAACGTGCCCGACCCGTACACGTCCGCGGTATTGACGGCGTCGTTGATCACGAAAACGTACCCAACCGCGTCGGGCTTTTCTTCAAGAATTCCCGCCAGCGTCACACGGTAGGTTTCCTTGCGCTTCTGGAGGTCGGCATCCTCCATCGACAACTGGTAGCTCGTGGGGGAGGCCGCCGCATGAAGCGACTTCTTCATGCTCGTACTCAGATGCTCCTGGTTTTCCGCTACCTTGTCCCAAACCTCTCCCTGACTCTTGCTCAACTTTGTGGCAAGGCGAAGACTCCTGCTCGCGAGATAATTCTTTGAACTGGAGAAGCTCCCGGCTTCCTCCCCCGCCCGCCGATGCCAGCGCCCGCTCTCCACGCAAAACGAGGGAATAGGCACGCGCCCGGACTTGGCAGGCAAGACAAAATCGACACCAAGCGTGCGATCCTGCCGCCCGCCTTTGACGATATCGCCGGCCTGGATGTAAAGGTCGAGTAGTTCGGACAGATTCTCGACTTCCAGTTGCCCGACAGTGCCGGTCTCGTGGACGATGACGCATTTCTGCTCAAGGGCGTCGTCGAGCGAGATGAAGCGGTTGCCGTCAAAGGAATCCTGTCCGTGAAGCAGGAAGATGCCGAGGTTTTCGTGGATAAAGGGACCGGTGACAGAGATATGATTCAAGTTCATGATCCCAATGTAGCACCATGGGTTGGACATCCGCAGTCCAGACCCACAAATTTCCTGTAAAAAATGAATTTTTGTCGGTGGGGACCGCAAATCGGGGAATACTTTCAAATAAGAGGACTCAGGAATGAATCAAATCATGCTCATCAATGCCTACGTTCACGCAGGTCAGTGGGTTTTTGACGACACCGACAAGGGACTCCAGAAGGAACCCTTCGTTTGCGGAGCGGACGAAATGATCGACAGGCTCTGTTCAAAGGCTGGGTTGCCAATACCTCCACGCAAGGAGGGCAACAAAGCCCCTTTGCTGTTCTCGGCCCAGCCATTCCCCGGCGCATCGAAAATGACGTGGTTGCGCGGGGAGTCGGGCGGCAACTGGTATCACTCCGAGGAATTCGGTATCGAGGGGTGGCTTTGCCCGGCGATGTTCCATTACTTCCCTGTCGCACCGAAGGAAATCTACGGCATGGTCAAGGTATCGGGGGATCGCTAATCGTTCCCTTGCACGGGATAGATTTTTTCGATTTCGCGACCGAAACTCCGAATTCGGTCCATCAGTTCATTGGGTTCGATCACCCGGGCGTGAATGCCCCAGCTTAAAACCCACCGCTCGACCTCCTCCAGGCTGTCAAGTTCTATCGTCATCTCGATCTCTCCCTCGCCGACCGGCTTGATCTTCTGTGAGGCATGCCACTCGCGCTCCCCCACCAAACGGGCGGCAAACGCATCAAAATGAATTCGGACCCGGTGACGGCTTTTGCCGGTGAAAACTCCAAAGCTTTCACTCAAATGCTTCGTAATTGAAAAATCCGCCGGGCGCTGGAACCGCATCCCGGTATTCCGCCCCTTGCGCATCCGCGGCAACGCGAATGTCCGGAGTTGCTGCCGAACAAGGTCGAAACCGAACAGATACCATTGGTTTTCGACGCATCCGAGATGATACGGCTGAACCCGCCGCTCTTCATACCGGGAGCTACTGAGCTTTTTGTACTCAAAAACCAGTTCGTGGGAACGAAGCACGGCCGTGCTGACGGTTTCAAAAAGGTCGATATCCGCTACGCTGGTTCCGATTCCCTTGAAGGAAATGCCGGCATCCACGCTGCCCAGGTTGAAGGTTATTTTATCCTGGAGGCCGTCCGCGATTTTCCCGAAGGCCGTCTTCAGCGGCCCCTCAAACGGGGTCCCGCTATATTGAGCCAGAGCCTTTTGGGCGACAAACAGCGCCACCAGTTCACCTTCGGACACTTCGATACTCGGAAAACTCGTGACCGGCTCCGAGTAGTAAAAACCAAATTGGAACTGGTCGTACTGGATCGGCATTCCCAGTTGGTCCCGCATGAACTCGATGTCGCGCTGGACGGTCTTGCTTGAAACTTCGAGCTCCTTGGCCAGTTTTCTGTAGTTGGGAAACAAGCCGGATTTCAACTGCTGGTGGACCTGAAGCATGCGCCGCAGCGGTGGCCTGGAGAAGCGCCCTAGTTTTTCGAGTTTCACCCTGGAGCGTGCCATGGGAAGAGCCTGTAGCTTTCCTTCTGTGACGTGGCAATCCAAATATTTTGACGGGGTGGACAGCATTTGTCCTCCCCGTTGTAGTTTAATGGTCGCGTCCATCAGAAGACCGGCTCCGCGGAACGTGGGCGCAACGGGGAACGGGCGCTGGGAGGCGCGGAGCCGGTTTTGAGGATATCAAAGGACCCAAAAACATGAACCTTCTCACAAATGGAACCCCGCACGCGCAAAATAGACCACCTCACACGTGGGCAGGATTGCCCGTCCACGACTTCAAAGGCAACGTGACGGAAATCTTCGAGCGAATCCCAATCTTCGAACGAAGACCCTTTCGCTTGGATGGTTCGTCGGATGCCTCCCTGGAAAACCGCTTTCACGACCTGATTGTTCGCTGCCCGGACAAGAGTCAACCGAAGGAAATTCCGGTAGCGCTGGTTTCCAAACGTTACGGCCTCCTTCAGCATCGCGCTGTCGCCAAGGAAGCCGTGAAGTCCACTGAGGCGGCCGGAATCGACCCAGGGTCGCTGGTCTGCTCATTGTCCCTGACCGAACACGGGGAGAGGATGGCCCTGTTCCTTCAATTGCCTATAAAGTATGAATTCGATCCGGGCGATGGGTATCCTATGACCTTGCGGCTGTGCTGCTATAATTCCGTCGATGGACACTCGGGCTTGGTCGCGCACATCGGCTGGTATCGGTTTGTGTGCAGCAACGGGATGTTCGTAGGTGTCACAAAGAGCCGGTTCCGCCGTGTTCACGACCACCGTGCGGAGATCGGCGAAATCGGCCTGGCGTTTACCGAAGGGGTGCAACTTGCGGCAGGCGAAAAATCTCTGTTCCAAAAGTGGATCAACCGTCCGGTTTCCGAAGAGCGTTTGCGCGGATGGGTGGATGGGCGTTTGACGAAAGCCTGGGGCGTCAAGGCGGCGACTCGCGCATTTCATATCGCTGAAGACGGGCATGATGTGGCGCTGGCAGATCCATTCGAGAAGGCACCGGCCAGCAGACGCAAAATTAAACAGGGCAATCCGGTCCCGGGAGCCTTGTTTCCCGCTCGGAATGCTTACGGCATCAGCCAGGTTTTAAGCTGGCTGGCCCGGGAGCGCCACGAGGTGGAAGACCAGTTGCAGCGCACCCGTGAGATTCCAGTCCTGATGAGGCGTCTGCTGAACTGAACGTCATGAGGAAGCTCTTGAGAAAATTTCTGCGGCTCGCTTACTCCGAAATCAAGGGATCGCGCTGGAGGCAAAGCGAGTTCCAGTTTCCAACCGAACGCCGGTAAACAAACCATGTCAGACGAATTTTTATTCAAATACACGCCAATTCCAAAGGGCTCGAAACCGATTACCGGGGAAGAATGGGAGGAGATTGCACTGGTCAGGTTGGACAAATGCCAGATGGAACTCAAGGAGGCCGTTTGGGAGGTGATTCGGATGTACTGCAAGACCGACCGGCAGCAGGTGGCAATCAGGTACGTTGATCAGGTGCTCGCCGAGTCGGATAATCCCGAGGAGAAGGCCCGCTGTTACTTGGCGATGGGCTGCATCATGGAGCAAATCGAGGATTTCAGCTCTGCGATATCCTATTACTCCCAGGCGCTTCATCTGGAGCCGATGTCGAATTCGACCTGGTATTTTATCCACAACAATCTCGGCTTCTGCCTCAATCATTTCGGGCGCTGCAAGGAGGCGGAACGGTATTGCCGCACGGCGATCGAAATCGATCCCGGGCGTTACAACGCAAAGAAGAACCTGGCGATTTCCCTGGAAGGCCAGGGACATTACGCCGCGGCGGCGCGGTGTTATATTGAAGCGGTGCGTTCGGAGGCGTCGGATTCCAGGGCGCTACGGCACCTGGAGAGCCTGTTGGAAAATCATCCGGAGATCAGAGCCGAGATTCCTGAGATCAACGATCAATTGGAAGTGTGCCGTAATGCGGTCAATGCTGTCGAAAGAGAGCACGAAGAGCGGTTAAGAGAGGCCGCGGATGGCGGAAAAAGCGGTTTGAAGTGTCCCACAAGCGGGGTCAGGCCAGGACCGTCTATATGATTCCGAATTACGAAAGCGAAATCCACGCGATGCTCCAATTGAGGGAGGACGGCCTTCTTGACCGAGATGGCGAGCAAATGTTGGCGAGGTTTCTTGAACTTCACGACCAATACAATCCGCCCGTGTCCTCTTCGCCCAAGGAAAGGACTCGGATCGTGCGTTTACTGGATCGTCATGGAAAACCGGCGTTTCTAGTCGATGCCTCTGGGAAGGACGACAGGCTGCCTCGATTTCAAATCTTGATCTTTGACGCGCCCGAAGTACTCCTGCCCGACGGCTACAAAGTGCTGGCAGGCATGTCGTACAACTCCGTTGAAGAAGGATTGGCTGATCTCTTCAGGCGCGGCTTTAACCTTCACCCCGACCTTGCGGCGAACTACGCCCCGGAAATTGATTTTTTGCGCCAGCAGAAGAGCGATGGGCTCCTTTCTCCCGAATGGATCACGGAACTGGAGAAGCTCGAAACGATTCATAACAATTACCACCCACCAGTGCCGCCGACAAGGGAGCGCAAGCACGGGTTATGTCTCATTGATGGCGCAGGCAACCGGGCACTAATTACCGATACGCGAGGATATTTTGACGATGGCAGACCGCCAATCCGACTGCTCTTTTTAGCGAAGCTGGAACTCTCTTATTGCGGCTCGATCAGCGAACTCGGCGCTGATGAAGCGCAGCAGCCCGCGGGTCTTGATCCGATAAAACAAGAGCAGGAAAGACGGCGGATGATGAACGCATGGGAAGCGAGCGCCCTGCCCTAAAGTCGGTAGTGATTATGCCTGAAATGAATTTCCCCTCAGGCCCATGGACCGGCTTCTACAATTACCGCGCCGGCGGCGGAAGACATCGGATGGATCTTTCGCTCACATTTGCCGATGGCCGGATTTCAGGTGGTGGAAGCGATGACGTCGCCCGGTTCGCCATTGCGGGAGGGTACGACAGCGGGAGCGGCGAGTGCCATTGGACCAAGAGCTACTTCGGCGCACACACCGTTTTTTACCGGGGCTTTCGCGAGGGGAAGGGAATTTGGGGACTTTGGGAAATTATGTATATTTCGGGCGGGTTCCACATTTGGCCGCTTGGCGAGGAGGAAGCCGAACAGAAGAGCGAAGCGACCGCGGAACCGCTGCTGCTCAAAGCGGTGGCATCCCAAAGCGCGTAGGATGACCCAACCGGCAGGCAGCAATAGCCAAAGCCCCACCTCTTCGCTCCCAGGCGATTCGTCCGAGAGTGGGAAATCAAGGTCTTGAAACTGGTGGCATCATGGGAGAGCGAGGATCCCGGCATCGACCTACGGGTTCAAGATGTCATCGAGGATGCGCTCCGGGGCTCTGCTGCCTCACGAGATAATTGACTGCGTAGCCTTCTCGCGGGGACCTAAACCGTAACCACAGCATCTCAAAATCTCTGAAACAATGCTCCTTTTCGTGACCGTGTCAGTCGTCGTGAGCGCGTAGATGCCCGTCTTACCAATGGGCCTTGCGTTTGGGCTCGCAGCACGTCTCTCGATCTCTGCAATGCTGGTAGCGAAATAACAACGCCTCCCCCGCTGAAATTCAAGAATGCAATTCCTCCCCCTTGGGCGGAATTCCGCTACGAATGCGAGAATCGCAAGATACTGGTCAACCGCTGCTTGAAAACGAGGAAACTCAGGTGAGAAAAGAAACGTCATCAGAGCTAAATTAGGGTCCGGTGCTCCTACAGGTTCCTTGCTTCTAGGAGTGGGAACCGCCACCCCTGCTGTGTCCTCGGTGCTCGGCGTCGACGCCGTTTCGCTGGGCTGTGCAGTCGGCATCGTGGAGGCAGCGCTAACGGGACTGGGAACCAAGCGGCCGAGTATCTGGGCGGCTGTTTCCCCTCCGGGAAGGAGGTCTGCCTCCGACGATTGCACCACCGGTCTAGCAACCGGTGAATCCCGAATTGTGAGCACACATCCTTGACGCAAGCACACTTCTCGGGCAACAGCGTCCGGCACTAAATCCCGCGAGGTCTTGAAGGTGAAATCCAGCCCGAAAAGATCTTCGACCAACTTCGATGGCTCTAACTGCAACCCACGTGCCAGTTTCTGCACTGTTATGGGTCGCTCCAGCTCAATGGTTCCAAGCTCCTCAACCAACGGAGCCTGATGGATTGAGTCATAGACGAACTCGTCCACCCTTCGGTTGACCTGGGTACGTTCAAATTCCAGTTTCCAGGTACGCATCGTAACGGCGTCTGGATCCGTAGGACGAGAGACCTGCCGGATCATCTCTTTGATTTCGTTGTAAACAGTACCAGCCCCTTGGACCTCTCCGGAGGTGGGCACCACAAAGTAAAGAAAACAAGTGCAGCGACTGCAACACAAATAAAGCTCGCGTCGTGCTGTCCACATCGCCCTCTCACGCTCGTCACTATCAAAGATGTTAAGATCGGAGCCAGGCGGAATTCCCTCTATCACCACAACCGGGAATTCCTGCCCTTTGACATACTTATCCACGAGATTGAACGACTCGGCTGTGTAGCAATTGTGATATGTAAAGCGCTGGAGCTTTTCGTAATCGAACGTCTCTTCTTCCTCTCCGAAACGGATCCATAGAACATCATTCTTGCTCAGCGATGCATTCGCGAGCTGTGCATAGGCATCCTCGCATGACGGGAACGTCGACACCGTGAATGACCAGTAGTTCCCTGGATGCGAGTCGTTCCAGTTCGTTAGCGTAATTCTACCACCGGAGACGTCGGAATAGTTCTCGACCTCGAAGCCGAATTCCTGCTCAAGCTGTGTCCGGTTCGGGATAGCCTTAGCACCGTCTTTAGAAAACCAGCGAAACATCAGACCGAGTCCGGCCGCGTAAACCGGGAAGGGATTGCGATAGTTCCTCCGAAGTTTTCGAGTTTGGTTTGAGAAATTAAGACCCTCGATTAGCGGGGCGTCGGTGCCAACCAGACGGAGTTTCTGATGTCGGTCGCAGGCGATGGCAAGGTAGCGCTTAGTCCCGGATAGATTCAACCATTCTGCAACTGTCTTTTGTCCCGTGGCATCAAGGTCGTGTGCCTCGTCGATTAAAAGAACATTACAGTCGGGGTCGATAGAGCCGTCCCACTTTCGAAACACAGGTTTCTGAAATCTCAATCCCATGCTTTCCAATGTTGAATATTCTCGAATGAAGCGGTTCCAGTAATCTTCCAGAACAGCGAGTTGTTTCACAGCCATCCCATAAGACGAGGCAAAGAGGATGGGAGCCTCTGAATTACAGGGCCACAGCATAATGTTTGGAAGTTGAAGATTTAGGATTTCCGGATGATCTCTGAGGCAATCAGGAATGTGGCTGTCCCACGGGAATGTTCAAAAGCCCTTGAAACAGGGCTGTTGCGGGGTGGCTATGAAGCGAAAGCTGCCCGAGGCTGTCCCATAGGACTGCAGGAGGCTCGCCAGATCCCATCGACGCCAGAGAGCGCAACGCAGCAAGGTAAAGAGCCGGATAAAGCTATGATTCCAGTTATGAAGGAAGGCTTGGAATCTCAGGAGCACATAGACCAGCAACGCGGTCCATATCTGCCAGCGGACGGCGTTGGCACTGTGGCCCAGGAAATCAGCGAGTTGCAGGGTCTGCTTGATTTGCTTGAAGAAGGCTTCGATGGACCAGCGGCAGCGGTAAAGGTCGGCTACGCTGGCCGGACTCCATTGCAGGTTGTTGGTAAGGAAGACCAGTTCTTGTTCGCACCCGTCGATCTCGACCAGGGCGGTGATGCGGCGCATCAGTTCGGGGTAATGGGCAAAGGCGGCGGGGTTGCGCAGGGAAATGATCTCCTCGCGCAGGATGCGACCGACGGCGGGCAGGGTGTCAACCACATCGCAAGCCATGTTGTCTTTGGCGCGGGTGACCCAGAAGACCCCGCGTTGGAAAAGATCAAAGAGATGGGCGAAGTCCAGATAAGCCTTGTCGAAGACGACAATTTCACCAGGGCGAATGCCAGCACAGAGTTCGCGGGAACGTTTGGAGTCGTTCTCCCGAGCGGTGTCAATAATGGCGAAGCGGGGCAGAAAGCTGTGGAGGTCCAGCCGCAGATGACACTTGGCGGCCGCCTTGCGTCGGCGGTGTTTGGCCCAGTCCATGCAGGAGGCGACCAGTTGAATGGTGGTGGAGTCGACCACATGGATAATGCGCCGGAAACGCCGGGCCACTCCCTTGCCGCGATCGCCACGGGCAAAGCCGGGTTGGAGAGTTTGCAAATGGCCGAGCACCGACCAGAAAATCTTTTCCGCCAGGCTGGCGTCTCGCTCCTTGTTGGAGTGAGAGAGATTATTGCGGCTGGGCGCGGTAGCCGCCCGCAACGTCACAAGCAGACCACTGTGCAACCGCAACCCGTCGCAGATGTCGTTGAGGCCAATGGCATGGGTAAGCTGCGCATAAATCAGGCTAACCAGATGGCTCCACGGACTGAAGGTGCGCGCTTTCTTGTCCACGCCGGTCTCCCTTGCCAGCTTCGGAATCAGATGCGAGGGAATCAAATTGCAAATCTGCCGCAATACAGCAAACTGACTGCGGCTTGGAATGGTTGTTTTATTCATCCCTGTCGAGTGGCAGGGCAAACCGACTTTTCCAAGCCATTTTTTTACCCGCTATGGGATGGCTGTGGAGTTGTTTCTCTTTTCTGGCAACGGCGTGAATCACGCGGTCTCTATGTGCCGGTAGGCCCAACCGCTCCCCTTCTTTCGCAAAATCCACCAGAGTCCTCGTTGACTCTCTTGAGTCCTGTCCGATCGACACACGACGGTCAGAGGCGAAAACAAACAGGGCGTATGCGAGGAGCACAGTCTTTCCCATCCCGGCGGTCCCGTTGATTGCCCAACGCTGAGGACGGGGTTCGAAGAGATTGAAGAGCTCCATATCGATGGAGTTGCGGCATCGCGAGACGTAAGCGATGGCATTGTTAAGCTCGGGATGTCCCATGTCTCTCACCGGAACACCCTTGCGGAGTTCGGCTAGAAGCGCTGACTGTTCGACTCTGAGAACATTCTGTTCATTTCGTGTCCGCACCAGTTCACGCGCAAATGCGGCGCGACCGAGAAGCCGGTAGTGGATACGGCGACCGCGTTTGTCCGCACGAGTAGCAGTCGTGTCATCACTGGAGACCAACCACGCTTCGATTAAAACGGGACGCGGATGGTCATGCAGGTAACTCAGTAATGCGTGGGCGTGATTTCGCAGCTGGGCGCGTTTTATGTCCCTAGGAGGGGCGTCACGGAACGGGACATTCCAAGGCCCCTCGTCGGTTGGTGGCAAATCGGGCGAGGCACCGAAAACCGGTTTGTCCTTGCACTCGACAATAATAATCCGGTCACTGACGTCCGTGCGGATATGTAGCAGGTGATCGATTTCGTATCCCCGCACCCTCTCCTCCGGGACATCCGGCCGGAAAACCGGAATGTTCGAAAGGGCGCAACAGGGAAAATGGTTGTCCAGTAGCTTTCGGACTTCGGTTTCAAAAGACATTTAGCTTGTTTTTTTAGAGCAATATTCTATGGCGTTCAGGTGAACGTAACGAATCTTGCTCGTCACCCAAACATCTCGCCGTTATGGCCCCACATTGCAGCCCTGACATCCGTGAAGACCACATAGGTCCGCTCTCCAGGCACGCCGAAGTGTTTCGCCACCAACTCGCATAGGGAAGCAGCCAGTCCCTGGACTCCATGGGCCGGAAACCCGATGCTCTTGACCTCGAGGAACGCCGCCGGTGCATCCGCCCCGGCGAAGAGGAGGGGGTGTCCGCCATCAAGCCTCACCATCACGTATTGCTCCGGCTTCCCGGTGCCGGTGGCGACGGCTTTCGACGCCTCCTTTAAGAACGATCTTCCGGTCTCCGCGGAGATCTCCGCACTGATCGAAACGGCGAGGTATGGCATGCCTCCATTCATCCGCTTTTCCGCGAGGACTTGCAAGGCCGGGGTGCGTGTTTCGCCTCTGTAGACGTCCAGCCTAGTCAATGCGTTGAAGCAGGACCTCGATCACGCCGGGATTCTTGCCGGTGAAACAATTGGCTTCGGGAAAATTTCATTGGGGACAAATCACGTGTAGATTCCAAGCTCACTTCCGTACCATTTCCCAGCCCAATGCTCATCAAGACCATCGACTTCCCGCTTGAGGTTCTCCAAGCACAGAAGGACGGGAGACTTGTGGTCTTCGCCGGCGCTGGAGTATCCATGCCGCCTCCAGCGAATCTGCCGAGTTTCTCTCGTTTGGCGCAGATGATCGGCGCTGAAGCAAGCCCACAACGGAATCGTGAGCCCGACGACCAGTACTTGGGTCGCCTTTTCGACGGCGGCAAAGGACTCCAGGTGCGTGATTTGGCAGCGAGAATCCTTTTGAATGAAGGGACAAAGCCGACCGATCTCCATTTTCTTCTTTTGCAGATATTTGATCCGGCGCTTCCGATAAGGCTTGTAACGACGAATTTTGATAACCATTTCTCCGCGGCATCTCAAGCCTGTAAAAGAAGCATCGAGACGTTCTGTGCGCCGGCACTTCCCTTGGGGAATGATTTTGAAGGTATCGTTTATTTGCATGGTTCAGCGGCGAAGTCATCCAAGAAGCTGGTGCTCACGGACGGGGATTTCGGACAAGCCTATCTGACTCATGCGTGGGCGAGCCGCTTTCTTTATCAGATGTTCAGCACGTATACGGTACTCTTTGTCGGTTATAGCCATGACGACGTAGTCATGCGGTACCTGGCTCGTGGTTTGCCCCCAGAAAGCCAGTCCAAGCGCTTCGCCTTCGCAGCTAAAGATGACGATGCCACATGGCACATTTATGGGATAAAGCCACTCCTTTACGAGAAACGCGACGGACCAAATGAGCATTATCCAATCACGGAAGCGGTAAGAGAATGGGTCAGTGAGATTCAGCGGGGATTGTTGGAAAAGTCTCAGCGAATTAGCTCAATCGTTGAAGCAAAACATCCTTTAGAAGGCGAAGACGGTGATTACCTGAAATATTCTTTGCACGACGCCGATACAGCCCGGCAGTTTACGAACTTCGCGAAGGACCCGGATTATATCGAATGGTTGGAAGGGCACGGATTCCTGAGGAATCTCTTCGATCTTCATGCCTGCCTCACACCTGTGGAAACTGAGCTTGTCAGTTGGTTGGTTTCGGATTTCCTGGCCGAACACCCGCAGGAAGTCTTGGCGCTATTTCAACGCAACGGTCCCGTCTTGCATCCCGAATTATGTCGGAGCATCCACTCTCGACTGGCTTATTGCCGTAAACAACCGGGGGTGAACGCTGTTTATCCTACCTGGGTAACGATCCTTTTGAGCCAGCCACATACCAGCCTTCGCGACGACGATTGGGCGCAGCTATTAGCAGACTGCAGATGGCCGGACGATAAGGAGTGCGCGGTGTTTGTTTTTGATTTCGTGACACAACCGCGCATTCTTCTGGAACGTCAATGGACGGTTTCCTCCAATACGGAGGGCGAGAAGGATAGAGAGCTCGTCCGTTATAGCGTCGATCTGGAGCGCGGCCTTCATCATTGGTTGTCCGAGACTTGGGATAATTTCTTTAAACCACGCCTTTCATATTTCGCGTTTCGCCTTGAACCGATTGTGACGGGGCATCTTCAGACGGCTCACGCTCTGCTTTCGTTGAATAAGAACACGAGCGAGAACTACGATGCGTTAAGTTTCAGACGACAGACAATAAGGCAGGAAAGCGGTCCTTTTCCGAGGGTGTTCGATGCATTGGTCAACGCGGCACGGGACATTCTGGAACTGATCTTGAGGACAGATGCTTCGGCAGGCGCTTTTTTAATTGAACGCTGGTTTGCATCCGGTGTTCCGATTCTTTCGCGGCTATCCGTCCATGGCATCAGCGAAAGTCCAGCCTTGTCTGCCGACGAAAAGATTCATTGGATAATCGAGAGAGACCTGGTTTTTGGACACGTATTTAAGGCAGAGGTGTTCGATGTCTTGCAACGTCATTACCCATCATCAGGGACGCGTGTTAGAAAACGGCTGATCGATTTGGTACTTTTGGGTCCACAAGGGGAAAAGGCGGAAGGCCTCAGCGATACAACGAAGCAATATGAGATTTTCAACCTGCTTGTTTGGCTACTTCAGGCTGATCAAAACTGCCAAATAGCGCAGCAAGCCCTCTTCGCTGTGAGAAAGAATCACCCGGAGTTCTCAGAACGTGAACATCCGAATCTTAATTACTGGATTTCTTCAGGCTGGGGACCTAGCGGATCGAGATTCAGCCTCGACGAGATACTTGCGGCGCCTCCCGGCGACTTTCTCAACAGGATTTCTGATACTCCAAAGGAAGTGGCTGTCGGCGAGGGACGGGCGCACCTCACTTATTCGCTGGTGGGGCTCGTCCAAAGGAACACAAATTGGGGGATCGACTTACAGGCGGAAATGATAAGGCGCGATATCCGGGATCCCGACATCTGGGTTCAAGTTTTTAATGGATGGCGCGAAGCCACAATGAATATGGAGGCATGGTTTAAATGGTTCGAGCAAATCGAAAAGTTTCCAGAAATTGACTTTTGTGCAGATGGCATTGCCGATGTCTTATACGCCAGGGCTGCACGTAAAGAATGGGCGATTCCAGATGAGTTGATGGATCGTGCGTACGGATTGGCACAACAAACGTGGGAGGCCCTTGAGCGAACTTTAGCACCATCAAGAATAGAGACTGACGACTGGTTGGATTTTGCAATCAACCGTCCAGGAGGCAAACTTGCGCGATTCTGGCTTGAATACATTTCCATCTTGAAGGGGCGTCTTGGCGATCAATGGACAGGTCTGCCGTCCTTAATCAAAAATGATCTGGTAAAAGCTGCTTGCGGGCGATCTGCGCCTGCGAGCCTTGCGCGGGTAGTCATTGCCAGCCAGTTTCACTACTTCTTTTATCTCGATGCAGATTTCGCACGAAAGATTCTCCTGCCATTATTTGATTGGAAAACCGACGTGCTGCGTGCGACCCAATGTTGGCATGGATTTATAGGCTGGGGACAATGGAAAGAAGCTTATCTCGACGACATGCTCCCATTTTATGAGCAGGCTCTTTCACATCTAGGCAAATTTCGAGCCGACCATGGCAAAGCCTTTGCGGGACATATCGCAGGGATCGCTATTCTGGGAAGGGCGGATGCTTTAGCGGAGGGATGGCTTTACAGGTTTATTCGCGAGTTTGGGGAGACATTACGGGCCGACTTCGCCCGCGTAGTGGAGAAACTACTCGAAGGTATGGACAGCAATGCTAAAGACGGGCTGTGGAGCCGATGGCTGCGCCAATATTGGGATAACCGCAATCTCGGCAAACCTGTTGCTCTAGAGCGGGAAGAGATCAATACAATGGCGCGATGGCCCTTACACCTCGGAGCGATGTTTCCGGAAGCAGTTGATTTGCTCGCGAAAGCTCCCCTATCTCCCATTCCTCTTCCCTTTACCACTAAAGAATTGGAAAAACGAGGATTGTCTCAGCAATTTCCGGCGGCTACTGCTCAGTATCTGCTCACTGTCCTCCACGGCTTGAAGCACCGTCCATACGATCTTGCCAATGTTAAGACCCTTGTTTCGAATCTCGAAAACGCCGGTGTGTGCAGCTCCGAGATCAGAGATCTGAAAAACGAGATCTTGAGGCTCGAATAGGTTTGCGAGACAGGCCCTGGCAACCTTGAAGTCCGATTTGAGCGGGCAAACGTCCGAAGCCACTTGGCGGCACATCACATATACCGAAGTGAATCAAACATGGCTCACCCTTTCGACGCGATCAGTCTGGTTGGCTCGGCCACTTTAAATGCTTACATTGCCCCATCTGAATTTTCAAAGAAACGTCCAATGAAGAAGCAAAGTGCCGGCCTGCTGATGTATCGGTGGTGTGATCGATTCCTTCAGGTCTTTCTCGTCCACCCCGGCGGTCCGTTTTGGAAAAACAAGGATGCGGTATCGTGGTCAATACCAAAAGGAGAGTACAGCGAAGGCGAGGACCCTCTCCGGGTGGCAAAGCGCGAATTCGAGGAGGAGACCGGGTTCATCCCTCGCGGAAAGGCATTTACGCCGCTGACTCCTTTGCGGCAACCAGGCGGCAAGATAGTACGTGCCTGGGCCGTGGAAGGTGATTGTGATGCCTCGGCGGTCAAAAGTAACAGCTTCTCAATGGAGTGGCCGCCTCGCTCCGGCGAAACCCAGGAGTTCCCCGAGGTGGACCGTGCCGAGTGGTTCGCCATCGAGGATGCCAACGTCAAAATTCTGAAAGGCCAAATTGGATTTCTTGAGCAGCTTAAAGCCCTGGCAGCCTGCAAGAGACCGTGAATGTGGAAACCGCTACACAGGTGGTCACTTGAGGGAGCGAACCTGTTCGGGAAGGACTTTGTAGATGGATTTCGGTCCGTGCCCAATGATAAGTTGGAAACCGTCACTGGGGGCTGTCTGGTAGTAAGCTACACCTCCCAAAATGGGCGCATGATAGTCAAGTCGGTTCGGGCCTTCGCCGTCTTGCTTGGTAAAAGGAATAATCCAAAGCCCTCCTCCAGAGAGACCTCCGTAATCGTGTGGAAATCGATGAGTGCCACTGTTAACTTTCAAAGAAATATAGTCAAAATCTTCCTGTTCTCGGCGGGATTCAAACTCTGCTCCACCGACCAAACTTGCGAGATTTAGAGTGCCTGGGATCTCAGGTGGCTCCGTCAATGCGGCAGGTGTGCCTGCGATGAACCATGAAAAGGGTTGCAAGTCCGCGGGGTCGAAGGGGAACCGGCGCACGACGAAAAATGATTTCTTCATCGCAACGGTTCCGATATCCAGAGGGCTGAGGATTCGAAGAAATACCAAATCCGGCCCAAGTGCGGCATGCGCAATTGGATCGTCGGGTATTCCCACCTGAATCTCTGAATATTGATCCCGGTCGAGAAAAAAGCTGTGGGGGTGTTCCGCCAATGTGAGACCGAAGGTCCCTCCTCTGCGGCGAATTTCAACTTGCACGTGATACGCTGTGAGAATCCCTTTCATCCCGTAAATCTCAACGAGTGTACCTGAGCCGCAGTGTCGGTCTCCGGCTATTAGCCCGACAGAGTAATTCCACACCTCTCGCGTTGCTTTACGGAGTACCTCGTCTTCGGATGAATCGGAAGGTCCATGGGTAATCATGCAGCAAAAGGTAAGCCGTCGGGATTCCTTTTCAACTTTCGGGTGCGGCCTCGGAATCGAGCAGAATTACGTAAACGCTGTGATGAAACTTATCACCGGGCATCCGAGGTTCATTTAACCCAGGAGTCTCCGTGCCATTCAGAACGGGTTATCAGCCGTCGAGCGAAACTCGACGGTCGTTACGGCACCGGCGTTGTCGCAGAGTTCGACCACGGCCCCGTTCACGCGACTGTACCACCGGGCGTAGCTCACGGCATGCTCGACTTCGCGATACCACAGCGGGAATGCGAGGGCATCGCTGGCAAGAGTCCAGCCGGTATTCCCTGGGCGCGGAAATATTCGGAAACGATCCATCCGACAAATGATGGCCGCAGAGGTTTGCAGGCGTCAAGAGCGGGCGAAATCGGCCAGGTCTACACGTCCGACAGCGATAATTTCTCCGCGTGAATCCTTAAGCGCCTCTCTCTCCGGCGAGCGAGCACGGTCAAGGTGGAGATCGGCGGTGCGAAGGGGGCGATTCTACCTTGACGGCGCGCAGCGAGCCATACAATCGAGGGCCGATTCACGCGATTCGGTCGGCTCTGAAAATTCGCGCGTTGTGCGCTGAGAAATGAACGGCGGGATCGCCGAAACGGGATGTGGCCGCGCAGCTTGTGGAGCGGCGACATCATGAGGGCGGGAAAGGGAACGCAAAGTCTTTGGCTTCAGAGGGCGCCAGCCGCAACGAAGTGGTGAAGACAAAGTCTTTGCGGGGTGGGAGGGTGGACGTCGGTTGTATGTTCGTTTCGCTCAAGTCCCGTGTTCTCAACGAGGGGAATTTGCGAGGGCCGGCTAAGGCTACTTCGGCGTCCGTTGCAATTTCGCCAATTGCCTTTCATGATCGAGGCGCTCCTTGTACATCTGGACGGCAACCTGGTGGTAGCCTTTGAGGATGTTCGGAGTCAACGGGCCGTCGTGCCTGTTGATCAGATCAAACAGGAATTTCTTTTCGTGCGGATCAATGTCGCAAATCTCGGGGACAATCACGGAATAAAGGGTCATCACCGCTTTGTAAGTCAGCAAGGGTTTGCCTTTGAGGGTGCGGTAGAGTTGGATGATGGGGATCTCATAAACGCCCTCGGCGTCCATGGCGTCGATCCCCCCCTGGGCGAACAGATTGACCAGCTGATTGGGATTTTGTTTAAGCTCCCTGGCTTTCTCCATCAATCGCGGAATCAAAGCCTGGCGGATGGAGATGACTTTCTTTGGAGCGGTCGAGGAATCGGGATTTTTAGGCATGGATGGCTGCTTTAAGCGGTGGTGGTCATAGTATATTCCGCAGGCGCGGTGATTTTACATTCCGACGCTGGCAGCAACGCCGTTGCGTTTTCGAGAGGCTTTCTGGGTCTCCTCTTGCACGGTCTCAGAATTTTTCTCCGCTCCTTCGTCCACGGTTGCGGAAGCTTGGTTCTTTGTGATGTCGAGCGCGGAGATGATTTCCTGCTGGCGTTTGACCGTGGCGGCGAGTTTCTCTTCGTGCTCGAAGGGTTGGTCGAGTTGCCTGGCCAAGTCCTCCTTCTGGCGGTGGTATTGTTTCAAATCGGATTCGCGTTCCTGTAGGCGGTCATCGAGGCTTTCCAGCGCATGTTCGAGGGATGAAATGGTGCCCAACGGGCTGTCGCTGACGTTCGCTTGATACGTGTCTTTTCCGTGGATGATGATGTTGGCCCGCTCTTCGATTTTCTGGATCGCGACGGGAAACCCGGCGATGCTGCCGATGGGTTTCGTGGTCTGAAACGGCTTCAACGCGGCGGCGAGGAAGACCAGGGCGCGCCCGGCCTTGGTGCGATCGGTGAAAGTCTCCTTCTGGATCTGCATCGAGAAATTGTCGCCGCGGGTGCTCGTCCGCGTGCGCAAATCCTCGCGGATGTTTGCAATGGCGCGTTCACAAATCTGCGTGCTCTCGCCCAGGGTCTTGATGCGATAGCGCATTTGATACTGGCTTTCGGCGTGCTGCTTTTTCAACCGCGTAAAACGAATGACTTCGGCATCGACAGCGGCCTTCTCGATCACGAGTGGATTGCCGGATGCGATTGCCTTCACCTCGGCGTAACTGAGCGCGGCGGCGTCCACGTCCTCGGCCCGGCGCATTGTCGCGTCGCCGGTCATCACCTGCGCAATGAAGCGGCATTTGGTTTCGAGCGTCTGCCACATGTAGGCGTCGAAGCTTCCTTCAGTGACGTAGCGGAAAATCTTCACGTATTCATTTTGGTTGCCCTGGCGCAGAATGCGGCCTTCCCGCTGTTCGATGTCGGCTGGCCTCCACGGCGCATCGAGATGGTGAAGCGCCACCAGGCGCTTTTGCACATTGGTTCCCTCCCCCATTTTCGGAGTGCTTCCCAGGAGCACGCGAACTTTTCCTTCGCACACGGCTTTGAAGAGCGCGACTTTCGCTGTGTCGTTATCGTGGTCCTGGATGAATGCGATCTCGCCGGCAGGGATGTCACGCGCAAGCAACTTGCCGCGCACGTCGTCATAAACTGAAAAACTTCTGCCGCCGGGCTGCGGCGTTGAGAGGTCGCAGAAAACCATCTGCGTTCCTTTCATCGGCGCCGAGTCGAGCCAGACTTGATGAATCTTTTCGACGGCCTGGTTGATCTTCGAGTCGGGATTGTCGCGCACATGCGGAAGCATGAGACGCAAGTCGAGGGCCGCTTTGCGGCCCTCGGTCGTAATCTTGAGCATGTTGTCGTCGCGCGGATCGACCTTGCCGCTTTTAA
>Ga0302324_100009814_pt1 | contig 19945 bp, 21 predicted proteins | sample Palsa_T0_1_FD_201949 | JGI IMG/M metagenome (GOLD analysis project Ga0302324, IMG submission 201949) | Peat permafrost microbial communities from Stordalen Mire near Abisko, Sweden - Palsa_T0_1 | ecosystem: Environmental > Terrestrial > Soil > Palsa > Peat permafrost | place: Sweden: Abisko...
ACCAGAAGCCGCCCTCATCCATGTTTTCGGCGAAGTTGCGGGCCTCGTCGGCGGAAAGCGGGACTCCCGTCTCGGCCTCGAACGCAGCCGCGACCTCTTCGTAAGAACGCACTCCGTCGAAGAGGCGCGCGAGTTGCCACTGCGTCGGCTTCATCCGCAACAAGCTGGCGCTACTTCGCTGGTAGACCGAGACGATCGGTTCGCCGTCGGTTACGTCCTCACGAATGATCAGGTCGGGATCGACGCGCGGCGGGTTCTTGCGCGAGAGCCGGGTACGGGGGATTTCGGGAAGAGCCGCGTCGAGTGCCTCGCTCAGGTTCATCGTGGGCTCAGCTTCACCTGCATGGACATGCCCGGCTTCAACAAAGGGGAAGGTTTCTCCAGGCTGCCGATCACCTCGATGCTGCCGCTTGCCGGATCGACGACAGGGCTTACGCGAAAGACGATCGCCGGCTGCTTGAGACTGGGATAATCCGCGGTGGTGAGCTCGAGTTTCGCGCCGCGAGAGAAGGCGGCCATGGCCGACTCGGGCACGGTGAAAAGAATACGGAGCGGCGCCTGCGCCGTGATCCAGAACAGGGCATCGCCCTTTTTAACCGCCTGCGCGTCATGCACCGAGCGGCGCCCTACCACGCCGTCGAACGGAGCCGTAACGCGCGACTGGCTGAGTTCGACATCCGCGGCACGCAGCTCGGCTTCGGCGGCGATTTCTTCGGCCTTGTAGCGGGCCACCTGGGACTTGGTTTCGGTGAGCTTATATTGCACATGCTCCCAGTCCTCGTCATCGAGTATTTTCTCCGCCCGCATGGCATCGGCTCGCCGGAGATCTGCCTCATTGCTCTTCTGCTCCGCCTCCCAGGTCTGCACCTGGGCCCGCAGGGAGTCGATTCTGGCCGCCTTCTCCGCGCGCGTTGCCTGCAGGGCGCGATCGTCCAGCATCGCCAGCGCCTGTCCGCGGCGGACATGATCCCCAATCTCCACACTGACCGAGGTCACGCGCCCGTCGCGTTCAGCGACGACGTCGGCCTGTTGCTCCACGACCAGTGGGCCAACGGTGGTAAAGCTGCTCGCTTCGCCGGTTGCCGGCCCCGCGGGATGGGGAGGCGCATCCGGCCCCGTCAGGTAGGCCGATGCGCCCGTGAATGGCGAGGATGCGGCTGCCACCACCGGCTCCGCGGCGGCAGTGGACGGTGACGAGGCCAGAACCGACCGGGGGGCCGGGGCCGCAGGTCCCTGGCGACACCCCGGAAGGCTGAACACGGCAATCGAGCACAACACTGGAGTAGCAATCCATTGGCAAGCACGACGGTTACCTTTGACGTGATTTCGTGGCATGTTTACCAACCGATCCAATCCCACAACTGTCTCCAGAGCCATAATGCCGGCGCCCGCAACAAAACAAACCCTGCCGGGCGCAAGCCGGCGGAGATTTTGGCCCGGCCATCCATTCCAGTACGTAGTTCCGCGCTTTCATTCGGTACCAGGACATGAGCATAAAATACTCGGCCGTCTCCGCCAGGTTGAGCTTCGGGACTGACACTGAAGACCTGCCCGTGCAGGGTTTGCGCGGGAAAACTATTCAGCTTGATGGCGGCGCTTTGCCCGGCCTGCACCAACCTGGCGTCTTCCTGATCCACGGCGATATTGATCCTCGCGCTGGCCAGATTCAGCACCTGGGCGAAAGTCGCGCCGGCATCGAGGTGTTCGCCGACCGCGTTCTGCAGATCGGGTGTCATCACAATACCGTCGATCGGGGAGCGAAGTTGGGCATTGGCAATACGTAACCGTGTCCGCTCCATTTCCGCATACAGATAATCGGCCTGGGTACGGTCTTCCCCGGCCTTGGCGGAGTGATGAGCCAGGTCTCCCTGCATGGCCAGCATGGCCGCTTCATACTTGGCCTGGGCCGCCGTCAGCTGGTTGCGCCAGGACCAGTCGTCCATGGTGGCGAGAACTTCGCCGCGGCTTACCTTCTGGCCTTCGCGAACATAGACGTTAGCGATCGTTCCCTCGACCGGTGCGGCGAGGGTGGCCACAGACTGCGGCGCCACCACGGCCGTGCCGCTAATGCGCAGTGGCAGGGGGCAGAAGATAAGCAGCAGGATGGCCGCCGCCAGAGTGCCCAGGATCACCCCTTGCCGCTTTCGGTCGCTGCGCAGAAAGGCCTGTTTTCGCTGCACCAGCGGCTCCAGCAGGCTGATAAGCGGCACCTCCCGGTAGAGCAGGGCGTTGCGGATGGCTACCGTGGTTTGCCCGGCCAGGACCTTGATCATCTCGATGTGCGCTACTTCGAGAAAATCCGGGTCGCTGCTTTCATAGAGCAGCAGTCCCACACGTCCCTGGTCGTCGGCCAGCGGAAGCGCGAAGAGCGCGCGATAGCCGCTGGCCGCGAAGTGCCTGGAGATCGCGGCGCGCACCTGGGGCTCATCCGTCTCCGGCTCCTCCTCGTGTTGCCGGATCAGGAGTTGGCGGTCATAGCTGGAAAGCCATTGCAGCAATTCGCGCAAGCGCTCCACCTCGACGTCGCCGGCCGGAATGGTGGCCATGCCGGAGATGGCCTTCAACTGCAGCCGTCCTCGATTGTCGAGCGCAATCGAACAACGTTCGAAGGGCAACACCGATTGCGGGCTGTTGACAATAATCTGCAGCAGGCGGTCAAGCCGAAGGGTGGAGGTGATTTCGGAGCTGACATGCACCAGGGCTTCGAGAATCTCCAGCTTGCGCTCGGCATGCATCAGGCTGGCGTTCTTGAGCGCGCTGCTCACCGTTTCCGACATGCTGTTCATGAAGAACAGGTCATCATCCGTGAAGCCCGCCCCGCCTGTCTTGTTGATGGCCTCGAGCACGCCCAGCTCGCTTTCCCCGCCATCCTGCGCATGCTCGATGAGCGGCACCAGGAGCACATCGGTGACCGGTGGGCCCTGGGGCGCGCGCTGATTGCGCGATGCCAGCCTGGGGTCTTCAGGATCGTTGATCAACAGCGGCACGCCTTCTTCCGCCATATCTGCGACATAGCCTTCGCCGGCATCCTCGGTGGCACCTACTGCGGCGGTTGCATCCTCTCCCCATGCGGAGACCAGGCGCAGCCGGCCGCCATCGAACATCCATAGGTGAATAGCCTGGCAAGGCAGCATCGCCGCTACCTTGACCGGAATCAGTTCCAGCAACGGCTCGAAATCGAGTGTTTCGTTGAGCGATTTCTCCAGGTCATAGAGCTGGGTCAAGCGGTGGATGGAATCGAGCAGATTCTGCCGTTGCTCCTCGTACTGCTCCGCCGACGCGAGGGCGGCGACGGCCAGTTCCGCGAGCCCTTCAAGCGAATGCAGTGTGGCCTCGGTGAGAGGGTCGCTGAAGCTGACAATCTCGAAGGCCCCAGCGAGTTGTTGCTCCCGCATCAAGGGCAGATATCCAATGGACCGGATGGTGCGCACCACGTGAATGTGGGTGTAGTCTTCGCGTGCCAGCTCGTTGGCGGAGTAGACCATGGGGTGCGGCGATTCCAGCAGGGGAGCAAAGAGTGGCGCGGTGGCCGCGATCGCCGGGTTCACCACCGAAATCTCGTCGGATACGCCGAGGACGGTCCAGGAGGGGTCTTCGGGGCTCGCACGCAGGCTGTAGAGTGCGCATGCGCTGCCGGGAAGCGCCTTGCGCACCGCGTCAGCCAGCAATGCGGCGCGAGCAGCGACCTCGGGGGAGGCCAGCAATGACTGGGCTAGTTCCGAGACGTGTTCGCTATTCAGCCGGATGCCGGTTTCGATCTTCATGCGCCTGTCTGCTTGACGTATATGGCAGGATAGGTTGATTGTTAATCTGGTCGGAGACTACAGCATTTTTCGCTTATGGTGTGTAGAAAGCAACGTATTTCGACGCCGCCTTAAGGCCGCACATCGCTAGACTGTCTGGAGCAGAGTGACAGTGAAGATGCGCTAGAAGCGTATTTTTGTATTAAGCAAATTCTTGGCTGGGAGAGGACGCCGTGGATCTTGATATTCGACAGAGCGGAACTATTTGCTGCCTGAAGCTGAAGGGCCCGCTCAAGTACGGAGAAGGTGTCAAACAGCTTGACGAGGCGGTCGAGGGCGCGCTGACCAGCGGACACATTCAGCTGCTGCTGGATCTTTCCGCGATGCCCTATATCGATTCCAGCGGAATCGGAGCGATCGTTGACGCTCTGCGCCAAGCCAAGAAGGTGGGCGGGGACGCGAAGCTCGTGAGTCCCTCTCCTTTCGCGGCCAAAACCTTCAAGATGGTGGGTATTCTGAGCCTGTTCAAGGTCTATGACAGCGAGTCCGAAGCCGTGGAGGCTTGCCCCGCCTAAGCGGGCTGCCGTGTTTTGGTCTTTGTATCAGGGCCCGCCTTTAGTCGGGCCGTAGAGGACCGAAAGAGAATTGGGCTTCGGCCCCTGTCGGGTGCCCCACTCAACCCTTCGGCACTAAGGGCGATTCAGAAAGTTGCGGGGGTACGGCACCGGTATCCCATATCTCGCGAAAAACGAGCGAGATATGGGGCACCCGGAGGTTTGTTGGCTGGACAGAGGGATTTACTTCAAACGGCGCCGCACCATATCCAGCGCCAGCTGGCTGGTCCAGGAGCGAATATGTTCCCGATCGCCGCCAAAGCGCCGTTCCACCGCGTCGGTCTGTTTGCCGTCGGCAACGGCGACGTAGACCAGGCCTATGGGTTTTTCCTCTGAGCCGCCGCTGGGGCCGGCGATGCCGGTAACGCCGAGACCAAACGTTGCGGATGTCTTATTGCGAATCCCTTCGGCAAGAGCGACGGCTACTTCCTTGCTGACCGCGCCGTGGGCTTCGATCATCGACGGAGGAACTCCCGCGAAGAGACTCTTGAGCCGGTCGCTATAAACCACCGCCCCGCCCACAAACGATCGCGAACTACCGCTGATGCTGGTCAGACGCTGGGCCACCAGCCCTCCAGTGCAACTCTCCGCTACTGCCAGCGTAGACGCATGCATGCCCAGGTAATAGAGGACGATCTGTTCCAGGGACTCGCCGTGCGAAGAGTAGATGTATTCTTCCAGCTCTTCTTCGATTTTTCCCGCCAGCTCGTCCACCCTTGCCTGGGCCGCTTCCTGGCTCCCCTTGGAGCAGTTCAGAATGAGCGTGATATCGCCGGTGTGCGCCAGGATGGTGGTATCGACATCCTTGTATTTGGTATAGATCGGCGCGATGCGCGCATCGGCCTGCGACTCTCCGATCATGGCAATCTTGAGCGTGCGGGTGGCGATGGTTCGCGGCGGAACCACGGCGCGCAGCCGATCCATGCACTGCGCGTCGAACATGGCCTTCACTTCCGAGGGCGGCCCGGGCAGCAGAATGACCAGCTTGCGGTGTTCGCCATAGACGGTGTCCAACCACTGCCCGGGAGCGGTGCCACGGCCATTCTCAAGCACCACCGAGCCGTCCAGCACGTCGGCCTGGCGAGCATTGTTCTCCGTCATCTGCGCCCGCCGGGCGGCGAATCGCGCATAGAGCGCGCCGACGATCTCCGGGTGACGGCGCAGGCGAATCCCCAGCGCTTCGGCAACTGCCTGGCGGGTCAGATCGTCCTCCGTGGGGCCGAGCCCACCCATGGTGATCACGATGTCGGTGCGTCCCAGCGCAATGCGAATCGCGCCGGCCAAGTGCGCCAGCCGGTCACCGACAATGGTTTTGAAAACCACGTTCACGCCCAGCTGCAGCAACCGGTCAGTGAGGAAAAGTGAATTTGTGTCTTGCCTGTAAGGCGACAGGAGTTCTGAACCAACAGCAATAATTTCGCAATTCATCCCGACTTCAATGCCTGCCTGTTTCCACTAAGAATTTGGTATCGCGGCTTGGGCACGCGCAAAAACTTTCTAAAACAAGCGCACGCCTTCGATGCCCAACGCTACATCATAGACCGCGCCATTGGCAGCCAGGATCGCGTTGCCGCCTGGCACAAAGGCGAGACCAACAATACCAGAGCCGGCAAGAACCACCGAGGCTTCCCCCGCCGGGGTAATGCAGACGACTCCGCGCGTGCCGTGGTAGGAGGCAGACACATAGACATTGCCCGCGACATCAAACGCCAGTCCCTGCGGGCGGCCCAACCCCCGGTAGTAGACGCGCACCACGCCAGCGTGATCGATGGCATAGATCGAGTCGTAGCTGGAGGTGCTGGGAGCGGTCACGAACAGGGTTCCATCCAGGCCAAAGGCGAGATGATAGGCGGCAATACTGGGTTCCAGCGTGGCAAAGACGAAGATCTGGCGGTCCTGGGCAATCTTGAAAATGGTTCCGCTGCGGTCGCCGACATAGAGGTTTCCAGCGGAATCGAACGCGATCCCGGTAGCGATGCCCATGCCTTCGGCGTACACCGAGGACGCCCCCTGGGGAGAGACGCGATGTACGGTGCCATCCAGCCGGGAAGAGACGTACAAGTAGCCATGGGAGTCGAGCGCCAGCCCGGTCGCATTCGTGATCCCGCTCACCAGGGGTTGCATCTCTCCCGCCGGGGTGATGCGGTAGACCGAAACCGCGGTCTTCTGGCCCCGTGGGCCGGAATCGGTGGAGAAGATATTGCCTTCGGCGTCCACGGCCGGATTGCCTACAGGATGAAGATTCCCTGCCAGAAGACGGGCGATTTTGAGACGAATCGTATTGCTCGATTGTCCGTTTTGCCGGATCTCGAGCCTCCCGGTCTGCACATCCTCTGGAATACGCACGATCATCCGGTTGGAACGGCTGAGCAGAACCGGAGCCTGGACACCGTCGAGCACAGCCACCGGCAGGCGCGAGCGCACGGCGCCCAATTGGCTTCCGCGCACTTCGACTTCACCGCCTGGAAGCGCCGCATCCGGCATCGCGGTATCAATCCGGGGTGAGTTCGGAACGGGTGGCTCCTTAGAGAATCGCATGGGCTCAATCCTTACAGCATTCTCACTTCTGTGCAGAATAGACGTGAAAGTGATCTAACCAATCCAGTGTTGCAGCGCCTGCATCAACAGCAAAGCATACACGCCCGCAGCGACATCATCGAGCATGATTCCCCAGCCTCCGGGTAAGCGCTCGAGCTGCCTGGCAGGCCATGGTTTCACGATGTCAAATAAACGGAAGAACAGAAATCCAGCCAGCAAGTGACTCAAGTTTACGCGCGAATGAATCAGCGCAATCCATTGTCCGGCGACCTCATCGATCACCACGTATCCGGGATCCTCCCGTCCGCTCTCCAGTTCCACCCGGGTGGCGGCGGGAATACCCACGACCAAGGCACTCATCGCCGCCGCCAGCGTAAGCCACGCCAGAGGCCCTGGGGCCAGTTGCAGACCCATCGCGGCCAAGAGCCAGAGCAGGGCGGCAGCGGCAGATCCCCAGGTGCCCGGACCGGGCCGGAGCCGTCCGGCACCGAAAAAAGTCCCCGCCACCCAGGCCCAGGCTGTCTTTTTGCCTACTACCCGATCATTCATCACCAGACGAACGAGGCCGCATCTCTTCAATCTCTTCCAACAGCTCGGGATCGAGCACCGGCGATGAGATGCGGTACACCCCGCTGGCCCATTTCCCCAGGTCGATGGTCTTACAATGCTCGCTGCAGAAGGGAAAATCCGGATCGTTCACGGTGACAAGCTGTCCGCATGTAGGGCAGCGTAGGCTTTTAAGTTTTCTTCCCGATGGACTCATCTCTACGTTTCCTTGAAGTCATTCGGCGATAATTCTGCCTACCAGATCGTAATCCTGCGACTCGGTAATCTCGCATTGGTAAAATTGCCCGGGGTTTAGCTGGTCAAAGGGACCAAAGTCGTTGATATAAACCTTGCCGTCGATCTCCGGAGCCTGATGCTCCGTGCGGCCCTCCCACAACAGCGGAGTTTCGTCCGAAGCTCCCTCGACCAGGAGCTCAAAGGTGCGGCCTACCAGGCTCGCCCTGGACTTGCGGCTGATCGATTGTTGCAGGCGCATCAGTGAGCGTCGCCGCGCCTCGATGGTTCGGGCAGGCACTTTATCCGCCAGCTGGATGGCCCCGGAACCTTCTTCGTCGGAGTAACTGAAAACCCCCAGCCAGTCGAGCTTGGCGGCACGCACGAAGTCGCTGAGCACAGCAAAGTCCGCTTCGGTTTCGCCGGGAAATCCGGTGATGAAGGTGCTCCGGACGGCCACGCCGGGCACGGTCGCGCGCACGCGCTCGATGGTTTTGAGAAAGATGTCGGCATTACCGCCCCGCCGCATGCTCTTCAACACTGAGGCCGAGGCGTGCTGTAGCGGCATGTCAAGGTATTTGCAGATCACTTCATGTTGGGCAATGGTGTCGAGCAGGCGGCCGGTGATCTTGTTGGGATAGGCGTACAGGAAGCGCAGCCACTTGAGATTGGGAATTCGGGCCAGGCTGTCGAGCAATTGCGCCAAGCCATCCTTCATGCCGAGATCTTCGCCATAACAGGTGGTGTCCTGGCCAATCAGCGTCAGTTCGCGCACACCCTGGGCGACCAGCTGCTCGGCCTCGGTGACCACTGAGGCGAAACGCCGGGAGCGAAACTTGCCCCGAAGATTGGGGATGACGCAGAAACTGCAGGGATGGTCGCAACCTTCAGCGATCTTGATATACGCCGACGATTTGCCGGTTGCCAGCAGACGCGGTGTGGTGTGGTCATACAGATATTGGGGAAGCGCCGGCTGGGCGCCTTCCCAGGTTTCGCGCCCAAAGCGTCCCTGAGATTCGCGCAGATCGCCCTCAGCGCGCGATGCCACGCTGTGGGTAGAGACGGAGCCGCTGGGGAGGATGGAAAACAGCTGCGGTTGGCCGGGCGGTGGCGTAGGTGTTTCCAGCCCGGCGGCCGCCAGGATTGCCTCCAGCTCCCCGGTGCCGACCACCGCATCCACCTCCGGCATGTTCTTGCGGATTTCGTCGCGATAGCGCTCCACCAGGCAGCCGGCCACGATCAACTTTCGCGCCTTGCCGGTTACCTTGTGCTCCGCCATCTGAAGGATGGTGTCAATCGACTCCTGTTTGGCTTTGTCGATGAAGGAGCAGGTGTTAACTACCAAAATGTCTGCCGTCTCGGGGCGATTGGTAATCTCCGCACCAGCCTGGTCAAGGAGGCCCATCATGACTTCGCTGTCGACCAGGTTCTTTGGGCAACCCAGGCTTACAAAGCCAATACGCGTCCGGGGCTCGAGCACTCCCGAAGCACTGCCGGCGACGCCGGCAATGCCGATTGGCAAACGCTCTGTTAACTCTTGCTTCACCCTTCCATTCTAGAGCAATCAGGCAGTTACCGTTTGCGGCCGGGTGGCCGCGAGATCGCGGAATGACGGCGCATGGAGCTGGCGAAATTACTCCAAAGGCACACCTATAGTGTCGATCTACACAACCCTGGGGGCCCTTCGAACGTCTATTCAAGTAGCAAAGAAGGGAGGACGCTCATGCAAGTTCCAATCATTGCAGGTGTAGAACACCCGCATCGTGTCGACATGAGCGAGCCGATCAAGTGCGCCGTGGTATCCAAACCGACCCGTGCCGCAAGGCACAAGAAGGAAATGTTGCGATATCTGATTCTGGTGATCGCGCTTTTGGCGGTGTCGCTCTTGATTGCGATCGCGTTGTATTACACGCATGGGAATTCTGTGACCATTGAGCACGTCAGCTCGCTCGCTCCCCACCTCACGTTGCGGGCTTGAGCTGTTCCGTTCGGTACTCGCCTCGATTCAGAAGCAAAGGGAGCAACCTGGCTGCGCAAAGCAGACATCTCAGGCTTTTGTGTGCAGCGATGAGGGCGAAGAAGAGCCCTTCGTTAGCACGGTAACGGACTGTGAAAGGTACAAATGAAAGCGTTAGGCGTAGTACTGATCGTTCTGGGTGTGCTCGCGCTGGCGTATGGCGGATTTACCTACACACACGAGAAAAAGGTGGTTGATCTGGGGCCTATCCAGGCCTCCAAAAAAGAAACAAGCACGGTACCGTTACCACCGATACTGGGTATGGTTGCCATCCTCGGGGGCGGTGTTCTTCTTGTTACGGGAAAGAAATAGCCTCGAACTACGCCGTCGATCTAGATGGGCGTGATTTGCTGCAGATAGTCCTTGATAGCCTGTAAATCGTCGGCGGCCGGTACGGTCCAACGGATGCGCATCAGGGTTCAAACATGGCTTTAAGGCGAGCGTCCATTTCCTCTTCTTCGACAAACTCGCCGCGCTCGGCTGCGGCAATTCCTTTTTCCACTGCGGCAAGAAAACGCGCTTCTTCATCGAGATAGCGGGCAACGACATTCGCCACTAACCGCTCGGGGGCAGTCCCGGCTTTGGTGGCGATCTGCGCCAGTTTCGCTTGCTGCTCAGGAGAGAAATGTACTTCCATGCCCTTCAAGATACGGGAAAAGCCGCAACGAAGCCAAAACGACCGACGACGCGCCCTCCCTCATTGCGGAGTGATGATTCCGCCCGCGCGATGCTGGGCCGGCAGGGTAACCCCCCGGTGGTCCTTCTCTACTTCTTCCCGGCTATGTTTCGTCGGCGTGGGGAGGGCCAGATTCATGGCGGCAGCCGTCACGTCCGCATACTTGAGACCGGCCCCGGTGTTGAAAATCACCACTTTGTCCTCGCGAGAAAGCCATCCGCTCGCGATCAGGTGATCGTAAGCCGCGGTCGCCGCAGCTCCTTCGGGAGAGAGAAACAGCCCTTCATGACGCGCCCAATCAAGCAGCGAGCTTAAGATCTGCGGATCGTCGAAGTCCAGGACCAGCCCCCCCGACTGGCGGACAATGTCGAGGATAAGGGCATCACCGTAAGGCTTGGGCACACGCAGGCCGGAGGCAAAGGTGGCTGCGTTGGGCCACATCTGCGAGACAGACTCGCCCTGCCGGAAGGCCTTGGCCACAGGAGCACAACCCGAGGCTTGTACGGCGATCATCTTGGGCCTTCTCCGGCCAGCCACCCAGCCCAGAGTTTCCATCTCCTCGAAAGCCTTCCACATCCCGATCAGCCCAACTCCGCCGCCGGTGGGATAGAAGACAGCGTCGGGATATTGCCATCCAGACTGTTCCACCAACTCATATCCCATAGTTTTCTTGCCTTCGACGCGAAACGGCTCCTTGAGGCTGGAGATGTCAAACCAGCCTTCGGCCTCTTTTCGTTCCGCGACTAGGCGGGCGCAATCGGAAATCAGGCCATCCACCAGAGTCACGTTCGCGCCATAGGCGACGGCTTCGAGGTAGTTGGCCAGGGGAACGTCGCGGGGCATGAAGATGTGGGCCTCAATGCCGGCGGCTGCCGCGTAGGCGGCCAGGGCGCCAGCGGCGTTGCCGGCGGAAGGGACGGCAAGTTTTTTCAACCCATAATGGCGCGCCATGGTGACGGCCATGGAAAGCCCTCGCGCCTTGAAGGTGCCGGTTGGGTTGGCCCCCTCTTCTTTGAGGAAGAGATTCGGATGACGGCGGCTGCGCAACATCGGAGTGAAGCCTTCGCCCAGCGTCACCGGCTCCGCTGTGGGCAACACGGCGGCATAACGCCACATGCCCAGGGAGGTGGGGGCAGCAGCCGCCCGGGCCTGAATGTCGTCGCGGGAGGCCGACAAGCGCAGCGCGGCCATGTCATAACGGACGAAAAGCACCCCTCCGCATTGAGGGCAAAGACTTTGCGGGTTTTCGGCGGTGATTTGGGTCGAGCAACGGGAGCATTCCAGGTACGCGATTGAGGGCATAAATTCATGATATTTGAGGGTTTCCATCTGGGTGCGCAACCGGCATCGGGGGGAGGCAACAGGTAAAATAGAGGAGTGAGTATCCAGTTAATTGCAATCGACATCGATGGCACCTTGATGCCCTCGGCCGGCCTCAAAATCAGTCCCCGTAACTGTGCTGCTTTACGAGCGGCCGAAGCCGCCGGGATTGAGGTAGTCATCGCCACCGGCCGACGGCAGGCGTACGCCATGCCGCTGATCGCCCAGCTGGGTTTGGACGAGAATTCGGTCATGATCTCTTCCAACGGAGCCGTGGTGCGCGGTTTCGACGGACAGTTATTGGATCGCCGCTTTTTGCCCGTGGAAACCGCCCGCCAGCTCTGTGTTGCCCTGCGCGGCCACGGCACCCTGGTGTTCACCTTCGACCGCGAAGGAACCGGCACGCTGGTGATCGAAAGCCTGAAACAGCTGCATGCGCGCATCGACCGTTGGGTGGAGGCAAATCGGCCGTACCTGCTCGAGGTGCAGCCCATCGAGCGCGCTTTCGACGGCGGCGAAGAGCCCATCCAAGGCATGGTTTGCGGGACGGTTGAGGAAATGATAGCTGCGGAAAAGCAACTGCTTTTGAGCGACGTGGCGCCGCAGATTGCCATGCACCGGACCGAGTATGCAGCACGTAACCTCAGCATTCTAGACCTCTTACCCCCTGGTTGTTCAAAAGGCGCAGCGCTCGATAGCCTGGCCCGCATCCGCGGCTTGGAGCGGGACCAAATCATGGCTATCGGCGACAATCTGAATGATTTGGAAATGTTGGAATACGCCGGACGTGCGGTAGTGATGGCTAATGCGAGCGAGGAGATCCTGTCTCTGGCCATGCGCCAGGGATGGGAGGTGACCGCCTCGAATGATGACGACGGCGTGGCCTTGGCTGTCGAAGAGGTGGTCGGCCAGACGCTGGCAAAGCAAGATGTCGAAGGTAACGGCGATGAGGAAATCGCCCGCAAGGCCGTGGTAGAGTTTGCCCAATGAGCCAAATGTCCATCTTCGGTAGCTGGTTGGGCGTCCTCGCTTTGCTGGGGGCAGTCCCCGTCGTGCACGCGGCCGAAGAGGTCACTTTGACCAATGGCTTTCATCTTCTCTGCGATCACCGGGAGGAGACTGGCGGCAAAGTACGGTTGTTTACCAGCAAGGGCAGTGGCAACTTCGTGGAGGTGGACGCGGCCGAGATCGCCTCCGTGAATACCGTTCCCGACCCTCCTGCGGTGACGGCGCCGGGCGAAGGCATCACCGAGCCTAAGCTTACCGACGCCGATGTTCACCAGTTGATTTCCAAGGCGGGAGCCAGCCACAACCTGGACGTGGACTTGCTGGCGAGCGTCGTGCGGGCGGAAAGCGGCGGCAACATCCACGCCGTAAGCCGTACCGGGGCCCAGGGCCTGATGCAGTTGATGCCTGGAACCGCGGCCGAGCTTGGGGTAGCAGACAGCTTCCGCGCGGATCAAAACATCAATGGCGGCACGGCTTATCTGGATGCTCTGCTGGTGAGGTATCACGAAAACCTGGCTTTGGCTCTGGCGGCCTATAACGCCGGGCCGGCGGCGGTGGACAAGTACCACGGCGTGCCTCCTTATCGCGAGACCCGCGTTTATGTAGCTCGGGTGATCCGTGAATTCAACCGCAGAAAACAGCTGGAGAAGGCTGAGCTGCGGATCAATCGCATCAGCGCCTCGGGAACGAAGTAGTAAACTGCGAAACCGCTCCCAACCCGTCGACTGGTCACATTTTGGAGTCGCATTGTGAAAAAGCATCCATGGATCATGTACCTCGCGGGAGCGATTCTCCTGGGAGCTCTGGGGTGGGTGGTTCACAGCCGGGTCCACTTTCAGTGGAGCGTCTTTCGCGATCAGTTGCAGCATGTGGATTGGTGGCGCATCACTCTCGGCGTAGCCATGATCCTGTTTTGTTACTGGCTGCGCGCGGCACGCTGGGCGGTGCTGGTAAAGCCGCAGAAGAAGGTCACCTCGTTTTCTCTGTTGGGCTCGCAGGTGATTGGTTTTACCGCGGTCGCCCTCTTCGGCCGTCTGGCCGAACCGGTGCGGCTTTACCTGATCGCGCGGCGAACCAGCCTGCCCTTTACTTCGCAGATAGCGGTCTACACGGTGGAGCGCATGTTCGACCTGGGCGCGATGGCGCTGATCTTTTCTGGCGCCTTGTTGTTGGCGCCGGACCGCGCCACGCTGCCCTATCACGAGGCCTTGCAGCACGCCGCACTGGGCGGCCTGGTGGTCGCTATTGCTCTGGCCATTTTCGCCATCACCGTGCGCGCTTCGGGCCGTGCGATTGCCCGCCTGGCGGAAAAGGGCTTGGGCTCCATTTCGCACACGCTCGGTCATTCGGTGGGGGCCAAGATTCACGCCTTTCGGGACGGTCTCGATTCCATAGCTACGCTAGGTGATTTCCTTCGCTCCCTGGGGCTTTCACTGCTGATGTGGGGCTTTATCTCGGCGGCTTATCTGGAGACTACCCGGGCTTTCGTGCTTTCGCCGCAGTTGTCTGCGATGACGCTTGCACGCTGCATGGTCTTGATGGCTGCGAGCATGGTCGGCTCGTCGGTCCAATTGCCGGTGCTGGGGTGGTTCACCCAAATCGGCGTCATCACCGGGGTGATGCAGAAGGTATTTCATGTGCAGTTTGAACCGGCGCTGGCTTGCGGCACCATGTTGCTGATCGTGACTTTTATGTGCGTGATCCCGGTAGGCCTGATCTGGGCCCGAATCGAGCATGTTTCGCTCAAGAAGGTCTCCGAGCAGTCGGAGCAGCTCGCCCATGAAGATGCGGAAGCTACGCCGGCGATCAGCGAGGCCTGAGACCCGCCGTACCGAGGGAACAATTTTCTGCATCGCGGCGAAGGTCGGTTCATCCAAGAAACAGCCGAAAAAAGGCGTGGCCGGATTGGTAAGCCCGGCCTTCCTGCGGGAAGCCCTCGCAGGTTCTGTCTACCCGGAAGGGTGAGACCCACGGCGATAGCGGTAGTGCGCGCGCACTGCCTTACTGTCGCATGGGTTTGGTGGACTGCCTTTTCCAGCGCTTCTCCATGCGACTGCTTCCAACCGAAGGAGATCGCATCCATGACAAGACTCAATCACATCAATTTGGCGGTATCGGATGTTCCAGAATTGACTCGCTTCTTTCAGTCAGGCTTTGGCTTCCGCGTGGGGGAAACGCGCGGCTTGGGCAAGTTTGCTGTGTTGCTGGGCGAAGGGGGCTACGTCCTCACCCTTACGCACGACAAGAAGGTCACCGCCACCACCTACCCAGCTCCCTTCCACGTTGGCTTTCTGCTCAGCTCTGAGCAAGACGTCAAACAGCATCATGCGCGCATCACCGAAGCGGGCTTCGACGCGCCCGCGCCCGCCATTCTGAAGCGCGGAGGACCCAAGACCTTCGGCTTCTACTGCCACGCCCCTGGCGGAGTGATAGTCGAAGTCAGTGCCCATGCAGCATGACGGAGGAGAGAGGGGTGAGAGCATGGCTCACCCCATTTCCTCGGTTTGCCGTCACCGAGTGCCGCGACTGCTAGAATTTAGCTACTGATGAAATGCCCTTATTGCGGTTTCGCGCAGGATCGAGTCGTGGATTCGCGCGAAAGCAAAGAAGCGGACTCGATTCGCCGCCGGCGCGAATGCGAGGCCTGCAACAAGCGCTTTACTACCTACGAGCGCATCGACGAGATCCCATACATGGTGGTGAAAAAAGATGGCCGCCGGGAAAAATTCGAGCGCCAGAAGGTGCTGAGCGGCTTGCTGCGGGCATGCGAGAAACGCCCCGTTTCGGCGGCCAAACTGGAAGCGATTGTGGATGAAACCGAAGCCTTCCTGGTGGATTCGCCGGAGCGCGAACGCACCACCAACCAGATCGGCGAGCTGATCATGAACCATCTGCGGACCATCGATAAGGTAGCCTACATTCGCTTTGCCAGCGTTTATCGGGATTTCAAAGACGTACGCGAGTTCAAGGAAGAACTGGAACAGTTGCTGAATACCCGGGAAGCATCAAAGACCGGCAGACGATAGGAAGCGGCAACAATCCGCAGCAGAACCAGGAGAAAGAATGGCGGCAGCATCACAGGGCGCGACCAGAACACACACCGTTACACTGATCGCGGGGGACGGCATCGGGCCGGAAGTCACCGAGGCTGTAGTACGCATTCTCGAGGCGGCGGTCGAGGGAACGGGCGCGAAGTTTGCCTGGGAACCTTTTCTGGTGGGTGCCAACGCGTTTGAAAAGTATGGGGAGTACATTCCGCAGGCGGCGTACGACTCTATCGAACGAAACCGCCTGGCCCTGAAAGGCCCAGTGACCACGCCGATTGCCGGCGGTTTCTCCTCCATCAATGTGCACCTGCGCAAGAAGTTTGAATTGTTCGCAAACTTCCGTCCCATCAAGAACCTGCCGGGAATGGATATGCGCTATCCGGGCGTCGACTTGATCATCGTGCGCGAGAACACGGAAGGCGAATATGTCGGGCTGGAGCACGAAGTGGTGCCGGGAGTGGTGGAGTCGTTGAAGATCGTCACCGAGAAGGCATCCACCCGCATCGCCAAGTTTGCTTTTGAATACGCGCGCAAGTTCAAGCGGCGCAAGATCCACGCGATCCATAAGGCAAACATCATGAAGATGTCCGATGGACTCTTCCTGCGGTGCGCGCGCGAGGTTGCCAAGGGCTTTCCCGAAATCACCTACGGTGAGCACATCGTCGACAACACCTGCATGCAGCTGGTGATGAACCCGTACCAATATGACACCCTGCTGACTGAAAATCTGTATGGCGATATCATCAGTGACTTGTGCGCTGCATTCGTGGGTGGTCTGGGACTGGTGCCAGGCGCCAATCTGGGTTCAGAGTGCGCGATTTTCGAGGCGGTGCATGGGTCGGCGCCCGACATTGCAGGCAAAGACATGGCGAACCCCACTGCGCTGTTGCAATCAGCCATCCTGATGCTGCGCTACGTGGGCGAGACCAGCACCGCGGACCGGGTGCAGGCGGCGCTGGAGACGGTCTACATCGAGAAGAAGACACTCACCCGTGATGTGGGCGGAAACAGTGGCACCAAAGCCTTTACCCGCGCCATCCTGGCTGCGCTGTCAGCAGAAGCCGGCATTGACCGCGGTGATGCGGGTAAGCCCGCCGCCCGCGGAATAGTCTAGAATTAAGCAGAATCTTTTCACGACGATACGTCTATGCAGACACGACACAAGATAGGCATTCTTGGCGCTACCGGAGTCATCGGCCAACGCTTCATCCAGTTGCTCGAGGGGCATCCGTGGTTTGAAATCACGTGGCTGGCAGCGAGTGACAAGTCCAGCGGGAAAAGCTACGGCGAGGCCGTGCGCTGGAAGTTGGACACTCCCCTCCCCAGCCGCATCGCCGCGATGATGGTCTCGCCCGCGGCTCCTGAAGGCGCGCCGGGCGTGATCTTCGCCGCGCTCGACACCGACATAGCCCGGGAACTGGAGCCCAGGTTTGCCGCGGCCGGTTGCGCCGTTATCTCCAATTCCAGCGCATTTCGCATGCAGGCGGATGTTCCGCTGGTGGTTCCCGAAGTCAACGCGGCCCATTTGAGCTTGCTCGAGACGCAGGCTTGGCGTAAGCAATCCGGCGGCTACATCGTGACCAACCCCAACTGCAGCGCGATCGGGCTGGTGCTGGCGCTCAAGCCGCTGGCCGATCGCTTTGGCCTGGAGAGCGTATTTGTCAGCACCATGCAGGCGGTCAGCGGCGCCGGTTATCCGGGCGTCCCTTCGCTCGACATCCTGGGTAATGTGGTTCCTTACATTCGCGGCGAAGAGGAAAAGCTCGAAGCCGAAACGCTGAAACTACTGGGCAAGCTCAACGGGACCAAGGTGGAAGCTCTGCCCGCGAAGGTAAGCGCGCACTGCAACCGCGTCGCGGTGGAAGACGGCCACACCGAGAGCGTCAGCATCAAGCTGACGGCGCGGGCGACACGAGAGGAGATCCTCGCCGCCTGGAATGAGTTTGCGCCGCTGACCGGATATACGCTGCCTACCGCGCCCTTGCAGCCGGTAGAGTTCAGCGCTGCCGAAGATCGTCCCCAGCCACGGCTGGACCGCATGCGCGGCAACGGAATGGCCGCTACCGTGGGCCGCTTGCGCCCCTGCTCGCTGTTGGACTGGAAGTTTACCGTCCTCTCGCACAATACCATCCGCGGTGGCGCGGGTGCTGCGGTGTTGAATGGCGAGTTCCTGGCTGCGCTGGGCAAACTTGTTCCCCCCGCAACGAAGCCCGAAGGACCTAGCGGCGCCCACGATCACGTGGCTGTTTCCGCATGAAGCCGGTGGTCATGAAGTTTGGCGGCACTTCGGTCGAAGATGCCACTGCGATCCTTCGCACCGCCAAAATTGTTGCAGGCAGGCTGTCCCGTGGTCGGCGGCCGGTGGTTGTGGTCAGCGCCATGGCCAAAGTCACCGACCAGCTTCTGTCCGCGGCCAAAGCCGCCGGCCGCGGGGATCGAAATGGAGCCTTGGCGATCAGCTCGCGGTTGCGCCACCGTCATTGTGACACTTCGGCACTGCTGCTGCCGGCTCATCGCAAGGGGGAGCTGCAGAGCTGGATCCAACAGGAATTCGAGTCGATTGACGAGATTTTGCGTGGGCTATCCGCGGTGGGTGAACTGACGCCCAGGACCAATGACATGGTGGTGAGTTTCGGCGAGCGGCTCTCCAGCCGCCTGGTGGCCGAGGCATTTCGCGACCAGGGCGTTCCCGCGGTCCACGTCGATGCGCGGACCTGTATCATCACCGACGCCCAGCATGGCAAAGCGACCCCCAACGGGGAGCTAATTGAGGCCCGCTGCGGCCAGAACCTGCGCCCCATGATTGAAGCTGGGCAGGTCCCGGTGATGGCCGGCTTTATCGGTTCCACCGTCGACGGCGCCACCACCACCCTGGGCCGCGGTGGATCAGACTATACCGCCGCGCTGATCGGGGGCGGCCTGGATGCGGAAGCGATCGAGATCTGGACCGACGTAGACGGCATCATGACAGCGGATCCTAGGGTCTGTCCAGATGCGCTGCGGGTCAAGACCATCAGTTTTGAAGAGGCGGCGGAGCTGGCGTATTTCGGGGCCAAGGTGCTGCATCCCGCCACCATTCTGCCCGCGGTGCAGAAGAACATTCCGGTGCTGGTGCTGAACTCGCGCAATGCGGACAACGAAGGCACGCGCATCACCGCGCTGGCAAGTCACTGCCGCAGTCCTTTCAAGTCGATCGCCGCCAAGCGGCGCCTGACTATCGTTGATTTGGTGGCCAGCCGCATGTTGATGTCGCACGGCTACCTGCGCGCCGTCTTTGAAGTCTTCGATAAACACAAATGTGCCGTGGATATGGTGTCTACTTCGGAGGTAAGCGTATCCCTTACCGTCGATTCGAACGAGCAACTGCCGGCGTTGGCCGCCGACCTGAGTAAGCTGGCGGATGTGACCTACGAGGGGCGTAAGGCGCTCATTTGCCTGGTGGGAGGCAATATCCGCGGTCAGAATGGCATTGCCGCCCGGGTCTTTCATGCGGTCCGGCACATTAACGTGCGCATGATTTCGCAGGGCGCCTCGGAAATCAACATGAGTTTCATGATTGACGAGGATGATGTGGATGAGGCGGTGCGATCGCTGCACGCGGCTTTTTTTGTGGATCCTGACCCGGAAATTTTCGACATATCCGCGAGAAACGAAGCGGCGCCGCAAAAGGGACTGGAAGACGCCGAAGTGGAAGCCGGCAAAACGAAGGCGGAAAGCGTGCATTTGTAACCATGATCTTTTTAGTGTTGGGGCGGGGCAAAACGGGGCAAGTGGTGGCTGATGTTGCCAGTCAGCGCGGACACAGTGTCCGGGTTATCGGCGAAGAAGAGAACACCAATGCTTCCGCTCTTACCGCTCCGATGCTGGCGCAGTTCGACGTGGTGATCGATTTCACCACCCCGCAGGCAGTGATCACTAACATGCGCGCCTGCCTGGCCAATGGGGCACGCATGGTCGTGGGCACGACGGGTTGGTACGACAGACTCGACGAGATACGCGCCATCTGCGAACGGCGGAATGGTGCCCTGCTGTATGGTGCAAATTTCTCCATCGGTATCCATGTCATGTATAAGCTGGTCCGGGAGCTGGTGCCTCTGGTGCATGGATTTGAGATCAGCATCAGCGAAACCCACCACGAGACGAAAAAAGATGCGCCCTCGGGGACGGCTTTAGCCCTCAAGCAGGCCTTGTTGGAAGTCGAT
>Ga0302324_100009815_pt1 | contig 19944 bp, 25 predicted proteins | sample Palsa_T0_1_FD_201949 | JGI IMG/M metagenome (GOLD analysis project Ga0302324, IMG submission 201949) | Peat permafrost microbial communities from Stordalen Mire near Abisko, Sweden - Palsa_T0_1 | ecosystem: Environmental > Terrestrial > Soil > Palsa > Peat permafrost | place: Sweden: Abisko...
GGACGTCGTCCTGTTCCGCCTCGAAGCGGATCGCCGGCCGCTCGCGGCGGCGATGGTGGGCGCGTCGATCATCCAGGACCTCGTGGCCCTCAGCGACGAACGGCAGCACGGAGAGCAGCGACCCGGTCTCGTGATCATCGACGAGTTCTCCGCGCTTGGCGCATCGGGGGTTGGCAGGCTGTTCGGCCGCGGGCGTGGTGGCTGGCTCAGCCAGGTGCTTGGCACTCAGGACCTTGGCGATCTCGGCGTAATCGAGTCAGACGCAGTCGGCCTCGGCGGGAGCATTCTGAGCCGCACCGGCAGCAACATCGAGGTCCTGATGGCTGGCCGCCAGACCATGCCCGAATCGGCCGAGATGATCGCTGCGATCGCCGGTACTCGTGGAGTCTGGATCACGACCCAACAGACACACGCTCCCGTCGCGGGGCTCCTCACCGGCTTGGGTTCTCGCTCGAGAGGGCGGGAGTACGTGGTCCATCCCGACAGGATCAAGAGCCTCGGCGTCGGCGAGGTCGTCGTGGTCGAGCCCCCGCGGGGCAGAACCGTCATCGTCCGCGTCTTCCACCCGGATCTGCTGCGACGGGGAGGTGTCGAATGCTGACCGAGCGCGACATGACAATCGCCGAATGGATCGGGCGTCAAGGCGCTGTCCGTGCCGAGCATGTGATGACCCGGTTCGCGATCGGCAGGACGGCGACGTACCGGCGCCTGCACGAGCTCGTGGAGTTCGGGCTCGTGCGACGACACCGCCTCCTGTACAACGACGGAGGACTGCTGACAGCTACCGCGGAGGGCCTGCGATGCGCCGGACTCGATCGACTCGCGCCGGCGCGGATCAGTCTCGCGCTCGTCCCGCACATGATCGCCTCAGCCGCGCTGGCCGCTGAGCTCGAACCGCGCCTCGACGACCAAACGCTCCTCAGCGACCGGGAACATCGCGCCGCTGAGAACGCGGCGGGCGAGCCGATCGCCTCGGCGATCGTTGGAAGACAGAGCGACGGCGGCGAAGGACTTCACCGGCCGGACTTCGCTCTTATCGCTCAGGGCGGACAGCACATCACCGCCGTGGAGGTCGAGCTGACCCTCAAGACCCGGACCCGACTCGAGCGGATCCTGCGCGGTTATTTGCGAAACCAGAACGTGTCGGTCGTGCGCTACCACGCCGCCGAGCCGGTCGCCGACGCAGTGCGGCGCGCAGCTCGCGCGGTCGGCGCCGATGCGATCCTCGAGCTCGCGGCGCTGCCGTTGGCCTCGACCTGGACGATGCGGAGACCGTCGTGAGCGACGCGATCGTCCCGCTCGACCATCAGCTGCTCACGGCCGACGAGGTCGCCGACCTGCTTCGGTTGCCGGTGTCCACGATCTATGACCTCGCCCGCACCGGCCGCCTTCCGCACCTCAAGATTGGGCGGGCTCTCCGCTTCAGCCGGAGCGATCTCGAAGCGCACTTGGCCGAGCGCTGCCGCGCTCCTACCACGGCTCGGGTCTGAGGCCGCGGGTAGCCTCCGCAGTCCGGCCGTCAAGGGCGCCGCTTCGCGGCTCGCTTCGCTCGGCCCTGACGGGCCGCCCTTGACTGCCGATCCGCTCCGGCTATCTGGCAATGATCGGTCCGCCGGGGGCGGACCTCGGTACCTTGGGGTCATGTCCGACACGCTGCGACACGACGAGCGAGACCCGGCACGCCCTACGTTCAGTGAGGCCGCGGCGCTGATCATGACCGAGCCGTCGGAGGTCGCTCGTGCGGTGACGGCGATCGGGATCGAGCCGATTGCGCCGGAGAGCGGTGAGAGCCGTCTTGCGGTCGCTGACGTCTTTCGGGTTGCGATCCACGTACAGCGGGCGGCGCTGGAGGAGGTCGGCGGCGGCATGCTCGACTGGGCCGAGCGCGAGCACCCGGAGCAGGCCGAGGCAATCCGCGCCGAGATCGACGCGTTCTTTGCCACGCTGCCGGAACGGAAGGCAGCCGACCCGGACGAGTTCATTGCGGGCCTGCGAGCCGGGCTCCCGCCCGAAGCGGCGGAGCAGGCGATCGCGATCTACCTCGGCGTCAGAAGCCACACCGAGTAGCAGCCAGCCTGCTACGCCTCACGATCATGCATCGGCCGCGCGTTCGCCGGGCCGCAGCACTTCTTGTACTTCCGGCCTGAGCCGCACCAGCACGGCTCGTTGCGCCCGGGCGGCCACGGGACCACTTCGCCATCGCCGGTGAGATGCATCGCGTACGCGGCGCGCGCTTCCTCGGGGTCCTCGTCATGCTCGGAACACCACGCCACGAAGTCGGCGACGATGATCGGGGCGATGGCGCGGATCGGCACGCCCTGACTCCGCATCCATTTGATGTTGCCGTCGAGACGCGCGCAGTACTCGCCGTGGGGCACGTCCGCCCAGTCCTCGGCGAGGCTGGGCCAGCGGCGGATCGCCTCCTCGTACTCTCCTGACGGAAACCAAGCGAGCGACACGGCTATGTCCTCACGCGGGGTCTCGTCCACCCGGGGCGGGTCCCGAAGCACGGGCACGGAGTTCATGAACTCCATAATGCGGGCCTGCCGCCGTCGCTCCGCGCTCTCCTCGGACCGCCACTCCTCCATGAAGGGATCGACGCGCTGTTCGAGCTCGTCGAGGTCGCGATAGAGCGCGCGCAAGCTGTGCCGGCGAACGTCGGAGAGCTGATTGATGATTCCTTCGGGGTCGTCGGTTCGCATCGCGAGCTCGATCCCCTCGCCGAGCCACGCGACGGCCAGCTCGTGCTGTCCGACCTCGTTGTAGGACAGGCCAGCGGCGTTGTAGAGCCACACGTCGTCGGGCTCGGAGGCTTTCAACTCGGCCCAGATCGCGGCCGCCTGTTCCTCGCGCCCGGCGCGGAGGTGGAACTCAGCGATGTCTGATCGCGGGTTCGGGATCGAGTCCCAACCCAGCTCGATCGCCCGCTCGTGCAACGCGATCGCGTCGTCGTGGCGTCCCTGCCGGTCGTACTCGCGGGCGAGGTCGGCGTAGCACTCGGGCATCAGGAGGCCGCCGGTGTCTGGAAGCTCGACCAGCTCGGCGAGGATCGCCCGAGCCACGTCGAGGTCGCCATGCTCCAGAGCCTGCTCGAAGGTCATGCCGACTCAATACCGCACCGGACGGCGAACCACCGGCGGGTTGTCGCAATTTGCGCGCGCCGATGTAACGCGCCGCCGATCCCTGTGCAACTCTGGCGCCGATGACCGTCATCGAAGAGCGCACCGGAGCCCCCGAGCAGCTGGCGGCCGCCGCCACGGCTCCCGCACGATGGCTGCTGGAAACGGCGAGCGCCGACGGTGTCCCGCTGACCCAGACCAACGCGCTGGCCAGAACGATCGTGCGCGAGATCGCCGAGCGTTGGACCGAGTGGTGGACCGCCGACCTATTCGGGCCTCCGCACCGAGAGTTGGACATGCCGCTCGTCGGGGCGCTTCACGAGGGGCTCAGGCGCCGCCGGCTCGTTCGCCGGCGCTCGCGCAAGCTCCTCATCACTGCCCGAGGGCGGAAGCTCGCGACGGACCCGATCGCGCTCCTCTACGAGCTCGGGTTCGATCTCGACGGCGGTGACCTTTTCACGGCGATGGTCGCGAACCTGGTCGTCGAGGAGCTCGAAGAGAACGCACCTTGCACCCGTGAGCAGCTGGTCAGGTCGGCGCATGAGGCGGCGCAGTGGGGCTGGCGCGGGCCCGACGGGGGCCCACCGAGCGAACACGGAGTCTCGTGGGTTGTCGGCGACGTCCTCTGCCGAGGCGAGGCGTACGGGCTCGTCGACCACCAGCCCGATCCTGCCGAGCCGAAGAGCTGGCGTACGTTGATCTCGCTCAGTCCAGCCGCCTGGATGGTGCTCGGGCGAAGCCGAACGGATGTGGCCGGCCGCGAAATCTTCGTGTTCGACGCGGAGCTGCTCAACGTCGACGGCGTCAGCGCCAAGGTCGCGGTCGCCGGGCACGAGCACCTCACCGCGCTACACGACGCGATCCAGCAGGCGTTCAACTGGGAGAACGATCACCTCTACTCGTTCTGGCTCGACGGCCAGTTCTGGAGCGACGCGGCCACCGAGCGCGTGATCCCGGGCGCCCCGGACACCGACAGCAAGACCGCGGACGTGCCCGTCGACGAACTGCGGCTCAGGATCGGCGCGCAGATCGCGTACGTCTTCGACTACGGCGACGAGTGGCGCGTGAGGCTCACCCTTCGCGACCGACTCAACGGCTCGGACGCGATCCCGCGAGTGAGCGACGGACGCGGCACCGCGCCACCACAGTACCCGCCGCTCGACGACGAGTAGACGCTGGCCCGGAGCCGTCACGGCGGTCGGCCTCTGGATTGGACACATGATTCTGCTGGAACGGACACATGAATCGTCTACAATGGACTCATGACGGAGCTGGCGCTATTGGCTCGTGAGGTTGGCGTGCATGAACGCACGCTTCGCCGTGCAGTCACGGAAGGGAGTCTTCGCGGTGTCCGGCCGACCCCGAGGACTCTGGACATCTCGTTGTCGGAGCGGGAGTACGTGCGGCGGTCATGGAAGCTCCTCTCGGCTCTGAGGGCAGCGCTGCGCACCGAGCACAATGTCCGCTTCGCCCTGCTGTTCGGGTCGGTGGCAAGAGGCACGTCGGCTCCCGGAAGCGACGTCGACGTGCTCGTCTCGCTTCGCGATCCGGACCTCGAGCGGGTCGTCGAGCTGAGCGCAAAGCTCACAGCGGCTACCGGGCGGCGCGTCGATGTCGTTCGGCTCCAGGACGCCGAGCGCGAACCATCCTTCCTCGCCGACGTCATCGCGGACGGACGAGTGCTCGTCGATCGCGAGCGCGTATGGCCACGGCTTCGCAGCCGGGAACCGAGCCTCCGACGAACGACTCGCACGACACAAGCGCATCGGACCGATGCCGCCCTGGCCGGGATTGACCGCCTGCTGGCACGGTGAAGATGCCCGATCGGGACGCCAGGCCGGCAGATCTGAAGCGGTGGCGCTCCGCAATCGTCCGGCACCTCGAGGATCTCCCGAGGCAGTACGCCGCGCTCGAGCACGCGATGGCGAGCTTCGCGGAGGACTTCGACCTCCAGGAGTTCAAGGCGGCATACAACACGTCGGACGACATGGACGCCTACAACCGCGTGCAGGCCGTCGAGCGAGCTCTCGGGCGCGTGCAGAACTACGTGGGCGAGCTCGCCGAAGCCGGCGTCAAGTTCGCGGCTTTGCCGAGACCAGCGGAGACCCATGGGTCGGCGACGCAGATCGCTTTCGAGGCCATGCGCGACGCCAAGATCATCACCGCGAGGCTCTGCAGCCGACTGGTGCAGGCGCAGAACGCGCGGACCCGGATCGAGCACACATATGTCCAGACGCCTGCAGGCGACGTGCATCGCGCGGCGATCCTCGTGCGGGACACAGCGCGCGACTTCATCGGCTCATACCGGGACTGGATCGAGCCATACGTTGCGGAACCAGAGCGCTGACCGGGCGCGGAGCCCAGCGTCACGCGAATGCGCGATCGACGGCGTCGGCTTCCTGGTCGCTCGGCTGATAGTGCGCGTAGATCTGCGTCGTCTTCGAGTCCGCGTGGCCCATCCAGTGCTGGAGGGTTCGCATCGGCGTGCCGGCGGCGGCCATGCGCGTCCCGAACGTATGGCGCAGCTCGTGGAACGTGATCCGGTGCACGTCGGCGCGCTCGAGTGACTGCTTGAAGCGGCGGACGAGCTTCGAGCGGTCGAGCGGCTTTCCGGTGTCGGGGTGGCAGAAGACGAGATCGCGGTCGCGCGAGTACACGGACTGAGAGCGAAGCTCGCGGAGCGCGACGGCGACGCGCTCAGCCATCGGGACCGAGCGGCCGGAGCCAGCCGACTTGGGATCCCCGAACTCGCCGCGCACGTACGGCGAGACGACCCGGACCTTCCGCGCGTCGAAGTCGACGTCGCGCCAGCGGAGGCCGAGCAGCTCGCACTGGCGCAGGCCGGTCATCGCAGCCGTCAAGTACAGAGTCGGCTCGATCCGGCCGAACGCGTCGTCGGGGTAGGGCGCGGCGAGCAACTGCTCGAGCTCGGGCTGATCCAGAAACTGGATGCGCGTCTCGGTCTTCTTCAACGTCGGTCTGTCGGCGAGCTTCACCGGATTGGACGAGCACCAGCCCTTCCGCATGCCGAGGTCGAAGATCGAGTGCATCGTGTTGACGTGGTTTCGGACCGTCTTGATCGCGAGCGTCCGCCGCTTCGCCGCGACGTAGCGCTCGACGTCGGTTGGCCGGATGCGATCCAGGGTCATACCGGCGAAGAACGGCGCGATGTGGTTGCGCAGATCGGAGGCGACGGTCAGCCGATGCGACTTGCGCCGGCCCTTCAGCTCGAGGCGCTGGCAGAACTCGCGCCCCGCCTGCTCCATCGTCACCCGCTCGGCGTCGGGTGCCGCCGGTGGGCTGTCGATCTCCCGCATGCGTCGCAGCGCGCGCTCCGCCTGGGCCTTCGTGAGCCCGTCGGCGCGACCCTCGGTGCGGACGTCGCCGACCTTACGGCGCACTCGCCGGCCGTCGGGCCCGTACCACGCGCCGATCCAGGAGCGACCGACGACCTGGAGCGTGCCGGTCCCGTAGGCGCGACGGGGCGATTCCGAAGACGCGCTCACCACCCCTCCCGTCGGCCGATTGGTACATGATGGAACACGGCAGACGCGACCGCGCCCAAGAGGGCCGGGCGGTCGCTCCGACCCGGCGAAAGACGATTCCGCGGAACGGCCCAGAAGATGCCATCTACTGTTTCATGTTCCATTTTGCCCAGATCGTACCTGATCTAACGGATGGAAAAGTCCAGGAAATCAGCCGAATCAGCTCCAACGAAGAACGGTGAGTTCCGGCTGGGGGCCGGGCGGTCGCAGGTTCAAATCCTGTCTCCCCGATTCGCGTTATCCCTCAGCCGAAGGACGGGCCAGACATATTGAGGGCGCAAGTGTTTCCGCGGAAACGTGCGGCATCCAGGCCGAGGCGGCCTTCAAGGCCGCTCAGTCCAGCGCGACCAGCTCGAACTCGAGCCGGTCACTCGACGCGTGGGCCAGTCCCATGGTGTGCTTCGGCTCCCGCCGCCGGTCGGTGGCGCTGCCGGGATTGAAGATCTGAAAGTCCCCCTCGGCACTGGTTTCGTGCAGGGGCATGTGAGAGTGGCCAAAGATCACCGCCTCGGCGCCAGAGAACTTGCGCCGCAGGCGAGCCAGGCGCCCGATCCGCCGGCCGCCGTCGTGGACCACGACTACCCGCCGGCCGGCGAGGTCGAGATCGAGCCGCTCCGGCAGCGCGGCTTGGACGGCGCAGTCGTCGGCGTTCCCGTGGACGGCCACGACCTCACCGTATTCGCGCAATTCCTCGAGCACGGGCATCGTCGTGAGGTCACCCGCATGGACGATCAGGTCGGCGGCTCGCAGCCTCTCGACGCAGCTGGCGGGAAGCGCCTTCGCGCGCCTGGGGATGTGAGTGTCAGAGATGATCGCCACGAGCACGGCGCGGAACCTAGCGCCCCGGGCCGGCGGGGACCACGGGCGCGGAACCTAGCGCCCCGGGCCGGCGGGGACCACGCCGCGAACCTAGCGCCCCGCGCCGGCGAAGACCGGTCCGGCGCGCCTCAGCCCAGCGCCTGCCGCAAATCCTCGACCAGGTCGGATGGCTCCTCGACGCCACAGCTGAGGCGAACGAGGTCGGCGGGGACGGCGGCCTCGGAGCCCTCGACCGATTGGTGCGTCATCGCCTGGGGAACCTCGATCAGCGACTCGACGCCGCCGAGCGACTCGGCGAGCGTGAACAGGCGTGTGCGCGTCGCCACCGCGGCGGCGCGGGGGTGGCGGAAGCTGACCATGCCGCTGAAACCGGGCCAGCGAACGTCCTGCGCCTCGGGGGTCGCTCGCAGCAGCTCCACCACCGCGGCCGCGCTGCGCGCGTGGGCCTCCATCCGCAAATGGAGCGTGCGCAGCCCCCGGTGGACGAGGAAGCAGTCGAAGGGACCCGGAACCGCGCCGACCGCGTTCTGGAGGAATCGCAGGCGGTCGTACAACTCCCGACGGCGGGTGATCACCGCTCCCCCGACGACATCGGAGTGACCGCCGAGATACTTGGTCGTGGAGTGCACCACGGCGTCCGCCCCGCGCTCCAGCGGACGCTGGTTGTAGGGGGTGGCGAAGGTGTTGTCGACGGCGACCAGAGCTTCGCCCCGCCTGGCGACCACCGCGTCGATGTCGATGATGTTGAGCGCGGGATTGGTCGGGGTCTCGACCCAGATCAGCTTCGTGTTCGCTTGTAGCGAGCGCTCGAGCGCCGCGAGGTCGGTTTGATCGACCAGGTCGTAGGCGAGGCCCCAGTCGGTCAGCACCTTGTCTACGAGCCTGAAGGTGCCTCCGTAGAGGTCCGCCGGCAGCACGATGTGCGAGCCCGCGGCGCAGGCTGCGGTGATCAGCGCGTGCTCGGCGGCGAGACCCGAAGAGAAGCTGACCGCGAGGCCGCCCTCGAGCTCCCCGATCGCCTGTTCGAGCGCGGCCCGCGTCGGGTTGGCCGAGCGGGCGTAGTCGTAGTCCTCGAAGAACTCGCCGGGACGGCGCTGCGCGTAGGTAGAGGTCTGGTGGATTGCCGGGATCACGGACCCGAACGTGGGGTCGGGGGTCAGGCCGGCGTGGACCGCCCGGGTCGCAAACGCGTCGTGCGGCGGCTCCGGATCGGTCACGAGGCGAGCGCTTCCAGCAGATCCGCGCGGGTCACGAGGCCAACGGCCCGGCCGTCCTGCGTAACCAGAAGCGCCTGCTGATCGCCGACCAGCAGCGCGACCGCCTCGCGCACCGGATCCTCGCTCGAGACGGCGGCGAATGGCGGCTCCATCACGTCGACGATCTGGGCGTCCATCAGCGCCGGGTCCTCGACCGCGCGCCTGAGCAGACCCCGCTCGCCGATCGCCCCGACGATCGTCGCGGCGTCGTGGGCGCTCACCACCGGGAGTTGGGAGACGCGATGCTCGTGGAGCAGCGCGACGGCCTCCCGGACGCGGTAGTGCGGCTCGACGGTGACCAGCGGCGGAATCTCTCCGGCCTCGCGCTTGCGGCGCAGTACTTCGCCGACTGTCAGGTCCGACCCTCGCTCGAGGAAGCCGTACTGGCGCATCCAGGCGTCGGAGTAGATCTTCGAGAGGTATGAACGACCGCCGTCGGGAACGATCACGACGATCATCGCCTGCGGATCCTCGACCTCGGCGGCGACCTCCAGGGCGGCGTGGAGCGCGAGCCCGCCAGACCCCCCGGCGAGGATCCCTTCGGTTTGGGCGAGCCGCCGCGTGGTCAGGAACGCATCGCGATCGGACACCGTCACCCACCGGTCCACGACCGACGGGTCGAAGGTCTCGGGCCAGAAGTCCTCGCCCACGCCCTCGATCAGGTAGGGCCGAACGTTGGCCTCGCCGCCCGAGTAGATCGAGCCCTCGGGGTCGGCTCCGATGACCACGAGCTCCGGTTTGCGCTCGCGCAGGTATCGGACGGCGCCCGTGATCGTGCCGCCGGTGCCGACGCCGGCCACGAGGTGGGTGATCCGGTCGCCGAGTTGCTCCCACAGCTCCGGCCCGGTCGACTCGTAGTGAGCGCGGGGATTCGCCGGGTTGGCGTACTGGTTGGGCTGGAACGCTCCGGGGATCTCCGCGGTCAGGCGGTCGGCGACCCGGTAGTAGGCCTGTGGCGAATCGGGCGGAACATCAGTCGGGGCGAGGACGACCTCGGCCCCGTAGGCGCGCAGGAGGTCGATCTTCTCCCTGGACATCTTGTCGGGCATCACCGCGATCACGCGGTAGCCCTTGAGTCGCGCGACGATCGCGAGCCCGGTTCCCGTGTTGCCCGAGGTCGGCTCAACGATCGTGCCGCCCGGCCGCAGCTGGCCGTCACGCTCGGCGGCTTCGATCAACGCCACCGCGATCCGGTCCTTGATCGAGCCGCCAGGATTGAACGACTCGAGCTTGGCCACCAGCTGCGGACGCAGGCCTGCGCCGATCCGCGACAGCCTGACCAGGGGGGTGTCGCCGATCGTCTCGAGGATCGAATCCTTCACGTCGGGGGCGACGATGGCCTTGGACATCATCCTGGAGTCTGATGTTTATGCGATCACGGCGCAAGCGATCGAGGATCCTGCGGATAAAGCCGCAAATAGCCGGGTATTCTTCGCCCACAATGCCTCAGCACCGCTCCCTACCGAATCATCCGCAGCCCGTCGTCGACGCCGTCGACCGGGCGATGCTCGAGCTTCTGGCCGAGGACGCTCGGATCACCAACCAGCGCCTCGCCGACAGCGTCGGCGTCGCACCCTCCACCGCGGTCGCCCGGCTTCGCTCGTTGCGCGATCGCGGGGTGATCCGCGGCTTCCACGCGAAGGTGGACCTGGCGGCGCTCGGCAGACCGCTGCAGGCACTGATCGCCGTCCGGCTCGCGGTCCACGCGCGCGAGCAGATCGACGCGTTCACCGAGACCGTGCGTCAGCTCACCGGCGTGGTGATGGTCTTCCACCTCGCGGGCGCGACCGATTACCTGGTCTGGGTGGCCGCCGCCGACGCCCATGACCTGAGGGAGTTCGTCGTCGATCACCTCGCGACGCACCCCGCGGTGGCCCACGCCGAGACTTCGCTGATCTACGAGCACAGCCGCGGACCGGGCATCTGGGGCGCCGCGGAGCCGGCATGAGCTCCGGCTCGCCGCTCCGCGGAGCCGGCATGAGCTCCGGCTCGCCGCGCCCGCACGCCGATCCCGGGACCGCTCCTCGCCCGGAGCGACGCGTGGGCGCGGCCCGGCTCGACGGCCTCGGAACCACGGTGTTCACCGAGATGACCGCGCTCGCCGTGCGGACGGGCTCGATCAATCTCGGTCAAGGCTTTCCCGACACCGACGGTCCCAGCTCGGTGATCGAGGCGGCGGTCCTCGCGCTGCGTGGCGGCGAGAACCAGTACGCCCCGCTGCCGGGTGTTCCCGCCCTTCGCGAGGCCGTGTTCGAGCACCAGCGCCGCAACTACGGGCTCGAGCCCGAGGACGTGCTCGTTACCTTCGGCGCCACGGAGGCGATCGCCGCGGCGCTGCTCGCCCTGTGTGATCCCGGCGACGAGGTCGTCGTGCTCGAGCCTTACTACGACTCCTATCCGGCGTGCATCGCCTTCGCCGGCGCCCGCAGGCGGCAGGTGACGCTGCGCCCGCCCGAATTCGCGCTGGATGCCGACGCGCTGCGCGCCGCGATCGGCCCTCGCGCGCGCGTAATGCTGTTGAACACGCCACACAACCCGACGGGTCGCGTGTTAGATCGTGCCGAGCTCGAGCTGATCGCTGCGGCATGCGTCGAGCACGACCTGGTCTGCCTGAGCGATGAGGTCTACGAGCACCTGGTCTACGAGGGGGAGCACATCCCGCCGGCGACTCTCCCCGGCATGGCGGAGCGGACGCTGACGATCTCGAGCGTGGGGAAGTCGTTCTCGTTCACCGGCTGGAAGGTCGGCTGGTGCTCGGGTCCGGCCGACCTCGTCGCGGCCACGCGCACGGTGAAGCAGTACCTGACCTTCGCGGGCGGCACGCCGCTGCAGCATGCGGCCGCGGCCGCCCTGCGCCTGCCGTCCACGTACCTCGAGGCGCTGCGTGGCGAGCTGCTGGGCCGCCGTGACCGCCTCTGCGCCGGGCTTGTCGCCGCAGGACTGCGTCCTTTCGTCCCGGCCGGCACGTACTTCGTCAACGCCGACGTCGGCACCGACGCGGCCGCGTTCTGCGCGGAGCTGCCAGAGCGATGCGGGATCGTCGCGATCCCGACCAGCGTCTTCTACGACGACGCCGCCGCGGCCCCGACCCTCGCAAGGTTCGCCTTCTGCAAGCGCGAAGAGGTGATCGACGAGGCGGCCAACCGCCTCGCAGGCCTCCCGTCAGCTCAGCTCCGCCAGTAGCGCTTCGACGGTGCCCAGGGTGTCGCGCGCGACGGCGGCATGGAGCCGGCAATGCTCGTGATGATCGCCGTGCGCCGCGCATTCGCGTTCGGAGAGCTCGCAGGCGGTGATCGCCTCGAGGACCTGGCGCTCCAAGCGCCCGTCCGTATCGCCACTACGCGCGATCACAGCGCGTGCGGTGCCCGCCAGGTCGGCGCTGCTCAGCGCGGCGACGACGGCCGCGGCCATTCCGTCGTGCGCGATCATCGCCGTCGCGCACGAGGTCGCGGCCTGCTGATACGTGCCGAGCGAGTCGAGCGCGGCGGCGACCAGTGGGAGCTCGCCGCGAATCTTGACGACCCGATTCTGGGCCTCGAGTCGTTCCAACGTCGTAGACATTTCACATCCTTTGGGTAGACGATCTGTGTTCGAGGCGCCGGATGCAGCTGTCGGCGCCTTCCAACGCCTCTACCCGCCCGGCAGGTCGGCTAATTGGCCAGAGGCCTGGCGCGGGCTCGCTGACTCGAGCGCCGATGGGTGCAGCAGCGGCACGACCGGCTGCCAGCCGGAGCGGAGGACCTGGACCACGGATGGTGGCGTGATAACCATCGCCCGTCGGCGCACGGGGCGCGCCCTGCGTTCGTGGTACCCCGCCGCCGACCAGCCCAGCAGCTCCGGACCGAGCACGAGCCAGGGCGCGCCCTCGAGCAGGACGAAGGCACCGTCGGGGATCCCGTCGAGCGGCACTTCGTGACACAGCGCCGAGCCCGTGCCGGGATCGACGCGTTCGCGGTGCAGCTGGGCGTCGATCGCGTCGGCTCCGACCTGGCCGGGGTGAAGCTCGCGCCAGATCGCGCCGAACCGCTCATAGTCACCACGGCGACACAACGCGCACGGGCGGTGCCCGGCCGCGAGCGCGGTCGCCTCGTCGAGAAAGAACAGCTCGGTGAAGCGGCCGGGTGCCATCAGCGGCTGGCGCCGCCGGCCACGAAAGCGCAGGCGGCAGGCGATCCAGCGCCTGCCGTTGTACCGCCGGCGGATACGCCCCTGCTCGTCATGCAGGCAGCCCCGGTTTGCGTACACCAGACCGCGGGCGGGGTCGGCGATCAGCTCGCCCAGCGGCGTGACCCGATTCTGTAACGGCATCTCTCGTGCAGGTTAGGTTTTCCGGGGATGCCCGACGTCGCCTTGACCCGGATTGTCCGCGAGTGGGGGCGAATCGGATGCCTCGGCTTCGGCGGGCCGCCGACCCACATCGCGATGCTCCGCTCGCTGTGCGTGGAAGGCGAGGGATGGATCGAGCCAGACGTGTTCGAGGACGCGCTCGCGGCGTGCAACCTGCTTCCCGGGCCGGCGTCCACGCAGCTGGCGATCTACTGCGCCTGGCTGCTGCGTGGGCGCCGGGGTGCGCTTGTCGGCGGGCTGTGCTTCATCCTGCCCGGGCTCGCCGCGGTGATCGCGCTCTCGTCATTGTTTCTCGCGTCCGGGGCGCCGCTCTGGGTCCGTGCGGCCGGCGCTGGTGCCGGCGCCGCCGTCCCCGCCGTGGCCCTCAATGCCGCGGCCACGCTGGCGCCCGCCAGTTGGCGCCGCGCAAGCGCGCGCCCCGCGCTGTGGTACGCGGCATTCGCCGCCGGCGTGGCCGGTGCGCTGCTGCTCGGTGCCGAGCTGGTGCTGGTCCTGCTCGCCGCCGGCCTGGTCGGCGTCATCCTGAGCCGCGAGCGGGGGGAGGGGGGCGTCGCCGCGATCGGCCCAGTGGTGGCGGGGAAGAGCTTTTTGGGCCCGCTTGCTTGGACCGCGCTCAAGGTGGGCGCGCTGTCGTTCGGCGGCGGGTTCGTGATCGTTCCGCTGATGCGCGCCGACGCGGTCGGCCCGCACCACTGGATGACCTCGGCCCAGTTTCTCGACGCGGTTGCCCTCGGCCAGATCACCCCCGGCCCGGTGGTGCAGACGGTCGCGTCGGTCGGCTACGCCGCCGCCGGACTGGGCGGCGCCCTGCTGGCGGCCGCGATCGCCTTCGCGCCCTCGTTCGTGATCGTGCTCGCCGGCGCCCGTCGCTTCGAGCACATCAAGGGCGATGCAAATGTCCAGGGGTTCCTGGCCGGCGCGGGCCCGGCGGCGATCGGGGCGATCGCGGGCGTCGCGGCGCTGCTCGCGTTCGAGCTGCGCCACGGCTGGCAGGTCGCGCTGCTGGCCGTGGCGCTGGGGGCACTCGTGCTTGCGCGGCGCGGCGTGGTCGCGACCCTGATCGCGTCCGCGATGATCGGCGTCGTGCTTGGGCTGGCCGGGGCAGCGGTCGGCTGAGCTCCCCCGCCCGTCCGCCGCCCGTTGCCCGCCGGTCGCGAGCGCCTCGCCGGTCGCGAGCGCGTCGCCGGTCGCGAGGCCCTGTCTCGATAGGCTCGCGCGCCATGGAGCGGACGCTGCTCGGCCACCCGGCGCGATTCGCGGCGGGGCTGCATGAGATCGCGCCGGCCACCTTCGCGTGGATGCAGCCGAACGGCGGCTGGGGAGAGTCGAATGGCGGCCTCGTCGCGGGAGCCGACTCGGCGGTGCTGATCGACACGCTCTGGGACATCCGGCTCACGGCGCGGATGCTGGCGGCGATCCGCGAGCGCGTCACGGTTCCGATCGAGACCGTGGTCAACACCCATTCGGACGGCGACCACGTATGGGGCAACCAGTTGCTCGCGGAAGCCGGCTTCGTCGCCACCAGCGCAGCCGCGCGCCTGATCCGAGAGGAGAGCCCGGAGCAGATCGCCCGCTTCAAGGCACTCGCCCGCGTGCTCCGGCGCCTGGCTTCGCTCCCGCTTCCGGTGGTCGGGCGGCTCGAGCTTCCGCTGCTGCCGAGGCTGCCGACTCGCGACCTCGGCGATTACGTCGGAGCAATGCTCGCTCCATACGACTTCTCGGGCATCGTCGTGACCCCGCCCGCACAGGAGTTCGACCACAAGCTGACGCTCACCGCCACCGGCCGTGACCTGCACCTGATCGAGGTCGGTCCGGCACACACCGCCGGGGACCTGATCGTGCACGTGCCCGACGTGCGGGTGTGCTTCGCCGCCGACGTGCTCTTCGTCGGGGTCGCGCCGGTGATGTGGGCCGGCCCGACCGCGACCTGGATCGCGGCGCTCGAACGGATCCTCGCCCTCGATGTCGACCTCGTGGTCCCCGGGCACGGTCCGATCGGCGGGCGCTCAGAAGTCGAGCTCCTGCGCGATTACCTCCTGTGGCTCGAGGCCGCCGCCCGCCCGCGGCTGGCGGCGGGCCAGTCGGTGGCGGACGTCGCTCGCGAGTTGCTGCACTGCCGCGAGTATCGCGACGCGGCCTGGGCCGAATGGGACTCGCCGGAGCGGATCGTGATCACCCTCGCCACGATCGACCGCCATCGCCGCGGCGCCGGCGCCCTACCGGTGGGGGCGCGCGAGCGTGTGATCCTGTTCGCCCAGGTCGCCACACTCGCGGCCGATCTCGGTGCCAGGCGGTGAAGCCGGCGTCCCGGCCTGCGGCGCTCGCGGGGGCCGAGGTAAGCGGACCGGTATCTTGCGGGTCGTCGATCGCGATGTATTGGAGAGAATGAGATGAAGATTTTCCGCCTGCCGCTGCGCTTGATCATCGGTGGTCTGTTCGTCGGGCACGGCACCCAGAAGCTGTTTGGGCTGTTCGGAGGACACGGCCTCGGCGCGACGGCCCAGGGGTTCGAGCAGATGGGTTTTCGTCCTGGCAAGCCATACGCGGTCGCCGCCGGCGTCAGCGAGGCCGGCGGCGGGGCGCTGCTCGCGGCCGGCTTCATGACTCCTCTGGGAGCTGCAAGCATCGTGGGGTCGATGCTCACGGCGATCCACCGAGTCCATCTCAAGAACGGTCCCTGGGTAACCCAGGGCGGTTACGAGTACAACCTGGTCCTGATCCTCGCCGTGGTCGCGCTGGTCGAGGCCGGACCCGGCCCGCTGTCGGTTGACGCCATCACCGGTCATGAGCGCAAAGGCATCCTCTGGGCCTTGGCCTCGCTCGTGGCCGGTGCCCTCGGGGCGACTGCCACCCATTTCATCGCCGCGTTCACCGCCCCCGAGCCCACCCCCGAGCCCGAGCCCGAGCCCGCACCGGAGCCGGCGCCGCAGGCCTAGGTACGTGGGCGCACAAGCATCGTTCGCCGAGGTCGCCCGTGAGGACGGGCGTGCGGCGCTGATCACCGCAGTCAGCGGTCCGCATGCCGGAGGGCGGTTGCTGGTGCGCGCCGACGGCGAGCCGGAGGGCACACTCGGCGATCCCGAGCTCGATGCCGAGGCGGTCGCCCACGCGAACGAGCTGATGTGGGCCGAGCGCTCGGAGCTGCGCGGCGACCTGTTCATCGACGTCACGGCGCCCGAGCCCCGGTTGCTGATCTTCGGGGCGGTCGAGTACGGCAACCATCTCGCCCACCTCGCGCGTATGGCCGGCTGGCGACCGTACGTGATCGACCCACGGGCCCGGTTCGCGACCCGCGAGCGCTTCCCGGACGCCGTCGACATCATCGTCTCCTGGCCGGCGCCGGCCCTCGACCAACTCGGCGGCCTCGACCCGGCCACGTACCTCGCTGTCCTCTCGAACGACGTGAAGATCGACGACGAGGTGTTGACGCTGGCCCTCGCCGGCGAGCCGGCCTACATCGGCGCGATGGGCTCCACCCACGCGCAGGCGGAGCGCCGGGAGCGGCTGCTCGCCGCCGGTGTGGCCGAGGAGGAGCTGACTCGGATCAGTGCCCCGGTGGGCCTCGATCTCGGCGCGCTCAGTGCCGCGGAGACCGCCTTGTCGATCATGGCCGAGCTCATCGCGGTGCGTCACGGCCGCAGCGGCAAGCGGCTGTCGCAGCGGGCCGGCGCGAGCATCCACTGACCACCTTCGGGCTGGACATGATCGGCGCCTGCGAGTAATTTACCGCGCGCTTTGCCCGCGGATTTACGTCAGCCCGGTGGCCCGTGCTGAGACTTGCAGCGAGCACCGGCTGGACGATCGGGATGGTGCTCGGCATCGTGGTGGTCGCGGTCGCCGCGGTGATCGTGATCGTGATCCTGTTCCTTGCCTACAGGATCGCCTCCCAGGCCAGCGCCGCCGAAGGCGGAGTCGACGTCGTCCGCCGGCAGACCGAGGAGCTGGGGGGGATCGCCCAGATCAACGACTCGGGCGTCAGGATCCTCCACGCGGCTCGGGCGCTGCGTAAGGTGGCGGTGGGCAAATGATCCCCTATGCGGTCGGCGGGCACGCCCTGTGGGCGATCTCGCTGTCGATTGCCTTCGGCGCGGCGGTGGTCGTGGCGATCCTGCTCACGCTGCTCGTGGCCTACGTGGCCAGCATCGAGAACTCGGTGGACGGCCTGCTCGACATCGCCGGAAAAGTCGCGGGCAACACCGTGAACATTCCACAGCTCCAGGCGACGGCGCCCGTGCTGGCACAGATTGTGGAGGAAGCTGTGGTGCAGGACGGATATATGAACGCGCTCACCGACGGCTTCGGCGACTCATGAGCAGCGGGCACCTGCTGATCCTTCTGAGCGTCGTCCTGACCGTCGGCGTCGTGCTGGTGCTGGCGGTCGCGCTGATCGAGGTCCGGACGCGCCTCGAGCGGATCTCCGACGGACTGACGTCGCTGGCCTCCGCGCTGCAGAGCGTGGAGTCACAGCACCTGCGCCCGCTCGAGGGCTCCGTCAAGGCGATCAACGCGCAGTTCGACATCATCCTTGGGGCCCTCCCCGGAATCGCGCGTAAGGCCAAGGTCGTCGCCGAGCGGAGATCGCGATGATCCTCTGGTGGCTCGGCGATGCGATCCTGCTGCTGGTCGTCCTGCCGGTTGTCGTCTTCCTCCTCTCTGGGGTCCTGCGCGCCGCCAAGAAGATTCCTCCCACCGTCGACGGCATCTCGTCGGTGGCGGGCGCGGGGTCGAGGGATCTCAACGCAGTGCAGTTGCTGCTGACCACGCAGGACCAGGTGATCAAGACGGTCGCGGGCGTCGCCGACTACGGCGGCTCTCTCGATGTGATCCTCGACGACGCGTAGGGGGGAGGCCATGGCACTTTTCGGATTCGCGGCCGCCGGGGCGGTCACCATCCTGGCGGTTGTCCTGATCGTCCTCGCGTTGGTCGTGTATCTCGTTGCCATCATCGTGCAACTGCGCAGGATCACCACCGGCCTCGGCGAGGTCCTCCGCAGCGTGAGCGAGATCGCCGAGAAGAGCGCACCGGTCAACGGCGTCGTCAAGACGATCAATCAGCAGCTCGACCGGGGCGTGGACCTGCTCGAGGGCCTGCTGGTCAAGAAGGCCGGCATGGAAGACGCCGTCGGCCTGGTGGACGGGCTCTACCCCGGCTCCGGCTCGGCCGGGTTCAGGAAGTTCCCGGGGAGTGGCGGCACCAAGGCGCCGCGGATCGGCGAGGTGTACACCAGGGGCACCCTCACGCTTGCACGCCTCGGCCGCGAGGCGCCGATCGCCGCGGGCAGCCCGGCAGGTCCGGCGCTGCGGGACCCTGCGTATGGGAGCGCGGCGTCGGCGAAGCTCTACCCCGAGCCGCGTCAGCAACGGCCATCGTCGCTGCCCAGTTCGCCCGTCGTCGGAACCGATTCGCCCGTCCAGTACCCGCCGGTCATCTCGTGGAGAAGCGGCGGCGAGCCCGAGCCCGAGGCCGAGGCCGAGGCGCCCGAGGCGGCGCCCACGCCGGCCGAGTCGACGCCCGCGCCCGCGGCCGACCCCGACGCTCCCAAGACGATCTCATGGAAGCGCGGCTGACCCGAGCTACGGCGCGGTTATTCGACCGAGAACTGGCGCTGATCAGAATGATCGACGGAGACGATGCACGATGCGGGGCAGCCGATCGGAAGCTGCAACTGCCCTTTGGCCCACCACCAGCTCTGTGCTTCGACGACCGCGGCGCTCGGCACGTCGAGCTCGATCAGCACACATCCGTCGGCACCGAGCGTCATCGCTCTGAGCCACGAATACTGGCCCGCCAGCGCGCGATCTGCCGAAACGAACGACCCTGGTCGCAGGCCCTCGCGTTGGATCGACTCCAGGGTGTCGATTGTCGTTCCGTGATAGACGATCATTTCTCAGTCGGCAGCAAGACAGCTACCCCTTCCAGTTGGCTAGGATCAGCCGCCATCGGCTGATCGGCCTCCGTGCAGTTGTACGTATTGTCCGCGGTTCTTAGTCCGCCAAAGGAGTGAAGGAGAGTCAGACGTGGCTAACGAAGCGTATCGAGCAGTGTTTTTGCGGGTGCACCCGACGGGCAAGATGGTGCTGAGCTTGACGACTCACTCGGATGGGAAGGAGGCGCAGTACGCTCAGCTCGTCGCCGACTTGCTGGACGTGCCCTCGCTGGATGTGAAGGTGGTTCCTTCGGACACCGATCGGTTCGGTGAGGGTCATGGTTACAACACGAGTCCTTCGGGGGGAGCGTCGGCGGCGATTCAGAGTGCCGTGGGCAAGATTCTCGCCAAGGGGCAGCTGCTGGCGGGGATGGCGATCGGTGTCTCGCCGGGGAGCCTGACGTGGACGAATGGCGCTTGGGTCAGTGGTGGTCAGAGCAAGACGCTCGAGGATGTCGCGCTGTACGCGCATGGCAGTGGGGCGCTTCCGCCCGGCGTCGAGGGCGGGCTCGACGCGCAGGCCGTGTACTCGAACTAGTGCCGTCGCGACCACTAGCATGCTGACCGCCCTCATCATCGTCGTCATGCTCCTGATCGGCTTCGGCCTGGCGGCGCTCTATCGCGAAGTCGGACTCGGGCGAGGCAAGGCCGCGCCCTCGGCGCCTTCCGGGTGGCCGTTCGGGAACCTCGCCGTCGGTGACGACCTGACCGCGCTGCCCGAGGACGGCTTCTCGGGCTTTCTCGCCATTTGCAGCGATGACGTCGATGCCCTCGGAGAGCTCTATTCGGTGGCGGTCGTGGCGGAGGAGTGGGGCTACCCGCTGAGCGTCGCGATCGCCAGGACTATCCAGCCGATTGGCTGGACGGACCGTCTCGATGGCCTGCCCGGCAACGTCACCCAGCATGAAATGAGCATCGACGCGATCGGGGC
>Ga0302324_100009818_pt1 | contig 19941 bp, 20 predicted proteins | sample Palsa_T0_1_FD_201949 | JGI IMG/M metagenome (GOLD analysis project Ga0302324, IMG submission 201949) | Peat permafrost microbial communities from Stordalen Mire near Abisko, Sweden - Palsa_T0_1 | ecosystem: Environmental > Terrestrial > Soil > Palsa > Peat permafrost | place: Sweden: Abisko...
CATCGAAGGTCGCGTTCAAAGTGAAATTATGGCCGCGCTTCTCGCTGTATGTCTGGTCGCCTTCAAAGTCGTGGATCGCGGTGCGCACCGAATCGCCGGCGCGCTTGTTGGGACATACTGCATGGACGGTGTGCCCCACCATCAGAAGCGCCTGGAAAGGCACCATCACTTCGTAATCTTCGACGTAGTCTCCGGCCAGCAACAATAACTTTTTCGCAGGCATTCAACCTCCTGCATTCATCGTCGCACGCGTGCACGGTCCTACTGCTTCCAATCATCCATAGCTTTCCTCGGGAGCGACCCTGCGAGAAAATCGACCAGCTCCAGCCGGACACCATTGGGATCGGTCACGTTCGTGATGCTGGTTTTGGTCGAGCCGGTTCGAGGATCAGCCACTTTGACGCCGCGCTCGCGCAAGATAGCGACGGTTGCGCTCATATCTTCCGGCCACATGCCGATGTGGCTTAAACCGACGGGACGCTCGGCCGTGGACGGCGCAAGTTCCAGGAACGTATCGCGAGTGATTTGAAGATACGCCAGGACGGGCTTGCCGTTGGGGTCCTTGATGGTAAAGGCTTCGTGAAAGCCCATGGTCTGCGTGTAAAAGCGCATGGACTCGTCGAAATCCTTCACATAAATTCCGACGTGATTCAGGCGCAGCCCCGATCCTTGGTTGGTCTGGGCGTGGCCGGGCTGCATCAGAAAAGCTCCTACTCCGATGCCGGCGGCAAAGAACGTGAGACAAGCGATGATGCGGCGCATAGATGGCCTCCCTTTAGAAACCGATTCCCTTGGCCCTCTAACAGGGCGACCGGTCACGGCTCTGTAACGTGCGCGGGTTAGTAAGTCAGGTGCATGGCTCGGCAAGCCCGCGCGTTACTTGCCGACTAAGTGCTTCAAGCTCGTGTTGTTCTCTAAGCAAACAAATTCGATCAATTCCGTATCCGGCATCAGGCGCTGGTTCAGCTTAAAGGTCCAGGGCCTGGTAAAAGTTTTCGGATCATCCACCATGATCTCGATCTCGAGAGTCCCATAATTCAACCGGCGGAATCGTTCGGTCAACCGCCCGGAGCTGGTGATAGGCGTGCCTTCCTCGTCAATCCAACCGAGATCCCGGAAGCCGGTGGTTTGAACCACTAGCGTATCGCCTTCCCACTTGCCGATCGAGTAGCCGTACCACCACGGATCCGCCTCTTCGCTGGGCAACGGGCGGCCGTCGGTGAAAATCTGCCGGATCCCGTCGTTGGCCTCGTACAGGATCAGAACCAGCCCCGGCGCCTGGATAATCTTGCGAGCTTGCGGATGGCTGTGAAGCTGCACCGGGTTAATGGGCAGACAGTGCGCGTCCGGATGGTCCTTACTATGTTCGGCCAAACGCTGATTGCGGAGTTCGGCGGCCCAAGGCTGGAGCGGCAAGCCGTCGGGAAATAACGAAGGCAAATCTTGAAAGGGACGCGGTCCCTTGGGTGGCGTCGAACCTAATGTATTTGCGGGAGCTGGTAGCGGTGCGCCGCGGACCAGGCCTCGATCCCATATCCCGGATAGATCTGGGTGACCATCAGCGGCCTTTGGAGCGGGCGCATCCATATTCACCTCTCCATCCGGCAGCCGGGGAGCGGACGCCGCTTTGTAAGCGGGCCATTGCGCCACCAGCGCTGCGGGAAAAATCGCGATTGCTATCAACCGGGAGATCACTTCCCGATACTCTATCGCAATTCCCGAAAAGTTGGTGGTGCCCCTCCGCCTGCCATCGCCACTCACGAGGCGCATTGGATAGAAGAATTAGCCCGCGCCCCTCCATTAGCGCCGTTACTTCGAACTTATTCCGGCTTCGGTGGTCACGTTCATCTTCGGCGGCGCTTTCGGTAGACCTTTCCTCGGCAGCATCTCCGGACGATTGGCAGCGTTGTAGACCACTGTCGCTACCACCGCCGCGGCTTGCATCAGGTCCGCGGCCTGGATGTGATCCACCGTATCTATATTGGTATGATGCGTGACCGTTTCGTAGTCGAGCGGGTCCTGGACAAACTGGAATCCGGGCAGACCCACGGCATCGAACGAAAGGTGGTCCGTTCCGCCGGTATTGCGGATACTGATGGTGCTTACGCCCTGATCCCGGAACGGAGCCAGCCACTGCTCGAAGATCGGCCGCATAGCGTCGTTCTCCTGCAGATATACGCCACGGATTTTGCCGCTGCCGTTGTCCACATTAAAATAACCCGAGAGTTTCGGGTGATCGTCTGTCAGCTTCATCGTTGCCGGATCGCCGAAGTGTTCCTTGACGTAGGCCTTCGAGCCGAGCAGTCCCTGCTCCTCACCGCTCCACAGCGCGATGCGCACGGTGCGGTCCAGCTTCAGGTTGGCCGTCTTCAATATGCGCATCACTTCGATCATCACCGCGCTGCCGGCGCCGTTGTCGGTGGCGCCCGTTCCCGAGTGCCAGGAATCCAGGTGCGCTCCCACCATGACCAATTCGTCTTTCTTTGCACCGCCCGGAATTTCACCCGTCACGTTGTACGAGTCAACGTTGCCGCTGGAACAATCCGCCAGCAGGTTTAAGCGTAGTTTCACCGAGATTTTCTTCTCCATAAGCCGGAGCATGCGGTTGTACTGTTCGTGCGTCACCTGGAAGCTGGGCGGCGCCAGTGGGTCATTGACATCGTACGGACCGGCGGCCTGAGCAACCACCAAGCCGTCGTGTGACTGCTCGTTGGTGTTCAGCACCGCCAATACGCCTTGTTCCCGCCAAAATCTCACACGATTGGCCGTGATCTTCCGGCGCTCCTCGGCAAGCTGGTCCCGCACCCAGGCGGGAAGGCTCTGGACGAAACGCCGTTCCTCCGTGGGATCGTCCGGAAATTTCAGCTCCTTCACGTCAGCCAGCTTCGCGATGGGCGTGGGCGCCACACCAATGTCACTAAGCTCTCGATCTGTGTACCGCGTGAAGAACGGCTGCGTATCGGACGCCACGTCCCGTTTCGCAGTGAGCATCACGATCTTGCCTTTTAGCTTGCCCTTCCATGTCACCATGTACTGATCAAGGTCAGTCTGCATCTTCTTAGGGTCCTGTTGCTGGCGGCCGTTGCCGAAGGGCGTAAAAATAGTTTCGCCCGTCACCGTGCCGCTGGTATTGTCCGACCACGCCAGTGGCTGCGCGTCCAACGTCGCGTAGCGCGGTTCCAGCATCTCCAGCGAAGCCTGCTTCAGCGACCAGCTCCGGCCGAACGGCCCCCATTTTTCCAGCCGCACATTTGCGATCCCGTAGCTCTCCAGCCGCTTCACCGCCCAGTTGGCCGCCTCGCGGAATTCTGGCGAGGCTGTTAGGCGGGGCCCGTAGACGTCGGAAAGATACCCGAGCGTATCCATCACTTGAGAGTTGTCGAACGCCTCAGTTTTAATGCGGCTGACCAGGCCCAGGTCCGGGCGATCCCCGCGCTCCTGTGCGCCTAAAGAAACAATGGCAAGCAGACTGACGAAGAGATAACGGGTCATAGGTAGATTGTGACGCACAATTCACCGCGTGTCATGGAGCGCCCGGCGCGACAATGTGGGAATGAGCCAGGTTGGAACAAGCAAGCCAGGTGAACTTCGGGAATTGCTGCGCCGGGATGGCATCGGATACGGCAACGAATTGAACGCGGTCCACATCTTGCGGGAATACGAACAACAAGGCGTCGCAAGGATTCACATCGAAGATCGGTGGTTCCCGAAAAAGTGCGGGCACTTGGAGAACAAGGCGATCATCCCGCTGGGAGATTACCTGGCGAAAATTCGCGCGGCGGTCTCGGCTAAACGCGATCCCGATTTTCTGATCATTGCGCGAACGGACGAGCGCGCGGAGCTGGGATTCGAAGAGGCCGTCTGGCGGGCGAATGCATCGCTCGACGTGGGCGCGGACATGGCGTTCGTTGAGGCGCCGGAATCGCTAGAGGAAGTGCAGGCGATCCCAACTGGTGCGCGGTCCGTGCCTGCTCAACATGGTGTGGCGAGGGAAGACGCCGGATGTCGCCATCGATGATGCGCAGACGATGGGGTACAAGCTGGCGATCCTACCGGTGCGGATGTCCCACCGAAGGAGTTTAATCCGAAGGAGGGGTGCAGAGGAGTGGGACCTACTGACGCGGACCATAGTGCGGTAGCGGCCGGTCTAATTCATAGGCGCCGAGGTCTGGCGCGTGGCCGGTAAACTCGTCCGTAATCGAAGGAAGAACGACGCCCGCGTCGATGGCACGCGAACCAGGCTTCAACCGAAAATCGAATTCGCCGGGTTTATAGAGATGCTGCGGGTCGGACTTATCGGGAATCTTGACGTTGACGAAAATATCGTAATCGATGAGAATGCTGTGCTGATCTTGTTGGGTCGCATCGCTATATTCTTTGAGCGATTTGAAGTGACGCACCATGGGATCATGCTCATAGTCAGCCGGGACGTTGAACGGCGGCGAGTCCCACTCAAATGCGTTGTTGACACCGGGATTCGGACGGAATCCGTTGTAATCGGAGGTCGAGTAGTTGGTGTAGGTGCTCAAAGTGAACGCGGGATCCAGGTAGCCGTCGCCTAAGAACAAGTTGTTCAAGAAATGCACGTTCGATGCCGGGCGCATCAGACGGCCTTGGCCGATGAACGTGTTCTGATAGACCAGAACGCCTGCCGGAGTATCGACGAACTTCAGCGGGCCTCCCGTGATGGCGTTGTAAACCAGATTGCGATAGTAGTACACCGGGCCGCCGAAGATGGGCTGCGCGCTAAACGCCCCCTGGGCCGAGTTGAAGCATCGATTGCCGAACACTCGGATGTTGCGCGAGCCGCCGTCGGCTTCAATGCAATTGTCCGCCATATTGAAAAAATCGTTGCCGTAAAAATCGATGGAGACGGGCAGGCGGTCCGCAATTGGATTCGGCGTGCCGTCAGGATCGCCATAGGTGGCGACGTCGATGCCATCGTGCCAATTGGCGGCATAGTTATACGCGACAACATGGCCCTGGCCGTAAACCTTCACCGCATACTCGGACGTAATGGGCGCAGGATAACCAGGGAATTTCGACCAGATTTGGGCCTCGGTCCAGCTTTGCAGCTTGTTGGGATCATGCCGGCCGATGAACACGTTGTCCGCGATGTAGAAATTCTTCGACCCTGACCAATCATCCTGTACTCCGCGTCCGATATTTTCGAGCCGCGAGTGCTTCAGGGTGAATCCGCTCGATCCGGCAATGTTTTTTATCCCGAGTAGAAAAGCAACGTTCGTGTTGCGGACCGTGATGCCTTCGAAATAGTTGTAATTTCCGCCCATCAAGTTAAAGAGATTCTGACAGCCGTCGCCGTCGAAGACCACTTCGCCATCGCCCGCGCCTTTGATGGCAATCGGTTTGTCGGGGGTGCCGCTCTGGGTGAGATAGTAAGTGCCATCGAAAGGAGTGCCATAAGCGGGAACACCACGGTCGAAACCGCCGTAACTGAAGCGGCTGTCCTTATAAACGCCGGCATGCACCAGGATGATGTCGCCAGGCTGCACGCGCGGGGGCAGGGCATTGGAATGATCGGACTGATCCGAACCCATGTAATACGCCGCAAGCAATCCGGTGAACGCAGGCTGCTGCCTGGTTCCTTTGAAGTCGAACGGATAAACGTGATAGACGTGGCCGCCGGCGGCCGGCTGCGGTTCCTGGCGCGTGCGCGCTATCACGGTTTTCTCCGCTTTGCCTTTCACTCCATCGGGATCGGAAAGAACGAAGCGGCATTCGTATTCCGTACCGGGCTCGAGATTGAGAATGCTTCCCGCGAACATATTCGGCGCGACATAGCTGTAGAAATGCTTGGAGCCGTCGCGCGGTGCGCCGCCAAAAACCTGTTCGTGTTGGAGACGAAGCAATGGCAAGCCGTTGCGCCATTGCTGCTCGCCTTTCTTGCGATAAGAAACCTCGACGCGCGCGTTGCGATTGTCGTCACCAGCTATTTTCCACGCGAAGCCGAGCGAGACCAGAGTGGGCGGATCGACAATGAATTCGCCCGCAATGGTGTTGCTCTGGGACCAGCAGAGCGCTGGAATTAGGAGCGCAACGGCGCATGGGAGAAGGCGGTAAGAATGCACGGTCTTTATTTTATATGCAACACCGTTTGCTCACTCGCGCGGCTCAAATGGGAGCCGACGAATAGGCTGGCGAACAGGAAACTGTGCGTTGCGAGCGAGGTAAAGAAAGGCTCCAGGTAACGGACATTTTGGAAACAATCCAGCAGCAAATGGAACAACCACGGCAAATCGATTCCAGGGATGAGGCCGAAGTTCGAAACGGCAAGCGTTGCCGCAAAGCTCACAACGCCAATGTTGCCCCAGCGCCCGATCAGCCAGCCAATTGCGGCGAAGCTCAAACATTCCAGCGCGAGCTCCACCGTGGGGAGCCAGCTTGCGTCGACGATGGATGCAGCCAAATAGAGCAGTGGGCGCTCAATCAAGAATATGATTGCAAAGAGCGCGCCCCAGCCGACGACGCACGATCGTGCCGCGGTTACCAAATCGCGCCATGACATGTGGGATACTCGCTGCCATGACTGTAGCGGACTTTCGCCGGCTAGCGCTCAGCCTGCCGGGCGCCGAGGAAGGCTCGCACATGGGCTCGGCTGATTTTCGCGTGGGTGGCAGGATATTCGCAACGCTCGCCGCGCAAAAACAAGGTTTCGGCAACCTGATGCTCACGCCGGAACAGCAGGCGGATTTCGTCGCGGAGCAGCCCGATGTGTTCCTGCCCATCGCGGGCGGCTGGGGAAGAAACGGGGCCACGCACATCCGGCTCGCGCAGGCGAATGAGGATTTACTAGCGGGTGCGTTGCGTGCAGCATGGAAGGTGCGCATGGATAAGAACGCCGGCGTCGTTCGGAAAAAAACCGTCAAGAAAAAACGCACAACATAGGTAACATGGAATGGTGGCGCGCGCGACAGCACCTCGGAAAGCATCCAAGAAGCCCGCTTCGAAAGAATCCTTCTCGTTCGTTCTATTTCTCATCGGGTTGTTCAAGCTTCTCAAAGCCGCGCTGCTGATCACCGTAGGAATTGGAGCGATCAGGCTACTTCACAAAGATTTGGCGAGCACCGCGTTGCATTGGGTGCAAGTTCTGCGAGTGGATCCCGATAACCGCTATATTCACGGGGCCCTCGCGCGGATCTTCCGCGTCACGCCGAAGCAGTTGAGGGAGCTGAGCGTGGGCACGTTTCTCTACGCGGGGCTGTTCTTGACCGAAGGGATGGGCCTGCTGCTGCGCAAGCATTGGGCGGAATATTTCACCATCATCACCACCGGCCTGTTCATCCCGCTCGAATTGTACGAGCTGGCGCGGCATTTCACCATAACGAAACTTGTGGTCACCGCGATCAACGTGCTGATTGTCTGGTACCTGGTGATGCGCGTTCGGTCGCGCTCAAAAAGATTTTCCGCGTAGTGTCGATTTTGTGCCCTTCCATTCGACTACATAATGAAAGGCGGAAAAATATGGAATATCTGTTACTGATCTATGGCAACGAAGCTGACGAAGCTAAGATGACTGAGGCGGATCGCAGCGCCATGCACCAGGAGTTTGGGCGCTTCACACAAAGCATCCAGCAATCCGGCAATCTTCGGGCCGGGAAGCAATTGCAGCCCGTGGCGACGGCGACTACGGTACGCATGCGCGATAGCAAACGGCTCGTCACGGATGGACCATTCGCGGAGACGCGGGAACAGCTTGGCGGATTTTATATGATCGAGGCCAAAGACCTGGACGAAGCGCTCGAGATTGCGGAGCGCATTCCTTCGACGCGCTGGGGATCGGTTGAGGTAAGGCCGATAGTCCCAATGCGCTCTTAACCAACCGGGATGAATCTGGAATCGCTCTATCGCGAGGAGTGGCGGCGCGTGTTGGCCACCACAGTGCGCCTGACGGGCGATTTCGATTTGTCCGAGGAAGCGGTACAGGATGCTTTCGTGGCGGCCTTGCAACAGTGGCCCCGCGATGGAGAGCCAGCGAATCCCTGCGCATGGTTGGTGTCCACTGCTCGCAATCGCGTCGTCGATCAGATTCGGAGACGTGCGCGATTTCAGGAAAAACAGGAGGAAATTGAGCAGTTTGTCTCACTGGAACCCTTCGAAATCGATTTGTCCGAGGCTGCCATGGTGGACGATCAGTTGCGGTTGATTTTCACTTGCTGCCATCCAGCGCTGGCCGTGGAGGCGCAGGTGGCGCTCACACTACGGACGGTTTGCGGTTTGACTACAGAAGAGATTGCGCGTGGTTTCCTGCTGCCGGTGGCCACCATGGCGCAGCGTCTGGTGCGAGTGAAACGCAAAATCCGGGATGCGCGTCTGCCGTTCGCAATGCCGCCCAAAGATAAGCTGGCCGAACGTTTGGATGGCGTAATGTTAGTGGTCTACCTGGTTTTCACGGAAGGTTACGCCGCAACGTCGGGCAAGATGTGGATCCGGCGGCAGCTCTGCGAAGAGGCTATCCGGCTGGGGCGATTGCTATGCGAGTTGGTTCCGCGTAATCCGGAGCTGCGCGCGCTGCTGGCGCTGATGCTGCTGCACGATTCGCGGCGCATCGCGCGGGCCTCTCCAGAAGGGGAAATTGTCACGCTCGAAGAACAGAATCGCGAACTCTGGGATCGGCGAGAGATCGACCAAGGCGTTCCGTTACTAGAAGCTGCGCTACGCGAAGGCGCAAGGAGTGAATACGCTGTGCAGGCTGCAATCGCGGCTGTGCACGCCCGCGCGTCGCGAGCCGAAGACACGGATTGGCCGCAGATCGCGCGCTTATACGAGGTTCTGTTTCAGAAGCGACCATCGCCGGTGGTGGAATTGAATCGCGCGGCGGCGATTGCGATGGCGGAGGGTCCGTCAACGGGCCTTGCGTTAATCGACGCGCTGGAGTCGAGAGGCGAGTTGGCCGGGTATCACTTGCTACCGGCTGCGCGAGCGGATCTGTTGCGGCGTCAAGGTCGCTGGCAAGAGGCTGCGGAAGCCTACCGGCAAGCGCTGGCGTTGGTTGCGAACGATCCCGAGCGGCGGTATCTCGCGCGCCGTTTAGAGGAAGTGGAAGGGCTACAATCGGCAGATAGAGCCCTTGGAACCCCAAGCATTATCCATTGAACCGATGCAGCCGGACGATTGGCCCGCGGTGCGCGCAATTTATCTGGAGGGCATCGCCACCGGAAACGCGACATTCGAGCAGACCGCTCCCGAGTGGGAAAAGTGGGACGCGGATCATGTGTCGGCCGCCAGAATCGTGGGGCGCTCAGCTACCGGCGTTGTTTTGGGATGGGCCGCTCTCAGGGCCGTGTCTGGTCGGCGGGTTTACGCGGGCGTGGCTGAGGTCAGTGTCTACGTGGCGGAGTCAGCACGGGGACGCGGCGTAGGGCGGAAGCTGCTAGAGCGTTTGATCCCCGAATCCGAAACCCAAGGCATCTGGACGCTGCAGGCCGCCATCTTTCCCGAGAACATCGCGAGTATAGCGTTACATGAGCGCGCAGGATTTCGCAACGTGGGCCAGCGAGAGCGGTTGGGCCAATTGAATGGCCGGTGGCGCGACGTAGTGCTCATGGAACGCCGGAGTAGAACGGTTGGGTGATAAGTCCTCAGACTTACTAACCAACTCATTTCGTCCTATTTCAATCCAATTGCGGTTGCTACACGTAGCATATGGTAGATGCATCGCAATTTACTATGCAGACGGGTGCATCACAATCGAGTAACAGCTCTAATAAGGGAGACAAATGGCAAAAGTACGCATTCTTGAGGAAACGATCGCTGCTGCGACGGACCGGCGGCGGTTCTTGAGCAAGATCGCAATCGCCTCCGCGGGCGCAGCGGCGTTGGGCGCGGGCTTAATGGAAGGACAGACCTCCGCTCCCACCGACGCGGACATTCTCAATTTCGCTTTGAATCTGGAGTATCTGGAGGCGGAGTTTTATACCGTCGCTACCACGGGCATGACCATCGATCAGGTGGGGATCGGCATTTCCGGCTCAGGAACGCAAGGAGCGGCCACTGGAGGCCAGAAGGTGGATCTAACGAATAGCTCCTTCCCAACTCTTGCCATTGCTGAGGAGATCGCAAACGACGAGCGCGACCACGTGACATTGATCCGGCAGGCGCTAACTGCAGCGGGAGCTCAGCCCATTGCACAGCCTGCAATCAATCTGAATGCCTTAGGCATCGGCTTCGGCAGCCTGGCGGAATTTCTGACACTGGCACGCGCTTTTGAAGATGTTGGCGTCACGGCCTATGCGGGCGCCGCTCCGCTGATCAGCAGTAAGTCGATCCTCGGTACCGCCGCGCAGATCTTAGCCGCGGAGGCTGAACACGTGTCAAACATTCGGCTTCAGATTGCGCAGCTAGGGATTCCAACCACGCTGCTGGATGGTGTCGACATTTTGCCGCCACCCTCGGGACAAAATTATTTCTCCCTCACTAGTATGGGCTTGGCGCAAACGCGAACTACGGGACAGGTTCTCAACATCGTGTATGGTGGCATGGCGAATGTCACCTCGGGTGGCTTCTTCCCGAACGGTGTCAATGGAACAATCAATATGTCGACCGCTGGCGTGTCGATCAGCAACATCACTAACGCCGTTGTAACTCCGACCAGTCTTACTACTAGTCAGTCTTCCGTCGTTCTGGACGCGAGCGCGTCAACGAGCGGATCGGGAAGCTTGAAATACTTATTCATGGTAGTCCCCGGCGGCTTACAACCGGCCCTGCTACAGACGCCAACCAGCCCGATGGCAACCGTCGACTTCGTCAATGGGCCTGGCCTATATTTGGTTCAGCTGATCGTGACGGATGCAAGCGGCAACACGTCGAAGAGTGGCGTGGTTATGTTGACCTACCAACCGTAGGGATCACTTACTTGTGTGAGCGTCGGAACCCGCTAAGTGGCCGCTTCGGCGGCCACGGGTCCACTCGGACGACGTCTCTTAGTTTCCAGATTCGGAAGGAATCCCGTGAGCAAGCCGATGGCCGGCAAGAAAGAGCACACCTGGTAGACGAAGGTGATGCTGGTGTGATCGGCCAGATTGCCGAGCAGCGCCGCTCCCACGCCCGCCATGCCGAACGCCAGTCCAAAGAACAAGCCCGAGATCATTCCGATCTTCCCCGGCATCAATTCCTGCGCGTAAACCAGGATGGCGGAGAATGCCGACGCGAGAATCACTCCGATCACTACGCTGAGAATGCTGGTCCAGAAAAGATTCGCGTAGGGCAGCGCCAAGGTGAACGGCAGTACCCCGAGGATAGAGCACCAGATAACGTATTTGCGTCCGATCCGGTCTCCAATCGGGCCGCCGATAATGGTGCCTGCAGCTATAGCTCCCGCGAACATGAATAAGTGGACCTGCGCGCTGCGCACAGACAGGTGGAACTTACTCATCAAAAAGAATGTGTAGTAACTGTTTAGGCTCGACAAATAGAAGAACTTCGAAAACATCAGAGCGATTAGAACCGTGAGCGATAAGTACACCTTGCGTGGCGTCAACAAAGGATGATATTCGATTTTCCCAGATCCCGATTTCCGCACAGGCGGTCTGTTTTTCTTCGACCAGGAACCCACCCGCGCCAGCACGACGATACCCAGCAACGCGACCACCGAGAACCAAGCCAGGCTGCGCTGGCCATGCGGCAGGACGATGAACGCCGCCAGCAGCGGGCCTAAGGACGAACCGGCGTTGCCTCCCACCTGAAACAGCGCTTGGGCGAAGCCGTGCTGGCCGCCCGAGACCATCCGCACCACGCGAGAGGACTCCGGATGAAACACTGCCGAACCCATACCCACCACCGCCGCGCCAATCAGGAGCATGGGATATGTCGCAGCACCGGAGAGAGTCACCAAGCCGATGAGCGTGAACCCCATGCCGATCGCCAGGGAATAAGGCCGTGGGTGGCGATCGTTGAAGTGGCCGATGAGGGGCTGCAGCAGCGACGCGGTGATTTGATAAGTTAGCGTGATCATCCCGATCTGGCCGAAATCCAAATGGAACGAAGCCTTCAGCAAAGGATAAATCGCCGGGATCAGCGATTGAACCATATCGTTCAGGAAATGGCAGAAGGCGGCCGCGAATAGGATAGAGAAAACCAGTTTCTCCGCGACATGTTTGGGCGCTTCGGCCTGGACCGGGCTGGCGGTGGACTGCATGAATAACTAGGGTAACGCACCAACTCGCTCGGCCAAAAACGGGCTTACGGTCGAGGCTCAGATTCCCAGGCGCTCTTTGAGTGCCCGCACGCGGTCGCGCGAAACCTTCAACTCGGTTTGCTTCGGGTCCTTCAAGCGCACCATCATGCCTCCGGCGAACCAGGAGTGCAGCTCCTGCACGTGACTTACGTTGACCAGCGTGGCGCGATGTACGCGCACGAATTTGCCGGGGTCGAGTTTTTCCTCTAGCTCTTGGATTGTATAGTCTACGGCGTAATTTTTGGCCACCGTGGCCGCGAATGTCAGTTTGTCGGCAGCGAAGAAATGCGTCACTTGTTGGAGCTCAACAAACTCGATGCGCTCGCCAACCTTGGATGCGACGCGGTCCGGGTAAGCGGGCGATCGCACGGCGCCGGCGGCCGCGGCCAGCCGCTCAATCAGCTCTGTCATTCCTGGAGGAGTGGCAGCCGTTCCGCGCAGCCGCTCGATTTTGTCGAGAGCGCGATCCAGGTGCGCCGCTTCAATGGGCTTCAACAAATAATCCACCGAGTTGACGCCGAACGCCTCCAGGGCATAGCGATCATAGGCAGTAGTGAACACCACCCAAGGCTGCGGCTGAAGGTGAGCCAGCATTTCAAAGCCGTTCATGCCGGGCATTTCGATATCCAGGAATAGGATGTCAGGTTTCGCCCCCAGGATGGCCGGCACGGCTTCCATCGGGTCTTGGCTCACGCCGGCTATTTGCACCCGCTTGGTGGCAGCCAGCATCCGTTGCAGGCGCTTCAGCGCGAGCGCTTCATCATCAACTAGGAATGCCCGCATGTGCGTTGACAATAAGAGGAACCGACAAAATCAGGTTGTTCCGTCCGCCCACACGCTCTAGAAGCAGAGCCCCCTGGTCTCCAAACAGCGTCGACAACCGACCCTTGAGATTGTCGAGACCGTGGCCCAACGGCGCCGATTCAAGCTGGAACGCTGGGCCTGAGTCCGAGACTTCGACGCGGAAAGCGCCATTCCACCGAGCGCCGGTGATGCGAATCTCGCCGCCCGCGCGGTCGGGCGCAATCGCGAACTTAACGCTGTTCTCCACTAACGTCTGGAGCGAGAGCGGTGGGATGCGGGATTCGTTCAGATCGGCGGGAATGTCGATTTGATAGCGCAGGCGGTCGCCAAAACGCGCGCGCTCAATTTCCAGATAATCGGCGACGATTTTGAGCTCGCTTCCAAGCGGCACCAGGCCGGATTGGTTGGCATCCAGCGAAAAGCGCAGTAGCGCAGCCATCTGTTCCACCAGCTTTTCCGCGCGGGCGGGGTCTTCGGGAATCAGCGCCGAAATGGAGTTGAGCGTGTTAAACAGGAAATGCGGATGAATTCGCGATTCCAGTGAAGCCAATTGCGCTTCCGTCGCCAACTTGAGGGCGCGCTCGCGTTCCAGTTCCTTCGTGCGAAGCTGCAGTGTGGTTTCGTCCAGGCGTTCGCGCAGAGTGCTGTAGATGCCGATAGAGAGCCCCGCGGCGATGGTTAAAAACGCAGCAAACTTCAGTGAGCCCAGCAACTGCGGCCAATATGCGCTCATGGGCTGCCAGCGCAAGGCGACGAACAACAGGCCGGCGATTAAACAGCCTACCCCACAGGCGCCTAACATGGCCGCGACACGGGCCGTCCAGCGAAACCAAGGCGGCTGCTCGCAAGTTCCCATCCAAACTTTCGGGATAACGAAGAACGCAATGCCGCCGATGCAGTTGGAGTATATCCAGCAAAAACGGAACTCCGTGAACAGCTCAGACCACGTAACGTGGGGGCTCATCGTGAATAGCAGGATGGTAGGAATGAGCGCAAAGACCGAATCCCAGACGACGGCCTTCAGGATACTTGTGCGATACGTTGGCGCGTTCATGTCGGCCTGTCCTTTCATCTTACTTGCTCCGGTCACGTTACTTACTTTCCACGGACGAGCCCGTGTGGCAACTCAGGCAGCCTGCTTTTTGGGGTGCCAGAGTCTTGGTTTCCAACCATGTTGCCGCCGAGGTTGCATAAGGCGTGCCTGGCAGGTCCTTTTGAATGCGCTCGAACCACTCCTGCGCCTTGTCTGGCTGCCCCAGCCGGGCGTAAGCGTCCGCCATGCCGATCATCAGTTCGCCGCTCTTATGCGTACCCAGATGCTTGAGATCGGGGCCTTGAACGGAGTACGCTTTCTCGTAATCACTCAGGCCCTTCTCGATTAAAGGGTGGGCAGCCTCTTCCGGCAGGTATTGCGAAGCAATCAAGAGCACGGAGCCTCGAACGATGCGGACGCCGAGATCGTTCGGAGCCATTGCTTCGGCCTGATCCATTTCGTCTAGCCCGCGCTGCCAAAGGGCCGCGCCGTTCTGCTGGTCGCCCTTTTGGAACGCTTCGCGCGACTGGCTCACCAGGCCCGTTCCGTGCCAAACCAGCGCTTCAGGCTGCTTGGGATCCTTCGCGAGGATGTCTTCGCAGATCGTCATTCCTTCTTGGAGCGAAGCGGCGTCGCCCGCTAGACCGGCGAAAAAGTAGTTGCGGACCTTGAAATCGAAGCGGTCCTGGCTGAACAGAAGACCGCTGGTGAGGATAATCACGGCGGCGATGGTTGTTTTTTGAGGTTTCATTTGGGAACTCCTTGCGAATCCAGAATAGGGCGGAAGGGGCGGAATCCGAGCCAGGTTCGGATGGGGGGTCGAAAAACCGGATGAGTTGTAGGGGTGCGGGGACGAACGACGCAGTAGCGCCGCAAATCAAATCGGTCGAAACAGCAGCACATCCAGGCTGAATGTCACTCGCATCGCTTCGGCCGGCTGCGACCGCATGGGCCGATAGATGGACAGCAGAACGTCGTGAACGCCGACGGCATCCAGGTCTGCCGTAGCGCGTACGCCGCGGCGATCGACCAGGGCAAAATCATGCGCGAATGTTTCGATGGTTCTAGCCGTGCGATCGTGACCGGAACCGCGCAACTCAATCAGATCGTCAGCCGCCGGAAGAGCAATCAGGAGGCGTCCGTCGTCGTGCAGCACGCGCCGGAATTCGCTCGTATTCATCCGAGCCGTGATCGACATGACGATAGAGAACGAGCGCCCGGCGTAAGGCACGAATCGATCGGCATTGGCTACCACCCATTCGCATTCGGGATACCGGCGCGCCGCGGCTTCAATGGCTGGAACCGAGATGTCGACGCCATGCCCGCTGAATCCGGTCTCGCGGGCCAGCGTCCCCAGGTAGAAACCGTCGCCACAACCGGCGTCCAAAACCACGTCGCTCTCCGATGCCGCCAGAATCTCAGCGATCGCGTTGAGCAATGGCCGCGTCACGCCGCGATCGTGCAATCGCCGCCGGGCTGCCACTGCCGCCGTCGTGTCACCTGGCTGATTCGATCGCCGGTCTTGCGGCTGGAGCACGTTGATGTACCCGCTGCGAGCCACGTCGAAGGAATGCCCGCGTTCGCATACCAGCCGCCGATCACTGGGAATGAGAGGCAATCGGCAATCGCGGACGGGGCAGACCAGCATGGATCTCGGGATGGGTAGTTTCACCGTACTATAGAAACCATGGCGCACACCGTGCATTCCACGCTAGTACGCGTCACCCACTGGATCAACAGCCTCAGCTTTTTCGCGCTCATCGTCAGCGGCGTCGCCATACTCATCGCACACCCCCGTCTTTATTGGGGCGAAACCGGCTCCCTCGGAACTCTGTCTCTGCTCGATCTTCCGATTCCTCTTACCCTGGGCCACTCCGGATGGGGCCGCTATCTGCATTTTCTTGCCGCGTGGATTTGCGTGTTGAACGGAGCGCTTTACGCCATCGCCGGCCTTTTCACCCGGCATTTCGGTAAGTACAATGTACTCCAGAGAGGCGCCTACATCTCCGTCGTCTTCGTGCTGTTCCCTTTGATGATTGCCACCGGGCTGGCCATGTCTCCGGCCATCACGTCGGTGGTTCCCGCGTTGGTAAACGTCTTCGGCGGACAGCAATCGGCGCGCACCATTCACTTTTTCGTCGCGGCTTCCTTGGTTCTCTTTTTTTTCGGCCACATAGTTATGGTCAGTCTGGCCGGGTTGTCGGATTCCGTGCGCGCCATGATCACAGGCCACGCATGAACAATATTTTCACTCGGCGAAAACTGCTTACCACTGGATTGACGGCGGCAGCAGGCGCCTCCAGTTTGGGCGTCTCCGCCGTCCTTGCCAAACGCTACGGTCTCATCCCGCCCGATCCTGGCGGCATCTACGGCGTGGGCGAAACACTGACTTACGCCTCACAGCGGGTCCTGATGTCTCGGCTCTTTATGTCGCGCCCGCCGCTCGCCCGCGAGTTCGATCGCAGCCAAATCTCAAAAGTTTTCCCCGTAAATGGCGATCCTCCCAGCGACGAAACCTACCAACAGCTACTCGCGGGGAACTTTCGCGACTGGCGCCTCACAATAGATGGCTTAGTGGCGCGTCCTTCTTCCTTCTCGCTCGACGATTTGAAAAGCTACCCAGCGCGTACTCAAGTGACGCTGCAAGCCTGTGAAGAAGGCTGGTCCTTCATTGCCGAATCCACCGGCGTCCCGCTGTCGTATGTTTTGAATTTAGTCGGCGTGAGCCCACGCGCCAAGTATGTCGCCTTCTTTCCCTTCGACGATTCGTGGGACAGCCTGGACATGCCCGACGCCTGGCATCCGCAGACTTTGCTCGCGTACACGATGAACGGCCGGGAACTCCCCACCGCGCACGGCGCGCCGCTTCGTCTGCGGGTGCCGCGGCAACTCGGATATAAGAGCGTGAAATATCTTTCCAGCATCACGGTCACCGATACGCTAAAAGATATTGGCAAAGGATTGGGATCGATATCGCCGGAAATCGGCTACTCCTGGTACGCGGGAATCTGACCGATACATCGCGCGTTACAGAGCCGCGTGCGTGAACAAACGGTTTGACTAAGCGGCTCTCGCCCACATCTGATCGGATAAACTTAGAAAAACGACATTTATGCCTCTTTCTGTTGGTGAACGCCTGGGTCCGTACGAGATCATCGAGCCCCTCGGCGCGGGTGGTATGGGTGTGGTCTACAAGGCTCGCGACACGCGACTGGACCGCATGGTGGCCATCAAAATCTCTAACGAGCAGTTCACCGAGCGCTTCGAGCAGGAGGCGCGGGCGGTGGCCGCGCTCAATCATCCCAACATTTGCACGTTGCACGACGTCGGCCCCAATTACCTGGTCATGGAGTACATCGAGGGCGAATCGCCGCAAGGCCCCATGCCGCTCGACGAAGCGCTGCGCATCGCCCGTCAGATCGCCGACGCGCTGGAAGCCGCCCACGAAAGAGGCATCACGCATCGCGATCTCAAGCCCGCGAACATCAAAATCAAACCCGACGGCACGGTGAAGGTGCTCGACTTCGGACTCGCCAAGCTGGCGGCCACCACCAGTGGCAGCGGCGAACGCTCGCCCACGTTTACCATCGGCATGACCGAAGCCGGAATGATCCTCGGCACCGCTTCCTACATGGCGCCTGAGCAGGCTCGCGGCAAGGCCACCGATAAGCGCGCCGATATCTTTGCCTTCGGCGTCGTGCTCCACGAACTGATTACCGGCCGGCGTCTGTTCGGCGGCGAGGATGCGGGCGAGATGCTGGCTAAGGTGATTCGCGACGAACCCGATCTTAGCGATGCACCGCCCAGTGTTCACCGTCTGCTCTCGGAATGCTTGCAGAAAGATCCACGCAAGCGGCTGCGCGATATCGGGGATGTTTGGAGGCTGTTGGACGGCGTGTCGCCCAACGGTTCTTCGTCACTTGCAAACGGAGCGCTCGCGCAAGCGCAGTCTCAAAGAGCCACCTGGCTGTGGCGAGCTGTGGCGGCACTTTTCCTGCTCAGTACGGCCGCCCTTGGCTTTGTACATTTTCGAGAAAAGGCGCCCGAAGCCCCGCCCATGCGGTTTGAACTCTCCCTTCCGCCCAAGACGTCGCTGAATTCCTTCAGCCTTTCTCCGGACGGACGCAAGTTGGCTTTGAGCGCGCGTGAGCCTGACGGACGCAGTACTTTGTGGCTTCGCCAAACGGATTCGCTGCAGGCCCGCGAGTTGCCGGGAACCGAGGGTGCCGGCCAGGACCCGGTGTGGTCGCCAGACAGCCAATTCATCGCTTTCATCGCGGGAGGCAGTCTCAAGAAAATCGATATAGCCGCCGGCACTCCCCAGACTTTGGCGCCTTACAATCCCCTCGGGGCCGGAGTTACGTGGAGTCAGCAGGACGTGATCCTGTACAGCAGCGGAGGCGTTTTAAATCGTGTTTCGGCTTCCGGAGGCGACGCGTCCCCGGTCACCGCGCTGGATACGAAGCGCAATGAGCTGGCGGATATCCGTCCATTTTTCCTGCCGGACGGAAAACACTTTTTGTATTACAAAGTCCTGGCGGGCAAGGAGGACCAAGGTGTTTACGTGGGCTCATTGGACGCCAAGCCCTCCAAACAGCCACGCCAGCGTTTAATCGACAGCCCGGCCGGAGCAATTTACGTGCCTTCCGCGGATGGCGGCGGCAACTTGTTTTTTCTGCGCGGCGAGGCGCTCATGGGCCAGCCTTTTGACATGAAGCGTCTGGAACTGACAGGCCGTGCCGTTCAGTTGGCGGACCAGGTGAGCACGAACAGCTATGCGGGTTTGTTTTCGGTTTCGCACACTGGCATGCTGGCCTACGCTACCAACGGAGGCAGCAACCGGGAATTGACCTGGTACGATCGCGAGGGAAAGATCTTGGGCCATGCCGGAGCGCCCATTACGCGCGACGAGTTGGCGCTCTCGCCGGACGGGTCGCGAGTGGCGGAAGGCCGCGTGGACGATCATGGCACCTGGGCGGTTTGGATGTTGGATCTGGAGCGCGGCACCAACACGCGTCTCAGCTTCGAAGGCGGCGGCGGTAGCGCCACCTGGTCGCCCGATGGCGGCCAGATAGTCTATGCGCCAAGTGGCGGTCAATCGTCGGACCTGTTTCGCAAACCCGCCAACGGAGCAGGCCAGGGCGAGGTGCTGTTTCATTCTGATGCAATCAAAACGCCCAACGACTGGTCACGCGACGGCCGTTTCATATTGTTCATGCAGCGCGGCAAAAATACCGGCAGCGACTTGTGGGTGCTTCCTATGGAGGGCGATCGCAAGCCCGCGCCGTATCTGGCCACGCCGTTTAACGAAACCCAAGGCCAATTTTCGCCGGACGGCCACTGGGTGGTTTACACCTCCAACGAATCGGGAACCAGAGAAATCTACGTCCAGCCGTTCCCGGTATCCGCCGGTGGGAAGTGGACCGTGTCGAGTGGCGGCGGTAGCCAGCCGCGCTGGTCCCGCGACGGCAAGGAGCTGTTCTACTTCACGCCGGATAGTACGCTCATGTCCATGAGCGTCAGCACGAAGGGCGGGACATTTCAGCCGGGCATTCCCAAGTCGCTGTTCCGCGCGCCGGTTTTGGGTGGAACGGGCGGCGGCACAGGTATAGCCTGGCGCTGGGACATTTCTCCCGATGGACAGCGTTTCCTGATCAATACCGCGCTCGAGGATGCGGCAGCGGCGCCCATCACCGTCCTGCTGAACTGGCAGAGCGCAGTTAGATGACGGCATATTGTGGCCCAGGCCATCTCCTTCCGCACGCCAACTTCTAGGCTCTGGCGGCCGATTGCTGCCGCACATTCATAGAGACCACCGGAAGATGCACCAACGCGTACTCGGGCTCACCAACGCGGGAGTAGCCGTCGACAAGCGCGGATACATTGTCGTGGATGACCAGTTGCGCACCAG
>Ga0302324_100009823_pt1 | contig 19936 bp, 13 predicted proteins | sample Palsa_T0_1_FD_201949 | JGI IMG/M metagenome (GOLD analysis project Ga0302324, IMG submission 201949) | Peat permafrost microbial communities from Stordalen Mire near Abisko, Sweden - Palsa_T0_1 | ecosystem: Environmental > Terrestrial > Soil > Palsa > Peat permafrost | place: Sweden: Abisko...
CTTCTACTCCAGCGACGGTAATCACTGCCCCACCGTAGGAGTGCCCGACCAGCACCACCGGCCCGTCGATCTGACGGATCACCGAAGCGACGTAGGCCGCGTCGCCAGATAGGGTCCGATTCGGAACAGCCGGCGCGACCACTGAGAGCCCCTCGCTGAGCAGTTCCGGTATGACCTGCGCGAAGCTCGATGCATCAGCGAACGCTCCATGCACCAGCACGACCGTGGGGGATGATTTTGCCATTTCTAACGCTCCTTGGCTTAGTTAGTGGATCAAACGTGCAATGCGTCGTGGAGGAACTGGCCGCCCTGTGCTGTCGCAGCTTTAGCGGCATGGGTGTCTCGGAGAGCGTTGATCATGACGAAGTCATGGATGATCCCCTGATAGCGCACCGCCGTGACTTCGACACCCGCTGATCGAAGCTTGGCTGCGTAGGCCTCGCCTTCGTCCCGCAGGACATCGGCTTCTCCGACAATGATGAGCGCCGGTGGCAGACCCGCCAAGTCCTCCAGGGTGGCACGCAGAGGGGAGGCCGTGATTTCGGCCCGCTGAGCCTCTTCAGGAATGTACTGATTCCAGTACCACTGCATGTCCGCGCGTCGCAGCCAGTAGTCAGTCTCGAACTGGTTGTACGACCCCGTCTCAAAGTTGGCGTCGGTCACTGGGTAGTACAAAAGCTGGGCGCAGATACGAGGACCCCCGCGCTGCTTAGCCATGATGGTCAGCGCGGCTGTCATGTTGCCTCCGACCGAGTCCCCCGAAACGGCAATGCGTGTCGCATCCAAGCCGTGCGCGGCACCCTCAGCAGCAATCCACTCCAGCGCGGAGTAAATCTCTTCCAGGGCCGATGGGTAGCGGTTCTCCGGTGACAGCCCATAGTTCACGAAAACGGTGGCGGCGTCGGCCCGTACCGTGAGCTCTCGAACGAGTCGGTCGTGTGTGTGAGCATCACCAAACACCCAACCCGCTCCGTGGGTAAACAGCAAAACCGGGAGATCGCTGCTGACGCCGGCCGGGCGATAGACCTTGATAGAGATGCTGCCTCCCGGTCCGCCCGAGATCGTTAGATCTTCAATGTCCGCTTTGGGGGAGGGGATATCTCCGTCCTGGACAGAATCCACGGTCTTGCGGCCCTCTACTGGTCCCAGATCGGGGAGGTGCGGCGGGTTCGCGGTCGATTCGACGAACGCTTGTGCCGCCGGTTCAAGCACGGGGGTGGGTCCGGACACGGTAATGACCTCCTAGTAGTGAAACTGGTTGGGGATTTCGTATGTATTGCGCGACGGCGACGCCGCCCTTCCGAGTTGGTTCACGACGATCGACAGATCAACTCAGTCCACGTCCTGGGACCACTCATTTCGACCAGAGCCATCTAATATTCTTTTTGCTTGAACTCATAGGTCGTAACCAGAGAGTAAGACCGAGCGAATCGCTTCGAGTCCCCCAGATCTCGTAGTTCACGGGTCCCTCGAATCGGCTCAAGAATCGTACCGCCCGCAGTCCCACACGGTGCTCTGTGCTCCGATGATCGATGACCTTCTCTGGAGAATCCGAGAACGCTGTGCGAACCCTCCCCGTCGTGTTGCACCCATAGCGCTGCTGTCATCGGACCCATCTAGCCAAAGCAACTCGGTGAACATCGTGTCGACCATTGACACAGAGCTGACATGCCTCCGAATCCGTGAGCCCCAGCTCGTTAATTTGCCTGTGCGGGACCGTAACGATGGTCGACGCCTCAGAGAACCGCCTTGCGAGGCGATCTGACTTCAACCAGGATTCAGACCAGACCACCCCCTGGTCATCCAACAGGAAACCTGGCACGAGTCTCCGTTAGGCCATCATGCGCTTGGGTGGCAACCGTTGCTGACCCACCTCGAGCTGCGCGAGTCGACGCGACGTAACTATGAACCACACCGCGCTGACGGACGCAGCGGACCGGAATCAGGCAAGACTTGAACAGATGCTTGGTGCGGGGGAAAATCCCACCCATCCCCATGGGTCCATCCCGGCCTCACGACTTGAGGTCACCATCTGCCGACCTCCTTGGTCATTTGGCCCTGGCGCACTGCGAGATTGGAGCTGAAGTTCTCGTCCAAGCGCGTCCATTGCCGCTCTTGAACTGATGACGCCCGAATGCCAGGCAATGTGGAGCTGCACAGCGCACGAGGCGATGTGCAAGGCCCGGCACACAACATCCGAGTCATCTCTCGAAGTCGACCTCATATGCTCGGTCCTCGGGTCGGGGTTAGACTGCATTTCTATAAGTCGCCTTATCTGAAGCTTCGTAGTCCCAGTCGGTTGCCCACTCGCATTCACGTTTATTTGCTAACGCCTGGTTCGCTGTGACGCCTCTCGAGCGTCGCAGCCTCGATCCGGTCTCCGGTGACCTGGTCCACCTCGCGCCAATACTCGAAGGCGCGTTGGAGCACCGGCGCCGTGACACCGTCGAGCAGGCGGTCCACGATGTTGTCGACCAGCCGATCACGTTCTGCCTCGTCCATGACCTCCCGAACGAGCGTGCCGGCCTGTCCCCAGTCGTCATCCTCCTCATGAAGGGTGTAGGCGGCGCGCACCATCTCCCCTTCGGCGTGCCAGCCGGCCGGTTCGCCGTATCGACCGGTATCGGCTTGTGGGCCACCCTTGGAGTTCGGCGCGTATACCGGGTCGGACACCTTGGTGTAACGCATCGCCCCGTCCTTGCTGTAGCTGTTCACAGGCGAAACGGGCGCGTTCACCGGGAGCTGGTTGTAGTTCACGCCGATGCGGTGGCGATGGGCGTCCGGGTAGGAGAACATCCGGCCCAGCAGCATCTTGTCCGGACTCGGCCCGATTCCCGGCACCATGTTGCTGGGCTCGACGGCCAGCTGCTCCATCTCGGAGTGGTAGTCCGTCGGGTTGCGGTCGAGCGTCATCCGGCCTACCTCGAGCAGCGGATAGTCCGAGTGCGGCCAAACTTTGGTCAGGTCGAACGGGTTGAAGCGGTAGTTTGTGGCCTCCCCGAACGGCATGATCTGCACCTTGAGCGTCCAGCGGGGGTGATCACACCGCCCGATGGCTTCGAACAGGTCACGGGTGTGGTAATCGCCGTCGGTGGAGGCCAAGCGGTCAGCCTCTTCCTGAGTCAGGCACTCAACACCCTGGTCGCTGATGAAGTGGTACTTGACCCAGGACTTCTCACCCCAAGCGTTGACCCACATATAGGTGTGCGAGCCGTAACCGTTCATGTGCCGCCACGTCCTCGGGATGCCGCGGTCACCCATCAGATAGGCCACCTGGTGCGCCGATTCCGGAGACAGAGTCCAAAAGTCCCACTGCATGTCATGGTCGCGCAGATTGTTGTCAACCCGGCGCTTCTGGGAGCGAATGAAGTGCTGAAACTTCATCGGGTCGCGAATGAAGAAAACTGGGGTGTTGTTGCCGACCATGTCGTAGTTACCCTCGGTCGTATAGAACTTGATGGCGAAGCCCCGTGGGTCACGCCACGTGTCGGGGCTACCCCGCTCTCCCGCCACGGTGGAGAACCTGACGACCAAGTCTGTGGTCGTTCCGGGCTGGAACAGTGCGGCCTTGGTGTAGGCGTTGACATCGCCAGTGACCTCGAACCGGCCAAATGCCCCACCGCCCTTGGCGTGGGGCTGACGCTCGGGCACCCGCTCGCGATTCCACTGAGCCATCTGTTCGATGGCGTAGTGATCGTGCAACAGAATCGGCCCGTCAGAACCGACCGTCAGCGAGTGTTCGTCGCTCTCGACCGGGATGCCGGCGTCAGTTGTAGTCGGCTTTGGGTCAAAGCTGGTCATGTGTGATCCTCCATTGAGATTGCAGAGTCCGGATCAGACCGGAGGCTTCGGCATGGCGAAGATCGCAGCAGTTTCTAGTCGCACCACGGCCCCCGGATGTCGAGTCGATCGCTGGTCTCCGTCAAGCGCCGGAGCGCTCAACCCTTTGCGACCCTGAATGTCAGGGCCATACCGGCAAGGTAAGCCGGAATTCTGCTCGTCGAGTCACGTGGACCTCATAGTCTCCGATCGCGTGCGAGTGCTGTCGAGCACCAGAGATAGCTAACGCAATCCGGTGGCGATCCCGCCGTGGAATTGATCTGAGATGGAAATGGCTGAGTTCGATCGCCGCCATCCTGAAGCCTACGTCGAGCCGAATAAGGGTTAGTTGAGCCCCATTCCGCCGGTCAGGCTCTGATCGAGCCCCAGGGGTAAGTTGCAGTACGAGCGCCCTACGAATTTGTCGCAGCAGTAGCAGCAAAGCCCGGGAACGGGCGGTTCAGTGAATTATGGACTGTTCAAGGTGCTTTGGAAGAACCAGACAGCACGGCGTCTTGACCTCTGTGCGAGCTGGCACCGTGCGCGACCCGTAACTTCCTGACTACGCGAATTGAGGGATTCGAGGAAGCCTCAATGGGCCGTACGGTTCCGCATAGTGGAATTCCGCCCCCCAGATGGCTCAGGGACATCAATTGGGCGCATCCGGATGCGATATCAAACTGGACGGAGCGTAGGAGGGCTAAATGTCGACGTCGTACATTGAACGGATCTGGTGTGACAATCCGGACTGCTTGGTCTATGCGGACGAGTTGATCCGGGAGGCTCCCGGGAGTGCTGAAGTCCATGAATCGGTGCGATCTCTCGTGACGACGCCTGGATGGGTTCATGGCGACGGTTGGGACCTGTGCCCGGCACACGTGCTGAACGCCATTCAATACTGAGATATCGCGGTGCCTCGGATGATTCTGGTGCTCACCGCCTCTCGGCCCGGTGCTTCGTAGGCGACCTCGGACTTAAGAATCAGTATGTAGGAGAGCAGCACAAAGCTGAAGGACTAGTCATGGCGTACCCCGCACATCGGGAATCTGATGCGAAATCGTCGGGTCACGAGTGCTTCCATTTGTGTCTTCTATGGGCTTGGAAACCGGAGTGTCCGAAGGGTTTCAACCGGTCTCGACGGACGTCTCAGAAAATGACCCGAAGATTGCCCGAAGGTCCGTGGGATCCCACGAAAATCCCACGGATTCAGATTTCGATGTCACAGAAGGTTTTCCTGGTGGCAGTGGGCGGCGTCTCATTTCCCCAGGTAGAAGGCCAGATCGGACGAACTCGACCAGTCCGTGTTTTCTAGTTGGACTAACGGCATAGGTCTCATAACAATGATGATGCAGGGGTCGTCCTGAGGGTCCACCGCCGTGGTGCAGGCCTCCAATATGGTCGGCAACACCGGGGAGGATCGGCCTGACTTTTCGGCCGTAATCGCTTCGATGCGCCGTCGGCCGAGCTCTCCGGGCCATTGCGAATACGGCGCGTCCCGTCCCAGAAGAGGGTGATGGTCCGGCTTGCTCGAACAGGCCGGACCGCCCGTCACTCCGATCGAGGACGGCCGTGCCATCCCTGAACACTTAAGGAAAGGAAGGGATGACGGTGACCATCGTAGAAGCTGCGCGGGGTGTGACGGGTGGAGTCGATACGCACCTCGATGTCCACGTAGCGGCAGCACTCGACCCCCTCGGAGGCCTTCTCGGATCCAGGTCCTTTGAGACCTCTCCCGCTGGCTTTAGCGAGCTCTTGGGCTGGCTCGAGAGCTTCGGAGCGGTCTCGAGAGTCGGCGTGGAGGGGACCGGGGCCTATGGGGCCGGGCTCGCTCGGTTCTTGCGCCGAGCGGGTGTCGAGGTCCTCGAAGTCGACCGGCCCAACCGAGCCGTGCGGCGCCGGGGTGGAAAGTCTGATCCCCTCGATGCCATCGAGGCAGCTCGCGCGGTCCTCTCGGGCCGAGCCCAAGGACAAGCCAAGACCCGCGACGGTGCGGTCGAGGCCATCCGGGTTCTCTTGGTGGCCAAACGCTCGGCGCGCCAGGCCCGGGGCAAAGCGATCATGCAGATGCGCCATTTGGGATTCACCGCACCTGACCAGCTTCGTTGCCAACTCAAGGGCCTGAGTGTGAGCGCACTGGTGACCGAGGGAACCAAACTGGGCCCGGGACCTGCGTGCGATCCGGTGACGGCAGCCACCAGGGCATCGCTGTGTTCTTTGGCCGAGCGGGCGAGGACACTCGAGAGCGAGATCGCCGTGCTCGACGACCAGATCGGACCTCTGGTGAGCGCCACCGCACCCGAGCTGCTCGGACTCTTCGGTGTGGGCCCCGACACCGCGGCCACCCTCTTGGTGGCCGCCGGCGACAACCCTGGGCGTCTGCGCTCGGAGGCAGCGTGGGCGCATCTGTGCGGCGTGGCTCCGATCCAGGCCTCTTCTGGAAAGGTGACCCGGCATCGCCTCGACCGCGGTGGCAATCGGCACGCCAACGCTGCCCTGTTTCGCATCGTGTTGGTCAGGATGGCCCACGATCCAGACACCAGGGCCTACGTCGAGCGGCGCACCAAGGAGGGACGATCCAAGCTCGAGGTCATCCGCATCTTGAAGCGCTACGTCGCCCGCGAGGTCTATCGCCATCTACCTCGCCGCTGAGCTTGACCGTGGGTCTGGCTCTTCTCATAACTGTCGCCCAGGTGGGCTGACTCCATCAGGATTCGCCGACCCACGATCAAGATCTCATCGCTTCGAGACGCGTGACCTCATAAGAGTTTGCCCTCCCGCAACGAGTGGCTGTTCATTGTTTCGTCCGCCGTCTTTGCTCTAAGAACCATCTCGGAGGGGTTGACAAGTCATAGGAGTATCCTCCTGGCGCAGTGGGACTCCTCGACGGCAAGCGGCTCCTCATCACGGGCGTCCTCACCGATGCCTCGCTCGCCTTCTCCGTCGCCCGCCTGGCCCAGGAGGAGGGAGCGGACATCGTGCTCTCGGGTGCCGGCCGCGCCCTGTCGCTGACCCGGCGCACGGCGCGCAAGCTGCCCCACGAGCCCGAGATCCTCGAGATCGACGTCACGTCACCCGAGCAGTTGCAGGCCGCCGGTGCCGTGCTGGCCGCCCGCTGGGACCGCCTCGACGGCCTGCTGCACGCCATTGGCTTCGCGCCGCCCGACTGCCTCGGCAGCGGGATGTTCGCCGCCGACTGGGAAGACGTCTCGACTGCGCTCAACATCTCGACCTACTCGCTCAAGGCCTTGGTCGAGACCTTTCTCCCCCTGCTCGAAGCGGCCGGGAAAGACGGCGGGGCGTCCGTGGTCGGCCTCGACTTCGACGCGACGGTGGCCTGGCCCGTCTACGACTGGATGGGCGTGGCCAAGGCGGGGCTCGAGTCGCTGTCCCGCTACCTCGCCAGGGAGCTGGGACCCCGCGGCATCCGGGTCAACCTGATTGCGGCGGGCCCCGTCCGCACCATGGCGGCCAGGTCCATACCGGGGTTCGGCGCCTTCGAGGACACCTGGGCCGACCGCGCCCCGCTCGGCTGGGACGTGCACGACTCGACCGCCGTCGCCAAGGCCTGTGTGGCGCTCTTCAGCGATCTCTTCCCGATGACGACCGGGGAGATCGTCCACGTCGACGGCGGGGTGCACGCCGTCGGCGGCTCCTCGTGACAGCACATTTCACGCCACGTTAACTTCCGGCCGGAATCCCCCCTGCGCCGTCAGGAGCATCAGCGTGGCCAGGGGAACCCCTCTCGAGGGTTCCCCGACCTCGACCGTTGTCCCTGGCTACGCCCATTGTCCAAATGTTGTCGAGTGAGTAGGGTGGCGCCTGCAAGGACGGGCAGGCCAGAGGCGGGCGATGAGCATCTCGGATCCCAAGGTTGTGGGCAGGGGGACGGTCGATCGGACGGAGGTCGCGGGCGCGCGCAAGCTCGCGATTGCACCCCCGTCCTCGGTGCAAGACGACAGAGGCGGCACCCCCGATGCCTCCCTGCGGCATACCATCAGCGACAGCGGTCTCACGCTCATGCAGGTCTCCTGCGACTTCATCTGCGCTTGCATCGCACTCCCCCTCTCCCTGCTCCTTCTCTCGAGATTCTCCCCGGCAAGTGTCAACGCGTCGGGAAAGTTGCTGACGAACATGGAGATCGACTCGCTGTTTCCCGTCGCGGTCGTCCTCGCCCTTGGCTTGGGCGGGGTCTACCGCGTCGCCCACCGTCGCCTGCAACCCAGCGCGTTCCTCGAGTTGCGCGAGCTCTCCTTCTGCGTCGGCTGCGGTTGCGTGCTCGCCCTGGCCATCGGCGAGTTCCTGCACAGCACATTCGGAACGGCAGAGCCCAACCCCACCCAGCTCGTCGTGGCGGTCATCGTCACCGTCGGTGTCATCACCGCCGGACGCGTCGTCTTGCGCTTCTTCTTGCGTACACTTACCACGACCCGGGTCCTGGTCGTCGGTTCGGGCACGACGGCTGATCGCGTCATGCTCAGCGTTCGGCAGGAGCCCACCCTCACCCTGATCGGGCGTGCTGTCGACGGCGACACGGTCGACGCCGGGGCGATCGGGAGGGTGACTGATCTCCCGGAGCTCTGCCGACAGCTCGGGGTCCACCGCGTCCTGGTGGCGGCGAGCGACCATTTCTCGGCCGAGTCGCTCGACATCTACCGCCGGCTGCAGAACTCCGTGCACATCGCAATAGTGCCGCGTTACTACGAGCTGATCAGCTGGCGGTCGCGCCTGACAGACCTCTCCGGCACGCCCCTGCTCGAGATCGCCCAGCCCCATCTGAGCGCGTGGGACAGGTTCGCCAAACGGGCCTTCGATCTGTGCATGAGCATGGTGGTGCTCGTCGCGCTGTCGCCGGTGTTCTTGATCGTGGCGATCGGTGTGAAACTCAGCTCGCCGGGACCCGTGTTCTTCCGCCAGGTCCGACTCGGCCGCTCCGCAGAGCCGTTCCCGGTCACGAAGTTCCGTTCCATGACCATGGAGGCCGAGTCCGCCCCCGTCGGAGAAGCGTCACCCGAGACGGACGATTCCGACCTGCCACTGCACGAGCTGCACATGAAGAAGTTTGAAACGGGCAGAATCACTCATTTCGGGGCGTTCCTACGCCGGAGCGGTATTGACGAGATCCCCCAATTCATCAACGTCTTCAAGGGCGACATGTCCATCGTCGGTCCGCGCCCGTTGGTGCCCAACGAGTCCAACGTCGAGGGTTGGGCGACCCGCCGCTTCGAAGTGCGACCGGGCATCACGGGCCTCTGGCAGGTTTCGGGGCGCAATGACCTGACCCGCAAGGACCTCGTGCAGCTCGACCACCTCTACGTGGCGTCTTGGTCGCTGTGGTGGGACCTGAAGATCATTTTCGAGACCCCCATGACGATGGTCCGAGGTATCGGCGCCTACTGAACAGGCTCCCCCTGAGCCGCTCCCTGGGCGAACGGAGCGACTCCGAGTCCCTGACCAGGTCCGGGGACCTCCGACAGTAGGTTGCAGGCATGAGTATGCGCGGCCATGGCATGGGAGGCGGCGGCCGCGGTGGTGGTTGGGGCGGCATGCGCTCCGTGCGCCAGGACCGGGCCGTCCTGCAGCACCGGGTCAAGAAGGGCACGGCGCGGCGCATGCTCACCTTCGCCGTCCCCTACCGCACCATCCTGGCCGTCTTCCTCCCCGTCGTCATCCTGGATGCGGCCATCGGCGCCGTGAACCCCCTGATCCTGCGGGCCCTCATCGACAACGGGATCCTGAAGAAGGACTCCAGCCTGGTGATCCAACTGGCCGTCCTGGTGGCGGTCCTCGCGTTGGCCGACGCCGGGCTCGTCCTGGTCGAGCGGCGCATCTCGGCCTTCATCGGGGAGAGCCTCATTTTCGACATGCGCTCCAAGGTGTTCCGCCACATCCAACGCATGCCGCTGGCCTTCTTCTCGCGCACCCAGACCGGCGCGCTGGTCAGCCGGCTCAACAACGACGTGATCGGAGCCCAACAGGCCTTCACCGACCTTCTGTCCAATGTGGTGGGCAACTTCGTCACCGTGGTGATCGTGCTCGGCGCCATGTTCTTCCTGAGCTGGAAGATCACACTGGCCGCACTGATCCTCGTCCCCGTCTTCCTGATCCCCGGCCGCTTCGTGGGCCAGCGCATCGGTTCGCTCACCAAGGAGGGCTACAACCTCAACAGCGAGATGAACATGATCATGCAGGAGCGCTTCCAGGTGGGCGGGGCGATGCTGGTCAAGCTGATGGGGCACCCCGAGTCCGAGGCCGAGTCTTTCGACGCCAAGGCCGGCCGCGTGCGCGACATCGGCATCTCCCAAGCCACCTACTCGCGCGTCTTTCTCGTGTCGCTCACCCTGACCGCCGCGTTGGCCACGGCGCTCGTCTACGGCTTCGGCGGCATCGCCGCGGTGGACGGTGAGCTGCAGGTCGGCACCGTCGTCGCGCTGGCCAGCTACCTGACGCGCCTCTACCAACCGCTGACCCAGCTCTCGAACGTCAACCTCGACGTCATGACCGCGCTCGTCTCCTTCGAGCGCATCTTCGAGGTCCTCGACATCGAGCCCATGATCGAAGAGGATCCCAACGCCGTCGACGTCCCGCGGGGCAACGCCTCCATCGTGTTCGAGGATGTCGACTTCACCTACCCGAGTGCCGGAGAGGTCTCACTGGCTTCGCTCGAGTCGGTGGCGGTGCTCGAAGCTGGCCAGCGGGGCGAAGTCCTCCACGACGTCTCGTTCACCGTCGAGCCCGGCCACATGGTGGCACTGGTGGGCCCCTCCGGCGCGGGCAAGACGACCATCTCGAACCTGGTGCCACGTCTCTACGACGTGACGACGGGATCGGTTCGCCTCAGCGGCATCGATGTGCGGCACGCCACCATGGCCTCCGTGCGCGACGTGGTGGGTGTGGTGACCCAGGATCCGCACCTTTTCCACGACACGCTGCGAGCCAACCTCTTGTACGCGCGCCCGGGGGCGAGCGAGCACGAGGTCATGGACGCCCTCACCCAGGCGCAGATCGGCCACATCGTCGGCGAGCTGCCCGACGGACTCGACACGGTGATCGGCGAGCGCGGCTACCGGCTCTCGGGTGGCGAGAAGCAACGCGTCGCGCTGGCCCGGCTCATCCTCAAGGCGCCCGACATCGTGGTACTGGACGAGGCGACGGCGCACCTGGACTCCGAGTCCGAGGCGGCCGTCCAGCGCGCCCTGCGCGAGACCCTGGCCGGGCGCACATCACTCGTCATCGCGCACCGCCTCTCCACGGTGCGGGAAGCAGACGAGCTGCTCGTCATCGATGGCGGCCGCATCGTCGAGCGTGGCACCCACGCCAGCCTGCTGGCGGCTAACGGCCTGTACGCCGAGCTCTACCGGACCCAGTTCGCCGACCAGGAAGAGGAGACCATCGCCTGATCGGTGGCGCGACTACTCCGCCGGGCGGAGCACCTGTGAGAGCTGGTCGGCGACAGGCGTGAACTCGGGCATGACGAAGTCGCGACGGAGCCAGTTGGCGCCGTCCACCACGAGGGTGTGGCCCGTGACGAACGCCGCGTAGGGCGAGCAGAGCCAGCTGACGGCCCAGCCCAATTCGTGCAGGGGGCCGAGCCGGGCGGCCGGACTCCTCCTGGTGCGCTTAATCGACTGCACCGCCAGCGGCGCGTTGGCCGCTACCTCGGCGGCGATGGCGGCCGCGGCGGGCACGAGCTCGTCGCGGGTCGTGACCTGCTGCACAATGCCGAGACGCTCGGCCTCGGCCGCCGTGATGCGGCGCCCCGTCAGCGCCAGCAGCTTGGCGTGGCCGGCGCCGATCTCGTGCGCCAGGCGGAGGTCGCCACCGGCGTCGATGGACACGCCGACCTGGGCCTCGGGCAGGGCGAAGAGGGCGTCGTCGGCCGCCACCCGGATGTCGCACATCAGTGCCAGCTCGAAGCCGAAGCCGAGGCAGTACCCCTGTGCGGCGCAGACGATCGGCTGAGGCAGGTCGTGGAAGACGCGGAAGCGCTCGTGCACCCAGCGGATGCCCTCGTAGTAGTTCCGCACCTTCTCGGCCGGCGAACGACCCGTCACCCGGTCTTCGGGCATGCCGAGATCGACGCCGGCGCAGAAGGCGCGACCCTCGGCCTTGACCAGGAGGACGCGGATGCGATCATCGAAGCGGGCACGGTCGGCCAGGACGCCCTGCTGCCGCGTGGCCTCCCAGGACCACAAGTTGAGCTTCTCGGGGTAGTCGAGCGTCAGGGTGCCGACGCCGGAGCCGTCCTCGGGGGCATGGAGGCGGAGCTGCCAGTCCTCTTCGGGGAGCACCGGCTCGGTTCGAATGGGCATTGCTGACTGCTCCTCCCCTATGACGGCTGCACTCTGCAGAACGGGCTCCACCATCCGGACCTGCAGGAGGGGCCGATGAAAAGTAGAATCTGTTCTAGTTCCCGGGGCCCCGGGCAACCGGTCGCCAAATTCGTGGCAATTGTCGGCGGAGACCCCATTAGCCCAAGTAGCAATGAGCCCAAGTAGCAATGAGCCCAAGCAGTAATGAGCCCAAGTCGCCAATGAGGAGGAATCTCCATGCACAACGAACTGTGCGAACGCCTCGGTATCGAGTTCCCGATCTTCGCCTTCACGCACTGCCGTGACGTCGCCGCCGCCGTCAGCAACGCCGGCGGTCTCGGCGTGCTCGGCGCCGTCGGCTTCAGCGCGGACGAGCTCGAGGTCGAGTTGACCTGGCTCGACGAGCACGTGGGCGACCGCCCTTACGGCGTCGACATCGTCATCCCCGGCAAGTACGAGGGCATGGGCGAGCTCGACCCGGTGAAGCTCGAGGAGGAGCTGCGGGCCATGATCCCCGACGAGCACCGAACCTTCGCCAAGAAGATCCTGGCCGACCACGGCGTGCCCGAGATCGAAGGCGGGCCCCGGCGCGAGCTGCTCGGCTGGACCGCCGCCACGGCGGCGCCGCTGGTCGAGGTCATTCTGCGCCACGACAAGGTGGCGCTGGTGGCCAACGCGCTGGGCACGCCCCCCGACGACGTCATCGACCAGGTCCACGAGCACGGCATGTTGATCGCCGCCCTGGCCGGTTCGGTGAAGCACGCGCTAAACCACAAGGCGGCCGGGGTCGACATCGTCATCTGCCAGGGCTCCGAAGGTGGCGGCCACACCGGCGACGTGGGCTCCATCGTCCTGTGGCCCGAGGTGATCGACGCGGTCGCTCCCCTGCCGGTGCTCGCCGCTGGCGGTGTGGGATCGGGCCGCCAGATGGCGGCCGCCATGGTCATGGGCGCGGCCGGCGTCTGGACGGGCTCGTTGTGGCTCACCGTCGAGGAGGCGGACGTGCCGCCGAAGCAGATGGAGTCGTACCTCAAGGCGACGTCGCGCGACACGGTGCGCTCCCGCTCCTTCACCGGCAAGCCCTGCCGCCTGTTGAAGAACGACTGGACGGATGCCTGGGAGGCGCCGGGCAACCCCAAGCCGCTCGGCATGCCGCTGCAGATGATGGTCGCCATCGACTGCGTCTCGCGTGGGCATGCCTTCCCGGAAGAGGCGCGGGACGTGAACTTCAACCCAGCCGGCCAGATCATCGGCGCCGCGACGTCGGTGCGGCGCACCAAGGACGTGGTGCTCGGCATGGTCGAGGAGTACGTGGACGCGCTGGACCGCCTGCAGGCGATGAACGAGGGCGTCACCGCCTAACCACGACACCATTGCGCGCCGGGCGCCACCCACGAGTCCGGCGGCGCGCAATGTTGTGACTCCGTTGCGGCTACGTGTGACTTTCGGTACCTCCGGAACAGCAGCCCTTGGCCGTACCCTGCGCTGAGGAACGGCGGAGGGAGTTGCCATGCACGGCGGAGTGGACGGCACACTGAGGAGTGACCGGTGAACGCGGGCGACGAGCCGTTGGCGGACGCGCCCCCCACCGCGGCGCCGACTGGCGACCAGCCCCCGCCGCCTCCGGCCGAGGTGGGGGTCGCGCCGGGCTGGTACTCGGTCGACCAGCAGACCAACACCCAGGCGTACTGGGACGGCCACACCTGGGCCAGGACGCGGCACTGGCGGGGCACCGGATGGGTCGAGGACTCGGCCGAGCCGATTCCCGCGGGAGCCTCGGTGTATTCGAGCTCCTGGGCGGCGCTGACCCGTCCTCCGCGCTACCAGGCGTCACCAACGACGCCGCCCTCCCCGCCCCTGGGCGGCTTCCAGCCGACCCTCGGACGAATGCGACCAGCGGCGCAGTCCACCAACGGCCTGGCCATCGCCTCGCTGGTGCTGTCGATACTCGGCCTCTTCGGCATCGGCTCCCTGCTCGGCATCATTTTCGGCTACAAGGCGCGCCGCGAGATCCGTGAGTCCCGCGGTTACCAGAGCGGCGACGGCCTGGCGTTGGCGGGGATCATCATCGGCTTCGTCACGCTCGTGCTCTTCGCCCTCGCGGTGGCCTTCTGGGTCGCGGCATTCGCCACCATCCGCTCGGACGTGAACAGCGCGGCGTCCCCACAGCAGGCGCAGCTGGTCGCCCAGTGCCAGGCAGACGTGAAATCCGTCGACGGCGCCCTCGAGGCGTACCACGCGGAAACGGGCTCGCTTGCCGTACCCACGGCCGCCTGGAGCGCGGGGTCGTACGCCAGCAACTACGGGCCGCTCACGACAGGAAGCCGGGGCGACACCTTCCTGCCCGCGGCCCCGGCCACCTCGAACTACGTCGTGGAATACGACTCCGCAGACGACGTCTGGGTCGGGCCGCCCAACAGCTTCGAGCAGTCGTACGTCCCGAACCAGGATCTCGGGGTCAACGCGGAGGCATGCCAGAGCGCCGTCTCGGGTTGACGACCTTCCACGCGGCGAAGAGTGCAGCGCGGCCGGACTGACGCGAGTCGTCCGGCCACTTCCGCTCGCGCACGCGCGGGTACGAAGTGACCGGAGCCTGATGCCGTGTCATCGCATTTCTGCCCGGGAATTGAGCTCTTTCGGCTCTAACCATCTCGCGCGTCGCTCCGTATGATCTGTCTTCTTGGCGATGTATGGCGGTGTCGGGATTCCCACTCGACCGGCGCGGGGCCTTTGGGCCTGGTTGGGCGCGCCACTCTCGGGATGGTGGTGTGCCCTTGGTTGGGCCATGGCCACTGCATTGTTCGCCGTTCTCGTGACGGGCCTCGGGGGTTTCTCGGGCAGCGACACCTTCGAGTCCGTCTTCAGTACATGGGCTGTCGCGCACGGCCAACTGGCATGTGCGTTCCCGCACGGCTTCCGAGTCACTGCCCCGCTCTACCCGATGCTCTCGGGCGGTATCGCGGCGTTGAGCCATATCGGGCACGGCGTGCCTTTTCCGCCGCGATCCACCATGGGCCCGCGCTGCAACGACGCGTTCGTGGTCATCAACACGTGGTCGCTGTCCACGAAGGCGATCGTCTCGACCGTGAAGATCGGGTATCTGGGCTGGTTCGCCCTCATGGCCGGAATCGTCGCCCTGCTGCGGACCACGGAGCGGGGGAGGTCCCGCTGGGAGCCCGCCGTGGCCCTCCTCGTGGCCTGCACGCCGATGGTCTGGTCGTGCGTGCAGAGCACCTTCCATCCCGAGGACCTTCTGGCACTGGGCCTCACGTTGGGCGCCGTCGCCTGCGTGCGGCAAGGCTCGTGGGCTGCCGCCGGCGTCCTGATCGGCCTCGGCTTCCTCTCCCAGCAATTCGCGCTGCTCGTGGCGGTGCCGCTCCTCGTCCTAGCCCCGCCCTCCCGGCGCGTCTCCTACGCGTGGGCGGCCAGTCTGACCGTGGCCGTCGTTGCCGTCCCGCTCATCATCATGAGTTCGGGCAGCGCCGCCGAGAACGTGCTGCTCGGCACCGGCATGACAGGCGGCATCGGCGGCGCAGCACTCTCGGAGCTCCATCTCCACGGCGTATCACTCCTGCTGCTGTCGCGCGTCGCGCCCGTCGTCCTGGCCGGGTCGATCACCTGGGTGGCCAAATGCCGGCTCGGCAGGCGCGCTCTCGAGCCCGTGGCGCTCTTGTCCCTCGTGGCGCTGTCATTGGGACTCCGCCTCGTCTTCGAGCAGCAGATCTTCGAGTACTACTTCATGGCGCTGTCGGTGTCGCTCATCCTGCTCGAGGTCATGCGCGGCCGCGTCCGCGGCACGCTCGTCGCCTGGCTGTTGCTCGTGCCCACCGTGTTCCTCGGAGAGATTCAGGACCTCGGCGACCTCGACCATCCGCTTCGCGTCGTGGTCATCCTCCTGGCGATCGGGGTGGTCGTGCCACAAGCCCTGCGAGGGGTTCCGTTCCGGAATCTCGCGCCCTGGATCGCACTCGCCGCCACCTCGGTGGTCGGCTGGTCGACCTCCCCGCTCCTCTACCACCTGCCGGCCTGGTTCTGGCAGGTGGTGCTGGTCGGCTGGGGCATCGCCCTGGCCGGCGCTCCCTTGCTCACGGAGTTCCGGCGCCACGAGGCGATGGACCGCGCCAACGCCCGGCCCGGAGCGACCGTCGCGCACCGAGCGCTCGTGGTGCTTCCACTCGTTCCGAACGGCACGACGGCCGACGGACGTGACCCGTTGGCTCCAACCAAACCACCGCGATACATCGGAGTCGTCTGATTGACGCGTCGTCGGGGGCACCGCGCCACGCCGGGCGGGCGACGTAAGGTGCCATTTGTATGGATCTCCACGAAGCGCTCTACACGACGCGGGCGATGCGCCGGGTCCGGCCCGACCCGATCCCCTACGACGTCCAGGCCCGCATCCTCGATGCGGCCATCCGGGCCCCCTCCGGCGGCAACCAGCAGAACTGGCGTTTCATGTTGGTCGACGAGCCGGCCGAGAAGGCCGCCCTCGCCCCGCTCTACCAGCACGCCATGGGCGAGCTGTGGAAGACCGTCTACAAGGACCAGCTCGACGCGGCGCACGCCGCCCCCGAGGCACCGGAGTCCGTGCAGATCCTGAAGGTGCAGCGCTCGGCCCAGTGGCTCGCCGACAATTTCGAGACGGTGCCGCTCTACCTGTTCCCGTTCTGCCAGTACGACCCGACCGGCGGCTCCATCTATCCGGCCGTGTGGAGCGCCATGCTCGCCGCCCGCGCCGAGGGCGTCGGCAGCTGCCTGACCGCACTGCTCCAGTTCTTCCATCCGGCCGAGACCTTCGAGATCCTCGGCGTCCCGCAGGACCAGGGCTGGGTCCTCTCGGGCATGGTCAGCTTCGGCTACCCCACCGGCACCTGGGGCGTCGCCCCGCGCCGGCCGGTCCACGAGGTCTCCTACCGCAACACCTGGGGCTCCGACGTCGGCTTCGAGGTGCCCGAACCCCTGTGGGAGGGCTGACCGAGCTCACGGTGCCCTTTGCCGGGACCGTGCTCCGCGTGGACGTCGGCCCCGGGGACCTGGTCGAGGCGGGGGCTGTTCTCGTCGTGCTCGAGTCCATGAAGATGGAGCACGTCGTCGAGGCCGCCGCGTCCGGCACGGTCCGCGCCGTGGCCGTCAAGGCGGCGGACGCCGTCCAGGCCGGGGACGTGCTGCTCCTGATCGACGAGGACGAGACGGCAGCGACGGACGCCGAGGGGGGCGCGGCAACGACGGCCGAACTGGGCAGCGCCGACCGGGGCGCGGTCGCCAAGCCGAGCGCCGGCGTGCGTCCCGAGCTCGCCGAGCTGCGCGCCCGCGTCGCCGGCACACTCGACGGGGGTCGTCCGGCGGCCACCCAGCGCCGGCACGACGGCGGGCGGAGGACGGCCCGGGAGAACATCGAGGACCTGTGCGACCCGGGCAGCTTCGAGGAGTACGGCGGCCTCGTCATCGCGGCCCAGCGGGCGCGCCGGAGCACCGAGGACCTGGTTGCCAACACGCCGGCCGACGGCCTCGTGGCGGGCATCGGCCAGGTCAACGGCGACCTCCTCGGCAAGGAACGATCGCGTTGCGCGGTCCTGTCGTACGACTATTCCGTCCTGGCCGGCACCCAGGGCCAGATGAACCACCGCAAGAAGGACCGACTCTTCGAGCTCGTCGAGCGCCTGCGCCTCCCCGTCGTCCTCTTCGCCGAGGGCGGCGGCGGACGCCCGGGCGACACCGACATGGCCGTCGTGACCGGGCTCGACACCGAGGCCTTCGCGCGGTTCGGCGCGCTGAGCGGGAAGGTGCCGCTGGTCGGCGTGGTGTCGGGACGCTGCTTCGCCGGCAACGCCGCGCTGCTGGGATGCTGCCACGTCATCATCGCCACGGCCGACGCCAACATCGGCATGGGTGGGCCGGCGATGATCGAGGGCGGCGGCCTGGGCGTGTACCGCCCCGAGGACATCGGTCCGGTGTCGGTGCAGGTGCCGAACGGGGTCGTCGATGTCCTCTGCGCCGATGAGAAGGAAGCCGTCGAGGTGGCCCGTCGGTACCTGTCGTACTTCCAAGGGGATGTGCAGGACTGGACCGCGCCCGATCAGGACCGGCTGCGCGACGTCGTGCCGGGCGATCGCCGCCGCGTCTACGACATCCGGCGGGCCATCGACGTATTGGCCGACGAAGGGTCCGTCCTCGAGCTGCGGCCGTCCTTCGCCCCGGGACTGGTGACGGCGCTGGTCCGCATGGAGGGCCGGGCCATCGGGATCATCGCCAACAACCCCCTGCATCTCGCCGGCGCCATCGACGCCGCCAACGCCGACAAGGCGGCCCGCTTCCTGCAGTTGTGCGAGGCCTTCGGACTGCCCATTCTGTCCTTGTGCGACACGCCCGGCTTCATGGTCGGCCCCGCGGCCGAGGAGACGGCGCTGGTGCGCCACGTCAGCCGCATGTTCGTGGTGGGGGCGTCGCTCACCGTGCCCTTCGCCTGCGTGATCACGAGGAAGGCCTACGGCCTGGGCGCACAGGCCATGGCCGGTGGCAGCTTCCGCCGGCCCCTGTTCACCGTGGCCTGGCCGACCGGCGAGCTCGGCGGCATGGGCCTCGAAGGGGCGGTACGCCTGGGGTTCCGGCGCGAGCTCGATCGCATAGAGGATCCCCAAGAGCGGGCCGCTGCCTTCGAGGCCATGGTGGAGCGGGCGTACCAACACGGGAAGGCGGTCCACGTGGCCGAGCACTTCGAGATCGACGACGTGATCGACCCGGCAGTGACGCGGCGACGCTTCGTCCACGCGCTCGAGGCGGCCGCGCCCGGCCGGGTAGGGACAGGAACAGGCGCGGGGACCGGCGCTCGCCGCCCCTTCGTAGACACGTGGTGACGACTTCGGTGCGAAAAAGAGGAGACGACGAATGACAGCGGACGATTCCGGCAGCGAGATCGAGCGTCTCATCGGCGCCATGACCCTCGACGAGAAGGCGTCCCTGACTGCGGGCGCCAACATGTGGTATCTGCCGCCGGTCGAGCGCCTGAGCATCCCGGCGCTCAAGGTGTCCGACGGCCCGGCGGGCGTGCGGGGCGACAGCCTCATCGGCCGCCGCTCGCTGTCGGTCCCTTGCGGCACGGCCGTCGGGTCGACGTGGAATCCGGAGCTCGTCCGCCAACTCGGCAACGTGCTGGCCGCCGAGGCCCGCTCCAAGAACGTGCACGTGCTCCTCGGACCGACCGTGTGCATTGTGCGCACGCCGCTGGCCGGGCGGACCTTCGAGTCGTTCTCCGAGGACCCGTTGTTGACGGCCCGCATCGCCGGCGCCTACATCGAGGGGGTGCAGGCCGGCGGAGTCGCCTGCTGCATGAAGCACTTCGCCTGCAACGACCAGGAACACGAGCGCATGACGATCAGCGCCGAGGTCGACGAGCGGACCCTCCGGGAGATCCACCTCGTCGCCTTCGAACACGCCGTACGCGAGACCGGCGTCTGGTCCATCATGACCGCCTACAACAAGGTCAACGGTGTCTACTGCGGCGAGCAACCGGACCTGATCGGCGGCGTGCTGCGCGATGCCTGGGGCTTCGACGGGTTGGTCATGTCGGACTGGTTCGGGACGCACTCCACCGTGGCGGCGGCGAGGGCGGGGCTCGACCTCGAGATGCCGGGCCCGGCGGCCTGGCTGGGTGCGCCCCTGGCCGCGGCCGTGCGCACGGGACAGGTCGACGAGTCGGTGGTCGACGGCCAGGTCCGACACGTCCTGCGGCTCATGGCGCGGGTCGGGATCCTCGGCGGCACCACGGTCGCCGACGAAGCGGAGTCCGACGATCCCGGCCGCCGGGCCGT
>Ga0302324_100009826_pt1 | contig 19932 bp, 18 predicted proteins | sample Palsa_T0_1_FD_201949 | JGI IMG/M metagenome (GOLD analysis project Ga0302324, IMG submission 201949) | Peat permafrost microbial communities from Stordalen Mire near Abisko, Sweden - Palsa_T0_1 | ecosystem: Environmental > Terrestrial > Soil > Palsa > Peat permafrost | place: Sweden: Abisko...
CGCGCGCGAGGCGGAGGTCGAGCTCACCCTGGACGACTTCGACGCGGTCAGCAGGCGGACCCCGCACATCGTGTCGATGCGCCCGGTCGGCCGGTTCGTCATGAGCGAGCTCGACCAGGCGGGCGGCCTGCCGGTGGTGCTCAAGGAGCTGCTGTCCGCCGGGCTCGTCGACGGCGACGCGCTGTCGGTGAACGGCAAGACGCTGGCGGAGAACGTGCGGGACGCGTTCGCCCCGGACGGCGACGTGGTCCGGGAGGTCAAGGACCCGTTCAAGCCGGACGGCGGCCTGGCCATCCTGCGCGGCTCGCTGGCCCCGAACGGCGCGGTGGTCAAGACGCCGGGTATCGAGACGCTGCGGTTCGAGGGCCCCGCGCGGGTGTTCGAGCGGGAGGAAGACTGCATGGCGGCGGTCACCGCGCGCCAGGTCGCCGTGGGCGACGTGCTGGTGATCAGGTACGAGGGGCCCAAGGGCGGTCCCGGCATGCGCGAGATGCTCGCGGTGACCGCCGCGATCAAGGGCGCCGGGCTCGGCCGTGACGTGCTGCTGCTGACCGACGGGCGGTTCTCCGGGGCGACGTTCGGCGCGAGTGTGGCGCACATCGCGCCGGAGGCGTTCGACGGCGGGCCGATCGGGCTGGTCCGCGAGGGCGACCCTATCGTGCTCGACATCCCCGGGCGACGGCTGGAGCTGCTGGTCGACGAGGCCGAACTGGCGCGGCGGCGGGCGCTGTGGACGCGGCCGTTGCCGAACTACCGCACCGGCGCGCTGGCCAAGTACGCGGCGCTGGTGTCGGGAGCCGACCGGGGCGCCGTCTGCGAGGTTCCCTCCTCCTGAGGGCAGCCGGCGGTCCATGATCTCGAAGGATTCGCGTCACCCAGTGCGCCGGATCCTTCGGGATCATGGGGAGCCGCCGGCCGGCCGCGGCGGATTGCCATCAGCGTGACGGATCCGCACGCTGCGACGTGCCGGGTCCTGGTTGCCCTGGTTGCCCTGGCACTCCGGGCGGGTCAGTAGGTCATCCGCATGAGTTCCCTTACCGAGTTCAGCGTGTCCTCGGCCAGGGCGGCTGCCCGGTCGTTGCCGCGGCGGAGCACCCCCAGCAGATAGCCCGGGTCGGCGGCCAGCTCGCGGCGCCGGGCACGGATGGGCCGCAGGCGCTCGTTGACGGCCTCGGTCACCACGGCCTTCAGCCGGGCGGCGCCGCCGTCGCCGACCTCCTCGGCGACGCCTTCGGGCGACCGGCCCTGGCACAGTGCCGCGATCAGGACGAGGTTGGACACCTCCGGCCGGCCTGCCGGATCGTAAGTGATGCGGCGCTGCGCGTCGGTCCTGGCGCCCCGGATCAGCCGGGCGGTCTCGTCCTCGGCGGCCGAGAGCGGGATCGTGTTGCCTCGGCTCTTGCTCATCTTCTGGCCGTCGAGGCCGAGCAGCAGCGGAACCGCGCCCAGCAGCGCGTCGGGCGGCGTGAAGAACGCGCCTGCCGGGCTGTAGCGCTCGTTGAACCTGCGGGCGATGGTACGGGTCAGCTCCACGTGCGGCAGCTGATCCTTGCCGACCGGCACGAGGTTGGCCCGGCAGGCCAGGATGTCGGCAGCCTGGTGGACCGGGTAGGTGAACATCAGGGCGGACATGACCGCGCCGCCGCTGGCCGCGAACTCCTCCTTGACCGTCGGGTTGCGGCCCACCTCCGCGACGCTCAGCAGGCTCAGGAACGGCAGCATGAGCTGATTCAGGGCGCCGACCTGGCTGTGCGCGAAAATAGTCGCCCGGCCCGGATCCAGGCCGGCGGCGAGGTTGTCGGCCACCAGGCCGAATACGTCCGCCGCCAGCCCGGCGCCGGAGTCGCGGTCGGTGATCACCTGATAGTCGGCGACGAGCACGAGCACGTCCGCGCCGAGGTCCTGCAGGCGGACCCGGTTCTGCAGGGTGCCGAAGTAGTGGCCGAGGTGGAGCGGCCCGGTAGGCCGGTCGCCGGTCAGGATGCGGAAAGAGCGCGGGACACGGCGCAGTTCCGCCTCGATCTCGGCGCTTCTCACGGCCATGGCCTGGATGCTGGCCTGCGCCCTGGTACCGGCCTGCGCCCTGGTACCGGCCTGCGCCCGGGAAGTGGCTGGCGGCGGCCCGGCGGTGATGGGGGCGGATTGGGACATGGTGACCTTCCTCGGATTGAGGCGGGAGGTCGCCCACGGGACGGTCACGTCCGCTGAAACAGTTACGGACCGCCACCGGGCGGCCCGCGCGTGCATGCATGCATGACTGGCCGCCTTACTGCGGCGGCCACCAGTACACGCCAGCTGCATTCATGCTGGCCATGGTAGCAACCGGCAGGTGGATCCGGCTAACGCCGGGGCGGAACGCCGCCTCGGAACGCCACCTCGGAACGCCGGAGGCCCTAAAGCTCCACGACGTCGGCGACCACGCAGGTGATGTTGTCGGGGCCGCCGCCCTGGTTCGCCAGGTCGATCAGCTGCCGTACCACGTCCTCAGGATCGGCTACCGTGCTCAGCACCTGCCGGAGCTGCTCCGCCGTTACCACCGTGTACAGGCCGTCGGAGCACAGCAGGTAGCGGTCGCCCGCCTTGGCGTCGTGCAGCTGCAGGTCGGGCTCGGACTGCTTGCCGTCGATGGCCCGCAGCAGCAGCGATCGCTGGGGGTGCGAGGCCGCTTCCTCCAGGGTGATGCGTCCCTCGTCGACCAGCGTCTGCACCAGCGTGTGGTCGTGGGTGATCTGGAACAGCTCGCCGCCGCGCAGCAGATAGGCCCGCGAGTCGCCGATGTGGACCAGCGCCAGCTGGGAACCCGACCAGAGCATCGCGGTGAGCGTGCTGCCCAGCCCCCGTAGCGACGGATCGGACTCGGCGATCTGCTGCAGGGACTCGTTGGCCTGATGCACCGCGTGCTCGAGCGCGTTCAGCAGCTCGCCGGCCGGGAGATCGGCGTCCAGCGGCTTGAGTGCGTCGATGACGGCGGCGCTGGCGACTTCGCCCCCGGCGTGACCGCCCAGGCCGTCCGCGACCGCCAGCAGCCGCGCTCCCGCATAGGCCGCGTCCTCGTTGTTCTCCCGGAGCAAGCCGGTGTCCGAGCGCACGGCATAGCGGATTCCGAGCGTCTTGTGCGCGTCAAGCATGGCAGCGTCCTTCCCGGACAGGTAGTCGATGAGAAACGCGGCAAGGTCCCGCCGGGCGCAGCAGGCCGAGCTCGTCGTAGCGGCGCAGCGCCTTGGGCGACAGCCGCGATGCCCTCGCGAACGAACCGTTCGTCAGCAGGCCCATGCTCGCCTTCCTCGCGCCGGCCAGGCAGCCCGGCCAGCTCCGGGCTGTAGCTTCCCCCAGGGACGAGGTCAAATTCGTGGCCTCGGGCGTGCCTACCAGGGTCGCACGCGGCGGCGACTATTTGCGCTCGGTTCGGCCGACGCAGGGCGGTCTGGCCGCCTCACCGGCGGTCGTCCAGCGCCCGGTGACCGTCCGGCACCACCGGGGGTTCGCCCGGCACCCGGGGTCATCCGGCGCCCCGGGCGGTCATCCGGCGCCCGCGCACGCGGGGCAGTCGCTGCGGCACGGCTGCTCGATCATCAGCAGGTCGCCGGGCACCATCAGGTTGATGCCGTACACCGCGCCCGGCGCGACCTGCGGGGTCCCGGTCAGCAGGGCCATGGCCAGGTGCGCCACCAGCTGCCCGGAAAGCCCCGCGGACACGGCGGTGGCGGGGTGGCCGGGCGCGCGCGGCAGGCCACTTTCGAGGACCGCAGGATCGGCGGCCGGCAGGTCCAGCCGCGCAAGCTCACCGGCGCGCAGGCACTCCCAGCAGGGGCCGGTGCCCGGGACGTAGGCCCCGACGGCGACCAGCGGCCCGTGGTAGCCGCCGTCGACCCACGGGATGCCCGCGGCCAGGCACGCCCGGTTCGCCCAGACCCGGAGGTCGTCGGGCTGGTCGGCGCACAGGGCGAGCAGGTCGCAGCCTTTCACGGCGGTCGCGCAGTCGTCCCCGGAGGCGAGCCGCAGCCGCTCGGCAGTGATCTCGATGTCCGAGTTCAGCTGCCGCAGGCGTGCCAGCGCCGCGTCGGCCTTGGGCTTTCCCAGGTCGCCCTCGGTGTAGAGGGCCTGGCGGTTGAGGTTCGACAACTCGACCGTATCGGCGTCGATGCAGTGCAGGCGGCCGACGCCGGAGGCGGCAAGCGCCAGCGCCGCCGCGCCCCCGGTGCCGCCGAGGCCCACCAGGACCACCCGGGCGCTGCGCAGGATGCGCTGTACGTCCCAGGGGCTGCTGCGGGGCGTCAGGTCAGTCCAGCGGTAGTACTGCGTGCCCCGGCTGTAGCGTTCCTGTTCACGGAGGGTGAAGTCGGCGGGCACGGCGCTGGCTGCGTCCTCCACGTACCCGGCGCCGATCAGCGCGTCAAGGGCGTCCCGCACGTCAGGCTCGGCAGCGTCCGGATGAGCCAGGCGCACTTGCCGGACGATCTGGGCTGGCTCGGACGTGCCGTCGGTCGCGCTCAGCAGGCTCCACAGCCAGCCGCCGGGGTCGGTGATCTCCGCGGCGATGCCGTGCACGCCGCCGCCGATCCGGATCTTCTCCCCGGCCGTCCGGTACGGTGCGTGTTCAGGCTTGATTCGCGGGAGGCGCATTCGTGTTCTCCTGAGGCGACCAGCCGGCTGGATGGCGATGGGCACGACGTGCGTGATTGCTTGGTCGAATGCGGCCTCGGCGGCATCGGCGGGCGCATGCGACGGCTAGGCGGTGGTTGAGCAGAGCACGACGGCGGTCTCGATCTTGTCAAGCTTGCGGATCTTTATCCTTATCCTCTTCGCCACGCACATCACCTCCTTGCCAGGAAAGTAGAAACTTATCATGCGATTGCCGTATAATCTATCTCCAATAGGGTGACTTTTACTAGTCATTGCCTACGCTGAGTGATATCCGGCCAATTAAGTTCGCGCATTTCCGGAGGCTCTGGCGAACCAGGCAGGCCGCACCGGGCAGCGATCGTCACAATCGTCTATAACCTGGCCCCGAGAGGTCGGCCGCCAGGCCGAGTTCCCGCATCGCCTTGCGGTAAGCGACGGCGACGGCATCGAATTTCAGATGCAGTTCCGCAGCCAGGTCGAACGGCACACGGTCGGGTCGTTGCGACTCCACGATCACCTGGTCCTGACCGAAGATCGTGTTCTCGAATTCCTGCATGACCTGCGCTGACTGGCTGAAATTGTAGTTGCGGCCAATGACCACGTAACCGGCGCAGCGGTTCGCGGCCACCGGCTGCGCGGCGAAGAGGTAAACCATGCCCCGCTGCCCACCCCAGTCCAACCACAGCGCGACGGTGTAGGGCAGGTGCAGCTCGTACCGGCTGCGGCGTTCCGGTGGCGTTGCCTCCTCATTGCCGAACACGGGGAAATCGTCGGTGTTGGGTGCTTCCGGCCGGACGATCGAGTAGCGCAGCACATGACCCTCGGTGCGCACCTCATGGCGCGGGACGACGGGCCGGGCCGGGTCGCCGAGTAACCCCGGATGCACCCAGGGGAAATGACCGAAATCGGTAAAGTTTTCCACCTGCCGCGCGGCATCGGACTGCCACCGATAGGGCCCGGCGGAGACGACGGCCCAGCTATCGTCCTGGAGTTCCGGCACCTCGGGCAGCGGCCAGCGCGGCTCTTGCAAGGCGACCCAGACGATGCCGTAGCGCTCTTGGATTTTGAACGCGGCAACACGGGCCTTGGCTGGTACCTGAGCGGGATCCGCCAGCTGCGGAATCGCCACGCAACGGCCGTCGGCGCCGTAGCGCCAGCCATGGTAAGGGCAGACGATCTGGTCGCCGCTGACCCGGCCAAGCGAGAGCGCAGTTCCCCGGTGCACGCACAAATCGGACATCGCCCGCGGCTCGCCGCCCGGGCCGCGCCATAGCACGAGGGACTCGCCAAGCAGGTCAGCATGCGCGGGCGTGTCAGCGACCTCGCTGCTGAAGGCCACCGGATGCCAGCAGGCTCGCTGTGCCTGCAAATCCGCGTGGACCCCGGGAGCCGTCACGCTGTGCCTCCACCCCGGCGGCCGCCGGCCGCATAAGCGTCCCCGTAACCGCAAATACGGTCATCCCAGGAGGCTAGTGCACGTCTGGGGAAATTCGGTGATGAATTTACCGGTCCTCGCGGTGAAGATTTACCGGTCCTGGCGATGAAGCAAGCAACTGCCCTGCCCGGTCCCGGGCGCAGGGCAGGCGGACGGGCAGGAGCCGCTGGGGGAGACTGCGCGGCCGGGCCCGTCATGTCGGCCCAGCACAGCGCGCGGTCATGGCAACAGGGCGCCGTACCGCCGGGCCGCCGGCAGGTGACCGCCGGGCCGCCGGCAGGTAATAAAAGGGGGGTCGGCAGGCAACGAACGGGCCGTCGGCAGGCAACGAACGGGCCGTCGGCGGGTATCTGTAGCGCCCTCGGCGGCCGGAAAATTGTAATGATCAAGTCACAATTCGCAACCGATGGCCTTGTGCTCAGTGCCGGGTCTGCGGCATGCTGTCACGCGGTCAGACGTCGCGAATGGTGAAGAGCGGGAGTATCCCGGTTGATGTCTCACTTTATCCGTGCGGGCCGCCTGCTGGCCGGCTCGCGAACGCTGTTACGCCAGCGCACCAGGCAGCCTGCCAGCCGGCGCACCGGACAGCCTGCTAGTCGGCGTCCGGGCACTGGCTCGCACACAGGTGCCGGCCAGCACCCGGGTGCCACCCAGCACACAGCTGCCAGCCGGGGCGGTGCCCGGCGGCTTGCCCTGGCGGTGATCGCGCCGGCCCTCGCCGTGGCGGCGGCAGGCTGCGCGGGCGCGGGCCAGGCCAGCGTGCGGCTGCCGCCGAAGACCGTCATCCGGTCACCAGCCCCAGCGCAGGTCGCTGACCGGCTCAGCCCGCGCCAGCAGGTGCTGGCCGCCTACGCCGGGTACTGGCAGGCCAGCGGCGACGCGGTGAACGCGGGCAACGCCCGGCTGGCGCGCCGGATCCTGGCCCGCTACGTCCCGGCCAGCGCGATTCCCGGGATGATCGCGACGCTCAGGCAGGACTGGGACACCCACGCCGTCGCCGACGGGAACCCGGTCCTGCACATCCTGAGCGTCCAGGTTCGGAAGGGCCGGGCGACCGTGCACGACTGCGTCGACCTCAGCCAGGCCGGCCTGAAGAACGCCCGCACCGGCCTTGCCCTGCCGCACAGCTTCGGCAGCCCGCGGGCCAACTACTACGCCAGCCTCGTCTTGCAAGGCGGCAGGTGGCTCGTCAGCAACATCGTCCCCGTGGTGGCGCCATGCGATTCCTGAAGCACCTAGCACCCCTGAAGCACCCCGCAACGGCCATCTCGATCCCGGCGCTGGCCGTCTCGATCGCGGCCGTGATCGTCCTGCAGGCGGCGCCGGCCTCCGCCGCGGCCGGCGGCCTGCCGCCAGGCTGCCGGGTAGTCCGGACCCCCACCGGCTGGGTGGTCAGCTGCGGCTACGGTGGCCACGGGCCCGGCGGCGGGGGCGGCGGGGGCGGGGGCGGCCGCGACAGCTGCAAGCTTGACCCGCTGCCACCCGGTTACCCGGATCCCTATCCGGCGCCCAAGGGCGAGAAGTGGATGTGGATGGTCTGCCAGGTCACCGAGCAGACCGGGCTGGTCCTCGTCCCCGACGGGGCGACCACCACGGATCCTGGCGTCACCCCGGCGGAGTTGCTGCAGTGGGCGCTCGCGGACCTGTCGGTGCCGGTTCCCGCGCCGGTTACCGCGCCGCCGCGCGGGCGTTCCGGGCTGGTCGGGCTGCCGGAGTGGGTGTGGCTGCCCGCCCGGCAGTGGCATCCCGTCACCGTGAGAATCTCGGTCGGCCCGGTCTGGGCCCGGGTGACCGCGGTGCCGGGCAAGCTGACGATCTCGCCAGGCGACGGCCTGGCCGACGTCTCGTGCACCGGCCCGGGGACCGCCTACGACCGGAGGCTTCCGGTGAGCGCGCAGCACACCGGGTGCTCTTACACTTACGCCCAGTCATCCGACCTGCAGCCAGGCCACCTCTACCAAGCCTCGGTGACGGTGACCTGGACAGCGACGTGGGCAGGGTCGGGCGGTGCGGGAGGCACGGTGAACCCGCCGCTGCAGGAGACCACGACTTTCCCCGTCAGGATTGCCGAAGGGCAGGCCCTGGTGACGGGAGGCGGCCAGTGAGCGCTGGCAGTCCAGGTCCCGGATTCGGCACCGCCTACCACCCTGAGCCCGAGCTGCCGCCCAATGGCGCTGCGGCGGCCCGGCCCGGCCATCTGCGCAGCCTGCCACGCCGTCGCCGCCCGGGGATGATCGCGCTGGCAGTTGCCCTGGTCGGAGCCGGGGTGCTGGTCAGCGCCGGTCTCTACCAGCGAGCGAACCATCAGGTGCCAGTAGTGCTCGTTACTGCTGCCGTGCCGGCCGGTCAGGTGATCACCGCTGCCGACGTCGCGACGACCACCGTCGCGGCCGGGCCGGGCATCCAGGTCATTCCGGGCCGCCAGCTGCAGCAGGTGATCGGCCACGTCGCCGCCACCTCGCTGCGGCCGGGCACGCTGCTGGCCGCGTCCGAGCTGACGACGTCGCAGCCGCCGGGCCGCGGCCAGCAGCTCGTCCCGGTCGCCGTCCGGCCGTCCACGCTGCCGGCCAGCGGCCTGTTTGCTGGTGACCAGGTGCTAGCCGTCGCCACTCCGGGGGCGCAGGGGGAGGCGGGAACGGCGGGCACGGCGCCCGTGCTGACCCGGCCGGTCCCCGGCGTGGTCGAGAGGGTCAACGACGTCCCCGACGAAGACGGCTTCGACGTCGTCGACCTGCTGGTGCCCGACTCGGACGCGATCGGCCTCGCCGAGCAGGCATCGACCGGCCAGATCGCGCTCATCGTCACCGCGCGGAGCCCCTGATGGCGCTGTACGCGCTCGTGTCGGCGGGCGGATCACCCGGCGTGACCACCACGGCGCTCGCCCTCGCTCTTGGCTGGCCGTCCCAGGTCATCCTCGCCGAGTGCGACCCCAGCGGGGGCGACGTGCTGGCCGGGCTGTTCGGCGGTCACGTGCCGGCCACCCGCGGCCTGCTCAGCCTGGCGTTCGACGCGGGCCGCGGTGCGGACGCCGCCGCTCGCGGGCTGTGGCCGCAGCTGATCGAGCTGGACGACGCCCGCGAGCGGCTGCTGCTCGCCGGGATCTCCGATCCCCGGCAGGGTGCAGGACTCGCGATGGCATGGCCTGCGCTAGCGATGGCCTTCTCCGGCATCCCGGCGGACGTGATCGCCGACTGCGGACGCCTCGACGCCGGCCAAGGGCCGCTGCCGGTCATCACCGCGGCGAGCGCCGTCGTCCTGGTCATGCGCCCCTCGCTGCGGCAGGTGGCCAGGGCGCGACCGCGGATCGAGATGCTCGGCCAGCTCCTTGGCGGGCTGCAGCGCGTCACCCTGCTGCTGGTCGGCGACGGGAGTCATGCTGCCCGCGAGGTGTCCAAGGCCCTCGGCGTGCCGGTGACCGGCACGCTGCCGCACGACCGCAAGACCGCCGGCGTGCTCTCGGACGGCGCAGGCGGCCGGCGTGGCCTCGCGGCGCGGCCGCTGCTGCGGGCTGCGGCCGTCACCGGGCGGGCGCTGCGCGGGCTGGCAGCCTCGCTAGCGGCGGGCCCCGGCCCCGCTAACTCGGGCCTCGCCGTGCCCGGCCTCGCCGTGCCCGGCCAGGCCGGCGGCCAGCCGCCCGGCGTGGGGCAGCGGCCATGACCGAGTTGCGCTGGCCGGTCACGGCGGCGGAGACGACCGGACCGCAGCAGGAACCGGCACTGGCCAGCCTGCCGGACAGGGGTGGCGGCAGGGCTGGCGGCGGGCACGTGGACCCGCGGCTGCAGCATGGCGTGGCCGAGATCCACGCCATGGTCGCCAGCCGGCTCGAGGACGGCGCGCCGCCCGACACGATCCTGCCGCTGATCCGCGACGCCGCCCGGGCCTGGGCGGAACGACGGGTCAGGGCGGGTGCGCCGGTGCCCTCGCCCGCGGACCGGGAGGCACTGGCGCAGGCCGTCTACGACCAGCGGTACGGCCTGGGACCGCTGGCGGGCTACCTGCGGGACCCGGCCGTGGAGAACGTCGACGTCAACGGATGCGACCAGGTGTGGGTGACCTACGCCACGGGGGAGCGGGTGCTGGCGCCGCCCGTCGCCGCGAGCGACGAGGCACTGGTCGAGATGATCCGCAACTGGGCTGCCCGGGGCGGCCAGACCGCGCGGGACTTCTCGGCCGGCGCGCCGCTGGTGAACGTGGCGCTCACCGGCGGCGCCAGGATGACAGCCACGATGTCGGTCACGCCGCGGCCGTGCGTGTCGCTGCGCCGGCACGGGTACCTCGACGTCACGCTCGCGAAACTCGTTCAGCTCGGCACCATCGATCCGCCCCTCGCCGCGTTCCTGTCCGCCGCCGTCAGGAGCCGGTGCAACATCGTCGTCACCGGCGGGGTGAACGCCGGCAAGACCACCCTGCTGCGCGGCCTGGCCGGCGAGATCCCGCCCGGCGAGCGGGTTGCCACGCTGGAGTCCGAGTACGAGCTGTTCCTGCACGACATGCCCGACCACCCGGACGTGATCGCGTTCGAGGCAAGGGAGCCGAACTCCGAGGGCGTCGGCGGCATCACGCTGCACGACCTGGTCGCGCACGCGCTGCGGCACAACCCGCAGCGCATCCTGGTCGGCGAGGTCCGGCGGTCGGAGATCATGCCGATGCTTGAGGCGATGAACTCGGGTCAGGACGGCTCCATGTGCACGCTGCACGCCAATTCGCCGGCCGAGGCGTTCGACCGGATCCTGATCCTCAGCCTGCGCGGTGGCCTGGCCCTTGCCGAGCGCGCCATCCACGTGCTCGTCGGGATGGCCGTAGACCTGATCGTGCACGTGCGCAAGCGGTACGACGGCCGTCGGACGTTGCGGTACGTGTCCGAGATCCTCGAGGTCATGCCGCCTGGCGACACCGACCGGCCGGCCGTCAACAGGCTTTTCCTGCCCGACGGGCCGGCCGGGCGCGCCGTCGCTGCCCACACCCCGTCACCGCAGATGCTGGCCAGGCTCGAGGCAGTCGGCTTCCATGTCGCGATGCTCGACCGGCAGCGCCCCGTGGCCAGGGCGGAGGGCTGGCGATGACCATCCTTGCCGCCTGCGGCGGAGCTCTCATCGCGGCCGGGCTCGTGCTCGGAGTCAGCGAGCTCACCAGGCGCGCCCCGGCGCCGGGCACGCCGCCAGGGCCGCGCAGGCTGCGCGCCCTCGTCCCGGGGGCCTCGGCCCGGCGGTGGTTGCTCGCGCTGGTCGCCTTACTTGGGGTGCTGGCGATCACGCGGTGGCCGGTGGCGGCCATCGCCGCTGCGGTCGCGGTGATCTTCCTGCCGAAGCTCACCTCCGGCAGAGAACTGCGACGGCGGACGGCGACGCTGGAAGCACTGGAGCAGTGGGCGCGGCGGCTGGCTGACATGCTCACCGCTAGCCGGGCGCTCGAGGACGCCCTGGAGGCGAGCGCGCGCACCGCCCCGGCCGCCATCGCCGGGCCGGTCGGCGCGCTTGCCCGCCGGCTGTCCGCCCGGACCGGCACAGAGCGGGCGCTGCGGGCCTTCGCCGCCGACATCGACGATCCGGCCGGCGACCGCATCGCCGCGGCGCTCATCATCGCGACCAACCGCCGAGGCGGCGGCGCTCATGCGGTGCTCAGCGCCCTTGCCGAGATGCTCGGGCGGGACGTCGCCGCCCGCAGGGAGATCGACGCGGAACGGGCGCAGCACCGGACCACGGTCAAGTGGATCACGATCTTCGTGTGCGGCTTCACCGTCTTCGCGATCCTGGATCGGGCTTACTCCGCGCCCTTCGGGACGGTGCCAGGGCAGGTCGTGCTTGGCCTGGTGGCCTGCATATACGCCGCCGGGCTCTGCTGGCTGCACAGGCTGGGCAGCATGCCGGTGACCGGCCGGTTCCTCGATCCCCCGGCCGGGCCAGTCCGGCCGGCCGCCAGCGCGGCGGCCAGGCCGGGCACCGGGAGTCCGTGGTGAACGGGAGTCCGTGGTGAACGGGAGGCCGTGGTGAACCTGTGGCTCGTGGCGGCCGGCGTGCTGGCCGGCCTTGGTTTCTTCCTCGCCGTCCGCGAGATCCTGCCGGCCAGCCCCCGGCTGGAGGCCGCGCTGGCCAGGCTTGAGGCAGGCACCGGTGCGGCCGGCGCTGGCGCGGCGGGCGCTGGCGCGGCGGGCGCTGGCGCGGCAGGCCACGAGTCTGCGGCCCGGCTGGCGGCCAGGCGCCTGTCCGCGGCAGCGCCCTGGCTGCCGGTGCCGCGCCAGGACCTGGCGATACTCGGTCAGGACCGCGAGTCGTGGCTTGCCAGCAAGGTCGCCTGCGGCGTGATCGGCCTGGCCGCCGTGCCAGTCGCGTCCGGGCTGCTGGCACTGGCCGGCGCCCGCTTGCCGTGGGCACTGCCCGCTGCGGCGTCGCTAGCCTTCGGCGCGGCCCTGTTCTTCGCCCCGGACCTCGTCACCAGGGTCAACGCAGCCGAGAAGCGGGCCGACTTCCGGCACGCGCTGACGAGCTACCTCGACCTGGTCGCGCTGGAGCGGGGAGCCGGCGCGGCACCCACCGAGGCACTCGAGGCCGCGGCCAGCATCGGCGGCGGCTGGGCGTTCGAGCGGATCAGCGCCGCCCTCGACGAAGCGCGCAAGGCCGGCCGCGCTCCGTGGGAAGGCCTGGCCGCCCTGGCCAGCGAGACCGGCGTAGCCGAGCTGGCTGACCTCGCCGACATCGCCGGCGTCGCCGGGCAGGAAGGCGCGCGGATCATCGAGACGCTGAGCGCCCGGGCCGCCTCGATGCGGGCGCAGGCGCTGGCCGCCGACCGTGCCACGGCCGGCTCGCGCAGCACGACGATGGTGATCCCGATCGCCTTGCTGGGCACCGGCTTCCTGCTGCTCATGATCTTCCCGGTTGTCTACCGCACCCTGGGAGCGGGATAGTCCCGCCCGGACGTCAGGAGGCCCCATGAATGACCCGCTGTGGACCGCGGTCAGGTACCTGCTGCTGCGGGCACGTGCCCGCGCCCGCGCTGCGCGCTGCGGGCAGCCCGAGTCCGGCGCGATCACGCTGGAATGGATCGTGATCGCCGGGATCCTCGTGGTCGCGGCGATCGCAGCCGGCTTCGTCTTCACCCGCGACATCAAGAGATACGAGGCGAAGATCCCCTAGCCATGGAAGCCACCCGATTCCGGAAACAGGGGCGCGGCGAACTTGGCGCGCTGACCCTGAGCTACGTCATCATAGTGCCGGTCTTCCTGGCCGCCGTGATGGTGATCGTGCAGACGTCGCTGTGGTACCTGGCGCGGCAGGCGGCGCTGGCCGCCGCCCGCCAGGGCGTTGACGCCGCGCGAGTGCTCGACGCCCCGCTGGGCGCGGGGCAGAGCGCTGCTCTGGCGTTCGCCCGGTCCTCGGCCTCCGGCTACCTGCTCGCGCCCTCCGCCACGACGGCCGGCAGCAGTCTGGCCACCGTCGAGGTCACGGTGAGGGGCCGGGTGCCGTCCCTGGTGCCCGGCATCGTGATCAAGGTCCGGCAGGTCGCCAGGGCCCCGGTCGAGCAGTTCACCACGCCATGAAGCCTCAGCGCCGCGACTTCAGATCCGGCTGGCCGGGCGGCGATCGCGGTGGGCCGGGCGGTGCTCGCGGCTGGCCGGGCGGCGATCGCGGCAACGCGGCGCTTGAGCTCGTGATCCTGGCTCCGGTGATCCTGTTCATCCTCGGACTGATGATCGCGGCCGGGCGGACGTCGATCGCGCAGGGATCCGTGGACGCCGCCGCCCGCGACGCCGCCCGGCAGGCCTCGATCGCCCGCTCCCCGGCCGCGGCCCGGTCGGCCGCACTGGCCAGCGCGCGGATAGCGCTCGGCCAGGACGCCGTCGACTGCGCGCCGCGCGTCACCGTCGACCTGGCCGGCTTCGCGGTCCCGGTGGGCCTGCCGGCGCAGGTAACGGCGCACGTCAGCTGCCGGGTATCGCTGTCTGACCTGCTCGTCCCCGGAATGCCGGGAAGCAAGACGCTGAAGGCGACCTTTACCTCGCCGCTCGATCCCTACCGGGCCCGGTGAACGTCGCCATGAACTCGCGGCAGATGTCACAGGGACTGTCACAGGCCGGGCGGCACCATCGAGCGGCGGGACAGCACACGATGAAACCTGATCACTGGAGGTCGCTTATGGGCCGGCCGGCCCTGGCGCTGCGCGCACGAGTGCGCTGCGTAAGCGAGCGAGCGAGCGCGGGCCGCCAGGACGGCGACCGGGGCTCGATCACCTTGATGCTGGCCGGCCTGTCGGTAGCCCTCATCGCGCTGGCCGGAATCGTCATCGACGGCGGCGCCAAGCTGAGGGCCGCCGAGAACGCGGACGCCGTCGCACAGGAAGCGGCCCGTGCGGGAGCGGGGATCGTGAATCAGTCCGCGGCCTACTCGACCGGAACCTTCGTCGTCGACCAGAGCCAGGCCATCGCCGCGGCACGCGCCTACCTGGCCGCCGCGGCGCGTACCTACCTGGCCGATGGCCGCCTGCACGGCAGCGTGACGGCGCAGGGACGGGACTCCATCCATGTCACGGTCACGGTTACCGAGCCGACCAGCGTCCTTTCGATCATCGGGATCGACTCGATGCAGTCAACCGGCGCGGCTACCGCCACGCTGGTGACCGGCGTGACGGGACCGGGCGCATGACCCGGCGCATGGCCGGCCGCCGGGCAGCCTCCGCCGTGCGCGGACTGACCGCCCTGGTCACGTTGCTGCTGCTGGTGGCTGGCCTGCCGGCCGTGCTCTACCGATTCGGCGGCAGCCCGGTCCCGGGCCGGCTCCCGTCCGTGCATCAGCTGAGCACTGCGCTACTGCACCGGGACAGCGGGTCGCTGTTCCTCGGCGTCGTGCGGGACGTCAGCTGGGTCGCCTGGGCACTCTTCAGCCTGGCGGTGATCACCGAGGCGCTGGCGGCGGCGGCGGGGCGGCAGTCCCCTCGGCTCAGACTCGGCGGTCTGCAGAACATGGCCGGCCAGCTGGTGGCGCTCGCCGCCCTGACGTTCAGCAACCCGGCGACCGCCGTGCTCGCGGCGGCGCCGGCCGCCCCGGTCGCCATGGCTCCCGCATTTCCGGCGCAGGCCGGGAGCTATGCGGCCGGAGAGCAAGCCGCCGGAGATCAGTCCGCCAGTCCGCCGGCAGTTCCGCAGGTGATGAGCATGGCTTCCTATCAAGCGGTGGTCGTCCGCCCGGGTGAATGCCTGTGGACGATAGCCCAGCGCTATCTCGGCGAAGGCGATCGCTATCCGGAGATCGTGAGTCTCAACGTCGGGCACGCGATGGGCGACGGCCAGGTGTTCAGCGACCCGGCGGTGATCTGGCCCGGTTGGATCCTGCAGCTTCCCGCGACCGCGAACCCGCCGCAGCAGCCCCCGCCGAGCCAGCCGGCCCACCATCCTTCGCATCCGTCCAGGGATCCTCGCTTCAGCCGCCCGCATCCAGCGGCCAGCCACGCCGGATCCCTGGGAACCGCCAGCGATCCGACCGGGTACAGCCCGCCAGCCAGCCGCGCGGCAGCTGAGCCGCCACCGATCACGCCGCCACCTATCACGCAGCACGAGGAGCTCCCGCCGATCGAGGTGTTCGCCGCCGGGATGCTGGCCGGCGGGGTGATGGCCTCGCTCGCGCGGATGCGTCACCGCCAGCGGCAGTCCAGGCGGGCCGGGCGCCGGATACCGATGCCGGCCAGCGCGCCCGTCATGCAGGCCGAGCAGCGACTGCACGCGATCACGCCGCCGCAGTCCGCTACCGCGCTGCGGGCGGCCCTCGGCGAGCTCGGTACCGGCCTCGCCGCGTCGGGCCAGCAGCTTCCCGACGTCGCCGGAATTCATCTCACCAGTTCCGCCATGGAGCTGCTGCTGGCATCGCCGGCCGCCGAGCCGCCGCCGCCGCCGTTCAGCGTGCCTGGGGGGCGCCAGGGAATGGCGTGGCAGCTGGCGCTGCCGGCTGGCGCGGAGCTGCTGGCCAGCCCGCGTTCCGCCGCCGGAGGTGATCTGCTGCCCGGCCTGCTCACCGCGGGCATCGCGGCCGGCGGCGGGTACCTGCTGGTTGACCTTGAGCATCTGCGGGTCACGACCGTCGACGGCCCGCCGCGGCTGGTCAACCGGGTACTGGCAACGGCTGCCGCGGAGCTTGCCACCAGCGAGCTGGCCGGCTGGTACAACCTCATCCTCTGCGGATACGGCGAACTTGAGGTGACCGAGGGCCGTGCGACGACCTGCGACAACCTCGACGAGGCACTCGACCTGCTCGCAGCCAGGGCCGTCACCCTCCAGCGCAGGCTGGGCGACGGCGGCCCGGTCGACGTCCGTCACCGCCGCGTCGCCGAGCCCGACGACGAGGACTGGGCGCTGTACCTGCTCGTCAGCCGGATCCCGCCGACGGCGGCGCAGCTCTCGTTCCTGATCGACATCACCAGCGAGCCGGGCGGGATCGCGGCGCTGGTGGCCGGCACCGCTGGCGCTCTCGGCGCTACTGGCGCTCCCGGCGGACCGGCCGCGCCCGCAGGCCTGCTGCTCTCCGCCGACCCGGACCGGCCGGGCGGGATCGTCGGGGAGATCTCCCCGTTGCAGGTCGAGGTCAGGCCGCAGGCGCTGACCGAGGAGGACTACGAGTCGATCGTGAGCCTGTTCACCACGGCCGCGCAGCCCGGTGACGTGGCACCCGACCTCCCGCCCTATGACGGCTCTTCCTGGGTCGCGGCAATGAGCTCTCCCGGCTGGGCGGAACCGCCGGACGCGGGTACGGCATCCGGGCTGGACGGCGGCATGGCACCCGGGCCGTTCGGGGATCCGGGGCCCGGGCTGGACGCCATCAGGGACGGCCAGCACGGCGCGAGGCAGGACGACAGCGGCCCGCCCGACTCGACCGCGGTGCCGGCGCCGCCAGGGACGCTGCGGATCGGGATTCTCGGATCCTTCACCATCAACGGCGCCTCCGGCGCGCTGCTTCCTGCCCAGAGCCAGCTGATCCTGGCGCTCGCACTCAACGGGCCGGTCGGGCTTTCCAACCCGCAGCTCGGCTACCTGCTCGGCGCCGATCCGGACCACCCGAAGCCGAGTGACTCGCTGCGTCAGCTCATCGCCCGGACGCGCCGCCAGCTCGGGCCGGCCCCCGGCGGCGCGGAATGGATCGTCCACCTCGGCGGCGGGCAGTACTCGCTGCACCCGGAGGCACGGTTCGACTGGGCGGACTTCAGCGCCCTCGCCGAGCGCGGCCTGGCGGCAAGGGATCCCGCGGACCTGCGGGAGGCGCTGGCACTGGTCCGCGGTCAGCCGTTCACCGGCTGCTACCACTGGTGGCTCGACCTGGCCTTCGCGGAGACGGTCCGCGCGCAGATCGTGGACGCCGCCGAGATGCTCGCCGCCCTGGAACTCGCCGCCGGGGACCCGTCGGCATCGGCCCGCGCCGCCCGGGCCGGACTGGCCGGCGACGTCGCCGCCGAGCAGCTGTGGCGTGCGCTGATGCGCGCCGAGCACGTGGCCGGCAACCTTTCCGGGGTCCGCGAGGCATGGAACCACTGCCTCGGGGCGATCGCCGACATCGCGCCGGCGGGCGAGCCCCATCCCGACACCGCGGCGCTGTACGCAGAGCTGCTGCGCAGCGGCACGTCAGCACGGACGAGCTCGCGGACCTGAGCCGGCGCTAATGCCGCGTCAAGACCGGGCGAGGCGGCGTTAAGATCGCGTCAAGATCGTCAGTATCCGGCGGCATCAGCGGTGAACTGGCACGACATGAACAGTTCACCCAGGCGCCGCGGACTGGCAGCGCCGTTCGCCCTGCCGGCCGGCTTCGCTGCGCTGCTCGCGATTGGCGCCGCTGCAGCAGCCCTGCACGGCCGCCTCACCGGCGGAGCGGTGCTTGTGCTCGCCGCCGTCGTCGTCACGGTCGGCTCCATGGTCGCCGAGCCTGCCGTCGCGCCGCTGCTTGGGGCGATCGGATGGCTGACCTCGGTCGGCTTCTCCGGCCCGCCGTATGGCCAGCTACGGCCGTCCGGGCCACTGGCCGTGCGCGCGGTGGCGGTGATGGCCGCCTGCGCCGTGGCCGGAGCTGCGATCGGCCTGATAGTGCGGCGCGCTGCTTCTTCGTACACACTGTGGGTTGTGGACGTACCCGGCGATGCCTGGCCCGCACTCGAACGGCGCCAGCATGTCCGGCGGCAGGCCGCCCGGCCGGGCCTGGCGCGGGCCGACGAGACGTCCAGCCGCCGACTGCCGAACCTGTCCGGCGTCATCGGCACCAGGAGGCGGCTGGCCGGCGTGCTGCTGGCCGCCGGGCTGCCCCTGCTGACCGCGGCGCTGGTGGCCGCCCAGCCGCATCTCGGCCTTGCCGATGACTTGCTGATCTACCTGGTCGCCGTGGTCGCGATCGCCGTGGTCGGCGGGTTCTGGCCGGCCGTGCTCGGCGCGGTCACTGCCAGCCTGCTGCTCAACTGGTACTTCACCAAGCCGGTGCATACGCTGACGATCGCGCAGCCGCGGAGCCTGCTGGCCCTGCTGCTCTTCGTCACCGTGGCGGTGACCGTCAGCAGCGTCGTGCACCTGGCCGCGCGCCGGGCGATCCAGGCAGCGCGCAGCGGGGAGGACGCCGCGTCGCTGCTCGCCCTCGCGCAGACGGTTCTGGGCGGGGCCGACACCCCGGCGGCCGTCCTTGACCACCTCACCAGTACCTGGCAGGGCCGGGCCGAGCTTGTCGAGCAGGTCCGCGACCAGTGGGTGCGGGTGTGTCTGCGCGGGACCGCGCCGGACTCCGCCGCGGTCACCAGGGTGGCGGTGCGACCGCGCCTCGCGCTCCTGGTGGCCGGGCAGTCCCGGCCGCTGAGCGCGCGCATGCTGGACGGCTTCGCCGCGCAGGCGGCTGCCGCGCTCGACCGGGACCGGCTCAGGACGCAGGCGGCGCAGGCGGAGGCGCTGGCCGAGGGCAACAGGATGCGCACCGCGCTGCTCGCCGCGGTCAGTCACGACCTGCGGACCCCGCTGGCGTCGATCAAGGCCAGCGTCAGCACGCTGCGGCAAACGGACGTTCAGTGGACGGCTGACGACGAGGCGGCCCTGCTCGCGACCATCGAGCAGGCCGCGGACCGGCTGGACGCGCTGATCGGCAACCTGCTCGACATGAGCCGCCTGTCCACCGGCTCGTTGCAGCCGTTCCTGCGGCCGACGGCGATCGACGAGGTGGCGCCGGTCGCGCTCCGCGGCCTCGACGCGGGCACGAACGTGCGGATGGTGGTGCCGGACGGCCTGCCGCTCGTGCGCACGGACCCTGGCCTGCTGGAGCGGGTGCTTGCCAATCTCTTCGCCAACGCCCTCGCCTACTCGCCGCCGGACCAGCCGCCGGCCCTGCACGCCAGGCAGGAAGGCCAGCGGGTGATCCTGGACGTCGTCGACCATGGCCGGGGCGTGCCGGACGAGCTGAAACCGCGCATGTTCGAGCCGTTCGAGCGGCTCAGCGCCAGGAACTCCGGTACCGGGGTGGGCCTCGGCCTGGCCGTCGTCAAGGGCTTCATCGACACGATCGGCGGCTCGGTCGCCGCGGCCGACACCGACGGGGGCGGCCTGACCATGCGGGTGACGCTGCCGGTCGCGAGCCTTTCCGCGAGCCCCGCCGTGGCGGCCGAGTCGTGACCCGCGTGCTGGTGATCGACGACGAGGCACCCATCCTGAGGGCGCTGCAGATCAACCTGACGGCACGCAAGTACGAGGTCGTTACCGCCGCTGACGGCACGTCGGGCCTGGCCGCGATGGCCAGGGACCGGCCCGACGTCCTGATACTCGACCTCGGCCTGCCGGACATGGACGGCACGGACGTCATCAGGGGCGTCCGCGGCTGGACGTCGACGCCGATCATCGTGTTGTCGGCCTGGGGCCAGGAAAGCCAGAAGGTGGCCGC
>Ga0302324_100009828_pt1 | contig 19929 bp, 18 predicted proteins | sample Palsa_T0_1_FD_201949 | JGI IMG/M metagenome (GOLD analysis project Ga0302324, IMG submission 201949) | Peat permafrost microbial communities from Stordalen Mire near Abisko, Sweden - Palsa_T0_1 | ecosystem: Environmental > Terrestrial > Soil > Palsa > Peat permafrost | place: Sweden: Abisko...
ATCTCAGTTACTGGCAGTCGGCACACGAGGGATTCGCCCGGGCCGCCGCGCAGTATGGCGTTACGGAAGACCTGCGCGGGCCCGATACCTTCAATCCCGCAATCGAAGTGGATGAGTTTCGCGCCGCGGTCGCCAGAAAACCTGCGGGCATTCTGGTTTCCGTCTCCGATCCCAAATTGATGGGGCCTGAGAACAAGGCGATTGCCGCCGGGATACCCGTCATCACCGTTGACTCCGATGCTCCAGACAGCCAGCGGCTCTACTTCATCGGTACCAACAACCTGGAGGCCGGGCGGCTGGGCGGCCAGTTCGTTGCCGCCAAGTTGAACGGCAAAGGGAATGTCGTCTTCTTCACTATGCCCGGCCAGCCTAACCTTGAGGAGCGGCTGAAAGGGTACAAGGATGTATTTGCCAACTATCCCGGAATCAAGGTTGTCGAGGTCTTTGACATGAAGGGACAGTCGACCGCGGCCATGGATAAGGCGGAGGAATACCTGGCGCGGACGGGGCCGGCAAAAATAAACGCGTACATTTCCCTGGAGTCTTCGTCCGCCAAGGACGTAGCCGAAGCTGTCAAACGCTCCAAGACGCCAGACGCCATACTGATGGGCATGGACGTCGACCAGGCGACGCTGGAGCTGGTCAAAGACGGCACCGTCCAGGCCACCATTTCCCAGAAGCCTTTTACCATGGCTTTCCTTGGTCTCAAGGCTCTGGATGACCTTCATCACTATCCGCTCAAGCCCCTGGCTCGGGACTACGGCTCGGATGCATCCTCGCCCATCCCGGCTTTCGTCGACACCGGCGTATCCCTGGTCGATAAAATCAATGTGGATAAGTTCCTGGCTCCGGCGGCCAAAACACCTTAAATCCTTCTCATGGGGGTAACTTCTTCGGTCGATCTGGGGCTCTTGGCGGCTTGCCCGGTCTTCCCCTTTCGGGGGATGACGCATGCGCAAAAAACTGTCTATAGCTTGGTATGACTTTTGCGGCCAGATTGGGCGAGGAGACTATGAACTTAGGATACGGAAAAGGAAGACTGGTGCCGACAGGCAAACGCGGACCGGTCACTTATGTAAGCTACAAAATCAGCCATCAGCTCGTGGAAACGACGAATGCCAATGGCTCCTTTCTGCGACAGAAAGCCATCGTTCACTCGATTGATGCTGAAGTGGGTCAGCACATTGGCCTGGGCGACTACGACCTGCTCGTCGGTGACGAAATCGTCCGCTTGAAACACGTTGCCGGCGATCCCGCGTGGCTCGTCCTTTCCTCGAACGCATCCGCAATCTGCGTCTAAACCGACCTGACGTTGCCTTTGCTTAGCGCTTGATCAAGAATGCAGGGGTATGACGGAATGGAACGCACCTGAGTACGCCCGCATCTCCACTCTGCAGGCGGCCATGGCGGAAGAGGTCCTTTCGTTGCTTGAACTCAAGGGCAAGGAACGGATTCTTGACGTCGGGTGTGGGAACGGAAAGACGACGAGTGAAATCGCCGCCCGCGTCCCCCAGGGCTCCGTCGTCGGCGTGGATGCCTCGGCCGCCATGATTGCCTTCGCGGCGGCACACTGTGACCCATCCCTTCACCCAAATCTTCAGTTTGCCGTCGCTGATGCGCGCAATCTACCGTACCGGCACGAGTACGATCTGGTGGTCTCGTTTAATGCGCTGCATTGGATTCCAGACCAGAGCCAGGCGCTCCAATCCATGCACGCCGCGTTGAAGCCGGGCGGCCGGGCACAACTGCGAATGGTGCCGAAAGGGGAGCGAAAGAGCCTCGAAGATACGATCGAAGAAACCCGTCTTTCCCCTCGCTGGGCCGGCTACTTCAAGACTTTTCATGATCCGTATCTCCACCTCACTGTAGAGCAGTACGTAGATCTCGCCGAGCGCAACGGTTTTGAGGTTTGCCGCACCCATACCGAAGCCAAGGCTTGGGACTTTCAATCGCGCGCCGCTTTTCTGGCTTTTGGCTCCGTGACTTTTGTTGAGTGGACGCAGCATCTGCCGGAAGCCGAGCGTCCCGCCTTTGCTACCGACGTGCTCGATCGCTACCAGCAGGTAGCCGCCGGCGCGCCGGGCGAGGAGAATCTCTTCCGCTTCTATCAGATGGACATCACGCTCTCACCCCACTAGAACTCAAATCCCTAGCCCAAACACACCCGGGTACCAGTGCCGTAAAGGGAATATTTAGTCCCGTGAAACAAGGTTCTCGCATTCCGTGAGTGGAAGGTGCTAACATCCCTGACGTTACGCAGGCGCGCAGGAAGCCATGCGGGAAAGCTCCCCCTTTCCGAATTAACTGAAGACAATCAAAGTCCCCTGCCGGAATGGAAGAGGAGGCGGACATGCGAACCCTTTCTGGAATCAGCTTCGCGGCTCTATTGGCATGGATGGTCTTAGGGCTATCTTCCTGGGCGCAGCAGCCCATCGCGCCTGAGAGTACACCGGCCGGCGACGCCGCCGGCGCAGCCGAACCCGTGGCCGACACCGCGAGTTCGCAAACAGCCGCTCCAGTTGCCAGCCACTCCAAAATACGCATTGTTCGTCTCAGCGAGGTCAAGGGCGAAGTGCAACTCGACCGTCAAACCGGCAAGGGCTTTGAAAGTGCCATGGCGAACCTGCCCGTGATCGAGGGGGAGAGGCTCAAAACGGGCAACGGCGTCGCTGAAGTCGAGTTCGAAGACAACAGCACCGTGCGCGTGGCGCAGAACTCTCTGGTCGAATTTCCCCGGCTCGAACTCCTCCCCTCCGGCGCCAAGGCATCTTCCGTCAATGTGGTGCAGGGCATGGTCTATGTGAGTCTGGTGAACACCAAGGGCAACGAGTTCACCGTGAACGTCGGCCAGAACAAGATCAACCTGCCTCCCGACAGCCATATCCGCTTGCAGTTGACGAACGACCAGGCAAGCTTGGCGGTATTGCACGGGGACGCGCTGGTTGAGGAGCCCTCCGGCACGACCAATGTCGGCAAAGACAAGACCCTGACGTTCAACCTGGCAGGTCAAACTCAACCCGTCATCGCCAAGAGTGTGACCCAGGAACCGTTAGATTCCTGGGACCACGATGCGGCGCAGTATCACAAGAGCTTTGCCAACGCGAGCTCCTATGGGAACTCACCCTATTCCTACGGCATCAACGATATGAATTACTACGGAAGCTTCTCCTCCGGGTGCGGTGGCTCCATGTGGCGGCCTTACTTTGCCAGTGCGAGTTGGAATCCATACGGGAGCGGCGCATGGGCCTACTACCCGAGCGCGGGCTATTCCTGGGTTTCTCCATATCCCTGGGGCTGGACACCCTACCATTACGGCAGCTGGGCTTTCTGTCAGGGCATCGGTTGGGGTTGGCAGCCCGGCGGCATGTGGATGGGGCTGGCCAACAATTCGTTTGTCTCTTCCCCTGCCTCTGGCATGCATCCTCTTCCCCATCCACCGAGCCATGCTCCGACAGCTGCTGAAGCGAGCCTTGTACCGGTGAACCTAAAGGCGGTCCCCGCTTCGAGTCTTGGTGCTCATGACACGTTTGTCTTCCGCAGCGACTCCGCTGGATTGGGTGTTCCACGCGGCAGTCTGGGCAAACTCAACAGTTTCTCCAATCAGACGATCCAGCACGGGATGGCGAGCACCAACGTCTATTACGGTGGCGGCCAGCGTGGAGCGGCAGAGAGTGGAGGCCGCAGCTTCTCTGCCGGATCAGCTCCGTCTGTCAGCTCGGCGGCGAGTCCGTCCTACTCCAGCGGTATGCAAGGTGCATCCGGGGCGGGTGGGTCACACGTATCCGGCGGTGGCTCCTCGGGCGGCTCGGGAAGACACTAACCAGCCATCACCCAGGACACCCGATGCTGATCGGAGCGCTGGGTGTTCGAAGTTCGCACCGCGTGTGCTCGAAGAACGAAGAGCTTACTCCGGTGTTCAGTCCCGAAGGGACGGCTGAGAGTAACCCAGGACGGTCAGTCCTGGGTCATCCTTTGACCTTAGGGAAAGTTCGCTTCGCGTGCGAGGCTTCTTGCATGGGTTGGGTATACCCAGCCCTGCGCTCAGGGAACATCCGCGACAAAAGTAGAGGCGGGCAGCGATACCCCATTGTAGAGATTGGCGTCGGTAAAGCTCTGCCAGGCATAGCGGACCTGGGCTGGCTCAGTGACCTCAGGAGCAGAGACGACCACCGACGTACCCTGCACGGAAGCCGTCGCGGGGACGAAGTGGCCATCGGCGCCGGCGACCTCAAAGCCCAGCAGGGCAGCGCCACTGCTATGTAACCCTTCCGCGTGATCAAACCAGACGCGTAGAGACCCGGGCTCCCGCGTGGTCTGGCGATACAGTGGGCCATTGCATGCGAGAGCGGGCTCTCCGTAAGCCAGGGCGCGAGCAGCAAGAGCAAGGCGTGCGCCCACCGTTTGCTTATCCGGCGGATGCACATTGTCGCGCTGTCCAATGTCGAGGGTGACTGCCATACCAGTATTGGCCACGTGGAGGGCATGACGCTGGCTATCGCGAATGAGCCCCCAGTTCTCTCCCGGCGACTCAAAGCTCGAGATCTGCACAAAGAGGAAAGGGAGGTTGCCCTGGCGCCACTGCCGTCGCCAATCGGCAATGAGCGTAGGTAGCAGTTTCGCGTAGAGGCCCGCGCGATCGGGGGCGCTGTCCGTCTCGCCCTGGTACCAGAGGAAGCCCTTGATGGTGTAGGGGGCGAATGGGGCAACCATACCGTTGTAGAGCGCGGCTGGGATCCAGGAAGACGGGTCCGGGTGCCAGGGGTGTGGGGGAGCGGGCAGGTGATGGGCGTCGGCGTCAGCGTCGGCTCGTTTCTCGGCCGATTCTATGAGCTCCAGGTGCGTCTGCATGTCTGCAAACTGGGCCCGCGCGGCGAAGGCGGGCATGAGCGAAGCGTCGGCGGAAAGGGAGTCGAGACTGATCCAGGAATCGATCGGCGTGCCTCCCCAGGAAGAGTCGATGACGCCGACGGGGATGTGTTCTCGCCGGCTGATCTCGCGGGCGAAGAAGTAAGCGACGGCGGAGAAATCTTTCGCGGTGTCTGGAGTGCACGGTTGCCAGACGGCGGAGATGCCGGCCAGAGGAGAATCGGAGGATTTGTGCTCCATGCGCAGCAGGCGGATCTGGGGTAGGTCGGCCTGGGCAATCTCCTGGGCAGCGTTAGCTACGTGAGCCGATGGAGGGAATCCGGCAAGTGGCATTTCCATGTTCGACTGGCCGGAAGCAAACCATACATCGCCCACCAGTAGGTCAGACCGGGTGAGTTCGGAGCTGCCGTGGACGGTGAGGGTGAAAGGCCCGCCGGCCGTCTCGGGCGTGAGCCAAGCCTCCCACAGGCCCAGACGGCTCGCGGTGGTTGTGACCGACTGGTCGTGGAAAAGGATGACGATCTTCTCCGCCGGCGAGTCCTCGCCCCACAGATGGATGGGGGCATCGCGCTGCAGGACTGCATGGTCGGTAATCACGCTGGCAAGTCGGACTTCCGCCCGCGCGGGTATAACTGCCAGGCAGATCGTAGCCAGGGGGAAGATGGCGAGGGGGACGAACCTAAGTTTCATAGTGCGCGGCTCCTGAGGTACAGGACACTTAACCGGACAGTACTCTTAGGGGGAGGGAACTCTATCTCCGGGAGCCATCGAGAAATAAGTCCAAAAGCATGACAACTTGTATTGTGCAGAATGCCTCTCATTGGTCTAGGATAGGGCGGTATCTGAGTGTCCTTGCTTCTCCCCCGGGAACATCATTCCACTGCAGGATAAAAAGGAAGGAACTATGTTCGGTTTCATTTGGTGGATTATCGTAGGTCTGATTGCAGGTTGGCTCACAGGAAAAATCATGAGCGGCGGAGGGTATGGCCCCTTGATGGACATCATTATCGGCATTTTGGGGGCATTGGCAGGTGGCTTCATTATGTCGCGCCTGGGCTTTGCGGGGTCTGGCGGCCTCATCTATACCATCATTGTCGCCGTTATCGGGGCCGTGATACTTACCCTACTCCTCCGCCTCGTCACTCGCGGACGCGTTCGGTCGATTTGATTACCGCCAACCACTAACCCGAAAAGACGTAAGCCAAACAACGAGCCTGCTCCCTGTGGAGCAGGCTCGTTGCGTTTCAGTAATCGCCAACGTTCAGCTAGCCGGAACATGTGCAACTCTCCCGAGGAGATAGTTTGTGGGTTCTCGCTCTCCTGGAAAAATCCCTTCCCCGAATGCACAGTTGCAAACTTTGTGGGAACGATACGACGAGCTGTCTGGGCACAATGTCACACATGTCGTTTATTGTAGGAGCACGCGCGCGTAGGGATCGCCAAAATACGCGTACGATTGCGCAGTGAAATTGGTGGGCTCGTCGCGACGGATCTGCTGCAGCGCTTCGCCGATACAAATCCCGCTTCTCAGTTTGCGATAGAGCTTGACGCCAAATGCCATGGCTTGTGGGTCGTACACACTCCAGTAGGGTGCGATCACTCCGCTCCATCCGCTATCCAGGCAGTTGGCCGCGAAACCGCCTGGACGCCCGACATTGATAGCAGTCCGGCCCACTGTACAGGCATTCAGGTAAAGGATCGGATGAGCAGTCATGCCCAGCTTGCGTCCGGTAAAGGCAAGCGCAGGAATAGACTCTTTGTTGGACAACTCAAGCGCAGTGAGATCCCCGGTGCTGTTCCAGGTTCCGTGACCGTTGAAGTGGACCAGTTGCACACCGGCGCCATCGAGCAACGCTTCCATCGCTTTGCGATCGATGGGCGTTAGCCGCTCAATGCAGGAGATGATTTTGCCCAGCTCCTCACTTTCCTTCTGCGCCCAGAGCAGCGGTTTCCCTTTGTACTCCGGGGTTAGGATTACCATCTTGTCGATGCGCAGCGCCTGCGGCTGCGGACGCACGCCAAGTGCCGGCTTCCAACGTGCCACGATGTGGAGTACACCCAGGCGCGGGAACTCCTGGAATGTACCGTTGATGGTGCCCGAGGGCCGCACTAACTCCCAGGGCAAAAACATTTCGTCGGAGTAAATGCATATCGATCGCGGAGGCGTTGGCAAAGTTAAAAGGCGGAGATACTCGTTGCGGAAATCGTCAGGTAGAAAAGTCCAAAGCTTGCGCCCCAGGGTATCGAGAGTGGTGAGAAAGTTCTCGCTCCATGTTGCCAGCGCGGCATCGAATTCGGGGTCTTTCAACAAACCGCTGGGAAACGATTGGAACTGCGGATCGATCACTTTGCTAAAGAAATCGCTGAACTCGCTGCCCTTCAGGCGCAATATGCCTTTGTCCCGCAGGGCGTACTCTTCGCCCGGAATGTTCGAACGCAGAGCGATCTCGAAGGTGTCGGGCTGAGCACTGTCTTCACGAACATAAATGATAAGGTCGGCGTCCTGGCGCGGCCGCGACGAGATGACGACCCGGTCGGCAGTGCTTTCTCCCCGACCCGCAACTGGGCCGCTATACGCAGCCGGAATCACCTCGGTGACATGCGTGACGCCACCCAGGCAGTCGCCTCCGCGGAAGAAGGAGGCCACAATCGTACGCGCCACGGGCCGTTCTCCTGGACTCCTGGCAATCAACGTGAACGTCGCCTTTTCCGTTTCCGGATCGCGGGTCCGCTTGATCAACATCTTCGCTGTCCGCTCGCCCATAATCTTGAATCCCGGGGCGCTCAACTCCACCGTCACCTCTATCTGCTCTTCTCCGGCCGCAAAGTCGATGGCAAGCAGGTTCTCGATGTCACTCGCCTCTGGGGCTTCGGAAAGCCGCACCACCAGGTCTGAGGGCACTCCTTCCTGCACTGCTTCATGAAAATCTATCGCGGGATCGCGTTGCACGACAGTGGGTGGATTGACCTGCGCCGCGGCATCGCCGCCTGCCAGGTTGGGACCCCGCAAGATACCGAAGGTCTCCAATGATCCGCCGCCGTTGACGTCGCCGCTATAGACGCTTTCTGTGGCCTTACGGCTGCTTGCTATTAACTGATCGAGCAGGACCACATCTTCATTCTCGATCTCGAATAGTTTTTCAATATGGCTGATCGTCCTCGGCTCGGAAAAGAATCCGCCATGCCAGACTGCATCCGCTTCCCGGTAGACGAGTGGATCCAGTATGGGAAAGGACGGGTGTCCGTTCCCCGCAAAGACCCCATCCTTGGGAACGACCAGGTCGTTGGCTACAGCGTGGCCATTCTCGACGAAGATCCGGTCCATGATATAGGTCGCGAATTGTCCAGTAAAAAATCCGTTACTTACTCCTTTGCGGGGAGTGTAATCCGATCCCGCGGCCGCATACTTTGCCGGGCTTTTTTCCGATCCCTGGTTAAGTACACTGGCGATGTAACCGTCACGGACCGTGCTCATGCTTGCCATGCCAGGCAGATCGACGCCGGCGGTATAGGCCATCATCTTGACCACCGCCAGGACGGTCTCGATGGCGTAAAGCACATGGCCGTCGGGAAACTGCGTCAACAGGTTGGTAAATACGTCGATCATTTCGAGCATGTGCTCGGGATCGCCAAGCGCGGAGCCCTTGTTCGGGGATGCGGCGAAGTAGACTTTACGGATGGCGGAGTTGGTATCGGGAAAAACGATGCGCCCTCGTTCGGCCATGGTTCGCGAAACGATACCGCCTCGGCTATGGCAGAGAATGTCGAATTGGAATTTGCCGTCCGGCACAGCACGCTTCGCTGTTTCCATAAAGAATCGGGCATTCTCTTCCGGCGGCACCGACACGGAGAGGTGGTTGAACGCGATGGTTCGTCCCTTATAGTGATTGACCCATCGCTCCATGGCGGCGCGGGGCAGCTTGTTCAGCATGCCTTCAACGGAACTGAAAATGCCATGCACTACGAGCAGTGTGGGCTTCCCGTCGAGCGACTTCCAATCGGTGAAGTCTCCCTCCGGACCCTTAGCTGGGCCCTTGGTGTAATTGTCGGCGGTGAGTTGCCAGACCTGGTTTTGCCGCACTTGTGCTTCGATGGCTCCGACCAGGAGTTCGACCGGCTTCTCCAGTACTTTCGCCGCTACAGGAATGACCAGAACCTTCAGGACCTTGCGTCCGATCTTGGTGATGAATCCACGGAGGGCGCCTTCCGGCGGTCCACTGGTCAGGCTATCGCGCGCGGCTGTGGTGCGCGCCGCTATGATAAACGTTGGAGTGTCTGTATCGCGCAGCATGCCGCGGCTCTCCAACCGTTCGCGCTCTTCTTCGGTCAACCGGGAGCCTTCGGCAAAATGCCAACTTAGTCCTCCCGATTCGTCTTCATATAAGACCACACGTTGGTCCGTGTCCCCTGGAGGAATCGAGGGGCGCAGCACGAGCGTGTCTTCTTCGCTGCCTGAACGTAACCTGCTTTCCGGCAGGGCCTCGACGTGGATGGTTTCCTGCTCATAAATCCCCGCCTCGGCGAGCGCACGCTCAAACAACGCGCTGGTGTCAATTTCTGACGGAAGCTCTGCCGAGCGAAGGCCACGAGCCGCCGGTGTGAATTGGGTTGCGGAGCCATAGGCGGCAATACTGTCGAGGGTGGTGCCGTTGGGAAAAGATACCGAGCGGCTTGCCGGCGAGACCTCCACTGAGATTGTTGGCATGGCTCCTCCGCGACCAAACAATACTCCAGTTGCGGCTGTCTTTGCGAGCAATGATTTGCTCAGACTCTTACTCCAGGCACTTGCGTCCTTCTACACAATTATTTAATGAATCAGTTAAGCTCATCCTGCCGTTCGCTTCACCCCGCACTGGATCGGAGGAACCGGCCATGCAGGACCACGACGAGATACAGCAGTCCTCCCGGCCTGTCACAGGTACAAATCTGGAGGTGCTCAGGCGTATGCAGCGCGCCGCCTACCTTCGGTTAGGATTCGATCCCCCCGATTTCAGCCCGGAACGGGAGGCGAAACGCGACGCAGCGAACGCGGAGGCCTTGAAGCCGGGCGGATCCCTGGAAAACAGCCTGACCAACGCCTTGATTGCGAAAGGCCTGGACCCCAAGGCGGCCCAACCTTTCCTGCAGAATATGCGCGAGGCTGTGCAGCAGATGGTGTCCAGAACAACCAAGCTGCCGCAACTGGAAGGGGAAGAGCGCCCGCTTACCAATCCCCGTCATCTCAACATCCTTAATGCGCAACGGAAGCGCATTGAAGCAGTCATTGCCTCCGCTCGGCCCGAGACGGTGAAGGCGTTCACTCCTGTCCTCGGCCATGTCATCGTGGACGAACTTCCCACCGGGGAACTGAATGCGCGCGCGTTTCTAGCGCCGCAGTCATCGGACAAGGAACCGAGTTACTGGGTCCTTGTCGACCCGGTCTTCTTCGATTTCTTCTTCCATTTGAGTAATGCATTCGCCAGCATCATCGATGTGCAGGAGCTGGCGAGTGTTGGCTCCCGCTATGCCCAGGGCGATGCAACCGCGCTCATCACCGACGTTATCCGCTGGGGCGCCACCGGGCCCGTCGCCGCGATGTTCGATATGCTGCGAACGTTTGTTGTGTATGGAACGCCCCCGGTCCTGCTCACACCCTATGACGATCGTAGTTTCGATTTGGCCGAAGCGATGCGCGACCGTGCTGCCTTATTTGTTGTCGCCCATGAATACGGCCATATCGTCAACGGAGATCTGCGGCAGCAGCCGAGCGATAGCGCACCGTGGCGCGCGGAGATTGACGCCGACCTGACTGGTTGGAGCCTGACCAGCGCGGTACTTGAGATGGAGAGAGTGCCCCCCGCCTCGCGCATCGCTGGCGCGAATCTGTTCTTTCTCGGACTCATGCTGTTGGAGCTTACCCGCAACGCGCTCACGACTGGGGAAGCGAGGACGTTGTCCGACCTTACTCCAAACTCCAGGATAGAGCAGGCGGGCAGCCATCCGCCATCTTCCGCGCGCTTCGGAGTGCTGATGGAGAAGTTCCGGAATCAGTTCCCGGAACAGCAGGCGCGGGCGGCCGATTTTTTTGCCGCTCTGCTGCTGGAACTTGGCGTGCGTTTTTGGGCGTTGCTGGAGCCCGCCTTTCTCAGCATGCACCAGAAAGGCATTCGGCCCAAACCGGTTTGGAGGGGACTGGATGCGCTGGAGCAAGGAAAATTGTAAGCGGGCTCTAGTGTAAGAATTCGTCACCGAATTCGTCGCCCGACGGAACCGATCCTAAAGGAATCCCCATCCGCGAAGTACATATTGACCGTGGATCCCACTCGACACACCGCCTTTGTCAGGAGCATGAGCGGCGCGGCGGCTCCATGGATACCTTCTCCGCCTGCTGGATGCTCATTAGTTCCTTTAGCCACCCACAAACGGATTGTGGATTGTGAGCGTCCCAACCGTCTGGCCGTTTTGCATATCTTCTGAGTAGAGTATGTCGCAATCCGCATCCAGAGCCGCGGCGAGGATCAGTGCATCGTAAATGTGATAGCCATACTGCGCTGCGATCTGCAGTGCAGCCTCGTGAGTCTCAACCGAGAGGGCAGTGGGAGGCGCGCATAAAGCACGGACTGCAGACAACGCCTCACCAATCTGTTGCCATGGCATCTTCAGTTTGCGATGGGCGACAGCAGCGAACTCGTTTAAGACCTGCACACTGATAAAGCCGCCGTTCGCCAGAAGTCTCTCCGCAATCTCCGCGCGAGGATCCTCCAACGAAATGGAATAGATCAAGATCGTGGTGTCGAAGAAAGGTCTACCGCTCATTCGCGGCTACCCGGTCGAAAGTGAAACCGGAAGGAAGAGGACGCCGAAGTCTCCGCAATCGCTCGAGCGCCGCTTCTCGGCTTCGGTCACGGGTAATCTCGAACTCGCGAGGACCGGCAATCCTGACTTCGATCTGGTCGCCTTCCTTGAGTTCCAGAGCCTCGACCACTGCAGCGGGCAAGCGAACCGCTAGGCTATTCCCCCATTTGGATACCTGCATCGAGATCTCCTTGGATATACGTTTAGTTTAGTATATCTAAAGCCGCCATTGTATCTGCAGAGGAAAACATGCTCGCCATCCACAAAGATCCGCGCACCGGGGACCAAACGACGACGGTAACTCAGGTCGACCGTGGCGAACCGGGTCTCGCCATCTTCGAGATTCCGTCCCGCTATAGAATCATCCACCCAGGGGTTCAGTAGCCACGCGATGGAGCAAGCCATTCCATCGCGAACCGCGCTCAGCGTGGCGTTGCGCCGTGCGGCTCACCAGATTTACGACTCGCCTGTTGTCTTTGACGATCCTATTGCGGTCGCCCTCCTCGGCACGACCTACCTTGAGGAGCTGCAGCGAACTCCGTTGCGGCCGGACCGGCCGTTTTCCATCGCACAGCGCGCGTTTCTGGTTGCCCGCAGCCGCTATGCTGAAGACAATCTGAGAATTGCGGTCGAGGGCGGAGTCGAACAATATGTTTTGCTTGGCGCTGGGCTCGACACCTTCGCCTACCGCAACTCGTATGCACAGCTTCGCGTCTTTGAGGTGGACCACCCCGCTACTCAACAGTGGAAACGCGAGCTGCTGCAACGCAACCGCATCGTCATTCCAGAAAGCGTCGCCTACACGCCAGTCGATTTTGAGCACCAGTCACTCTCCGCACAGCTTCGCGACGCCGGTTTCAACCACCGCGCTCCTGCCTTCTTCGCGTGGTTGGGGGTCGTGCCGTACCTGACCCTGGAAGCGTTCCGCGGAACTCTCAGCTTTATCTCTGCTCAGCCTCCCGGAAGCGGCGTGACTTTGGACTATGGACAACCCCGCGAAGTGCTTCCGAGGCTCGAACAGCTCGCGCACGACTCGCTCGCCTCACGCGTTGAAAAGGCAGGCGAGCCGTTCCGGCTTTTCTTTACGCCTACCGAGATTGCCGCGGAGTTCTCACGGTTTCCCAGACTCGAGGACCATGGCGCCCAGGAGATCAACGCCCGCTATTTTAGTGGACGTACCGATCAACTCGCGGTTCGCGGGACCGCCGGCCGTCTTTTCAATGCATGGTTACAGGCAACATGAAAGCGGGACGAGAAGCAGAAGGCGTTTCCTGAGCGCTCAGGCGCTATTCATATTTAAGGGACTCGACCGGATCCAGCTGCGCGGCGCGAGTGGCGGGAAGGGTGCCGAAGACGACGCCCACCAGGGTCGCCGCTGCCAGCGCGATAACCGCGGACAGTCCTGAGATGGGAATGCGGTACGACGTGAAGAGCCGGACGGAATAGGGAACGGCCAGACCGAGAATGGTCCCAATGATGCCGCCGCTCAGCGAAATGAAGACTGCCTCAATCAGGAACTGCAGCTTGATTTCGCGGTAGGTCGCCCCAAGCGCCTTACGAATGCCGATCTCCCGGATCCGTGATCGCACATTCGCCAGCATGATGTTCATGATGCCGATACCGCCCACCGCCAGCGTGACCGATGACACCAGCAGTAAGACCAGAGTCAGGGCATTTGCGATTTGCGCCGCCGTGCTCAGCAATTCGGTCAGTGTCTGTGCCGTATAAACGGAGGTACGCTGGTGGCGCGACTGGATCACACTCACGATCTGTTTGGCGGCGAGCTCAACATCCCCCGAGTCCCGGATGGAGAAGAAAATCATTTTTATGTCATCGGTGCCGGTAAAGTACCGTGCGACGGAGTAGGGAATAAGGATCGTCTGATCGGCGACTTCGGTCTCTCCAAGAGTATCCACTGCTTCTTTGAAAGTACCGATCACGGTGAATGGGATGCCCTTGATCTCAAATGTGTAATTCACGGCTGCGGTGGTGCCAAACCTCTGCCGCGCAAAGGCCTCGGTCACCACGGCGACCTTGGCATGACTGGCATCGTCTTCTTCATCGAAGAAACGCCCCGCGATCAGGACCAGGTTGCGTACCTGCCTGTACTGGGGCGACACGCCAAGCACCAGAATATCTTTCACCACGCCGTTGCCGAAGCTGATGCGATCATGCATCTGCAGCATAGGCGAGGAGTAGGCCACGGACGGCACTTGCTCCAGGACAGCCGTCACGTCCTCGCGCTTCAGGTAGTCGTTGCGGAAATCGTGTTGCGCGTTCGATCCCGGTCCGCCGCCGGAATACTCCACTTCCACCATGTTGGTGCCGATGGCCTGGATCAAACGGAGAATGTACTGTTTGCCGGTCAGGCCAATGGTGAAGACCAGAATGAGTGAGGCTGACCCGATGACCATGCCCAGGGACGTAAGCATGACGCGCACTTTGTTGGTGCGAAAGCTATCGATGGCCAGGCTCACGATCTCACTCAGCACCATGGTGCGCTTGGCGCTGGCGAGCGTGCGTTCGAAGGACCTGCGGCTGGCGGTGCGGGCGGCTGTCATCTGGGTAGAACGCTAGACCCTTCTCTCGAAAGCGGCGTGGCTAAAGGTACGGTCAAACAGGCGGAAGCAGAGGCACGACCGCTGCTCCGGCACATCTGTATGGTAGAACATTCAATCCAGGGCTTCGGGTACCGGCAGATTCCGGCCCCGGAGCACACTCACGGGGAACGTCGTATCATTACGAAGCAGTCGCTGCTCCCGCGGAGGGATGTGTGAGCGGTTGAAACAGGCGGTCTTGAAAACCGCTTTACCCGAAAGGGTAACGGGGGTTCGAATCCCTCTCCCTCCGCCATCTAATCCCCCAAAAGCCCGGTTTCGATCTGACACGAGCGAACAGCAGACCGCTCTGAGAATGACCTCCCGGTCGAGCCCACTGGCTCCAAGAGACGGAGGGTGGGCGCGCTGACTAGTGGCAGCAGCCAGCATCAGCCCCGGAGCGCGCGCCATGTCAGGGCTTTTCTGTTACCCGCTCCACAGTGACCGTAACGGGGTGCTGGAGAAACTCTCGAAATTCGTTCTCAAGCCCCATTTCGAGAGGGTCGATCGGCAGAGGATTCTCGCCTGGCGAACCTGGTGTATTCGCCATCGCGTGAAGGCTTCGGTTCTAAGCCGTGCTGTGCCATCCGCGGAACCAACAGGCTCCCAAGCGGAGGGTTATTTTCTATCGTGACGCAAACAGGCATTGTCGTACTCCTTTCGAAAATTTGGTGCAACACGAATCGTCACGGGGAGCCGTTTTAAGCATTTCGACGTGCTACGGGTCCAGAATTTCCTGGCGGTCGCTCCTGGCTAGCCCTGGCTTCGTGGCGGCCACTCGCAGGACACGTGCCCACCGCTGGAAGGCGTCCCCGATTTTGGCGCGCTAGTGATTCCGCTTTCTCGACGAAATCAGCCACAGTGGTATCACGACGACCCAGTACACCGCTGCAGAGCGAATCAACCACTCCCACCAAGATCTGGCATGATAGCTCCCGATGGCCGCCGCGAAGACGGCCCACACCCAGGCCGTAACTGTAAGACCTCTCATAGGTCACCCGAAAGTGCCTGATCTGTTTAGCGGCGTATGCCAGGTGTGCGCGGGTCATGAACTTGTGGTCTGATTTCCTTCACGCTCTGTCCGTCCGCGACATGAATCAACGCTACTTCGCGCAAACTTCCGCCATCTTTCGAATAGACAATGACCGTCGTGTAAGGCGGAGGTGATCCTAAAACGTCACCTTCATAGACCTGAAGGGGTTCTGAGTCGCCGTCATTGAACAGTCCGAACTTTGTCACGCTTGAAGCATAGCGCAAGATGAGACAATCTTAAAGACTTAAGCGAAGGACGAATCCGTTCTAGAATCACACCATGGACCTCACCAGAGCATCGACGAGGAGATTGTGCGCAGCAGTGGAGTGACTTAGGATTACTGATGAGCTTCTCGAATACGGGGATGACACATCGTTCGATCGCATACATGCAATGCTCAAGAACTTCCCCCAACGCGATGTCAGCCAGATTGGGCGGGAGGGCCGATTCCTCAAACGATATAAACATGTCGCCAATACTTGTCTTCACATACACAGCATCGACAAGATCCTCGGCGGAGTGCAAATACGGTTCGATTTTCGCACCGTCCTGCAGGCGTGCGAGCATCTGACTGTTAATCCGAGAGTGTAGGACTTTGCCGGCGACTTGATCGAGCTTGTCCTGAACGGCTGAAGAGACCGGCTCTGTCTCGTATTTGGCTTGCGAGAAGGCACGAAGCGATGAGATGCAAAGCAGGATGAGCAGCATCTTCATGGTGCCGGAAGGATAGCACTTGGTGATCCGGCGGGACCGAACGTCGATTTCTCACCGGCCCGCCGGCGCCCACCTGCTGATGGTATTTTTGCGGGTATTTGTGTGGAGTCAGTTTCTATCTATTTCATTCATCGCTACTTGCGGGTTGATGTGAATCCCTCTCCCTCCGCCATACATTCCCTAAGAAAGCGATCTGACACGAGCGAACAGCAGACCGCTCTGAGAATGACCTCCCAATCGAGCCCACTTGCTCTAGGCTTTCAGCACGCCGTCGGGGCCTCGCCAGGACGGCCGACGTCAGATCACTGCGCGGAACGCAACCGCTAAACTCTCACGCGCGATCCTGACAGCATCCACGACCGTCTCTCCTGCGGCTAACGTGTGGGTGAGCGCCGATCTCTTCCGTTTTCCCCGGTGCTTGAAAGCGATAGTCTCGATACCACCACCGAAAAGTGTGTGCTTCTCTTCCACCCGGTCGAGCGCGGCTTTCAACTCCGTGACAACTGCTTCAGCCTCATCGGCGAGCACAACCAATTCGATATTGATTTTCTTGTATAGCACCGGAATGCCTCCAGGCTTCTATCTTATGCCTGCGCGGGAAAATTTGAGTTTGACAACCAGGCGTAAGCTCGATTACAGTCGCTCATCGATATATCGACCATCGATTACGTATGCCAAAACGAAAACTCGATCCCTTGCCCTCGGCTGCTTTCCAGATTCTGCTCGCCCTTGCCGGCGAAGATTTACACGGCTACGGCATGATGCGCCAAGTCCAGGAGCAGACGGGCGGACGCATGCGTCTCGGCCCCGGAACTCTGTATAGCTCCATCCAAGCGCTCCTCGAAGAGAAGCTCATCGAGGAGATTGATCAGGTGGGAGACACTGAACCCGGTCATGAACGGCGCCGCTACTACCGGCTGACATCAGCCGGACGCAAACTGGCACGCGCCGAAGCCGAGAGACTGGCCGACGTCTTGCGTGTCGCGCGAGCCAGAAAGATCTTCCGAGGCGATTATGTCTGAGAAAATCTACGCTTGGCTGCTGCGCCTCTATCCTTCCCATTTCCGCCAGGCATATGGGGACGACGCCCTTCAGCTCTTCCGCGATCGCGCCCGCGATGAGCAGGGATTCTTCCTCAGAGCGCGTCTTTGGATAGACCTGCTCGCCGATCTGGCGATTTCCCTTCCCCGCGAATACAGGGCGAGCCAGCCGGCGCTCACCCGTACATTAGCGCGGAAGCCTTGGGACGGTACGCCTTCGTTCCAGGTTCTGGAAGACGAGTACCCGCGCTTCGGAGCGCTCCTCTTCGGGAGCGTGCTGGCTGTTGCAGCCATTGCCGGCTTTTCCGTGACCCTCAGCCATGTTGAAGCCTACCGGCTACCACGCGCTGCGGCCGTAAAAGCGGGACGTGCAGAGCATGCGGGTTCGTCTCCGTCCCAAAGCCCGGTGGCGCAGCCCTCCGGAGAGGCGGTACGCGCATCCGGCCTGCCGTCGGCGCAAAACGCATCCCTTGTAGCTCCCAGCCCACGGGTCCGGGCAGGGGTGGACGACACTCGCCTCGATGCCGCTGAACGCCACCGCGTGGTCAATGCGGTGGCCGCAAATCTCAAAGCTCACTACGTAGATCCGGAGATTGCCGGGAAGATGGCGGATGCCCTGCTGGCCCACGAAAAGAGCGGCGATGACGCCTCCGCGACCACTGGGGACGTCTTCGCCAAGCTGCTCACAACACAACTTCGGGAGGTGAGTGCTGATATGCACCTCGTCGTGGTCTACAGTCGGGCCCCTCTGCCGGCTCGTCCGCTGGGACCAACGCCTGAAGTCCTTGCGCGTTATCGAAACGCTTTACAGCAGAACAACTGCACCTTTAAGAAGGTCGAGATTCTGCCCCACGATATAGGCTATCTAAAGCTCGATTCGTTCCCCGATCCGGCGATTTGCCAGTCGACCGCAACCGCTGCGATGGGCGCCCTGAACCATGCAGATGCCCTCATCTTCGATTTGCGTGACAACGGTGGCGGCTATTCAGAGATGGTCTCGCTGCTGGCTGCCTATCTCTTCGATCATCCGGAGTACATGTACGACCCCAGAATAAGTCCGGCGCAGCAATCCTGGACGCAATCGCCTGTTCCAGGAAACAGGCTGGCGGACAAACCGGTATATGTGCTGACCTCGGCCTCAACCGTATCCGCCGCAGAGCAGTTCACTTACGACCTTAAGATGTTGAAGCGTGTCACCCTCGTCGGTGAGACGACAGGAGGCAGTGCGCACGCCGGGGTTTTTCATCGCATCGATGATCACTTTGGAATGGGCATTCCAGAAACCAGAGCCGTCAATCCCTACTCGAAAACCGACTGGGAAGGCGTCGGTGTTGGACCGGATGTGAAGGTCAACGCCGCGGATGCGCTGCAAACGGCTGAGAAACTGGCAGTGAGCAGACTGCGCACTAGATAAGCAATCGCCATCTAGCGAACCTTCGATTGCCGCGGATCTCCTTGTATTTCTATGCCCTGACTATCTGGACTGCCGCCGCCGCAAACAATTCAACCTACTTAGTCGGGCGAGCTCAACCAGTCGCGGAAGAAAATAGGTTGCAAATGGGGCCCTGCCTATGATGGGGTAAAGTCATCAATATTTACCTTCTTATGGCTGACGAGGACTTTGCAACTCCTTCCCCGTGGGATCGGCGATGTAGCATCCGTTCACGGCCCTGGCCGTTGCGGCGGATGTTGCTTCTTCTGCTCGCGCTGAGTTCCGGTCTGCCTGCGGTGTCAGCCACCGTTCCCCTCTCCGAATATCAAAAGCAGGAGTGGCAGGTAGAGGACGGCTTACCGCAAAGCGAATTGCGCGCCATCACCCAGGTGCCCGGAGGCCGGTTGCTGATCGGGACCTACGGCGGGGTGGCTTCGTTCGATGGTCTGCACTTTAGCCCCATCCACGTCGATGCCACCGATCCAGCTGCGAGCGAGGCCGTGAACGCATTGCTGGTAAGTCGCCGTGGAGACCTCTGGATCGGTACAGACGACCGGGGAATTATCCGCCAGACTGCCGGCGCCGCAATCAACGTCAGTGAGCAGGCAGGGTTTTACCAGGAGCGCATTCGCGGCCTCTTCGAGGACTCGACGGGCACGATCTGGGCGGCTACTCACGACGGAATCGAGCGCATCACCGTCCACGATGGAACACAATCCGTCGAGCTCCTCTCCAAGTTAGGCCCGGTTTCCGGCGACATCACCACGCCGTTTGCCGAGGATGGGCACGGTGGCATCTTTGTGCTCACGTCTGACGGAGTCTTTCACCTCACCGCGCGGGGCTTGCATATACACGTTGTGGAACACCATGAGCAGCACCATAAAGTCACCGGGGATGCGGTTGCGATCTACTACGACCACCACGGCGTGCTGTGGATCGGCTTGCGTGACGGGCTGGTGCGTTTGACAGCTTCCGTAGGAAAGGCGAACCACAAGGCGGGGGAAGAATATACCCAGGAAGTGGTGGCAGGATTCAAGGACGAGGTCACCGCGCTGGTTGGCGATTACCAGGGAAATATGTGGGTTGGTACGAACAACCAGGGACTGTGCCGCGTCTCGGGTTCGAGGTTTTCCTGTTGGACCACCAAGGATGGCCTGGCTGGCGACAGTGTGCGTTCGCTCTATGAGGACGATGAGCACAACCTGTGGGTTGGCCTCTCCAGTGGCGGGCTGGCCCGGTGGCGCGTAGCGGCTTTGGTTCCCTTGCGAGATGAGCCGCGAGAACTGCGAGAGGTGCAGCCCGCCGCCATCCTCGAGGACCACAGTGGAAATTTATGGATTGGAACCTGGGGCCAGGGATTGTTCCGGCTTAAGCAGGGAAAGTTCATACCAGAGGCTCTGCCGGGAAACTCCG
>Ga0302324_100009830_pt1 | contig 19926 bp, 18 predicted proteins | sample Palsa_T0_1_FD_201949 | JGI IMG/M metagenome (GOLD analysis project Ga0302324, IMG submission 201949) | Peat permafrost microbial communities from Stordalen Mire near Abisko, Sweden - Palsa_T0_1 | ecosystem: Environmental > Terrestrial > Soil > Palsa > Peat permafrost | place: Sweden: Abisko...
AAATCCAGTTATCCAAGGGAACGTCTTAGCCGCTTCTCTCTCTCTGGCGTCCTCTGCGATCTCTGCGGTTAGAATCTTTTTCGACCAGCCTATGAACATGCGAGAGGCAAATGATCTCCGCCCGGACCTTTCCCGCGATCTTGGACTCTCCCATGCCGGCGCCATAGTTGTCGGGACCATCATCGGCAGTGGAATTTTTCTGGTGCCCTCGGAAATGATGCAGGCGGTTGGCTCGGCGCGACTTGTCTATCTCGCCTGGATAGTCGGTGGCCTGCTCTCTTTTTTCGGCGCGCTTACTTATGCCGAGCTGGGCGCTATGAAGCCGCAAGCCGGCGGCGAGTATGTTTATGTTCGCGACGCCTACGGCCCGTTGGCGGGATTCCTGTATTCATGGACCTGGTTCCTGATCGCCAAGCCGGCGTCCATTGCGACGATAACAACCGGCCTGGTGCGGATCCTCGAAACCTTCCCCGCCTTTTCTTTTTTCTCCCATGCTCTTTTCTCGCACGCAGGCATTTCGCATTCCTTCACGCTTAATTACGGGCAACTGGTGGCCATCGCAGCCACCATCATGATTTCGTGGCTGAACTATATTGGCGTCCGCCGCGCGGGAGAATTTCAATTTCTTTTCACCCTGCTCAAGGTCGCGATTATCCTCGGAATCGTGGCCATCGGTTTTTCCTACAGCCGAGGAACATGGGCGAATTTCGCGACCGAATTTGCCGGGGCAAAAGGCGGCGTAGCCGGATTTTTCGCCGCGCTGGTGGCTGCGCTTTGGGCTTACGACGGCTGGAACGATCTGAACATGGTAGCGGGCGAGATTCGCGATCCGCAGCGCAACCTTCCCCTCGCGCTGATCTGGGGTGTGGCCACCGTAGGCGCGCTTTACATTCTGGTAAACGCGGCCGTACAGTATGTGCTTCCCGCAGCGGCAGTGGCTGTCTCTGAGCGGCCTGCGTCCGATGCCGTGGCGCTGGTGCTAGGTCACGCCGGCGCTAGCCTGGTCTCAGCCGGCATGGCCATCTCCATGCTCGTGACTTTAAATGGCACCATCATGAGCGGAGCGCGCGTGCCCTTTGCCACGGCGCGTGACGGATATTTCTTCCACGCCATTGCCCAGGTTCACCCGCGATTCCACACGCCCTCGATCGCAATCGTGGTGCAGTGCGCACTGGCCATCGTTCTGCTTCTGCTCGGCGGCAGTTTCCGGCAATTCTTTTCGCTGGCCATTTTCGCGGAGTGGATGTTCTACATGATCGCCGGCAGCACGGTGTTCGTTTTCCGCCGCCGTGAGCCACATGCCGATCGGCCTTATCGCGTCCTCGGATATCCCGTCGTTCCCGCTGTGTTTGTGCTGGTTTCCGCCGCTCTTCTCTACTACACGTTCACCGACAATCTCAAGAGTTCGGCGGCCGGATGCCTGGCAATTTTGGCGGGCGTTCCGGTCTTTTATTTCTTTGCCGCCCGCCGCGCGGCAATAAAGAAGTAACCACTACCAAGTTGTTCACCTGTCAGGTCATACACCTCGACATTGTTACCAAAGGACAGGCGCAGGCGGCACGTTTACCACCTTCCCAAACTCCCATAAGGTGAAGACTCCAAGCCCAAGTGCTCGCCCCAGCCTGGGTCTCCTTTTGGAGCACGGAATGCCTACGGGAATGTCTACGGACGATCGCAGTTTTCAACTCGGCCTGTTGCCGGAACAGAAATGGAACTGGCGGACATTCGCGACCAGCTATGGAATTGTCATGGCCCTAATCCTGTTTTTGATTTTTTTCGGAATCCTCGTACCCGGCACGATTCTTCTCACTAACTATCAGATCACCGAGTTAGTCCCGCGGCCGGCTTTGCGGCCGGAACGATTACCCAAGTCGCAGCGCCTGCGTCAGAAGTTGCTGCCTGCAACTCCCCACCCTGTGTTCGAGACCCCGAAACTGATCGTACCGCGCGAGGTCCGCGCCGCAAAACCGCAGCCTCAGGAAGTTGAGCCACCCAAGGTGGCGATGAATAACTTCGCGCCGACAGTGCTGAAAACCGCTGGAGCGCGTCCTGTGCTCATTCATACCGGGGAGTTCGAAGGCAGTTCGGCGCCGCCCACGCTGAATGCTCCGATTTCGAAAGTTCAGACAGGCGGCTTCGGCGATCCGAATGGGTTGAAGCCCAGTGCCAACGGCAAGCCCAACGGAAAGCTCATTGCCTCCGCGCAAGGTTCGTTCGACATGCCGGTAGGTCCGGGACAAGGCAATGGGTCCGGTGGCGCAAAGGGGACGAGGGGAACCGTGGCGAGCGCCGATTTTGGCGACGGTGTGGCCACCGCGGGACATGGCAATGGCCGCGGAAATGGAGCCGTGATGAGTTCGGGCTTTGGCACACAGGAGGTCGCGCAGAACACGGTCCATGCCCAGCGCCTCGATAGCGGCCCGGCAACGACTGCGGTCGAAATCACCTACAAGCCGAACCCGGTTTATACCGCAGAAGCGAGAAACCTGAAACTCGAAGGCGAAGTTTTACTCGAAGTGGAGTTCGCGGCGAACGGAGAGTTGCATGTGAATCGTGTGGTCCGGGGTCTGGGCCATGGGCTCGATGAAGCTGCCCTGGCGGCCGCGAACAAGATGCGGTTCAAACCAGCTTCGAGAAACGGGCAAGCGATGGATTCGACAGCCATCGTGCACGTCGTTTTTCAAATGGCGTATTGACACTTGGGAGACAAGAGTTATGCGGAAGTCAGAAGAGAAGCCAACGGAGAAGTTGGGGGAGAAGTTGAACTCGGGGGAGACGTTCATGAACAGCAGGAACTGGATGGTTTTGACTGTGCTGGCGGTAGCAACCATGACGGCGACGGCCCAGCAGCCGGCGTCCGCGCCTCAGGACTCAGGCTCGGTTGCCTCGACGCAACCGGCTCAGACGCCTGCCCAACCGAGCCAGCCTCAGTCTGGAGCCAATCAGGCCGCAACCAATCAGTCAGATCAGCCTCCGACCAATCTCGCGCCGCCAACCACCATGGATCAGGTCGTCGACCGCGTGATTCTGCGCGAAAACGGCTTGATCAAGTTCTTGACGAAGCGTACCCCCGTGGTAGAGACCTATTTGCAGAACCTGACGCAGGATCCACAACTCGGCCCGATTCCGCAGGACGACCATTACTTTTTGGGTCGCATGGACTTCAGCGAATCGATCGACCGCAGCGAATACCTCCGCAGCGAGGGCAAGGGTAACGATAAGGACAAGGATAAAGGCGAAAGCATGGAGAAGCGCCTTTTAGGCGGCTTCGTCAAGAGGTTCAAGTTCCAGTACCAGCCGCTCGGTTTTTCCTGGATGGTTTTCGCTGATCGCACCGACTTTGACCGGCAGCACTACGATTTCCACTACGCGCGGCGCGAGTTCCTGGGCGATGTGCGCTGCCTCGTGTTCGACCTGACTCCGAAAAAAGATGCCGGCCGCGGCCGCTTTATTGGCCGCATCTGGGTTGAGGATCAGGATTTCAACATTGTTCGTCTGAACGGAACCTACGCTCATCCTGCGCGTAACAGTTACTACTTCCACATGGATAGCTGGCGCTTGAATCTGATTCCGGGTTACTGGCTGCCAGCCTATATCTACAGCGAAGAAGGCGATTTCACTGCCGGAGCCAGGAACCGGATCGCGTTCAAGGCGCAGACTCGCCTGTGGGGTTATAACCTGAAAGCAGCATCGGCCAACGACGAACTTACCAACATCAAAGTCGACAGCGTAAAAGACGATACGCCGACCGCGCAGGATGCCACTCCGCTCGCCGCTGAACGCCAATGGCAGCAGCAGGCGGAAGACAACGTGATCGAACGCCTGGAACGAGCCGGCTTGGTGGCGCCCGAAGGCGATGTGGACAAAATCCTGCAAACCGTCGTCAACAACATCCAAATCACCAACAACATCGAATTGCCGCGGCCGGTTCGGACGCGGGTGATGACCACCTCCCCGCTCGAAACCTTCAGCGTGGGCAACACCATTGTGGTCAGCCGCGGGCTTATCGACGTGCTTCCCGATGAGGGCAGCCTGGCCATGGTGCTCTCGCACGAACTGGCGCACATCGTCCTCGGGCACAACCTGGGCAGCCAATACGCATTCAACGACCGCATGCTGTTCTCCGACGAAGCTACCTACCAAAATTTCGGCTTCAAGCACATACCCGAAGAGGAAGCCGCGGCCGACAAGAAAGCAATCGAGATGCTGAAGGCCTCGCCTTACGCTCAGAAACTCGAAGTGGCTGGACTCTTCATCAAGGCCTTGCAGGCGCGCGCTCCGCAACTGAGCGCTCTCTTGCAAGCGCACCTTGGCAACAACATCACGGAAAACGGAATGGTGACGCGCATGGCGCAGTTGGCCACCAACGCCCCAGCGCTCGATTGGAACAAGCTCGACCAGATTGCGGCGCTGCCTCTCGGAGGACGCGTCAAGCTGAATCCGTGGGATGACAGAGTAGAGATGGTCAAGGCGCAACCGGTCGCGATCACTTCCGCGCGCGACAAGATGCCCTTCGAAGTGACTCCGTTCTACCCGCGGCTTTCGCGGTACAACCCAGCCAATGCACCCGCGGCAACCACCGCGGCCGTGCCAGCCACGGCGGCAACCGCCGCTAACGCTGACCCGACTCCTTCCAACTGAGCCGGCGGCAAAGTTGAAAGAAGCACAGGCCGGGACCGGAAGAAATTCCGGTGTCCCGGCCTGTGTCTTTCTATAACAACGGGGCTAAAAGTGTTTTGTCAGGTCACCGAAACGCTCCACCACCAGCAATCGCTGCCAGGCTGGCGCGGTCGCCACTTCCTCGTGCTCGAGAATCCAGGTGTTGCCGTGAGGAATGAAGATGGCATGTAAGCCGGCTGCGAGGGCGGGGTTTATATCAGACTTGGGACTATTGCCAACCATCCAGGTCGTATCCGCCTCGAGAGCGTACTTGGCCATGGCGGTCCGGTAAGTGGATTCATCCTTCTCGGCAACGATCTCGATCGCGGAAAAATATTCTTTCAATCCTGAGCGCTCCACCTTGCCCGATTGCTCTGCGGGATTGCCCTTGGTCATCATGATGACGTGATGGCGTTCGCTGAGATATTGCAGAGTCTCCTGAACGCCGGGCAGAACTTCGATAGGATGATCGGCGATCTGGTGGGCAAAGCTGCGAATACGCCCGTGCAGTTCGGGAGTGACCGGGTCGGCCGAAAGCCTCGCAAAGGTTTCCACCAGCGAATGAGCGAAGCTATGCAGACCATACCCGTGTGTGACAACGGATTCCCGCTCCACATCGTTCAACACCAAGCGAACCGCTTCGGGCGAGTGTTCGCGATGGTCGAGGAACGAAATGAATCTGGCAATCGCCCTCTCGAAATAAATGTTGTTTTCCCAGAGCGTGTCATCGGCATCGATGAGCAGGGTCTGGGCTCCGTTCTCTCCTCGCATCAAATCATAATAACGGCTCAGAGCACTTCATTGGCACGGGTAAGCTTTCCTCCGTGAACCTCTGTGCTCCCGTGGTTGAAGGTTTCCGAAGCCAGAACTTCGTCGTGTCGCAGGCGCTATCCCGTCGGGGTAAAATAACGTGAGGAAAAAACTAAGTTGAATCTCCGTTTCGTGTGTGGGCTGCCGCCGCGCTGGCCGTGGGCGTGCTTTCTGTTCGTCGCGATCATCGCCATCCCGGTTCGAGCGGATGACGTTCACCAGCTTGCCCGGGCGGTCGATGACCACTATAACCACCTGCGCAGCCTGCAATCGGACTTCACCGAGATCTATCGGGGCGATGGCATGGAGCGTGTGGAATCCGGCACTGTGTGGTTGAAAAAGCCGCGCAAGATGCGCTGGGAATACCGTTCTCCAGGTGAGAAGCTGTTTGTCAGCAACGGCCAGGTTGTGTGGTTTTACCTGCCGGCGGAACGGCAGCTCCGAAAGACGACCCTGCGAGAGCTCGACGACGTACGGTCTCCACTGGCGTTCCTACTCGGTAAAACCAAGCTGGAGAATGAATTACATGGACTATCTAAAGCTGTGGATCAATCGCCGCTGCAGCCAGGCAATACCGTGTTGCGGGGTGTTCCGCAGGCCCTGGTCCGGCAGAACCTGGGCTCGCAGAACCTGAGCTCGCGGAACCATGGTCAGCCCAGCACGATGGGCCAGCTGAGCGAGGTGCTGCTCGAGGTTACGCCCGCCCATCAGATCGTCCGCCTTGTTCTATCGGAAGCGGATGGCGCAACGACCGAGTTCCGCTTTGCCGACTGGAAGGAGAATGTCGAGATGAGCGACGACTCCTTCACCTTCACGCCCCCGAGAGGAGTGGAGACAGTAGAGGGAGAATTGCTACCGTAGTTTTCGGTGCGGGACGCGGATTGGCTGGTTGATGTAGAGACGCGGATTGCCGCGTTTCCGCCAGCTTCTGATCGGGGCATCGCTTTAGCGAATGCAGAATCCACGCTCCTTTTGGGGGATGTTTAGCGAGCCCGGCCAAGCGGCGGCCAGTGACCAGGTTACTTGCGTACCACACGGCCCAAGCCGTTGGTAAGCGCTTTGAGAACAGAATGTTACACTTAGCGAAGATACCCAGCGCCCCGCAAGACCGGAACCTCGGATGGGATAGATAATGGCAGAATTTCTGGTCAAAGTCGCCGATGAACAAGGCCACCTGCGACAGCAGGTGGAGCACGGCTATTCCGAAGCCGAGGTCCACGACCGCTTCGTGCAGCAGGGCTATCTGGTCTACTGGGTTAAGCCCCGAACCATACTCAGCGCCGGGGGAGGAAAGTTCGGTCGCCAGGGCAAGCTCAAGCAGTCCACGTTTCTGATTTTCAACCAGCAGTTCCTGACCCTGATCAAGGCGGGTCTGCCCATCCTGACCTCACTCGATCTTCTGATCAAGCGGCAGCGAGACAAGTCGCTGCTGAAGCAGCTCGAGAACGTGCGTGAGCGAGTGAAAGGGGGCGAACTGCTCTCCGACGCTTTCGCCGCCCAGCAAGTGTTTCCGAAGATGTACACCACCACGCTGCTGGCGGGCGAGAAGAGCGGCAACATGGAAGAGGTGCTCGGCCGTTACATCATCTATCAGCGGATGGTGCAGACCTTCCGCAAGAAGCTTCTGGTCTCACTCGTCTATCCCGCGCTCCTCGTCTCGGTAGTGACGATCATGCTGGTTTTTCTGATCACCTTTGTCGTGCCGAAGTTTGCCGACCTGTTCAACAACCTGGGGGCGGATCTTCCGGCGATCACCGTCTTCATGCTCTCCTTCGGCCTGAACGCGCAGAAGTACGGCTGGATGGTGGCGCTGGTTTTGATTGTGGCCGGAGTGCTGTTGTGGCGGTGGAAGCAGAGCGATCGCGGTGCCGAACGCGTGGACAAATTTCTGATGTCGCTGCCTCTGGTCGGCGAAATTCGCATGAAGTACCAGGTGGCAAATTTCTCGCGCATTCTGGCAACGTTGCTGCAGGGCGGCCTGCCCTTGGTACCCGCGATGGAAACAGCCGCGGAGTCTCTAAGCAGCCGTCAGATGCTGCTCGGAATCAACACCGCGGCCGAACGGGTGAAGGAAGGCCAGAGCTTGGCACACTCGCTCGAGGCGCAAAAGCTGTTTCCCGATCTGGCCGTGGAAATGCTCGAGGTAGGCGAGTCAACCGGCGCGCTGCCGGCAATGCTCGGCTCGGTGGCGGAATTTTACGAAGAAGACGTGCAAACGGCTCTCGCCGCAGCCATGGCCCTGATTGAACCGCTGATCCTCATCGTCATGGCGGTGTTTGTGGGCGGGATCTTGATTTCTCTTTATATGCCGATTTTCACGTTGGGCGCGAACATACATTAGGCATTCGCTGTCGAGACGGGCCCTGCCCCGGTCTCCGTCGCGAACCCAGACGGCAGACTTGGGTTGAAAGGCGTTGGACTTGGTTGGAAAGGGTGGCTTTCGAAGGCGCGGCTTCCGCTGCGCCGTAAGGCTCATCCTAGATGTGGCGGCTTTAGCCCCCGAGGTCGCAGAAGGGCTGTAAACTGGAATGGCAATGGCGGATAAGAAGACAGCAGTGGTAGGCGGCGGTGCAAATGGCGGGAAGCTGATTCCGGAACCGGCATCCATCCCTGACGAGCTCGAACGCGCGCGCGATATCGCGCGGCGCTACCGTTGCGAATTCGTCGATCTCAGCGACTTCCAGTTGCACCACGATCTCTTTGAAAAGATCCCCGTGCACCTGATGTTCCGCTACAACTTCGTGCCTCTCGCGGAGACCCCGGACGGACGCCTGGCCATCGCCATTGCCGACCCCAGCCAGTTGATGATGATCGACGAGATCAGCCTGCTGCTCGGCAAGCGGATCTTGACCAAAGTTTCAACCCTCAAGCAAATCTCCGACATCCTCAAAAAGACCGAGCAGTCCAAGCGCGTGCTCGAAGACGCGAGCGAGGGCTTCACGCTCGATGTGATCCGCGAGGACGAAGCCGGCAACGACGAAACCATCTCCATCGACAAGTTGACGGCGACGGCCGGCGCCGACATGAGCCCTATCATCCGCCTCGTCGACACCACGATTTTCACCGCATTGCAGCGGCGGGCAAGTGACATTCACATCGAGACGCGCGACGACTCGGTGTACATCAAGTTTCGTATTGACGGCGTGCTCACCAACGCCATGCCGCCCATCGGCAAAGAACATCATTCGACCATCATTTCGCGCATCAAGGTCATGAGCGAGCTCGACATCTCCGAGCGTCGTGTCCCCCAGGACGGCCGCTTCCGCGTGAAATACAACGGGCGTGCCATCGACTTCCGTGTGTCCATCATGCCGTCCATTCACGGCGAAGACGCCGTGCTCCGCGTGCTCGATAAAGAGTCGATGAGCGAGAAGTTCAAGAAGCTCACGCTCGAAGTGGTGGGGTTCGCGGAAGACGACCTGCGCCGCTTTCGCCGCTACATTAAAGAGCCCTACGGCATGGTTCTGGTCACGGGGCCGACGGGCAGCGGCAAAACCACGACGCTCTACGCCGCCATCAACGAAATCAAGACTGACGAAGACAAGATCATCACCATCGAAGATCCCGTCGAATATCAACTGCGGGGCATCACCCAGATTCCGGTGAACGAAAAAAAGGGACTGACTTTCGCCCGCGGACTGCGTTCCATTTTGCGTCACGATCCGGACAAGATCATGGTCGGCGAAATCCGCGACAACGAAACCGCGCAGATCGCCATCCAATCCGCACTCACCGGGCACCTTGTATTCACGACCGTCCACGCCAATAACGTGGTCGACGTGCTCGGGCGCTTCCTGAACATGGGTGTCGAGCCCTATAACTTCGTCTCGGCGCTCAACTGCATTCTGGCGCAGCGGCTGGTGAGAATCATTTGCGATTCCTGCCGCACCGCGGTGCATTATCCGAACGACGTTCTCGAAGCGAGCGGCCTCGATCCGCAAACCTGGTCGCAGGTTCCGTTGTACGAAGGGCAGGGCTGCATCGAGTGTGCGGGTACGGGTTTCCGCGGCCGAACTGCAATCCATGAACTTCTGGATTTAACCGACCGTATACGCGAAATGATTCTGGATCGGAAGTCGACTTCGGAGATTCGGAAAGCCGCCCGCGAAGAAGGCATGCGTTTCTTGCGTGAGTCGGCGCTCGATAAGGTGCGGGGCGGTTTCACCACTCTGAAAGAGATCAATAAGGTCACCTTTATCGAGACGATGCGCTGAGGCTGGTTACTTCGGGAGGGACTGTCGTCAATATGGGCATCTTCCGAAGTAACTGTGCTCACCATGAAAATACGGGATATCATTACGCTATTGGAGCGGGATGGCGGGCATTTGAGACCAACGCGGGAAGTCAGCGGCGACACAAGCACCCGAAAAAGCCAGGACGCGGTCCGGAACATCCGAATGACGATCCTCCTCCCGGCACTCTGAACAGCGTCCTCAAACAGGCAGGATTGAAACCTTGAAATACGTGGCGGTTTACGAAAAATCCGATACCGGCTGGGCGGCTTATGTCCCTGATCTGCCGGGAGTAGTGACCCCAGGCCGCAGCAAGGCCGAAGTTCGCTCCTCGATCCAGGAAGCGATTGAGTTTCACCTGGATGGGCTCCAAGAAGACCACTTGCCCATTCCGGAGGCGAGCGCCGAAGCCGAGGTCATCTCAGTTAGCTCACTCCGAAGTCCACGACAGAACCCACGACAGAACCAATGACCATCTCTTCCAAACACGTTCGCCGTCCGACGCTAGCCTGCGAAGTCGCAGCGGACCGCGTGCTGGCGGGGCGCGCGGCCGATAAGGGACGGATGGTCGAAACTTCTGCGGCGCGGGATTTGGCGCCGGGCGCCGTGGTGCCTGATTTGATGGAAGCGAATCTGCGCGACGGCGCAGCCGTCCGGAAGGCGATCGAAAGCGCGCTCGGCAGCATCGGCGCGCGATCGAAAGACGTAATAGCGATCCTGCCCGATACCTCCGTGCGCGTCGTGCTGCTCGATTTCGAAACCCTGCCCTCGAAGCCCGATGAGGCCGAAGCGGTGGTTCGTTTCCGGTTGAAGAAATCGTTGCCCTTTGATCCAGCCGAGGCGCGCATTTCCTATCACGCCCAGACGTCCGGCAAAGGAGTGCGGGCCGTGGCGGCGGTGGTGCTGAACAAGGTGCTTGAAGAATACGAGTCGGCTTTCCGCGACGCCGGCTACACCCCTGGGATGGTAATGCCCTCGATGATGGCCGCCCTGGGCGCGGCAGATGCCGAACGCCCCACGCTCGTGGTCAAGGTCGATGCGCGCACGATCAGCATCGCGATTCTCGATCAGGAGCAGCTTTTGCTCTTCCGGACGCTCGAAAATGTCCGCGGCGTAACCATCACCGGCGATCAACTGGCGGAGGAGGTCTATCCCTCGGTTGTGTTTTTCCAGGATACCTACAACCTGAACATTGAACGGGTGTATGTGGCTGGCCTGCCGGAGTCAGGAGGCGCCGCGCCGGCCTTGAAGAATCAGTCGGGAGCGGTGGTTGAGGAGTTGATCGCACCCTCCCAGATCGGGTCCACCTCGGGAACCGTTCCCCGCTGGCGGATGGCAGGAGTAGTAGGAGCCCTAATTTCATAAAGCAGCTCTCAACTCCTAGCTCGCAGCTCTCAGCGAAAATCCACAGACCGAGAGCTAAGAGCTAAGAGCTGAGAACTGAGAGCTCAGAGCTAATATGCGTCTCGATATCAATCTCGCCACCCGTCCCTATGAAGATGCCCGTGAATTCTGGGTACGCTGGGGATCGGGCGTCGGGTTGCTTGCCGTGCTGACGTTGCTTCTTTTGGGCTGGACGTTGCATAGCTGGCAGAATGCTGGAAGGGATCGTCAGAACATCGCCCAGCTGCAGGCTCAGATTGCGGAGCGCGACCAGGAACGGGCCCAGGCCCAAGCTTTCCTCGACATGTCCTCCAACCGCAGCACCCGCGACCAGTCGCAGTTCTTGAATGGACTGATTCAGCGCAAGGCTTTTTCCTGGACGCGGGTATTTGAAGAATTGGAACTGGTCATGCCCGCGAACCTGCATGTGGTGTCGTTGCGTCCGGAATTGAATGATCAGAACCAGATGGAACTCGAGATGAGAGTGGTTGGCGACACGCGCGGCGCGGCCGTGGACCTGGTGCAGCACATGGAAGGCTCAAAGCATTTCCAGCGGCCACAACTGGTGCAGGAGAATAGGGACTCGGAGAAAGGCGCGGGCATTATCGCCACCGTGGTCTCGATTTACGTTCCGGACTCGATCTCTGACTTGAGCTCTAGCTCGGGCTCTAACTCAAGCACCAACTCAAGCTCCAACTCGAAAGCTGACTCGAAGTCCAGCACCAGGAGCACGAAATAATGCCGGATTTGGCAAATTCGCGGCGCAAGCTCAAGATTGCGATTGGGACGATGCTCGCTGTCGATGTCGTGGCGCTGGCCGTTCTGTTCTCGCCTCTGGTCGGTTCGTCCGAATCGCGTCGGTTGCAGATTCTTTCATTCAGGGCCGAACTGACGAAGAAAAACCACGCTGTAGAACCGCTGCGTGGCATGGACAAAAAGATCGTCGTGGCCAAGGATCAGATTAGCGACTTCTACAAAGGCCGCTTCGCCGCCAGAGATTCCGATCTGATCGATGAACTGGGAAAATTGGCGACGGAGAACGGCGTCCGGATGCAACAGGCGCACTACAAGGAAGAAGACGAAGAAACTCCCGGCGTGGTTCCCGTGGGTATCGAGGCAAGTTTTGCCGGAGACTACCTGCAGCTCGTGCGTTTCATTAATACCTTGGAGCGGTCGAAGATGTTCTTTGACGTCGAGAGCGTGGGCTTGGCCGGCGAAGGTACGGGAACGGTCAAGCTGGAAATCGGCATGCACAGTTATCTGCGGTCAGGTGCCTGAGTGAAACTGGGAATCGAAAACCGGAAGCAAGTTATCTGGCTGGCGGTGCTCGGCGGAGTCGCGCTCCTGCTGCTGGTCTATGAGTTCTGGCCTTCGTCCTCATCAGGAGCCGTCAACTCCGCACCTGCCGCTTCAGCGCCCGCCAAGCCGGGCGTTCGAAGAACCGCTTCCGGCAGAATGGTGCCGGTGGTCGAGCCGCGGCTCGATCCCACTCTTGACCTGACCCGGCTCAGCAAAAGCGAAGATATCAAGTACGCGGGCAACGGTAGAAACATTTTTGTCGCGGGATCGGTCGCGGTGATTGAGACACCCAAGCGAAACGGTACGGCGAATCCAACGGAAGACGCCGGCATTCACCAGCCCCCGCCAGTTCCGCCGCCACCGCCGATTAACCTCAAATTCTTTGGCTTTGCCAACCAGCCCGGAGAAACCAAGAAAGTATTTTTGTCCCAGGGCGAAGACATTTTTATTGCCGCCGAGGGCGACATTGTCGACCGTCGCTATCGTGTTCTGCACATCTCGGCAACCACCGTGGACGTGGAAGACGTGCTCAACAACCACCGGCAAAGCCTCCCTTTAACTCAGGGATGAACCGATTTGTAATTGGCAATTTGTAATCTGAAGGCGAGTGAACGTTATGCGGCAGCGTGGTTTGAGATCCCAAATTACAAATCGCAAATTACAAATTCGCCAGCGCGGCTACATGATGATCACGCTCATGCTCGCGCTCGCCCTCATGTCCATTGCCTTGCTCGCCGCCGTTCCCAGCATCAAGCAGCAGATTCTGCGCGACCGTGAAGAGGAGATGCGCCATCGGGGCACGGCCTACATGCGCGCGATTCAACACTACTACAAGAAGTTTGGAAAGTATCCCAACAAAGTCGAAGATCTGGAAAACACGAACAATCTACGTTTTCTGCGCAAACGCTATACCGATCCGATGAGTCGTGACCCGGTCACGGGCAAAGAAAAGGATTTCAAGTTTCTGCATCAGCAGGACATCAGCCTGAACAACGGGCCCGTCTTGGGAGGGCAGACGAACGGGCAGAGCGGACCCGGCGGACAAGGTGGATTCGGTGGCCAGAATTCCCTTGGCGGTCAAGGTGGATTTGGCGGTCCGCAAGGCGGACTTGGCGGAACCCAGGGCGGTTTCGGCGGAGCGCAGGGTGGTTTCGGTGGCAACCAAGGTGGATTCGGCAGTTCAGCGGGTGGCAACAGCCCCGGTTCGCAGAATTCCGCCAGCGGCGATTCCGGAAACTCTTCTTCGGGCGGCTCGTCTTCGGGCGGTTCATCGGAGTCGGGCGGAAACCCGAATTCACCTTCATCCGGACCTGGATCGTCCTCGTCGAACCCCAATTCCAATGGCTTTAACGGGCCGACGTTTGGCGGAGGTCCGATCCTGGGGGTCGCGAGCACGAACAAGAAAGATAAGAGCATCCGCGTGTTCTTCGACAAGAACCATTACAGTGACTGGCTCTTCGTTTATTTGCCGACGGCTGACCGCGGCGGCCTGCTGAATGGGCCAATCAATCCCAATATGCCAACTGGCGGCAACATGGGCGGACTCACTCCCGGACAGATGGCTGCCGGCGCCTCGGGACAAGTTGGGCTCGGACAAGGTGGGCTCGGACAAGGTGGTCTGGGGCAGGGTGGATTTGGACAGAGTGGCGGCTTCGGACAAAGTGGCTTTGGACAGAGCGGCGGCTTTGGACAAGGACAGGGACTAAACGGCGGCCAAAACCAGGGCGTTCAACCGCAAACTCCGCAGCAAACGCCCCAGCAGTAAAGATCTCCAGGTAAAGAGCGCACTCTCTGAACGTGCAACCCATGAGAGGTGGAGCGCCGGGCATCCCCGCCGGGCCCACTCTGAGCTTCAGGGAAAAAAGAAAGCCCCGCATCCAAGCGAGGCTAGGTCAGAAACAGAGATGGCCTTACACGTCAACCGAGGTTGCTTAAACGTTAAACGAGGAGCCGCAGCCGCAAGTGCTCTTCACATTCGGATTGTCGAACTTGAAGCCCGCGCCTTCCAACGTTTCGACGTAATCGACATGCGCTCCGCCCAGATACATCAAGGACGTGGCATCCACATAAACCTTCAAACCGTCAAAGTCGAAAACCTTGTCCATCATGCCCGCGCCGTTCTCGAAGGCCATCGAGTATTGAAAGCCGGAGCAACCTCCACCGACTACCGACAACCGCAGTCCCGACGGGACCGGCGTCTGTGTGCCCATAATCTCCTTGACCTTGGAAATTGCGGAAGGGGTCAGAACTGGCGCTGCGGTTTTCGGTTGGGCGCTGGGCTGAACGTTGTGCTGCACATCGCCTTGCGTTTCGGGTAAGGACGTAGTCGCCATCGGTTGGTCTCCTTAAGTAATTACACATTATAACAAAGGTTGCAACCGGCTCGACAACGCTTTTTGTGGGCCGGTGCTTCCCGGGTTATACGCTTTGGATGCTCCCAGCCGACAAGAAGTCGCGTTCCCACTTGCCAACGGGTCTATAATCATCCGCAGCTGGGGCCCGTACCCGAAACGCCGCCGGACGGCGGAACAGTTTTTCGCCGCGCCAAGGTTGGCACTTCGGGGGACAGGCTCGATCAAGCTCCGAGGTGGTGTATGACTCCTATGTACATTCTGCTGGTCGCGTGGGGTATTCTGACGGGGATTCTGGTTATCCTTTGGATCTATAAAAGCACTCTCACCATGCATGAGGACGACTCCATCTTCCTCAATGAATCCGAATCCCAGATGCACAAGGATCAAGTGGAAGTCCTGGCCAAGATGAAAAAGATCACGCCGATCCTCAAGGTGCTCGGCGCCTTGTCGGGTGTCATGATCCTGGTTATTGCCGGATTGTTCGTCTATCAGGGCTTGACCAGCTCCACCACGCTGCAATAAGCGGGCCGCAGCAATCGGAAGACGGGTTCGCTTTTCACATTGCTCCACATTGCCACGGTAGAGACGCGGCTTGCCGCGTCTCCCCCGAGCCCCAGAGCCGACTCTGGGCGTTCTGGTCTCTATGCTTTCCGATGTCCATTCTGAGCTCCAGGGCTCCGGCAGAGGCGACCAACCGCATCTCCTAATCTACTTTCTCTAAGCAGCCTTCGCCTTCATCCCTTCTATATCCGAGAGCAAAACTTGCTCGTGGCCTTCCGGGTTCACTTTCTCATAGACCTTGCTAATCACACCGTTCGGATCAACCACGAAAGTTGTGCGTTCCCAGAATTTCATTCCTTTCCATTCCGCTTGGCCAAGGCCTAGCGTCTTCATCAGCTGGGACTCGGTGTCAGAGAGCAAGTCAATGGTGAAGGCGAATTTATGGGAGAAGTTTCGGTGCGAGGTGACGTCGTCGGCGCTAACGCCAATGACTTTGATCCCGGCAGCGTCAAAATTAGCCTTGGTAGCCGAAAACGATTTGCCCTGGACGGTGCAGCCCGGCGTATCGTCTTTCGGATAGAAATAAACCACAAGCCACTGTCCGGCAAAGTCGGAAAGCCTGGTAATTTTGCCGTCCTGGTTGGGAAGCGAGAAATTTGGGAACGGATTGCCAGCAGAGGGCATTGGAAGAGTTCCTTTCGCGAAAAAATCAAAGAATCACAAGATTGTAGCAGGCGAGAACAAGATTAAAAGTGGAGCGACGGGCGTCCTCGCTCGTCACTCCATAATAGTGAGGCCGTCGCGTCTTAGGCGGCTTGGGTGAACTTCTTCATGCGTTCTTTCATTTCTCCATCTGAAACGTCTTCCACGTGAGTTGCGATGCCCCAAAGATGGCCGAACGGGTCCTGAATGAAACCGGAGCGGTCTCCATAAAACTGATCCGCGACCGGCTTCAGCACTTTCGCTCCACCAGCCGTTGCCTTGGCGACGACTTTGTCGCAGTCAGGAAGATACAGATACAGGCTCACCGGAGAACCGCCGATGCTCTCGGCGCTGCGATTGCCCATCTGAGGATTTTCGTCCGCCAGCATGATGCGCGAGTCGCCAATCTGCAGCTCGGCATGACCAACCGTGCCGTTCGGACCATCCATGCGCACAACCACCTTAGCTCCGAAGACATCCTTGTAGTATTCAATCGCTTTCGCGGCACCCTTGATGACCAGGTACGGCGTGACGGTGTTATATCCCTTGGGAATGTAGTTTACTTTGCTCATGTTTTTCTCCTTTTGGTGTTCCGCTAGTGATATTCGCTCATGGTCTACGCCCCAAAGCTAAGGTTGAGGGTTGCGGGTTAGGCTTGCAAGCGGGGCCGTGATAGGCCGTGTCATTCCTATTCACCTAATGAGAACACAAGTTCTCGTCGGAGTTCAAGTGGACGCCAGTTCGTGTGGCAACGGGGCTTCGCCCGGTTCCGGCTGTCAAAACCATGCCGCCAGGCGGGCACAGCTACTCCCCGGCGCGGAGTGAAGGTTGTACCATACTCGTGGTTACTCAGCAGGCTGCGGAGAAATACGTCGTTCCTTTTGATTCAGGGTGGCGCAGCGGTGTAGCGCTGCGGTACTTGCAGGGTTTGGAATGCGGCTTTGATCCGCAGGGGGCGCCCTCTGCTCGAGAAATACTTTCCGCGGCCTGCCAGGTTATCGTCTGTGCCCGAACTGCCCGACATTGTCGTCTACGTCGATGCGCTGAAGAAACGAATCCTCGGCCAACGACTCGATCGTGTGCGCGTGGTAAGTCCATTTCTATTGCGCACGGCCACCCCACCCCTGACCGAAGCTGAAGACAAAACCGTAATCGAGATCCGCAGACTCGGAAAGCGAATCTGCATCGGACTGGAAAATGACCTCTGGCTGGTGCTGCACCTGATGATTGCCGGACGTCTTCATTGGCGCAAGCGCGATGCCAAATTGTCACCACCGCGCGGCTTGGCCGCATTCGATTTCACCAACGGAACTCTGCTCTGGACCGAAGCCGGCTCGCAAAAACGCGCGTCCTTGCACGTCGTAGCCGGAGAAGAAGGACTCGCGGCGCTCGACCCCGGAGGGATCGAAGTTCTGGAAGCGGATCGGGAGCACTTTGCAACCGTTCTCACCTCTGCCAATCACACCCTCAAACGTGCTCTCACCGATCCCAGATTATTCAGTGGCATCGGCAATGCGTACTCCGACGAAATTCTTTTCGAGGCGCGCCTTTCGCCGCTGGCACTGACCCAAAAGCTAAGCCAGGAACAGATCGATCGGCTGTTTACGGCCGCGCGCGAGACTTTGCGGCAATGGACCGAACGCTTGCGGCAAGAAACAGGAGACGAATTTCCCGAGAAAGTTACGGCGTTTCGACCAGAAATGGCGGTGCACGGGCGCTACAAAGAGCCGTGCCTGCGCTGCCAGACAAAAATTCAACGCATACGCTATGCTGCCAACGAAACCAATTACTGCCCCCTCTGTCAAACGGGAGGAAAGTTGCTCGCCGATCGCGCCCTTTCACGCCTGTTGCGGGAAGACTGGCCGCGAACTCCGGACGAATTGGATTCTTTGACCAGGCAACCGAGGTAAAGCAGCGCGAAAAGGCGGGAACCATCGATCCGTAGTCCAAAAGGACAAGCAACCAAAACGAGCCGTAGGGCCATCGGATAGGAGCGCAAATTGGTCTGACGCTGCGCCGGGCAGGAGAGATAGTTCCAGCCCTACTATACTCGCTACAGTTTCGGCTTAATATTCTCGGCTTGATATCCTAGGCTTCAAACTAGGGCTTTACTTGACCTTCGAGGTGACGAGAATGACTCCTGCCCGCGTGGCGCGTTTGTTAGTTTCATTGTTGCTGGCACTGGTGGTTTTGGCCCTTCCCGGCCCTTCGTCCGCACAGGGTATCGCCGTATCGATCACCGTTGCGCCACCGGTTCTGCCGGTCTACACGCAGCCCGTCTGCCCCGGCGAGGGCTATCTCTGGACGCCTGGTAATTGGGGTTGGGGTGCCGACTACGGCGACTACTACTGGGTTCCCGGCACCTGGGTTCTCGCGCCCGAGCCGGGTTTCCTGTGGACTCCGGGATATTGGGGCTGGAGCAACGGCGTCTATCTCTGGAATGAGGGCTATTGGGGAGCAAATATCGGTTTCTATGGCGGCGTCGACTACGGGTTCGGATATATTGGCACTGGCTTCGCGGGTGGATACTGGCAAGGCGGAAACTTTTTCTACAACACGTCGGTCATGAACGTAAACACCACGATCATTCATAACACTTACACCAAGACCGTGGTCAACAACGTGAGTGTAAACCGCGTCAGCTATAACGGCGGCCACGGTGGAACCACGGCGAGACCGACAGCCGAAGAAGAAAGGTACGCGAGCGAAAGACACATCGCGCCCACAGCCGAGCAAACCAGGCATCAGCAAGCCGCCGCCAGTGATCGCAGCCTGCGAGCCTCCGTCAATCACGGTAAGCCGCCCGTAGCGGCAACCTCGAAAGCGGGAGATTTCAAAACAGGAGTAGTAGCGGCTCGAAGTGGAGGTACATACAAAGGCACTGCCACCAAGGGCGAGGGTGCGAAGCGTGAGACTGCGCCCAGGACCTCGAAGGCATCGAAAGCAGCGACCACCGAGCATGCAAGGGCGCCGCGCACGGAATCCAAGCCAACCACTACGCATCGCGAAAGCACAGCCAGGACCGAATCGAAGTCCGAATCGAAACCATCCAAGCCCGCGACCGCCGAACACGCGAAGGCGTCCCACACCGAGGCCAAACCCGGCACTGCGCACAAGGAGAGTACAGCCAAGGCTCCTAAGCCATCGAAGCCGGCCGCAACCGAACCCGCCAAGGCGTCACATACCGAAGCCAAACCCGCTGCCACCCATCATGAGATCACGGCGAAGACAGAATCGAAGCCTGCAAGAACTGCATCGAAGCCCGCAGCCACCGAACACGCCAAGGCGCCAAAGACTGAAACCAAACCCGCTGCTACCCATCATGAGAGCACGGCCAAGACGGAATCCAAGCCTGCGAGAACTGCATCGAAGCCCGCAACCACCGAACACGCCAAGGCGCCAAAGACTGAAGCCAAACCCGCTGCTACGCACAAGGAAAGCACTCCGAAGGCTGAATCCAAACCACCCAAGCCTGCAAAGACCGAACCCGCCAAGGCGCCAAAAACGGAGTCCAAACCTGCCCCGGCGCGTCCAGCGGTCGCGCACAACGAAAGCGCGCCGAAACCTGAGCACGAGAGCGCCCCTCGCGCTGAGAGCAAGCCGGCACCGGCACCGAAAGAAGACAAGAAGCCGCCGCGATGAAGGGGAACAGTCATGAGTGCAATCCGGTTGTCATCTTGAGCGGAGCTGGAACTTCAGGAAGTGAGGTTCGAGCGGAGTCGAAAGACCCCTACATGGTTCTCGAAACGTAGCACCTGTGGACGCAAACTAGAATTCAATCCCTAGCTCTCGCGCCAGCGCCTTCCACTTCCCATCCACCAGCGCGCGCGTCTTGGCGTCCATCACGATCGCATCCGGCCACGGGCGCCCAAATCCCTCGGTCGACCACTTGCGCGTAGCGTCAATCCCCATCTTGGATCCGTAATTCGCCAGCCGCGCCGCGTGATCGAGCGAGTCCAGCGGCCCAAGGGTGAACTGTATGTCGC
>Ga0302324_100009831_pt1 | contig 19923 bp, 14 predicted proteins | sample Palsa_T0_1_FD_201949 | JGI IMG/M metagenome (GOLD analysis project Ga0302324, IMG submission 201949) | Peat permafrost microbial communities from Stordalen Mire near Abisko, Sweden - Palsa_T0_1 | ecosystem: Environmental > Terrestrial > Soil > Palsa > Peat permafrost | place: Sweden: Abisko...
TTACCGACTACAAGGCACTGGTCTGCATCTTTCTTCAGGGCGGGAACGACTCGAACAACATGATCATCCCGACTCTCGCGTCGCAATACGCCAATTACGCCGCCATCCGCACGCCGGTGCTGGCGATTCCGCAAAGCGCCATTCTGCCGGTCACGTCGCTCGATGGCGACGGCAACACCTATGGCCTGCATCCGAGCTGTCCCGAACTGCAGACATTGTTTGGCGAAGGCAAGCTGGCGTTTTTGTTCAACACCGGCACGCTGGTTTATCCGATCACCCGCGCACAATATCTCGCCGGCACGACCGCCAAGCCGCCGCAGCTTTTCTCGCACGCTGACCAGCAGACGCAATGGCAGACTTCCATTCCCGACCAGCCGCCAACTACCGGCTGGGGTGGGCGTTGCGCGGATTTGTTGAATTCCGTCCAGCCTGGCGCGCCGATTTCGCTGATGGTTTCGCTCGCGGGCGCGAACACCTTTGAAATCGGCAACATTATCCAGCAGTATTCCGTTTCCACGAGCGGCGCGATTTCTCTTTCTATGCCGGGCACGCCGTCCGGCGGTGCCAGCACCAACCGGCTGCCGACCTTGATGAACATCCTCGGCCTGCCCTACACGAACCTGCAATCGCAGGCCTACGCGGGTATTGCGGAACAGGCCATCAATACGAGCACGCTTTTGAACAACGCCATCTCCAACACGGCGGCCGCGAATTACTGGACGAACTTGAACTCTTTGACGAGCGTGACCGGTTTCCCGACGAAAATCACCCCGCCTGAAGGCGGCGCGGCGTTCACCTCCACCTTGAGTCCGCAACTGCAAATGGTTGCGCGGTTGATTGCCGCCGGCAGCACAGCCGCCGCCAGCGGCGGTTTCGGCATGAAACGCCAGATTTTTTTCTGCCAGGTCGGCGGTTACGATCTGCACACCGGCCAGACCAATTTCAGCAACAATAATCCCGACAATGTCCTCATCGGCGCGCATACCAACCTGCTCGCCGAATTGAGCCAGTCCATGTATGCGTTCCAACGAGCGATGGAGCAGCTTGGTCTTTCCGACAACGTGACCAGTTTCACCGCCAGCGATTTTGGCCGCACCTTTCCGAGCAACGGCCAGGGCAGCGACCACGGCTGGGGCAGCCATCATCTCATCCTCGGCGGCGCGGTGAATGGTCAAAGAACTTATGGCCAGTTTCCTGCGCTTACAATCAATGGCCCGAACGATACCAGCACCGGGCGCTGGATTCCGACGACGGCGATTGACCAATATTTTGCGACGCTCGCGACGTGGTTCGGCGTGGATGCCGGAAATCTTTCCACCGTCTTTCCTAACATCGGACGCTTCGCCACGCCCAACCTCGGCTTTGTATGAAAAAATGGGGGTTAGTTCTCGCGCTCGTTTTTGCGGTCGTGGTGGGGCTGTATTTATTTTTCAACCCGGCAAAAAATGCCGCGCCGCCAGCCGGAGAAACGCCTTCAAACAGTCTGGCCGCAGCGCAAAACAATGCTGCCATAGAAACGCCAACTGCCCCGGCCAGCCAAACCGAATCAAGCACCGCGTCCACGCTGCAGCCGGACATTGCCGCCCGTGCCGGGATGGCCGCACTGCCGCCGACGGGAACCGCAGAAAAAATTCCGCCCGCCATCGTTCTGGAAAACATCAGCCACGCCATCCGCCAATACGGCGCGATGTTCGGCGGCAATCCTGTTGGCACCAACCCGGAAATCACTGCCGCGCTCAATGGTAACAATCCCAAGCAGATTAATTTCATCAAGCCGGAGGCCGGCATGCGGATCAATGGAAATGGCGAACTAGTGGACGCGTGGGGCACGCCGCTTTTTTTCCACCAGCTTTCCGGCAGCGAAACGGAGATTCATTCCGCCGGCCCGGATAAGATCATGTGGACTGCGGACGACCTGGTCGCCCGGTGATTCAGTCGCGATCCAAGTCTTCAACCTCAAGAAAGCCATTCAACTGCCGCAGGCGCGTGGGATGGCGCATCTTGCGGAGTGCCTTGGCCTCGATCTGCCGGATGCGCTCACGCGTGACATTGAACTGCTGGCCGACCTCTTCGAGCGTGCGCGCGTTGCCGTCGCCCAGGCCGAAGCGCAATTCCAAAACTTTCCGCTCGCGCTCGTTCAGGCTGCACAATACGTCGCCCAGCTTGCCCTTGAGCAGGCTGAAGCTGGTCATGTCCAGCGGGCTTTCCGCAGCCTTGTCCTCGATGAAATCGCCAAAGTTCGCGTCCTCGCCGTCGCCCACGGGTGATTGCAGCGAAATCGGTTGCTGCGCCATTTTCAAGACGGCGCGCACGCGGTCAACGGACAACTGCAGTTCATCGGCCAGCTCGTCTGCCGTGGGTTCGCGGCCAAAATCCTGGATCAGCTGCTTCTGGACGCGCATCAGGCGGTTGATAATCTCGATCATGTGGACCGGGATGCGGATGGTGCGCGCCTGGTCGGCGATGGAACGCGTGATGGCCTGCCGGATCCACCAGGTCGCGTAGGTGGAAAATTTGTAACCGCGCCGATACTCGAATTTTTCCACCGCCTTCATCAGGCCCATGTTGCCCTCCTGGATCAGATCGAGGAACGACAGCCCGCGGTTGGTGTATTTTTTTGCGATGGAAATGACGAGGCGCAGGTTCGCTTCAACCATTTCGGTCTTGGCCTGGAGCGCGTGCGTGGAAAATTCCCGCAGTTCGTCAAAGGTTTTCAGGAAATCATCCACGGGCATCCGCACAAATTCCTCGAGCGCCTTGATTTTCTGCTTCTCGGCGGCGACCAGATGCTGCTGCGCGCTGGACTCGCGCTGCATTTCCGCCTCGGCGAGTGCGCGCAGGCTGTATTGAAATTTGTCGTGGATGTTTTCGGCTACGAGCGCCATCTCCTCGACCACTTTTTGCTTGAAACAGAATTTTGGAAATGACGCCCGAAGCTGCTGGTCAACCTGTTTGAACGCCGCCAGCGCCCGCCGGGACGGGGCTTTGCCATGCGCGTGGCGCCACGCGGTATATTTGCGGTCAACCGCCTCGTCCGTTTTGTGGACGCGCGCGACCAGCTTGTGCAGCGCCCGCAGATGCGCGTTGCGGCTGTCCACTTTTTTTTCGAGGACAACGCGGTCGAAACGCTCGCGTGGCGGCTCGGCCAGCAGCTTTTCCGCCAGCGCGATGTGCTCCTTGCCGGCAAAACCCAGGCTGTAAATGATCCGGGTGATTTCCGTCTCGGCGTCCTCGATGCGTTTTGAAATCTCCACTTCCTGCTCGCGCGTCAGCAGCGCCACCTGCCCCATCTGGTTCAGATACATCCGCACCGGGTCGTCCAGAATGTCCAGCCGCGACGTGTCCTCCTCCTCGGTTTCGGGCTTCTTAAGGTTGTCCACCTCGGCCTGGTCAACGATCTCAATCTCCAACGCCCGCAGTTTGGAATAAATTTCATCCAGCTTTTCTGGTGTCGCCTCGTTCTCCGGCAGCGCCTCGCTAATGTCATTGAAAGTGAGCTGCCCCTGCTCCTGCGCGAGCCGTACCAGTTCCTTGACTTTTTCGGCAAGCTCCGTGGCCGCACCGTTTGTCAGAATGGCGGGCAATTCCGGAAGTTGAATGGCCAAAGCTGCGACACTGCGCTTTCCCTTTTTCAGGGACGAATCCACCTCGGCTTTGCGAACCTTTGCTTTGGACATACGGCTATAACATACACTTTCGGTTCAAGAAAAGAAAGCGGGCGCGAATATGGTAGGCCGTTTCAGTTTCGTCAAGCGGCGAAACACGCCAAAATCATTTTCCTGGCGCGATATAAATCCCCCGTGCTTTGAGCTGCTCCAAGATGATCGCCACCGTGCGGTCCACCGCCCCCAGGTTTTCCGCTACGACCTTGAGCGCATTGCGCCCCAGTTCCGCCCGGTGCTCTTCGTCCGCGATCAAATCAGCCACGGCTCTCTCCAGGGCCTCCGGGTCGCGCACCTGCACCGCCGCGTTCTGCGCGAGAAAAGTCCGCGTCACGTCCGCAAAATTCTGCATGTTCGGCCCGAACACCAGCGCCTTGCCCAGCGCGCCCGGCTCGATCGGGTTTTGACCGCCCACGGCCGTCAGGCTCTTGCCAACGAACACCACCGTCGCGTGCTCGTAAAAAAGCCGCAGCTCGCCCGTCGTGTTCACCAGCAGACATTCCACCTCGCCGTCCCCAAACTTTGACTTCTGCGAAAATTCGCTGCGCCAGAAAAACTTCACATCGTGCGACCGCAGTTTCTGCCCGATTTCACGGCAACGTTCAAAATGTCTCGGTACCAAGATCAAAAACAATTTCGGAAATTTCGCACGCAACCGCTTTGCCATATCCGCCAGGATGATCTCCTCGCCGTCGTGCGTGCTGCCGGCGACCAGGATCGGCGCGTCTGCCGGCACGCCCAACTGCCGTAACATCACGGAAACGTCGAGCGTGCGGCGTTCCTCCAGTTTGGCTGCGTCAAATTTTAGGTTGCCCACCACGCGTACCGCTTCGGGCCGGCAGCCAACTTCGCGCAGGCGCGCGGCATCCGCCTCATTTTGTGCGCCAACCCCGGCGAGCGACGCAAATAACAGCCGGAACAGAAATGCGTATTTTTTATAACGCGGATACGAACGGTCGGACAATCGCGCGTTCGCCAGAAAAACCGGGATGCCCAGCCGCTGAGCGCGCCAGAGGAAATTCGGCCAAATTTCCGCCTCGACCAGCACGATGGCCTGGGGATTGATTGTAGCCAGCGCGCGATTGACAAATTTGGCGCAGTCCACCGGATAATAAATCTTGCTGACGTGCGTGGGCAGGCGGCGGCGCAGTTCAGCCATGCCGGTGGTCGTGGTCGTGGAAACGACGATCTTCAGGTTCGGCACACGCGGTTCGAGCGCGCGGATGAGCTGGGTGCAGAGGTTGACCTCGCCGACGCTGACGGCGTGCAGCCAGATGACGTGGCGGTTGGTCAGCGCCTGTTTCAGGCTGGCGTCATATTTTGCAAAGCGCTGGGCGAAACCCGCGCGCCAGTCGCCGCGCCGCCGCATCCGCCAGAAATAATACGGCGCCGACAGGACGAAAAATAGGGTGAAGAGGATGTTGTAGGCCGTGCGCACTTTGGTTTCCGAGTCTGATTAGTTACTAATCTTCCGAAAAGCGGGGCGGGGAGCAAAGAAAATGTTTCAGAATCGTAACAAATTTCTAGCCGCGAAAGAACAGCAGCCAGACCACGACCAGCACCGGCAGCAGAAACGGCACGGCAAATTTGAAGATGAATCCGAAGAAGGCCGGCGTGGCAACTTTTTGCTGCTCGGCGATGGCCTTGACCATGAAATTCGGACCGTTGCCGATGTAGGTTGCCGCGCCAAAAAAAACCGCGCCCACGCTGATGGCAAGAACATGGATCGAATTTTGCCCCAGCAGTTCAACGATGTCCTTCGCGCCGGTCACACCGAACAACGCGCTCAAGAAGCCGAGATACGTCGGCGCGTTGTCCAGCGCGCTGGATAGCACGCCCGTGCCCCAGAAAAAAATGCCGGGCGACGGATGCACACCGAGCAAGCGCGGGGCGTTTTGATTAAGCCAGTCGAGCGCCGGCATCATCGTCGCAAATATCCCCGCGAACAAAATGACGACCTCGATGATCGGGTGGAAATCAAAATGATTCGCGGCATGAACCACCTTTTTGGTGGTGAAATAGGAGCCGAGCGCAGCAGTGATCATCAGCGCCTCCCGCACAAAAATCGTTTTCACAAACACCGCGCCGAGGATGGCGGCCAGGAAAAACAGGTTGGACAATCCCTCGAGCCGCCAAGTTTCGTGCGCCGTCTCCTTTTCACGCACGGCGAGGGGCGCGCGGGTAAAGTTGATTTTGTCCACGACATAAAACATCGCGAGCAGGATGCCGATGCCGACCGCCCACATAGGCCAGCAATTTTTCCCGACCCACCAGAACGGCACGCCTTGCAGATAACCAAGGAACAACGGCGGGTCGCCGATGGGCGTGAGGCAGCCGCCGACGTTCGCCACAATGAAGATGAAAAAAACAATGTGATGTGTCGTGACGCGATAGCGGTTCATGCGGATCCACGGACGGATAAGCAGCATGGCCGCGCCGGTCGTTCCCAATAGATTGGCGATGACCGCGCCAATTAACAAAAAAATCACGTTACTGAACGGCGTGGCCCCGCCTTTGACGCCGATATGGATGCCGCCGGAAACAACGTAGAGCGAGCCGACGAGGGCGATGAAGCTGATGTATTCGTGACCGGTGTGCGCAAGGCCGTGCGCGTCGCGCAAAACAAAAATATAATAAACCAGCGTGACCGCGCCGAGGCCGAGCGCGACTTTGGCATAATGCCGAAGCCACCATTGGGGGGCGACCAGCGGCCCGGAGGCGATCGCGCCGAGCAGCAGTGCGAACGGCAGAATCATCCAAGGATTAGGCGAAACCATTCCATAAAGGTTGTAACGTGGCCGGGAACCGGGTCAAACAGAAACGCGCGGAAATTCGGGTCAAACTTCCAAATCAGCGTCCGGCGACACCGCTTGACGAAACCCTCGGCCGCTGCGAACTTGCCTGCGCTTGCCGCAAAGCGAAACGTCGTCGGCGACAGGCAACTTGTTCGCTGACATCGCGCAAACTCCCGCCGTGCAATCCATCGCCCGGCGACTGGAGAATGGCGGAGTGCTGGCTTGCGCCGGAGTTTGCCCGCCCGCACAACCGTTCTTCGCTGCGCTGGTGAAAAAGCTTTTTCCCAAACGCCCCGTAGTCATCGTCACGGAAAATTTAAAGGCGCAGGAAAGCTTACAGCAAGACCTGGAAACGTGGCTGGGCAGATCACCACTGTTTTATCCCGCCTGGGAAACGCTGCCGCATGAGGAGAAGCTCCCGCACGCCGAAGTCATCAGCGACCGTCTGCAAACGCTCGTCACACTTTCCGAAATCTTGTCACCCGTCACCCGCCACTCGCCACTGATTGCTGCAAGCGTCACCGCGCTGCTGCAAAAAACTTTTCCGCCCAGCGAAATCCAAAAGCGCACGTGCACGTTTGAACGTGGAAGCAAAATCGCCCCGCTGGATTTAATCAGATGGCTCGAAGAACAAGGCTACGAGCCGGAGGCGCAGGTTTCGCAGAAAGGCGAAATCGCCCTGCGCGGCGGCATCATGGACATTTTCCCACTGACCAGCCCGTGGCCCGTCCGTCTGGAATTTTTCGGCGATGAGCTGGAATCGCTCCGTTACTTCGACCCGCTCACACAAATATCTCTCGAGGAGATTGTTTCAATCGCTTTGCCGCCGGCGGGCGAGCTGGGAATCTTGAAGCAGTGGCAGCAGAGCGGTCCGGATGTGCACGATCATAATCTCGTCACCCGCCACCCGTCACCCGCCACCCTGCTTGATTTTCTGCCGCAGGAAACCATTTTCTTGCTCTGCGAACCGGAAAAGCTTGCGGCGCGGGCGGATGAATATGAATCGCAAGTTCCCGCCGGCGATCCATTTTTTATTTCGTGGCCGGATTTTCTCGTTGCATTGAACCGCCGTCGTTTCACGTCTGTTGAACTTGCCGAAGACGCGGGAACTGGCAAAGCCCCTTTGCAATCCGAAATTCGCAATCCGAAATTTGATTCACTCGATGCCTTCCGTCCGCTCGCCGAACGCGCGCCAGTACCCCAGATCGCCGAGGTGCAACGGCGTGAATTTTTCCACCAAATGCACCGCTGGCTGCGGCAGGATTACTCGGTTCAAGTTTTCTGCAATAACGACGGTGAACGTCAGCGCTTCGAGGAAATCTGGACCGAATTGGGTCTTGCGTCTGGCGTCCCGGCTCCGGGGAAAGAGATTCCCGCCGCGCAACCCCAGAACCCGGACGCCAGACCCCAAATCCATATTGGCTCGCTCGCTCGCGGCTTTGTTTACGAAGAAGCAAAACTTGTCGTCGTGACCGATGCGGAAATTTTTGGGCGCTACAAAATTCAACGGCCGCGCCGCCAGAAATCTTCACATGCGCAGGCCACGCGTTCCGCGCTCAACATTGATTTCACCGACCTGGAAGAAAGCGATTACGTCGTACATCTGCAACACGGCATTGGACGTTATCTGGGCTTGAAACCCATGCCTGTTGGCAACAGTCGTCATCCCTCAATTCCCAGCTCTCAAATCTCAACTTCCACCGAATGTCTCGTCATCGAATACGCGCCCGCGAATTCCGGCGAAGAATCGCCCAAGCTTTACGTGCCCGTCACCGAGGCACATCTCGTCAGCAAATACGTCGGTGTGGGCAAGATGCGTCCGCCGCTTAATACGCTCGGCGGCACACGCTGGCACAAGGCGAAGGAGCAAACGGAAAGAGCCGTGCGCGATGTCGCCTCCGAATTGTTGCGGATCCAGGCCGTGCGCGAAACGCAGGCCGGCCACGCATTTCCGCCGGACGCGACCTGGCAGCGTGAATTTGAAAGCGCGTTCATCTACGAGGAAACTGCCGACCAAGTGCGCGCGATCGCCGAGACCAAGTCCGACATGGAACGTGCCAAGCCGATGGACCGTTTGATCTGCGGCGATGTTGGCTTCGGCAAAACCGAGGTCGCGATTCGCGCCGCGTTCAAGGCCGTGATGGGCGGAAAACAAGTTGCGATTCTCGTGCCGACGACGGTTCTCGCGCAGCAACATTTTAACACGTTCCGCGAACGGATGGCGGACTATCCGATCCGCGTAGAACTGCTCTCGCGTTATCGCACGCCGCGCGAACAAAATCTTGTTGTAAAAAACCTCGTGGAGGGCGCGGTGGACATCGTCATCGGCACACATCGCATCGTGCAGGACGACATTATTTTCAAAGACCTCGGCCTCGTCGTCATTGACGAGGAGCAGCGCTTCGGCGTGTTGCACAAGGAAAAATTCAAGCGCCTCCGCACACTCGTGGACGTGCTGACGTTGAGCGCCACGCCGATTCCGCGCACGCTTTACCTTGCGCTCACCGGCGCGCGCGATATGAGCACCATCCAGACGCCGCCGCATGACCGTTTGCCCGTCGAGACCATCGTCACGCAATTCGACGAACGCACCATCCGCGACGCCATCCAGCGCGAACTCGCGCGCGGCGGACAGGTTTTCTTTCTGCACAACCGCGTGATGACGATTCAAGACATGGCCGACCGGTTGAAAAAACTTTGCCCCAACGCGCGCCTCGTCATCGGCCACGGCCAGATGAACGCGGACGACCTCGAAGAAGTGATGACGAAATTCGTCAACGGCGAGGCGGACGTTTTGCTTTCGACAACCATCATCGAAAGCGGCCTCGATATTCCGAACGCGAACACCATCATCATTGACCGTGCCGACCGATTCGGCTTGAGCGACCTTTACCAGTTGCGCGGGCGCGTCGGGCGTTACAAGCATCAAGCCTATGCGTATCTGCTGCTGCCGCGCCACGCGAGCCTGCTCACCGACGTGCGAAAACGCATCAACGCCATGAAGCAATACTCCACGCTCGGCAGCGGCTTCAAGATCGCCATGCGCGACCTTGAGATTCGCGGCGCGGGAAATCTGCTCGGCTCGGAACAAAGCGGCCACATCACCGCCGTCGGCTTTGAACTCTACTGCCAGTTGCTCAAGCAAAGCATCTCGTCGCTGAAAGGTGAAAAAGTAAAACCGCGCGTCGAAGTCCGCATCGCGCTGGATTTTCTGGAAATGAACGACGCAAACCGCGATGTGAACTCCGAGACCGGCTCATCACGCATCACGGATCACGCATCACTTCCTCATAACTACGTCACCGAACCGCAGCATCGCATCGAAATCTATCGCAAGCTTGCACAAGCGACTGACAAGCTTGCGCTTGACGCCATGCAGAAAGAATTGCGAGACCGTTTCGGCCCGCTGCCGCCGCCGGTGGAGCTGCTGCTGGCCGTCGGCGAACTGAAAATTCTTGCCTATGAAAAGGCCGTGACCGCCGTCGAGGTGGAGGAAGACAAATTAAAAATCACACGCCACAACGATTTCATAACCTTCGGCGGCAAATTCCCACGCCTCACCAAAAAGGAAGCCAAGGCGCGGCTCAAGGAAATCAAAAAATTGCTGCTGGCGATTTGAACGAATCTACTTTCTTTTTCTCGCTTTAAGCTTGTCGTCCAGTTTCCGTCTTTCTTCAACAAGACGAGATTCATCCACTTCTTCCTTCAACCTGAATTGGATAAAGTCCTGCTGATTAGATTTGTTGAATAAGTTCAGTCGTTGTCATGTTGCCTTGAGCCTAATGTGTTTTAAAAATTTGTCAGCACGAATTCAAATTCTTAACCACAGCGTTTTCAAAAACGCCGGTTCGGCGCGGCAGATGGGAAAATCCGGCGGTTGCGGGACGTAATGCCGTTGCAGAATTTTCCGCTTCGTGGCGTGAACCGCCTTTTCCACCTCCGCGAGAAAATTTTCCGGCGGCCAGTCCGCCGCGTTCGTCGAGGCGAACAAAATTCCGCCCGGCTTGAGTACAGGCAGTGCGACAGTCACAAGTTTGCCGTAATCTTTTTCCGCGCGGAACGTGCCATGCTCCCTGGATTGCGAAAATGTCGGCGGGTCGAGCACCACGGCGTCGAACGTGCGGCCTTTCTTCGCCAGCCGCCGCAGCCAGTCGAACGTGTCGCCATAGATGAAATCGTGCGCCGCCGGGTCGAGGCCGTTCAGCGTGAAATTGCGCCGCCCCCATTCGAGATACTTTTTTGAGAGATCAAGGCTCGTCACCCGCGCACCCCCCTTGGCTGCACACACGGAAAAGCCGCAGGTGTAGGCGAAACAATTGAGCATTTCGGGTCTGGCGTCCGGTGTCTGGGATTTCAACAGCGGAAAATCTGCCGCAATGTGATTCATCAAAAACCGTCGGCGATTATCACGCTGATCCAAAAACAAACCGACGGAATAGCCTTCGTTAAAACTCATCTCGTAGCGGACACCATTTTCCAGAATCTCAAATCGCTCCGGCGCAGCGTCACCCAAGACGAGTTGCGGCGAAACTTCGTTTGTTGTGGAACGACGAACCTGGCGCGAAAGGATTTTGTGATACGCGCCACGCGACGAAAAAGTTTTTGCGAGTCGCGATAATTCTTCGTTCTGTTTCGCGCTCAACGGCACTTCGGATTGTGAGAGCAAAAAGTCGCCGAGCTTTTCCACAAACCAGCCCGGCCAGCCATCGCTAAAGCCGTGAATCAGGCGGAAGCCATTCGTCGCTTCCGGTTCGATCACGGCGGAACGCAAGGCAAGGCGTGGTTCGACATCGAATTTGACCGGTGCAAAAAATTCCACCGTCTCTTTCGTGGCCGGATGCGCGAACGTAATTTCCGCTGCGTGCAGAAAAATGCGCGACGAGGCCGTGCCGCCGTAAAGCGTGTCGCCGAGAATGGGAAATCCGCTTTCGGCGGCGTGAACACGGATTTGATGCGTGCGTCCGGTGAACGGTTCTACGCACATCATTTTTAATCGCGAATTTCCGAATTTTGAATCCGAGATCGGCGTGAATTTTGTTTCCGCGATTTCTCCACCCGCACGGCTCGCATATTTCTCGCCGACACGGACAAGCGTGGTTTTCACCGTGAATTCTTTCTGCGGAACTTCGCGGTCAGTAAGCAGCAGATATTTTTTCTGAACGCGCCGTTCGGTGAATTGTTCCGTGAGCGATTTGTTGGCCAGCGGCGTTTTGCCGAAAATGAGGACGCCGCTGGTTTCCTTGTCGAGCCGGTGCAGGATGGCGAGGGACGACCAGCGCGGTTCTCGATGTTTCAGCCAGTCATAAATGCCTTCGCCAGCGAATGGACTGGGCGCGTGCGTGTTCCAGCCGGCGGGTTTGGAAACCACCAGCAGATGTTCGTCCTCGAAAATCACGCACGGAACCATGCGCCATGAAAACATTTTTCAAGGCCGGAATGAAGCCCGGAGGAAATAAAATTAACGTCGTAAAAAATCTTTAGTGTCAAATCCGTGTTTCATCCGTGTCGATATGTGGCTAAAATGCCCATGTGCATCTGGCCCATCTGCGACTCCGTGACTTCCGCAACTACGCGCGGTTGGACACGGATTTTTCGCCCGGCTTCCATCTGCTGCTCGGCGACAACGCGCAGGGCAAGACGAACATCCTCGAAGCGGTTTATCTCATGGCCACGCTGCGTTCATTTCGCGGCGTCGGCGGCGCGCAAATGACCCGGCACGGCGCGAAAGGATATTTTGTTGGCGGAAAAATTGTCGTGCAAGGTGAACGGGAAATCAAAATGTACTGGTCCGCACGCGAACGGAATCTCTTGCTCGACGGCCAGCCGGTAAAAAAACTCGCGAACTATCTCGGCGCGCTGCGGGCGGTGGTTTTTTGCACGGAAGATTTGATGCTCGTCAAAGGCACGGCGCGCGCGCGGCGGCGTTTTTTGGATTTGCTGCTCGCGCAGACGCAGCCGGGTTATCTGCCGTTGCTCCAGCGTTATATGCACACCGTCCGCACCCGCAATGCCCTGCTCAAGCAACGCACCGCCGACGAGGTTGCGCTGGAAAGTTTTTCCGCCGAACTGGCAAGGTTTGGCAACGAAATCGTCCGCGCCCGCCGCGAACTCGTGCCGAAATTTTCCCCGCTCGCGCGGTTGGCGTATCGCCGCATTTCCAACGACGCGGAGGAATTGCGCATTGAATATCAACCGAGCGTGAAAAATGATTTTGCCGTCGAACTCGCGCAATCGCGCGCGCGCGAAAAAACGTTTCGCGCCACGCTCGTCGGCCCGCACCGCGACGACGTGCAATTGCTGCTCAACGAGAAATCCGCCACGCAATTCGGCAGCGAAGGCCAGAAGCGCACGCTGGCCATCGCGTTGAAAATGGCGCAGGCGGAATTTCTCGCCGGCATCCACGGCAGCGCGCCGATTCTGCTGATTGACGACGTGATGGGCGAACTGGATTTGAAACGCCGCAGCGGATTTCTGCCGTTGCTCGAACACGCGCGCAAAACCAGCGGCCAGGTTTTCATGACGGCGACGGAAGAAAACTGGCCAAGCGAGCTTGGAAAAGACTTGCAGCGATGGGAAGTAAAAACGGGGACACTGCATAAACAATAATGAATGCAGGAAATCAGAATTTTTCTTTTTGGAGATTCAGCTTCCTACTTTCCTGCTTTCCTTATTAAATTTTGTCCATGCGAATTTTGTCAGGCATCCAGCCCAGCGGCGCGCTGCACCTCGGAAATTATTTCGGGATGATGCGCCCCGCCATCGAGCTTCAGGAAAAAGGTGAGGCGTTTTATTTCATCGCCGATTATCACTCAATGACCTCGCTATTCGACGCGAATGAGCGGCGCAAAAATACTCTGGACGTGGCGCTGGATTTTCTCGCGTGCGGCCTTGATCCAAAAAAGTCCGTCTTTTTCAAACAGTCCGATGTGCCGGAAGTCACCGAGCTTTCGTGGTTGCTTACCACAATCACGCCGATGGGTTTGCTTGAGCGCGCACTTAGTTATAAAGACAAAGTTGCCAAAGGAATTTCCGCGAATCATGGACTGTTCGCCTATCCGGTGCTGATGGCGGCGGATATTTTAATTTACGATTCCAACATTGTCCCCGTTGGCCGCGACCAGAAGCAGCACGTCGAAATGACACGCGATATTGCGATCAAATTTAACGAACAATACGGCCAGACGTTTACGATTCCCGAACCGCAGATTCGCGACGAGGTCGCCGTTGTGCCCGGCATCGACGGCCAAAAGATGAGCAAAAGCTACGGCAACACGATTGAGATTTTTGGCGACGAGAAAATCATCCGCAAAAAAATCATGGGCGTCACGATGGATTCGCGCCAGTCCGCCGAGCCGAAGCCGGACGCGGGGAAAAATCTCGCGATTCAACTTTTAAAACTTGTCGCGCCGGAAAATGTCGGAAAGGAATTTGAAGAAAAATTGCGCGCGGGCGGCCTCGGCTACGGCGATTTGAAGAAGGCGCTGTTCGAGAATTACTGGAATCATTTCGCTGACGCGCGGAAGAAACGCGCGGAACTCGCGGTGAATCTGGATTATGTGAACAAGGTTTTAGCTGAAGGCGCAACAAAAGCCCGCACTCTGGCGCAAATAGTTTTAAAACGCGCGCGGAAAAACTGCGGATTGGAATGAATCCTTCCGCCGCAACTCAAGCTGCGGCGACCCGTCTTCGTCTGCGAATCACGGCGGCGGCGGAATCCATCGTGCGCTCCGGACATCCGTGGCTGTTTGCCGACAGCATCCACGAATTAAATCGTGGCGGGCAAGCCGGTGAACTTGCCGTCATTTATGACCGCAAAGACAAATTTCTCGCCGTCGGCTTGTTCGATCCCGATTCGCTAATCCGCGTCCGTATTTTGCACGCGGGCAAACCGCAGACAATAGGTCTGGCGTGGTGGCGTGCACGTCTGGAAAAACCGCTCGCGGTTCGCCGTGATTTGTTCGACGCGCGAACCACCGGCTATCGCTTGATTCACGGCGAAAGCGACGGCTGGCCGGGAATGGTTTTAGACAAATACAACTCCACGCTCACGCTGAAAATCTACACCGCCGCCTGGCTGCCGCGATTGGAAGAGACCGTCGCGCTGTTCAGAGAAAAAGTTCCGTGCGAGCACATTGTCCTTCGATTAAGCCGTAACATCCAGCCGGTCGCGGAAAAACAATTTCAGCGGCGCGATGGACAAGTTCTTTTGGGGTCAAGGCCGAGCGGCCCGGTGATTTTTTCCGAGAACGGCGTCCGCTTTGAGGCCGATGTTTTGCATGGGCAAAAAACCGGCTTTTTCCTCGACCAGCGCGAGAACCGCGCCGAGGTCGAAAAGCTTTCGCACGGCAGAAAAATTCTAAACGCGTTCAGTTTTTCCGGCGGCTTTTCTGTTTATGCCGCGCGCGGCGGCGCGATTTCCGTGACCGACTTGGACATCAGCGCGCACGCTTTGGAATCGGCCGAACGGAATTTTGCGCTGAACCATAATTTCGGCGGCGTTGCAAATTGCCGCCACGAAACCATCCGGGCCGACTGCTTTGAATGGCTCGAAAATACTTCCGATAAATTTGATCTCATCGTGCTTGATCCGCCGTCGCTTGCCAAACGCGCGGCGGAACGTGAAGGCGCCATCCGCGCTTACGAGCGGCTGAATTTGCTCGGCATCGAAAAACTTTCGCGCGACGGAATTCTCGTCGCAGGTTCGTGTTCCGCCCACGTTTCCGCGGCAGAATTTTTTGACACCGTGCGGCGCGCGGCGATCAAATCAGGCCGAAAATTTTCCGAGTTGAAAACTGTGCAACATCCGCCGGACCATCCGGCCACGTTCAAGGAGGCGGAGTATTTGAAGGTGATTTACCTGAAATTCAGGAGTTGACCGGTTGAATTGTTTAGCGCGAGTGTTTCAGAAACCACTCAAACAATTCCGGGTTCGCGTAGGTCTGCGTCCAGCAGTCATGCTGGGCCTCGGGATAAACGGTGAATTTGACTTCGGTCACGCCAAGTTTTTTCAACAGACTGACCATGCGCTGCGATTCTTCCAGCGGTACGACCGGATCTTTCGCGCCGTGAAACGCCCAGACCGACAGGGTGGTCAGTTTGGACTTATCCGCCAGATAAGGCGTGATAAAATCACCGCCGCCGCAGATCGGCGCGATGGCCGCGAAACGTTCCGGATGACCCAGGCCGAGGCTCCAAGTCCCGAATCCGCCCATGCTGATGCCGGTCAGATAGATGCGGTGCGTATCCACGGCGTATTTGGTTTCAATTTCATCCAGCAGCGCAAGCAGCAGGTCGTCCGACCAGATTTTGCCGTCGGGACAATGGGGCGAGACGACGATGAATGGGAAATTAGTTTCCGTCGTGTCAATTTTCGGCGGGCCATGCTTGGCGACCAGCCAGTCGTTTGTGCCGCGCTCGCCCGCGCCGTGGAGAAACAAAATCAGCGGCCAGCGGCTGGTGGAATTGACGCCGTAGCCTTCTTCCGACAGGAACAGCAGATAATCGGCGGCAAGCACCTGTTTGCGTTCGATGGAAACTTTGTGGGGGTCTGGCCGGGTTTCATGGCGGTGGACTGTTTCAGGTTGGCGCAGGCGGAAAGTCCAAGCAAAATTGGTAGCAGGCAAAGAAATTTTATTTTTGGCATGGTTCAATTATGCGCGGAGGCGCATCCTTGGCCACTAAATTTTCGGGCCGGCAATCCAGCGCATCCGCCGGCCGGCCACTTAACCTTTGCCGGGCACGACGGCTTCCGACATCATCCGCCGCATGATCCAACAACGCTGGCTCCGCATCATCCCGGTCGCGCTGGTCATGTATACGATTTCGTATGTGGACCGGACGAACGTCTCGCTGGCGCTGGATCCAAAAATTTCGTCCATGATGCGCGACCTGCTGATGGACGACCGTATGAAAGGCCAAGCGGCCGGGATTTTTTTCCTTGGCTACGTTTTGCTGCAAATGGCCGGCGGCCATCTGGCCGGAAAATGGAGCGCAAAAAAACTCGTCAGCTTGTGCCTGATTTTTTGGGGCATGTGCGCCGTGGGCTGTGGCCTGGCGAAAACATTTTATCAATTTGAGATCTCGCGGTTCCTCTTGGGCGTTTCCGAAAGCTGCGTATTTCCCGCCACCATCGTCTTGCTCACGCACTGGTTTCCCAGCGGCGAACGCGCACGCGCCAATGCATTTTGGAATTTATGCCAGCCGCTCGCCGTGGTCGCCTCCGCGCCGGTCACCGGCTGGCTGCTCGGCGCGTATGGCTGGCAGACCATGCTCATCCTGGAAGGTGCGTTGCCGTTTGTCTGGCTGCCCGTCTGGTGGATTTTCATCAGCGACCATCCGCGTGAAGCAAAATGGATTTCGGCGGAGGAAAAAAACTTTTTGGAGACCACGCTGGAGCGCGAGGCGGCGGTGCTGGAACCGCCAATAAAAATTCCCTTCCGGCAACGGCTCATGCGGCGCGAGATTTTGGTGATGATCGTGATGAATTTTCTGCACAACTCGGCGGCCTACGGCTGCATGACTTTTTTTACGGACGGCTTGAAGTCGAAAAATTTCAGCCCGGTGCAGTACGGATTTTTGTTCGCCGCACCCTATGCCGTGACCGCCGTCATCATGGTTTTGAATTCATGGCATTCGGACAAAACCCGCGAACGGCGCGGCCATGTCGCGCTTGTCTATACGTTGAGCGGTGTAAGTTTGATTTTGAGCGTGCTGATGCGGGAACATTTCTGGCTGTCCTATGCCTTCATGTGCCTCGCGATTCCCGGGCCGTTCGCCGCGCTCGCGCCGTTCTGGGCAATTCCGACCGAAACCCTGCCGCGCAATGTTTTTGGCCCGGTCATCGGCCTCGTCAACGCGCTCGGCAACACCGGCGGTTTTTTCGGACCTTACATCGTCGGCTGGCTGAAAAATTCATATCACAGCACCGCGATCCCGTTCAACGCGCTGGGACTTGGAATGCTGCTCGCCGCGGCGCTGGCGTTTTTGCTGCCGAAAAGTACCAGACAGGTTCAATCGGAAACAGCGATGCCCAAAGTTTGAATCAGCTCCGCGACAATTTTCTTTGGAGTTTTTTTGCAACTGAACGTCAGCGCGTCCGCCGACGGTTCAAGAATCGCCAGCTGGCTGGCCAGCAATGCTGGCGGCATGAAATGTCCGCGCCGGCTTTTTAGCCGTTCTTCGATCAAATCCGGCGGACCGGTGAGATGCACAAATTTCACGCGCGCATCGCCTGCCGCCAATGTAGCGCGATATTTTGCTTTCAACGCCGAGCACGTCAGCACGGAAAATTCTTCTCTTACCAGCGCGTTGACTACGATTTTTTTTAATGTTTTCAGCCATTTTTTGCGGTCGGCATCGGTGAGCGGAATTCCGGCGCGCATCTTGGCGACATTTTCCTGCGGATGAAAATCGTCACCTTCGTAAAAAATTGCGCCGGTTTTTTTGGCGAACAGCTTCGCTACTGTCGTTTTGCCGCTGCCGGCCACGCCCATAAAAATCAAAACGGTCGGACGTTCTGGCAGTTCGCCTTTCACACAATCTTCAGCTTCGGCAAGTCCTGCGAATCCACCAGGCCCACCGGCTCGTGCTTCGCATTCACAACGATTAAATCGTCAATGTTGCGCTCGTTGAAGATTTTCAGCGCCTCGACTGCCAGCGCGTTCTCAGAAATGCAAACCGGCCTGGGTGTCATCACGCGTTTCAAAGGCTGCGACAAAAGATTTTCGCTCGATGCCATGTGACGCCGGAAATCGCCGTCGGTGAAAACGCCCGCCAGTTTTCCCCGCGCATTTACAACCGCTAGGCTGCCGGACTTGGCATGCGTCATCACGAGCAATGCTTCCTTGACCGTGATATTTTCGCCGGCGACGGCGTTGCGATTGCCGGTGCGCATGATGTCGCCGACGCGCAGGAGCATCGCACGGCCGATCGCGCCGCTCGGATGATATTTCGCGAAATCTTTTTGCTTGAAGCCGCGCGCTTGCAAAACGGCCATCGCCAGTGCGTCGCCCATGACGAGCATCGCCGTCGTGCTGCTGGTCGGTGCGAGGTTGAACGGACACGCCTCTTTCGGCACTTTGACGTTCAGCGAAACGTCGCTGTGTCTGGCGAGCGATGATTTCAGGTTGCCGGTCAGCGAAATGATTTTGACGGAAAATCTTTTTAGTGCGGGCAGCAGGTTCAGCAGCTCCTCCGACTCGCCGGAGTAGCTCAAGGCGAGAATCACATCGCCGTCATTGACGATGCCCACGTCGCCGTGCAATGCGTCCACGCTGTTGAGGATGACAGCGGTGGAGCCGGTGCTGGTGAGCGTGGCGGCGATTTTCTGGCCGACGTTGCCGGACTTGCCGATGCCGACAATAACGATTTTCCGGCGCAGTTTCAGCGCCTCGACGACGGTGGCGGTGGCGAGGTCAAAGGATTGGTCGAGAAGCGCGCGGACGGCTTTGAGCGCGGCCAGCTCGATGTCAAAAACTTCCCGGGCTTTGGCAAGGTGGCTCACGGCGGCATTTTGCCCGCAATGGCGGACGATTTCAACCGTGAAGAGTTCTTACCGTCCCTCACCGCTGGCGGAGAACTGTTGCGCCACCCGCGTGAGCCGCTTGTTGTCGGCGCGGATGCGCGCGGACAGCGTGCGTGAAGTGGCCTGCAAAAACGGCGTGGCCAGACCCGGCATCTCCCGTGTGAGCCGATCAAGGGAGGCGGCGGACAATCTTAAAACGGTGCTGTCCACGTTGGTGACGACATCCGCCGAGCGCGGGCCCTTGTCGAACAGCGACATCTCGCCAAAAAAATCCCCGGGGCCAAACGTCGTCAGGATGGTCTCCCGGTCGCCAACCATCGTCCGCGCCCGCAGTTCACCGGTCAAGATGAGGAACATGGCGTCGCCCGGTTCGCCCTGCCGGACCACCACGGTGTGTTGCAGCAATTCTTGAAATTCCAGGAAGTCCGCGAGGTGCGCGAGCTGGGCGTCCCGCATGTCGGCGAGAATTTTTATCCGGCGCAAGGCACCCGGCTTGAGGCGGACGGCCGTCGAAGTTGCAGCGATGGACTCGGTTTGCACCTTGAAAAAATCCTTCAACTCGGTCATTTCCAAAGCCCGACGCCAGTCGCCGTCATTGCGCGAAAAGACCCAGGTGTCGGGCAGCACGCGCTCGCCGCCGATCCAGTCAATCAGAACCGGCAACGGCACGGGCCCGTAGGGAGAATCGTCAATTCCCCAGATGAAATAGTCGTTCAAGGCCGCCTGCGTTTCCACGATGTATTCTTTTAACACCCGTCCAAAAAATTGCAAGGGAAAAACGCTCAAACACGCTCAATCCATGTTCGGATATGAGCCGAGAATTTTGACGAAATTGCAGTGCCCGCCAAGATGGTCAATCGCCTTGGCAACCTTTTTGTCCTGCGCGTGGCCATCGCAGTCAATGAAGAAGAAATATTCCCACGCCTTGCGCTTACTCGGACGC
>Ga0302324_100009833_pt1 | contig 19922 bp, 20 predicted proteins | sample Palsa_T0_1_FD_201949 | JGI IMG/M metagenome (GOLD analysis project Ga0302324, IMG submission 201949) | Peat permafrost microbial communities from Stordalen Mire near Abisko, Sweden - Palsa_T0_1 | ecosystem: Environmental > Terrestrial > Soil > Palsa > Peat permafrost | place: Sweden: Abisko...
GATGTAATCCGCACCGGCCCGAGCTTAGGCGTCCTGCGTTTCTTCCGCGTAGGCCGTCCGCAGCGCCTGCAGGAACGCCTCGGCGGGCTGCGCACCCGAGATGCCGTACTTGCGGTCGATGACGAAGAACGGCACGCCGGTTGCGCCGAAGGCCTGCGCCAGCTCGATGTCGGCCCGCACGGCATCGGCGTACTCGGTGCCGGCCAGGACCTCGCGGGCGCGAACTTGGTCGACGCCCGCCTCGCCGGCCAGCCGGACCAGCGTCTCGTGGTCGGACAGGTCGGCGCCTTCGGTGAAGTGCGCGCGCAGCAGCCGCTCCTTGGCCGCGTCGCCCACGCCGAGGTCGGCGGCCAGGTGCAGCAGGCGGTGCGCGTCCAGGGTGTTCACGGTCAGCGAGGAGTCGAAGTCGAGGACCAGGCCCTCGTCGCGGCCCAGTGCGGCCACCCGGCCGGTCATCTGGCTGGCCTGCGGGCCGAACCGCTGGACCAGGTACTCCGAAGTCGGCACCGCCGTGCCCGCCGGGGTGTCAGGGTTCAGCTGGAAACTGCGCCACGCGATCTCGACCTCGTCGGCGTGCTCGAACTCGCCCAGTGCGCGCTCAAGCCGGCGCTTCCCGATATAGCACCAGGGGCAGACCACATCGGACCAGATCTCGATCTTCACTCATCGACTCCCATCGTCGCCCCATGTTCTGGTACCAGCTCTTGCAACTGCGGGAGCTGCGGCATCTCGCAGAAGCCGTCGGTGCACACGGCCGCGTTCGCGTCGCCGAGGGTCCGCAGCAGCGGAGCGGCTCCGCTGGGCGCAACGCCCGCGGCGGTCGCGTTCAGGTCGGCTTGGTCTTTACTCATCGGCTCCTCCGGTCGCTGATTCTTAACCCGCGCGCGGGCGGGCTTGTTCCGGTGAGCGATAGGTTCGACTGGTGGCGAAGGATCGTGAGGCCGGGGAGCGCGGGCCTGAGAAGCGCGCGGCCGGGGATCGCGCGGCCGGTGCCGGGCGCGCGCAGCAGATCGGCACCGCCAGCGCGATCGGCGCGCTGGCCGGGGCGGCGCTGACGGCGCATCGCGGCCGGACAGCGATCGCCGCCGGGGTGCTGGCGGGCGCCGCCGGGCTCGGCATGACTGAAGCGGTGGCCCGGGCCACGCAGCGCCCAGGAGAGATTCCCGCCCTGTGGTCGCGCATCGTCATGAGCGGCGCGCTGGCCGCGCCGCTCGGCTGGGCCGCGGATCGCGTCAGCGGCGGGTTGGGCCCGGTGGCGGTGGCGACGGCCGCGGGCGCGGCCGCCGGAGCGCTGGGCCTACGCCCGCAGAAAGTGGCGCTCGGGCCGGCTGCCGGCGTGGCGATCGGGCTCGGGCTCGCCCGGCTGCGGCGGTCCGGATCGCGCGGGCGGGTGCCCGGGGCGGTCGCCGCCGCGGCGGCGGTCGTCGGCTACCGGACGGTGTCGGCGCTGGTGTTCCGCGACCCGCAGGTGAGCCTGCTGGCCGAGCGGGTGAAGCCCGCGGATGTGCCGTTCGTGGTCCCGCTGGCCAGCCAGAGGCGATACGTGGGCACCGGCTACGTCCGGTCCCTGGCAGAGGTGCTCGGCGGCACGTACACGCCCGACGTCGAGGACATCGGCATCGTCGCCGCGCTGGACGAGCTGGCTGGCCCGTCCTTCGACCCGGCGGGTACCGATCCGCTGGTCCGCGAGTTCTACGAGCACACCACCAGGTTCGCCCTCGACATCGTGCCGGAGTGGCGGCTGTGGGTCCGCCCCGGCTACCTGCTGTACCGGACGCTGCTGGCCCGGCCGCTCGGACAGGCCAATGTGCCGATGAGCCAACGGGAGGCGCAGCGCGGGGTGCGCAGCCGGATCGACACCATCACCGGGACCGGGCGGGCGCGGCCGACCGGAGACGGGGCGCCGGCGGGCGACGCCGGGACAGGCGGGCCAGTGGCGGTCCGTGGCTGGATCCGGTCCGCGGCCGACACCGGCGAGCCCATCTACGTCGGCATCTATACGACCTACCGGCGCGGGGGCCGGGGCTACGTCAGCGTCGGCTTTCCCCTGCCGCAGGCCAGCTTCACCGCCACGCTGCTGCCGCAGGGCCGGCCCGGCGGCGGCCTGGTCCTGGACAGCCGCAGCGAGCTTGACCAGCCGGGGCACTACCTGACCTACATCGACGCGGCGACGGGAGAACTCACCACCGCCGCCGTCCGGGGATTCGCCGAGCGGCTCGACGTCTACGTCGAGGCGGGCCAGTTGCGCGCCGAGCACGCGTTCTGGGTGTTCGGCTTCCCGTTTCTCGTGTTGCACTACCGCATGCACCGTAAGGCGGCCCGTTCCGACGGTTCGGTCATGGGGTTAGCTCAGGAATGAGGTGATCGCGGCGGTGAAGTAGCCCGGATCGTCCAGCCAGGGGAAGTGCCCGGCCCCGGGCTGTACCGTCACCTTGGCGTGCGGGAACACGCGCGCGCCGGCCGCGGCGGTCTCCGGCGTCGGAAGGTTGTCGAGCTCCCCCGCGTACACCAGCACGGGCGCGGCAAGCCGGCCGACTTCCTCGAGGGTCACGGCCGGGTTGAAGGCGCCTTCGGCACGGAAGCTCTTCCGCACCGGCTGGGAGCGCTCGCTGATCCCGGCATCGACGTGCGCCTGGGCCGCGGCGTCCCAGCGGCCGTACAGGAACGGCTGGTACGCGCGCCGGTTCTCCGCCGACGCGTCGCCGGCCTCCGCCTTCTCCACGGCGGCCAGCGCCGCCGGATACCACGGCTCCCCCGACCTGCGTTCGAGCGCCGCGCGCCACTGCTCGTCGGTTTCGTCGACGCCGACGGCCGCCAGGCCGGGGGTCAGCAGGATCAGGTGCGCTACCCGCTCCGGGTACGCCGCCGCGTAGAGCGTGGCCAGGTCGCCCGCGGCCGAGTGCCCGAGCAGGTCCATGCGACCCAGGCTGAGGTGAGCGCGCAGCGCCTCCACGTCGCCGACGAGCCGGTCGCAGCGGTAGCTCAGCGGGTCGGCCGCGTCGGCTGACTGCCCGGTGCCGCGGGTATCCGGCATGATCAGCTGCCGGGACCGGCTCAGCCCGCCCAGGTCACCGAGGTACTCGCACGTCCGGCCGGGGCCGCCGGGCAGGCACACCAGCGGCGGCCCGTCGCCGAGCGCGGTGTAGCCGATCTCGGTGCCGTCGTAGGAAGCGAAACGGGCCATGGGCCCATCATGGCCGGCCCGGTGGTGGCCCTGTAACTGGATTAATCCGGCAGCCGCTCCTGAGGTCTAGTTCTGCAGGGGTACCAGCTCACGGACGAAGGCGTCGGTGAACGGCGCGAACGAGCCGGGACCGTTCTCCGCCGGGAGCGCGGCGGCCGGGCGGATCACGAACTTGCTCAGCCCGGCCTCCACGTACTGCTCGAGCAGCCGGCGCGCACCGGCCCAGCCGACCGGGACCAGCGTGGCCGGATCGGCGTCCGGCCTGCGGCGGCGGATCGAGGCCAGCAGCGTATCCGGCATGCCGTCCAGCACGACGGGCACGCTGAGGCCGAAATGATCGGCCTCCACCTCCCGGCCGGCGTCGGCGGCGGCCTGCTGGATCGTGGTGACCGCCACGGCCGCCTCGGCCGGGGTGAGCAGCGAGCCCAGCCACCCGTCGGCCAGCCGGCCCACCCGGCGCAGGCCGGCCGGGGCCGACCCGCCGAGCCAGATATCCAGCGGCTTGGCCGGCCGCACCCCGACGCTCGCCCCGGACACGGAGAAGAAAGACCCCTCGAACGACACCGACTCCTCGGTAAGCAGCAACCGAAGCAGGGTCAGCGCCTCGTCGAACACGGCGGCGCGCTGCCCCTCAGGTACGGGGAACAGCACCCGCTCAGCGGGCTGGGCCGGCTGCAAGCCGAACACCGGGAGCACGCGGCCCGGCGCGAGCCCGGCTATCGACGCGAGCTGCTTGGCGACCAGCACGGGATGACGCCCGGGCAACACGGAAATTCCGGTGCCGACCTTCAGCTTCCGGGTCCGCGAGAGCGCGAACGCCATCCCGGTGAACGGCTCCACCACCGGGGAGTACACGTTCTCCGGCAGCCACAGCGAATCCACCCCGGTCTGCTCGAGAAGATCCACCGCCGACGCGAAGCCCGCGGGTGTTCCGGCCGATCCCAGCGACACTCCTATCCGAACCTTCATGTGCCCTATCCGATCACACAGGTTGCCCGGCGGGGCGGGGCGGGCGGGCGCATGACCCCGGACTCAGGGCAGGACGAACCGCTCTACCGCGTTGGCGAAGCCCTCGTCCTCGTTGGACGTGGTGACGCGGCGGGCGGCTTTCTGGACCTCATGGCTCGCGTTCCCCATGGCGATGCTGAGCCCGGAGTGGGCAAACATGAGCACGTCGTTGGGCTGGTCGCCGATCGTGGCGATCTGCTCGGCGGGGATCTGGTAGGTCTGGGAAAGATACTTGGCCACGGCGCCCTTGTTGGCGTCGGGGTTGGTGACATCGCAGTAGTACGGCTGAGACCTGGCCGCCGATACGTGGTCGCCCAGGCGCTCGCGTACCGCGTCCACACCTTTCTGGACCGCGTCGTAGTCATCGCTCACCCCGACGACCTTCGCCACTCCGCTCGACACCGAGGCGAAACCGTCGGTCACCGTCGGGTCGAACTTGACCGTCCAGGCCTCGCGAGCCACGTGCGGTGCCTTCGGATCCCGGATAAACCAGTCCGCACCCCGGTAGATCCACACGTCCAGCCCGTGGGAGCCGAGCAGCTCGATGACCGTCGGCGTCACGTCGTCGGGGATGGTCTGCTGCTCGATCACCGACATGTCGGGACGGACATACACGCCGCCGTTGAAGCCCGCGATCGGCGTGGTGAGCTGGAGCGGCTCGATGAGCATGGACATGCCGCGAGGCGGGCGGCCGCTGGTGATGGCGAAAAGTATCCCGGCCTCCCTCAGCTTGCCGACCGCGGCGATGGCCCTTTCGGTGAGAACCTTGTCCTGGGTGACCAGCGTGCCGTCGACGTCGGCGAGGAACAGTCGAATGGGTGCGGCCACGGTGCCTCCAGTTTGGTTCGGCAGTTGGTCCGGTGCGGTCAGCAGCTCAGGTCGCCGTACGGTCGGCCATCACCAGGGAGGCGGCGGCCTCGACGCGGCCCGCCGGGATCGTCGTATCGCCGGCCAGGAGCCTGGCCAGTGGTACCTTCTTGTCCTCGCCGGTGACCAGCCAGAGGATCTGCCGGGCCCGCGCCAGCGCCGGGTAGGTCAGCGTCATCCGCACCCGCCCCTGGTACGGCTGGGTGAGGGCGACCAGGCGATCGGTGACCGACAGGACCGGATCGCCCGGTACCAGCGAGGCGGTGTGCCCGTCGGGGCCAAGACCCAGATGGACAAGATCGAAGCGCTCGGGCAGCAAGGCCGCGTAGCTGCCGGCCGCGGCCACCAGATCGCTTTCGTTGACCGGCATGGGCCGCACCTGCGCCGGGGCCGAGCCCAGCGCCTTGGTGAGGTGGGTCAGGTTCCGGTCGGGGTCATCGGGCGGAGCCACGCGCTCATCCACCTGGTAGATGACGGTCGCGTCCCACGGGACCGTCTCCGACGCCAGCTCGGCGAACATGGCCCAGGGGGTGTGCCCGCCGCTGACCGCGAAGTGGAAGCTGCCGTTGGCCGCAACCGCGGCGCGGGCGCGCTCGGCCACGAAGACCGCGCCGGCCCGAGCTACGGCATCGGGATCGGCGAGAGTCTGGAGTTCGTGGTGCATGTCGCTCCCTAATGTCGGTTTTAGGGGACGGTTCCTCCGGGGTGGCGCTCCCCCGTATCGGCGTTTGCCGTGACCTCCACTGCGATGGCGCCCGCCAGGTCGGGCGATCCATCCGACACGCTACACCAGGCTGGAACGCACGCGATACGAGGCTGAGGTGGCCCGGCGGGGCACCGGATAGATGCTCAACGCCGAGCAGGCGGAACCCGGCCGCCCCGGGCAGCCGATCGGGGTCAGGCATCGATGCCCGTGCCCCGGGCTCGCGGGCCTGTTAGCGCTAACAATCCGGGTTTAACGCTAACAATCCGGGACAGCAGGCGAGATATGGAGCTTGCCGTGACCCTTCCGCTGCTCCGGCGGATCTGAGGAAGCAGGCGAAGGCAATGGCCGAAGACCGTCGACGCGACGAGGCGTCAGGTGAAACGAACGTCCGCTTCTCCTGGGCAGCCGTGCGCGAGACCCCTCGTTACACGTATCTGGTCAGCGCGATCGCGGCGATCGGCGGGATGCTGTTCGGCTACGACATCGGCGTCATCAGCGGGGCCGAGAACCTGCTGAAGAGCGCATTCCAGCTGAGCAGCGGGACCGAGGAACTGGCCGTGGCGGCCGTGCTGATCGGCGCGGTCATCGGCGGGCTCTTCGGCGGCCCGCTGGCCAACCGGATAAGCCGCCGGTACACGCTGCTGACGATGGCGGTGCTGTACGGCATCGGGGCGATCCTGACGTCAATCTCCTGGGACCTGGGGTCGTTCCTCGCGTTCCGCATCCTGACCGGGATCGCCGTCGGCGCCTCCTCCCTGGTGGTGCCGATCTACATCGCGGAACTCGCCCCGGTTAGCATCCGCGGCGGCCTGGTGATCTTGCAGCAGCTCGCGATCTCCTTCGGGATCCTGGTGTCGTATGTGCTGGACTTCGCGTTTGACTCGGCCGGCTGGGGCTGGCGCCCCATGTTCGCCGCCGCCGTCGTGCCCGCCGTGGTCCTAGCGGCCGGGATGCTGAAGATGTCGCACTCGCCGCGCTGGCTGGCTATGCAGGGCCGGTGGGACGACGCCGACGCGGTCGTCGAGCGGATCGACCCGCAGCACAAGGAGCAGGAGATGGAGCTTCTGCACAGCAACGTGGAAGAAAGCTCCGGCACATCGTGGCGCCAGCTTCTTCGCCCAGGGCTGCGCGGCGCCCTGATCGCCGGCGCCGGCCTGGCCGTCTTCCAGCAGTTCGTCGGCCCGAACACCGTGCTGTTTTACACGCCGACGATCTTCGGCTATGCGGGCGTGACCGGCAACCCGCTGCTGCCGACGATGTACGTCGGCGCGGTCTTGTTCGTGTTCGTGTTCCCTGCCATCGCGGTTGTCGACATCATAGGCCGCAAGAAGCGCCGAGGTGTTCCCGAACCAGCTGCGCGGGGTCGGCGCCAGCGCCGCTACGGTCTCCAACTGGAGCGCGAACCTGCTCATCACCGTCACGTTCCTGTCGCTGATCGGCGCCGTCGGCAAGCCCTGGACGTTCTGGATCTACGCGATCTTCGCCGGCCTGGCCATCATCTTCGTCTGGCGCTTCGTGCCTGAGACCAAGGGCCGCCCGCTGGAGCACATCGACAAATACTGGACCGAGGGCCGCCGCTGGCCCGACTCGCCCGGATCGGAGGCCGCGTGATGGCGCGCTGACCGCCCAGCCAAGAGCCTAGCGGCGGCGGAGGACCAGGACGGCGGAGTCGACGCGCGGAGGCGGGCGGAAGGCGTGCCGGGGAACGGGCAAGCCGGGGCGGGCGCGGAAGGTGCGCGCCCAGCGGGCGGTGCCGGGGGCGGAACCGTCGGCGTACTTGCGCACGACGGCGCGCTGCAGCACCAGATCGGCGGCGATCAGCCGGGTGCCTGGCGCGAGCAGCAGGGCGAGCAGGCTGGCCGTGATCGCGTAGGGCGGGCTGGCGACGACGCGGAACGGCCGGAGCGGCAGCCGCAGGTCCCGTACGTCGGCGCGGACCACCGTAGCTTGCGGGAAGCGAGCAGCTAGCCGCGCGGCCCGGCCGGGGTGCAGCTCGACGGCGACGACCCGGGCTCCGGCCCGGATCAGGTGCGCGGTCAGCGCGCCCTCGCCGGCGCCGATGTCGAACACGAGCTCACCCGGACGGACGCCGGCTTCCGCGACGATACGTGCGGCCCAGTCGTCAGCGAGCCGGTGCCATCCCCAGAGCCGACGCGACGGCCCGGAGACGGGCACGACGAACTATTGCCATGAAGCAGTTCATCCGGCGACCGTAGCTTCCCTGGTCAGTCCGGGCAAGCTAATTTCCGGGACACCTTACTACCGGGCGGCGGGGTGAGCGGCGGGTTAAGCGGCAGGCGGCGGGGACGCCTGCATGGATTGCTAGGTTGGCGGCATCGACGAGGCGAGGGGGTGCGGCGTTATGGCGGTGGGCGGCAGCGAGGCTGATCTGGTCTTGGCCGGCGGGAGGATTCGCACGCCCGCGCATCCGTCCGGGTTCGTCTCGGCGCTGGCGGTCCGGGGCGGGCTGATCCAGGCCATCGGTAGCGATGACGAGATCAGGGAGCTGACCGGCCGCCGGACCCGGGTCGTTGACCTGCGCGGGCGGCTCGCGCTGCCTGCCTTCGGCGACGCGCATGTGCACGCGGTGGCCGGCGGGCTGGAGAGCCTGCGCTGCAACCTGGTGGGCCTGCGGACCAGGCACGAGTGCCTGGCCGCGGTCAGCGACTACTGTTCGGCGTTGCCTGAGCGCGCGTGGGTGCTGGGCGGCGGCTGGACCATGTCGGCTTTCCCCGGCGGGCTGCCGACGGCGGCGGATCTGGACGCCGTGACCGAGGGGCGGCCGGCCTTCCTGCCGAACCGGGACCACCACAGCGGATGGGTGAACACCGTCGCGCTCACGCTCGCGGGCATCGACGAAAGGACGCCCGACCCGGTCGACGGGCGGATCGAGCGCGACCACGCCGGGCGGCCCACCGGGGTACTGCACGACGGGGCCATGCGGCTGGTCGCGGCGCACGTTCCGGCGCCTGATCCGGCCGAGCTCATCGCGGGGCTGCTGGCCGGGCAGACCCACCTGCACTCGCTGGGGATCACCAGGTTCCAGGACGCCTGCGTCGGCGCGGCGGGCGAGCTCGGCATCCCCGACGCGTTCGACACCTACCTCATGGCCGCCGACTACGGCATGCTCAACAGCCATGTCGTCGGCGCCCTGTGGTGGGACCGCAGCCGCGGTCTGGGCCAGATCGACGACCTGCTGGCCCGGCGCGAGCAGGCCGCCGGCGCGATGGGGAGCGGCGCGATGGGGAGCGGCGGGGGGTTCCGGGCGGGCACGGTCAAGCTGATGCTCGACGGCGTGTGCGAGACGTTCACTGCCGCCATGTCGGCGCCCTACCTGGACCGGGACGGCCATCCCGGCGATCACCGGGGGCGGCTGTTCCTCGAACCGGAGGCGCTGGGTGAGATCACCAGGCGGCTGGCCGCGGAGGGATTCCAGCTGCACTTCCACGCCATCGGCGACCAGGCGGTCAGCACTGCCCTGGACGCGCTGGCGGCGCTCCCGGCCGGGCCGCGCCGGGCCGCCCGGCACCACCTGGCGCACCTGCAGTTCATCGCGCCTGGGGACATGGGCCGGTTCGCCGCGCTCGACGCGGTGGCCAACTTCCAGCCGCTCTGGGCGTGCGCGGAGCCGCAGATGGAGGAGCTGACCATCCCGTTCGTCGGCGCCGAGCGGACCGCCTGGCAGTACCAGATCGGCTCGCTGGCCGCAGCGGGCACGCGGATCGCGTTCGGCAGCGACTGGCCGGTGTCGAGCGCGGACCCGCTGCAGGAGATTCACGTCGCGGTCAACCGGGTCCTATCCGAGCGCCTCGGCCGGCAGGGAGAACCGGAATGCGAGAACCCGTTCATGCCCGATCAGGCGATCACCCTCGACGCCGCGATCGCCGCGTTCACCACCGGGGTCGCCTGGGTGAACCACGAGGAGGACGTGGCCGGCCAGCTCCTCCCGGGTATGGTGGCCGACCTGGCCGTGCTCGACCAGGACCTGTACGCCATCCCGGCCCGTGACATCGGCAACACCTCGGTCGTGATGACGGTCGCGGGCGGAACGGTAACGTTTGTCAACACACCTGAGATGGGATAATCGCAGCTCAGGGAAATGCCAGAACGGGCCCCAGAGGCAGCCGTCACGGTCGCCCGCACTCGGTCTGAGTGCGCATAGTGCCGTCATCGCCGCGGGCGACTGCGTGAAGCTGGATGAGTAGCGGCTGGTACTGCACGTTCATCGTTTGCGAGACAATCCTGTGTTCGATCAGGCAGGAGCGGCTGCAACCAGAGTGCAACCGCGCGGCGAACCGCGCCGCCACTCCCGCTAGGCAAGCTGAGCCTACAAAGCACCGTAGAAAGCACTTGACCGGTCGGCGGAAATGGCCAAGCGCCAGCGGTCGCTCACCGATCAGCAAGGACGCGATGGCCGAGGCGCTGCGCGAGGACCGTGCGGTCAGAAGCAGGCCACCAGTCGCAGCGCGGCCCAGCGCCCGCGCCAGCTGAGGAGGAAAAGAGCGCCAACATGGCCCGGGCGCAGCGGCGGATGGGCCTCAGCCATGACGACGCGTCGGGCTTCAAGGGTCTGCTGGGACAAGCGTCGGAAGCTATGGCAGGCGCAGATCCGCCTCGACGGCACGAACAAGTACCTGGTCACTTCGCCGATCCGAAGGACGCGGTGCGGGCCCACGACAAGGCGGCGCTCAAGCGCAGCCCGGACGCGATGACCAACGCAATGCTGGGCCTACTGGAGGAATCATGAAGAGAGCCATTGTCACCCTTGCCGGGCTTGCCATCGCCGGAATGAGCCTGACAGCCTGCGGTACTACTGCCGCAACCCCGGCTATACGGGTTACCGTCACAGCACCAGGCACCACGGCAGCAGCACCGACCACGGCTGCGCCGAGCGCCTCGCCGAGCCCGTCTGCGTCCTCTCCGCAGATAGTCATCAACAACAATCCGGCCCCGGCCCCGGCTAGGACCGTCTACGTGCAGCCACCGGCCTACGAGCCCGCCGAGCCCCAGCTAACCGACTGCAATGGGGGTACGTACGAGGGGGACACAATCTGGGCGGGGTCAGACACGAGCTGCCCATTCGCACTCAACGTCGCGGGGAACTACACCGGGACCGGCGCAGACTACGCCTATAGTCCGGTGACTGGGCTTTGGTACGACATGACCTGCGAATATCCCTCCACAGACGGCTCGGTGGCCTGCTATGGCGGGAACAACGCATATGCCGTGGTCGGCCCTGATGAGCTGGGCAACTTAACAACGCGGGGGAAAGAGATGGCGCTAGCAAACCCCGATCAGTCACCGCCGTGGTCATGCTCGGCGCTCGCTGGATCTTCCGGCCGAAGGATTAAGGAGGAAGGCCGGGCTGGGTACTCCCCTGATACCTCCACTGAGGCCACCATCAGGGGCACTCGCACATCGGACTGTGAGAGTGCCCAGGTCGAAGGGCGGTTCCGGGCCTGGCGAGTAACGCACATCCCGGTGTTGGCTGGGATCGTTCCGAAAAAAAGAGGGTTTCGGGTCGGGGCGGGCGGTGAACGGAGCGGGGGCGGAACGTGACGGCCGGGCAAAAAAGCGGGCCCGGCGAATGTTCGGGGCGGCCGGCGCGTGACCAGCGAGCCGGGATGTGCTGTGCTAGTGACGTGACCAGTGAACTTGCCGATCCGTTCAATGCGCTGCCAGAAAACTGGGCGTCCGACGAAGAGCTCCTGGCCGGCCTGCGGGTGGTCGACGACGACGAGCACGACGATCCCGTCCTGCAGTACGCAGATGGGCGGACCGTCGATACCTGGCGCGAGGACTATCCCTACGCCGAGAAATTGCCGCGGAGCGAATACGAGTACGAGAAGCGCCCGCTGCAGATCGAGCTCGTCAAGCTGCAGAACTGGGTGAAGTCCACCGGGGAACACATCGTGATCGTGTTCGAGGGCCGCGACGCGGCGGGCAAGGGCGGCACGATCAAGCGCTTCACCGAGCACCTCAACCCGCGCGGCGCCACGGTGGTAGCGCTGGCCAAGCCGAGTGAGCGGGAACAGACCCAGTGGTACCTGCAGCGTTACGTGCCGCATCTGCCCGCGGGCGGCGAGATGGTGATGTTCGACCGGTCCTGGTACAACCGTGCCGGAGTCGAGCGGGTGATGGGCTTCTGCACCGAGGACGAATACTGGGAGTTCATGCGGGAGGCACCGGACTTCGAGCGGATGCTGATCCGCTCCGGGCTGCACCTGACGAAGTTCTGGTTCTCGGTGACGCCCGCCGAGCAGCGCACGCGCTTCATCATCCGGCGGATCGACCCGGTACGCCAGTGGAAGCTGAGCCCGATGGACATCGAGTCGCTGGACAAGTGGAGCGGCTACACCGAGGCCAAGGAAGCGATGTTCCATTACACCGACACGGCCGAGGCGCCCTGGACGGTGGTCAAGAGCAACGACAAGAAGCGCGCCCGGCTGGCGGCTATACGGCACGTGCTCGCGAAGTTCGACTACGAGGGCAAGGACAAAGACGTCATCGGGGAACCGGACAAGAACATCATCGGGCCGCCGTCCGTGCTGTCCGAGCACAATCCGGATCGCATCTTCCGCGAGCTGTAGCTAGGTTTAGGTCGTGGCGTACGCGGAGATCGGCTCGGTGCGGGAGCTTCGGGAACTGCTTGGGGTGCCGTCCGGGCGTGCGGTGACGAAGGAACGAACCCGGCTGCACGCCAAGGATAGGGAATGGCTGGCGGCGTCGCCGTTCTGCGTGCTGGCGACGTCTGATGGTGCTGGTAACTGCGACGCCTCGCCCAAGGGTGACCCGGCCGGGCACCTCGTCTACGTGCTCGACGACACCACCGTGGCCATTGGTGAACGGCCGGGTAACCGGCGGGCCGACGGGTACCGCAACGTGCTGGTCAACCCGCACGCCGGGATCATCTCGATCGTCCCCGGCCGGAACGAGACGCTGCGGATCAACGGCCGGGCGCGGGTGCTGCGGGACGCACCGTTCTTCGACGAGATGACGGTGCGTGGCCACCGGCCGGTGCTGGCGCTGCTGATCGAGATCGACCAGATCTTCTTCCACTGCGGGAAAGCCTTCATGCGCTCCTCGCTGTGGCGACCGGAGAGCTGGCGGCCCGAGGCGCTGCCCTCGCACGCGGCGCTGACCAAGGCGGTACAGGAGACCCCGGAGACGCTGGCGGAACTTGAGGCGTACTACGCCCCGGAGAACTACGCCAAGCAGCTTTATCGTGCTCGCTGATTAGGGCTTCTGGCGCTGGCGCTCGAGTGGCTGGCGCTGGCGCCAGGCGGCGATCCTGGCGCGGTTCTGGCAGGTCACCGAGCAGAACCGGCGCTGGCCGGCGGGCGAGGCATCGATGAAGGCGTCCGCGCAGCGCTGGCCCGAGCAGACGCCGACGCGGTCCGGGTCGTGCTCGGCGAGCTGGCGGCGCAGGGTCAGGGCGGCGGCGGCGGCGAGGGCATCGCGGGCGGCCGATACCCGCCAGGTCACGGTGGGGCGATCGCTGGTATCGGTGAGCTCCAGAGCGGGCGTGACGCCGGTCTGGGCGAGCAGCCCGGCCACTAGCGCGACCCGCTCGCCTAGGTCCGCGGCGGCGAACACGCGATGCAGCTGGTCGGCGACCTGACGTAGCGCGGGGCCGGTCAGCGCGGACGGGGGGCAGTCGCGGACACCGGAGCCGGCTAGCAGCGCGGCCAGCAAATCGGTGTCCGGATAGGGTGACTGGTCTTCCCCGGCCGCGGCGCGGGGCACCGAACCCCATTCGTTGACCAGCCAGACGAGGACATCAGGCGACATCGGCTCGACCAGCATGGCCTAAGTGTAACGCTCTCCATTGGCCTAATGCGTTTACATGCCGAACGTCGGTGGGGTAACGTGTCACATTAGCTGATTGCGTTACTTTGTTTTGGAGGCGGGTGCGATGACGGAGCAAGGCCGGCGAGTGAGCATTCTCGGGATGCCGACCAGCGCGGGTTCGCATAATCCCGGACAGGAAAAGGCCCCGGCCGCGTGGCGTGCCGCTGGGCTGGTCGACGGGCTGCGCCGGGCCGGGCTGGACGTCGAGGATCGCGGTGACCTGCCGGCGGCGCCGTTCCGGCCGGTGCCGCCGGTCGACGGGCTGCGGGACGTGGAGCGGGTCGTCACCGTGGCCCAGCAAGTCGCGGGCGAGGTCGCCGCGATCCGGGCCGACCGACGGCTGCCGCTGGTGCTGGGCGGAGACTGCACGATCACACTTGGTGTGCTGGCCGGATTCGGCGAGGCCGGGCTGGTGTACTTCGACGGCGACGCGGACCTTACCACCCCGGAACGCAGCGAATCCGCAGTGGCCGACACGATGGGCATGACCCATATGCTCGGCGGCGGCTCGTCCCGGCTGGCCGGGCTGGGCTCCCGCTGCCCGCTGCTGCGACCGGAGCAGGTGGTGTTGTTCGGGTTCTCTCCGGCCGAACTGGATACCGGCGAGTGGACCGAACTGGTCAGCCGGCACCTGTACGCGGCCCCGGCTCCGGCCGTGCGGGCCGACCCGGCTGGGCAGGCCCGGGCGGCTCGCACGTACCTGGAGCGGCGGGCGGACAGTTATCTGGTGCACCTGGATGTGGATGTGCTGCACACCGGGCTGTTCCCGCTGGCGAACTTCCCGCACTTCGCCGGGCTCACGCTGGCGGAGGTCAGCGCCGGGCTTGGGGAGTTCACTGGCGGTGACAAATTCGGCGGACTGGTCATCACCGAGGTGAATCCGGACCACGACCCGGATGGTGAGCTCATCAGCGCGCTAGTCCAGGTGGTGACCGGCGCGCTGGCGGCCTGATCAGTAGGCGGCGGGCTGGTTGAAGATGACGACGAGGCTGACGATCTTGCCGTCGCGGACGCTGAAGTAGTTCGACAGCACGACCTCCTCGGGCAGGTTGGTCTTGTCGAACTCGCCGTCGTAGGCGCCGCGGACGATGGTGTCGCCGTGGTGGTCGAGAACCTCCCGGACGTCGATCCTCACCTTGTCGCCGACCATTTCCTTCGCGACCCAGCGTCGGATGGCCTCGGTGCCGACGAACTCGCGGCGGGCGTCGTTGACGTAGGCGTCCTCGGCGAAGGTCGCCACGATGGCCTCGGTGTCCAGTGCGTTGACAGCGGCGATGTGCTCGGCGACGACGCCGGTCAGCTGGGTGGTGATCATGATGCGGGTTCCTCTCTACCGTTCTGGCCTTTCGGCGCCGGTGCGCCGTGCGGCCCTGACATGACCAAGACTTCCGGCTGCTCCGCGGGGAGGATCAAGACACCGGACGGGACTTTTTTCTCCCCCAAGGGGAGGTAGAGGTAGCAGACTGGGGTCATGGCTTCCTGGCCTGTGCTCAACGTAGTGGCTGGCGGCGACGCCGGAACCCGCTTCGAAGGCGGCCTGCTCGTGGAGCGCGCCTGGGCTCTCCTGGCAGATACCCCCGGCGACGCCGTCCTGGAGTCCTGCTGGCCCAAGGACGTCCGCCACTTCGTGGTGCAGCACTTGCAAAGCGCACGCGGCCGGCAACCGGTGGAGATCTGGTGCCAGGCCCCGCTGGAAACGGCACGCCGGCGCTTCGAGTCGCGCCACCCGCGCCATCCCATCCACGGCGAACTGATGACCGACGCGGAATGGGAACGCTGGCGGGTAAACGCCCAGCCACTCCAGATCGGGCCCACGTTCCAGATCGACACCACCGGCCCCGTGGATGCCGACGCCGTCATCGCCTGGATCAATCAGCGAGCCGCGATCAACCCTCAGGAACCCATCACCGGCGCCATCTCAGAGACCCAGGCCTGAAAGACCCTCCGCAGATCTTGTCTTTGCAGGGCCCGGGGTCCGCGCCTCTTCGCGTGCCGGTCATATGGGGTAGCGGGTCGGTTCTGTGGTGTACTGGCGGCCGGACGGGGCGGTCCAGCGGAAGGTTCCCGGGGTGATCTGCTCGACCTTCCATCGCGGATTCTGCTTGAGCCGGTGCTCATGTCTGCACTTGGGTCCCGTATTGCACAAACATGTTCGGCCTCCCGCCTCGTACGGGATGTTATGTTCGAAGTCGCACTGCCGGGAAGGTCTCCGGCAGGTCGGCCCCGTGCAAGTGGCATGCCGGATCTGGGCCAGGTGCCGCAGCTTGACCCCCGGATCATGACCGCGGGCCTCAAAGCGGTGATCACACGTGTCGATCGCGATCGGGTCGAGCTCGATCAGCAGGTCCCGCTGTCCCGGGATCCCGGTGGACAGCCGCCAGGCGCCATAGCCGCCGGGCGGCCCCTCCTCACCGGACGCGGTGAACGTGAACCCTGCCCGGGGACCGGTACCGGGTCCGCCAGGCGGATCAGGGCCAGCCGGCGGACTGTGGTCGCGGGGTGGGCGGGGTTCAGGTGTCCTGGTGGTGCGAGTGTTGTTTTTGGGTTCGGGACGGGCGCAGCCGTGGCCGATGGCGTGTCCTTGCTCGTCGGTGACGGTGACGCAGTAGGTGGTCCTGGGGTTCCGGGCCGCCGCGTGGGCCAGGTCGCGGGCCAGGGCGGGGTCGACGGGACCCAGGCCGGAGATCTCGCCGGGGCGGTCGGCCAGGTCCAGCAAGGTGGGCAGGGTGACGGTGAGGTTGATGCAGCCGTTGAACCCGGCCGGGATCACGCCGGGCGTCGGTGGCGTCCCGGTCCCGTCCGGATCGGGCGGCCCTGACCTGCCGTCGCGCGGGCCGCCGTCGCGCGGATCATCTGGCGCCTGGCGGCCGGGACCGCCCTGCCCGTCGTCGGTGCCGTCGGTGCTTGCCGGGGGCTCGGGCTGGGTGACGAGCCTGGAGTCCCGGCCGAGCATGATGTCCATGTAGGCGAGGGCCCGGAGCTGATCCATATCGCCGTCCAGGCCCGCCTTCCTCAGCTGCGTCGCCCACCACGAAATGCGCTGGTCCGCGGCCAGTACGTCGGCCGGGGGAAGCTCACGGCCCATCAGGGCAGCGTTGCCGGAGTCTTCCAGCCACCGCTGCACCCGGGCGTTCCGTGCGGCTTCTTCTCGCCGCTTGACCGCCTTGTCCGGCGCGACCTCGATCACCGCGGCGGCGATCGCGGACCGCAGCCCGCCCGGCGTCAGCCGCCCGGCCCGGCCCAGGACCAGCGCCTCGACCGCGCGGGCCTCGGCCGGGGTCAGGTTCGCGGTACCGCGGGCGATGATCTCCACCTTGGACAGCCGCAGCACGCCGGACCGGAACGCCGCGTTCGTGCCGGGCAGCTTGACCTGCAGATCCTGCGCCAGGCCGAGCATCCCGGCGGCGGCCTGGCGGGTCTCGGCCAGCGCATCGGCCAGCTCGGCCTCGGTGAACTCATCGTAGGTACCGGGCATCTGCGCCGGGCCCTCCAGCACGCAGCCGTCCTCGGGACTGCGCCGGATCAGCTCGGCCACCGCCGCGTGCTTCAGCGCGCACGCGGCCGCCTCGGCCCGGTCCAGCCCGCAGATCAGGCCAGTGAGCTCATCATCGGTCGCGCCGGCGAACCGGGCATCCTCCCCGGCGGCGTACTCGGCGTGACCGAACACCACCGGGCCGCCCGGCGCGGTATCCATCACCTGCCCGGTCGCGAACGCCCCGACCGGACCGGGCGAATCCCCGGGAAGCCGCCGCGCCGACCCGGGCTGCCCCGGACCGCGGCGCTTCCCCTGGGGGACACGGGCGGCCTTGGGGGCGCGGGATCCCTTGGGTGCACGGGACCGCCTGGGAGCACGGGATCCCTTGGCGCCGCGGGCGGGCTGGCCGGGATCGTTCTCGGGATCTTCGTCCTCGGGGTCGACCGTGTGCAGCCAGTCCAGCCACTCGTCGTCGGTCATGCAGTCCGCGACGGGCGCAGGTTGCTCCTGCTCGTCGTCGCTGGGGAATTCATCCGGGGTGCCCGCGGTGCCGCCTTGGGGGCCGTCGTAGGGGGTGCGGCCGGGCTCGCCAGCGTCCTGGGCGGGGTCATCGTCCCGCCCGGGATCGGGAGAGACCGGTCCTGAGGTCACGAAGCACCGTCCGTTCGGAAGGAGGAAGTTGAATTTGACCTTCGTCTTGCTATAGAACATAATAGCGAAGTAGAGTTATCTTCGCAAGCTTGTTCGGACCCGATTGCGGGCGGGAGTGCGGCCGGGGATCGTGGGATGGCCAGGCGGGCTGGGGCTGCGTTATCGTCCAGACATGCCTGCGATTGTGATCATCGGCGCTGGATTCGGCGGCATCGGAATGGCGATCGCCCTGAAGAAGGCCGGCTTTGATGACTTCGTGGTGCTGGAGAAGAGCGAGGACCTCGGCGGGACCTGGCATCACAACCAGTACCCGGGCTGCGCCTGCGACGTGCCGTCTCCGCTGTACTCCTACTCCTTCGAGCTGAACCCGTCCTGGAGCCGGCTGTTCGCGCCGCAGCAGGAGATCTGGGACTACCTGCGGATGTGCGCGCGCAAGTACGGCGTGGACGAGCACATCCGCTACGGCTGCGCGGTCGAGCACCTGGACTGGGACGACGGCGCCAGGCGCTGGAACATCGCGACCAGCCGGGTCGCTGGGGACGGGCAGGGCGGCGGGGACGTTGGGGACGGGAGGGACGTTGGGGACGTTGGGGACGGGCGGGGGGAAGATTACCGGGCTCGGGCGGTGGTGGCGGGGGCGGGGGCGCTGCACCTTCCTTCTTTGCCGGATATCCCGGGGGCGGAGCGGTTCGGGGGGGCGGCTTTTCACTCGTCGCAGTGGGATTCTTCGCTCGACCTGGGCGGCAAGCGGGTCGCGGTGATCGGGACCGGCGCGTCGGCGATCCAGTTTATCCCCGAGATCGCCGAGCGGGCCGGGCACGTTGACGTGTTCCAGCGGACGCCGCCGTGGATCCAGCCGCGGCCGGACGTTCCGGTGCCGGCCCGGGTGCGCGAGACGTTCGCGAGCAGCCCGCTGGCCGCCCGGGTGGTGCGCGACGCGCTTTACTGGCTGCTGGAGGCCAGGGGGCTCGGCTTTGTGGTGAACCCGAAGCTGATGGCGCCGCAGGAGCAGCTGGCCAGATGGCACATCGAGAAGCAAATCGCCGACCCTGAGCTGCGAAAGGCCGTCACGCCGGACTACACGATCGGGTGCAAGCGGATCCTGCTGTCGTCGGACTACTATCCGGCCCTGCAGCGACCGAACGTCGACCTGATTACCGACGACATCACCGGAATCACCGAAACCGCGGTCATCACCGCGGACGGCACGGCGCACGAGACCGACGTGATCATCTACGCCACCGGCTTCAGGGTGATCGAGTCCGTGACCGGGCTCAACGTGGCCGGGCGCGACGGCCGCAAGCTCACGCCGGACACGCTCGAGGCCTACCACGGCATCACCCTCGCCGGGTTCCCGAACTTTTTCATGCTGCTCGGCCCGAACACCGGGCTGGGGCACACCTCGGTCGTGTTCATGATCGAGAGCCAGATCCAGCACATCATGAGCTGCCTGCGGAGGCTGGCCCGGGACCAAGCCGGCACGATCGAGGTGCGCGAGCCCGTGGTACGGCGCTACAACCGCGAACTGCAGCAGCGGCTGCGGCGCGCGATCTGGAGCGAGGGCGGCTGCCGCAGCTGGTACCTCGACGCCGACGGCGTCAACCGGGCCCTATGGCCGGGCTTCACCTTCGAGTACTGGGCCCGCACCCGCCGGGCTCGCCGGTCCGCCTACACCGTCGCGCCCTGACGGGGCTGACGGGGGCGGCGTGCTAGCCATCGTGCTGGCGCTGGCGTCCGCGATCGGCTACGGCGGCTCGGATTTCGCCGCCGGGCTCGCCTCCCGCCGCGCCGGGATCATCCAGGTGAACCTGCTCGCCTCGGCGGTCAGCACGGTGGCGGTCACGGCGGCGCTGCTCTTCGCGGGTACCCATCGGCCGACGGCGGCCGCGCTGGCCTGGGGCGCCGGAGCCGGCCTGGGCGGCTTCGCGGGCGGGCTGGCGCTTTACTTGGGGTTCCGGCAGGCGGCGTTCAGTGTGGCCGGGCCGCTGAGCGCGGTGGGCGCGGCGGGTTTCTCGGTGCTGGCCGGCCTGCTGTTCGGCGAGCGGCCGACGACGCTGGCGCTGACCGGCATCGTGCTGGCCCTGCCGGCCATCGTCGCGGTGTCCGCCAGCGCGGACCGGGCGGACCGGGGGGACGCGCCGGACGGAGCGGCGGAGGTGCCGGGCGGGGAGCCAGGGGTG
>Ga0302324_100009834_pt1 | contig 19922 bp, 17 predicted proteins | sample Palsa_T0_1_FD_201949 | JGI IMG/M metagenome (GOLD analysis project Ga0302324, IMG submission 201949) | Peat permafrost microbial communities from Stordalen Mire near Abisko, Sweden - Palsa_T0_1 | ecosystem: Environmental > Terrestrial > Soil > Palsa > Peat permafrost | place: Sweden: Abisko...
GATGTTCTGTAAGGTTCCGCCCGCTTTCCCGCTGCCCAGTAGGGCAAGGTGCGACGAGGTGAGGATGCATCCGGGCCGCGGGAGGCATACGCTGCCCAAATCAGCGGAGGTGGATCCGTGGTCACACTGAAACTGTCGATACCGCCGCTGCTGCCGCACCCCGTGCTGACCGAGCGCGGCGAGGGCTACGAGCAGCTCTGGCATTTCCACGATGTGAGCGAGATCAACCATCGGCTCGACAACCTCGACCTTCAACCCTGGCAGCTCAAGCAACTCTGGGACGGCAACGAGGTCGAGCTGACCGACTGGCAGAGCTGGCCGCATCGCGTCGATGCCGACACCGATTCCTCGCGGCCGAAGCGCGCTTCAAGACATCACTAACAGCCGGCGTCCCCGACGAACACCGGCGTATCCGTGGCCCCGTTGTACCGGCAGTAGCCGGGGCACAGCACCGTCTTGCAGGCCTGACAGTCGTTGGGGCCGGGCAGACACCAGCCCGGGCCGGTTCCCATGTCATACTGCGGGCACTGAGTGCACTGGTTCCCGCCACCGCAGGCAGCATAGAGCCCCCCACTCATGGCGAATGCGAAGACCGCGACGAGCGCAAATCTGATCCATCCCCTGCGGTTCTTCGGTTCTCGAGATGTCATCGCAGCTCCTTCAGGTCGCTCTGCCACACCGGCAAGGCGCGGGAATCTAGCGCACTCGCGAGCGGTGGCATAGCCCGGCGCAGGCCCGGGTTTGCACTTGTGCTCCAAATTCTGGTGTACTGGCAGCGTAGCTCTCGCGGTTCCCCGGAGGTGTCGTTGCCAGCATTCTTTCCGCGCATCGCCGCCTGTCTGATCACCGGCGCTTGGATCCTTGCTGGCTGCGGAGCTTCGAGCCCCCAGACCGACACCACTGGCGGACCGGCAGTCTCTTCAGCAGGGTCGGGCGGAGGTAACGGCACCACCGGCACGACGGGAGGGACAGCCGGGAACACCGTCGGCGGCACCAGCGGCAGCACGACTGGCCCCCTCGCGCCGACAAACGTGACCGCCCAGACCCTCGGCCTCCTCGTGAACCCCGAAGACCCCCAGTCGGTCGCGGTGGCCAGCGCCTACCAGACCCTCCGTGGCATTCCCGCCGAGAACGTTTTTGCGTTGCCCTTCGCCCGCGACGGGGGCGGGGGCCGCGACACCCTCGACGCCCTCACCTTTGACCAGCTCAAGCAAGCCTTGGACGGAGATGCCGGCTCGAAGATCCAGGCCTACGCCATCAGCTGGACGTTTCCCTTCGCCGTCGAAGACTCATCCGGCTGCATCATGTCCATCACCTCGGCCTTCGGGCTGGGTTTCAACGAGAAGTGGTGCATCAAGGCCGACGCCGGGACCTGCGGCATTACCGCCACCGATCCCTACTACAAGAGCAAGTCAATCTCGCCCTACACCGACCTGGGCATCCGGCCTACCATGATGCTGGCCGGGGCGGATGCCGGGGCGGCCATCGCGGTCATCGAGCGCGGCGCCGCGTCGGATGCCACCTATCCGAAGGGCAATGCCGACCTCGTGATCACGACTGACTCGGTTCGGTCGGTTCGTTACATGGAGTTCGACGCGCTCGCCAAGAGCTGGGACGGCGGCGATGGCGTCTTCGTCGACGTGATCGACAACTCCGCGAGCACCGTCGACCAGGGTGCCCTCCTGGATGCCGGCTCGGTCCTCTTCTATTTGACGGGGCTGGCCACCGTCAGCGGGCTCGAGACCAACCAGTACTTGAACGGCGCGGTCGGCGACAGCCTGACGTCCTTCGGCGGATACCTCAGCGGCGCGGGCCAGACCACATGCCTCGACTGGCTCTACGCCGGCCTGACCGGCTCGATGGGGACGGTTCGCGAACCGTGCAACTACACGACGAAGTTCTCGGACCCCACCATCCTCGTTCCCGACTACACCTCGGGCGCGACCCTGGTCGAAGCCTATTGGAAGTCGGTGGCCTGGCCGGGCGAAGGGCTCTTCACGGGCGACCCCCTGGCGCGACCGTGGGGCGGATGACAGCCCAGATCGGCTAGTTGGCGATACACGGCGTATCCAGACCGCGGTTCCCGGTCGTCAGAATGGGCTGCGAAGTGTAGGCCGCGTCCATGTTCTCGCTGGATCCTCCTGGTTCGGAGCAGCTCGCGATCTGGCAGGCGCACTGCTGGAGCTGAGCGTTACACTTGAACAGATCGGGGCCGACGGTGTCCCAGGCGACGTCGGTGGCGTCCAAAGGATTGCTGGATGTGTTGAGAACCGACACGCCTCCTCCCGACTGCCCAACCTCCAGACCATAGTTGCAAGACACGGTGTTGAATCCGCTGAGATCGACGGTCCCGGAGGAGTCCTGCCAGACGCCGATCTCGTTGAACATGATGGTCGAGTCCTCGACCGACACCTGGCCTGCCTCAGCGTGAATTCCGGTGGTGGTGTTTCGGATCATGCTGTCCCGCAAGTCGAGGCTCGGCGCGCCGGTAGACGACGCTCGCAGCTCGATTCCGGTTCCTTGGATGCACTGCACCAGGGCGTTCCGCAGCTGCAAGCTGGCGCTGCCGACGATCAGAATCGCGGGGCCATCGCTGCTTCCGGTGTCGGCCTTGAGGTTGCACTCCCCGAACGTCGGCGCCTCCGGCCAGATGCCAACCACCGGTGCCGAGTTCAAGGTGATCGTGGCGCCATCTTCGGCATAGATGTCCAGGTTCTGCTGGCCTTGCACGGTGAGGCTGCTTCCGGCGTCCAGGATGGCGTCGGTAATGGTGCAGCCCTCGCCGTGCGAGTTGACGCAGACGATTCCGTTCCAACCGTGCGAATCGCCTCCAATGTTGACCGGACCCGTGATCGCGCCCGACTGGTCCTGAGCGAGAACCAGCGTGCCGCCCCCGATGACCATGAGGGCCGTCGTCTCGTACATCTGGGCGCTGCCCACGGACGCGTTGGCCAGGTAGAGAGTGCCGCCAGCCTCGACCTGAATCGCGACGGCATTGGAGGTTTCGGCGGCCCGAGGAACTATCCCGATCATGACGGCATTGCCCGCTTCGCCGACGATGCTCGCGACCCCAGACGCGTCGTTGGTCGAGTAGTGGGTGATGTCGAAGGTCTCGGCCTTATCGTTGGGAACGCCAAAGACGATCCCCGCGGCGCTCAGCTCGACGCTCCAGCCGAGCAGGATGGGATAGATCTCGCCGTTCCCCCAGTCGCCGCTGCCGCCATCGATCGTCGCCGTGATCGTGACGCCCTGGGCATGCGCAGCGTCGACGAGCTGCATCGCGCGTGTGATCGTCCGACAGGGAGGCTGGCCCCCGAAGCCGCAGCAGGCGCCGTCGTTTCCGGTGCCGTTGTCCACCCCCAGCGCCCCGCTCTGGAACAGGCCGGTGCAGCAAGCAAGGCTGGACGCATCGCAGAACGAGCTGCCCTGGCAGGCCACGTCACCAGCCTGGCAGTCGCCGAGACCATCGCAGAATGCCGCTCCGGTCAGCGTATTGTCCACGCAAGTCGCGGAACCAGAGCCGCCACAAACCACCGAGCTTCCCGGGAAGAGGCAGGCTCCCGTTTCAGCCGAGCAATCGGTCGCCCCGCAGGGGGGCGTCACGTTCGAGCAGGCGACGCTGCAGCAATGTCCGCTGCCGTCGACGCCGCAGACCCCGGAGGCGCACTTGCTGTTCGCGCTGCAAGGACCCAGCTGCGTCGGGGAGCCGCCGGAGCCCGTCCCGAGCCCTCCGGTCGTAGGGCCAGCCCCTGTGCTGGCCGAATCCGTACGGCCAGTTCCCGTGCTGGCCACCTCCGGGGCGACCGTCAGGCAGCACCCGGCGAGGCCGAGAAGCGCGGCGAGAAGGTTTGGACCGAGGCGATGGATCAAGACGGGCTCGAGTGGACCACGGATTCAGGAGCCCGGCCAAGCCTCGCACCGCCTGGAACCGACACAAAGAGGATCAGCAACAGCGTGGCCAGGCACTGCAGCAGGATCCGGTCGAACGAGTTGTCGATCTGCCAGACTGCATCGTATGGCGTGACGAGATACGACGCGGCCAGCAACCCCAGGGCGCCGAGCATTCCCAGCGCTACCCGCCGAACGCCCGGCTGGGCCTGGTTCCGCAGCCCGAACCAGAACCCCGCCGGCACCAGGACCAAAAGCAAGGTCCAGCCCTGGAAGTACACAAAGCGTCGCAGCACATGAACCGACACCAGAAGCCAGCGAGCGGGGTCGACCAGCATCGCGAGCGCCGCCGAGCCGCCGTATTCGCCGGGCGGCGCGTACCGCAGCTTGAACCAGCCGAGCAACATCAGCCCCGGCAATGCCCCCAGACTCAACCAGAGCGCGTCGCGCCAGCGCTGGCCTTTCCCTATCAGCAGCACCGCCGCGAGGCCGGTGATCAGGTAGACCAGTCCCTCGTTCTTCGTGAGCGCCGCGAGTGACAGCGCCAACCCCGCGCCCATGTGTAGCCACGCCCGCCGGCGCCCCTCCTCCCCAGACGCTTCGATCACCGCGACCGCCCCCGCCAGCAGGAAAACGCCCAGCGGAATGTCGGCGCACTGGTCAGCCGAGCACCAGACGAACATCGGCGCCGAGAGCAGGAGCGTTCCCGCCGTGAGCCCCCAGGCCCAACCGCGCTGGCGTGCCAATGCGAGGACCGTCAGTCCCACATAGAGCAGCGCGAAGACTGCCGCCCAGGCCACCGGCACCGCGGCCGATTCGTGCCCAGCGACCCACCAGCCCAGCGCAACCAGCGTGGGCAGCAGGATCGGATAGTCCGGGTGAGTGACCGGCAACGCGGCCGGGAAAGCCTCTGCGAAGGAGGGCGCGTGAAGCAGCCAGCGCGCCCGCAGGTTCCAGATCATCCAGGCGTCCCAGCCACCGTCGGGCGCCGCCAAGCTACGCTGGACGAAGATGACGACCGCCACTGCTCCCGCAAAGAGAAAGAGGGCGAGCATGCCCTTTGAAACGCGTGGGCCGTTCATGGACCGGGCCTTCGACGCAGCAAAGCCAGCCGGCCATCGTCAAAGACGGCCATGGGCTCGAGCCCCCGAGCGTTGGCCAGCTTCGGCAGCGACGCCGGGTCGAGCAGATCCGCCAACCAGAGCCCCGCATCGGGCGCATCGAGCAGCAGTTGCCGCGGCGCGAGCGCGTAGAGCGCCTGCGTGTAACGCTCCGATTCCAGCGCGTGCGGAAATCGCTCGTCGGTCAGAAAACCCACCGGCTCGCTCCCGGTGAGCAGTGGCCGCAATGGTGCGTAACGCGCGTCGATGCGCCTCCCCTCCCGGGGGCTGTGCGGCATCGTGCTCTGGAAGAAGACCAGGCGCGCCAGCCCGAGGCCCGCGAGAACCGCACAACAGCGAAAGAAGAGCTTGGGTGGAATGGTGGGCGCTCTCTGACACGACGCCGATCAGAGCCTCAAGCAAGCGGCGGCGCGGAAGAGAAACGCATCGTGGATCGCGCCGGGGGTGACGCCGAAGGCGGGACCGACGACGATCTGGAAGCGCTTCCACTCCCAACCGGCGGTCGGGCCTGCGAACGCAGAGCTCCCACCCTCGGCTCCGGCCTGCACCAGCTCCTCGAGATCGGCGACGACCCCCTCGACCCCCACCCGAAATCCGAGGGGCAAAGCATAGGTCGCACCCAGCGTGCCCTGCAGGTCGACGGGATCGGAGCCATCCTCGAAGGTGTGCGATCCCATGAGCGAGGCCACGACTCGAAAGCCTGCGTATCGCCAGCCTCCGGTCACGGTGAAGTTGAACGTCGAAGAGCCGTCGAAGTCGTAGCTGTAGCTGGGCCGCAACGATACCTGCCACATGTGGCTGGCGGGGTCGGTCAGCAGGATGTGAACGCCGCCTTCGAAGATGACCGGCGAGCTGATCTGGCCGGGGTTCTGGGCCTGCACGAATGCGACGCCACCTTCGGCATAGAGCGCCAAGCGCGGCACCAGCCCGACCTCGGCTCCGAGCGTGGGCACGAGCTGCCCCACTCCGACGGGCCGTTCCTCCCCGGTTCGGGTCACGTTGCCCATGCCCGCGGTGGCGACGACTTGCCACTGCGCTGGCAGGCTGGGCTCGACGGTGAAGAGAAAGCCGCGCTCGGGCGAGTTGGCCTCGGGCGTGCCGCTCGGGACCTGCGCCACGGATTCAGGCGTGGGCTCCGCGCGCGCGTGAAGCGGGACCAGGGACGCGACCGCGGCGCACGCCGTGAGCCCTACGACCGGAACGGATCGGCTACGCATTTGGAACCTCCCGCGTACGAGGCCAAGCTTCGACAAGGTATGGCGAGGCGGAATGCGACGCAATCGCCGCTCGCCCCCCGGGAGTCCAGATCGGTGCCCGGATCCCCAATGCGACCCGAAGTCGCTATCTTGGAGGCTGCGCCAACCATTGCGGAGAGACCATGCGCCAGACGATCGTTTGTGGGTTCGTGTTCGCGCTCGCTGCGACCGCCTGCAACTCGGCGACCCCCGAGGGTACCGGCACCACGGGCGGAGCAGGGCTCTCGTCTTCGGGAGGGGCCACGGGCGGGACTGCAACGGGAGCAGCCGCGACGGGTGGAACCACCGCAGCAACCTCGACCAGCGGGGGTGGCTTCGGCCAGATCCAGCACGTCTTCATCGTCTTCCAGGAGAACCGCTCATTCGATCAGTACTTCGGAACCTTCGCCGGCGCGAATGGCATCCCCACGCTCGGAGATGGCGGCTTCGCCCCCTGCCTGCGGCAGCTCGACGCCGGGACTTGCGTCGGCATCTTCCACGATCGCGCCGACGTGAACGCCGGCGGTCCGCATGGCACCTCGAATGCCATCGCCGACATCGCCGGCGGCGCGATGAGCGGCTTCGTGGTCCAGCAGGAGAAATCCGCCACCGGTTGCACCCCCAACGACCCCAACTGCTCGGGCGACCCCCTGGGAGTCGGGCTCCACGATGTGATGGGCTACCACGACGATCGCGAGATTCCGAACTACTGGGCCTATGCGAAAGCCTTCGTCCTCCAGGATCGGCTTTTCCAGTCGAACGCCTCGTGGAGCCTGCCGTCCCATCTCTTTCTCGTCTCCGAATGGTCGGCCAACTGCGTCTTCCCGGACGGCGGCGGCCAGTCGGGGCTCGCCTCGACCTGCGTCTCGAACATCGACCTCGATCTCACGACCGCCAACAATTTCAAGTACAAGTTCGCCTGGACCGACCTGACTTATCTGCTGCACAACGCCGGCATCACCTGGAAGAATTACCTCGTCGAGGGCAGCGAGCCGGATTGCGACGACGGCGAGATGGAATGCGACCCCGTCCCCCAGCTCGCCGACGTCCCCGGCATCTGGAACGTGCTGCCGAGCTTCGTCAGCGTGCAAGACAATGGGCAAACCGGCAATGTCGTCCCCTTCGATCAGTTCTACCTGGACGTGAAGGCTGGCAACGTCCCGCAAGTCGTTTGGTTCTTTCCCGCCAGCAAGGTCAGCGAGCATCCCCCGGCTTCGATCACGGTGGGCCAGGCCTACGTCACCGGGATCATCAACGCCATCATGCAGGACCCGCAACTGTGGGCCACCAGCGTCATCTTCGTGACCTGGGACGACTGGGGCGGCTTCTACGATCACGTCGAGCCACCGACGGTCGACGTGAACGGCTGGGGCCTCCGCGTTCCGGGCTTGACCATCAGCCCCTGGGTCAGGCCCGGCATCGACTCCCAGGCTCTCAGCCACGACGCCTATGCCAAGTTCATCGAGGATGTCTTCCTCGGCGGACAGCGGCTCGATCCCGCGACCGACGGGCGACCCGATCCTCGGCCCGACGTCCGCGAGAACAACCCCGCGCTGGGCGATCTCCGATCGGAGTTCGACTTCACGCAACAGCCGCTGCCCACGCTGGTGCTACCGCAATGCCCCGGCGGTGACTTCACCGACGCGGGCTACGCCTGCCTCAACGCGCCCTTCTAAACGAACCGCCACGTTCGGCCTCAAAGACGGCGTTGGGGCCGGTGCTCGCGACGCCTTCACTCTCGCTTGCAAATGGTAAGCCCGGCGAACAAAACCCTGGCTTTCCCCCGAGACCCAATTGAGCCAGCCGGCAGCCCCCGTTTCCAAGGCCGTCCTCGACGACTTCAACGCCGAGATGTTCTCGGTGCGCTGGTTCATCCTGATCGGCCTCATCACGGCGGCCATCATGGAGGTTCTCGACACCACCATCATCAACGTGGCGCTGCCGCAGATGGCCGGGAACCTCGGCGCCACCCAGGAAGAAATCGGCTGGGTGGCCACCGGCTACATCCTGTCCAACGTCGTCGTGCTCCCGATGACTGCCTTCTTCGCCGCCACCTTCGGGCGCCGGCGTTACCTCATCGGTTCCATCATCCTTTTTGCCGTCGCCTCGTTCCTGTGCGGCATCTCGCACAGCCTGGTAGAGCTCGTCATGTGGCGCGTGCTCCAGGGGGTCGGGGGCGCCGCGCTGCTCTCGACAGCCCAGGCCACCCTCAAGCAGATCTTTCCGCCCGAAGAACAGGCGCTGGTGCAGGCCCTCTTCCTGCTCGGGATCATCGTCGCGCCCACCCTCGGCCCGACGCTCGGCGGCTGGATCACCGACAACTACACCTGGAACTGGTGCTTCTTCATCAACATCCCGATCGCGCTGCTGTCGACCTTCCTGGTGGCCGCCTTCCTGCGCGATTCGCCTGATCAGGCACCGGCCGGCAAGATCGACTTCGCCGGCATCGGACTCCTGATCGTCGGCCTGGCCTCGCTGCAGTACGTGCTCGAAGAGGGCAACCGCTACGATTGGTTCTCCGATGCCCGCATTCAGCGTCTCACCGCGCTGGCGGTGGTCTGCCTCTCGACCATGCTGTGGTGGGAGCTCTCGCCCCGCAACAAGCACCCGGTAGTCGAGTTTCGAATCCTGAACAATCGCAACCTGGCCGCCTCGCTCTTCCTGTTCGTCGCCCTCGGCTTTGGGCTCTACGGCGGGACCTTCATCTTCCCGCTCTTCACCCAGAGCATCCTCGGCTTTTCGCCGACCGCAACCGGCCTGAGCCTCTTGCCAGGCGGGCTGGCCACCGCCGTGACCGCCGTGACCTGCGGCAAGCTTCTCAGCGGCAAGAAGCCGATGGCAGATGCCCGGGTCCTGATCGGCATCGGGATCGCGATCTTCCTGGTCGCGATGTGGCAGCTCGGCCACCTCTCGACCGCCGCCGGGGAGCGCGACGCACGCTTCGCCCTCATCATCCGTGGGGCCGCGCTCGGCTTTCTGTTCGCGCCCATCAACAACGTGGCCTTCGCCAGCCTCAAGCCCAGCGAAGCCCAGCAGGCGTCGGGTCTCATCAATCTCTCCCGGCAACTCGGCGGCTCGTTCGGCATCGCGGTCATCAGCAGCTACCTGACGCGGCACATCCAGTTCCACCGGGCCGACCTGGTGCGAAACATCTACGCCAGCAACCCGATCTTCCAGACGCGGGAACACCAGATCGCGGCGGGGTTGGTCTCTCGCGGCCTCAGCAACGAAGCCGCCCAGCGCGGAGCCCTGGCTTCGATCGATCACCTCCTGATGCGGCAGGCGGCCATGCTCAGCTACAACGACGTCTGGCTGTTGATCCTGGGGTTCTTCATCCTCATCGCTCCCGCGGTCCTGCTCCTGCGAAAGCCGCGCGGCCCGGTGCTGGTCGCCGACGCGCACTGACCCCGGCGACTTCCAGCGCCACAGCGCGACAGTTCAGCGGTGCCCAGGGCGAGACTCGAACTCGCATGCCTCGCGGCGCCAGCCCCTCAAGCTGGTGTGTCTACCAGTTCCACCACCTGGGCAGTTCTTCGAAGGCGACGGGATGTACCAAAGGCGCGCTGCCGTCGCAACCGGGCGTTCAGCGCGCGGGAGCCGGAGCTGGTGCGACTGGAGCCGGAGCGGCAGGCGCCTCGGGTTTGGCACCCTGAACCGGCGCTGCCGCACCCTCGTCTTTCGACCCAGCCGGGGATCCAGCCGGCGCCGGCTTCGCGGACTCGGTCGGCGCCCCGTTGTCGGGTTCGGTCAAGTCGACCACCGAGCGGCGAAAGCTGCTTCGATAGGCAAGCAGCAGCGAGGTGCTGAAGAAGATCGCCGCGCAGACCGAGGTGGTCTTGGTGAGGAAGTTTCCCGCGCCGGAGCTCCCGAAGATGGTCTGGCTGCCGGCGGTGCCAAAGGCCGCGCCCATGCTGGCTCCCTTCCCCTGCTGCACCAGAACGGAGGCGATCAGGATGAGGCAAACCAGGACGTGGATGATCAGAATCAACGTGAAGAGCATCGGTGTTCCTTCAGGCGCAATGGGTCGAAGGGCCGTTGGTACAACGATCGGTGCCCAAGCGGCAAGCGGAGGGGCAGGCGCAGCGAGCGCTACGCCGCCTTCGCGATGGCGGCGAAGGCGTCGGCCACCAGGCTGGCTCCCCCCACCAGGGCCCCGTCGATGTCCGGCTGCGCCATCAGCTCTTTCGCGTTCGCGGCCGTGACGCTGCCGCCATAGAGCAACCGGAGCCCCTCCGCGAGCCCCGCTCCGAGGAGCTTGCCCAGATGCTCGCGCACCAGGGCATGCACCTCCTGGGCCTCTTGCGCGGTCGCGTTCTTGCCGGTTCCGATGGCCCACACCGGCTCGTAGGCGATCACCAGCTTCGCGGTCGCTTCGGCGCCGAGATTTCCGATCGAGTGCTCGGTCTGCTCGCTGACGACCTCGAAGGTCTCGTCGGCTTCGCGCTCCTCGAGGCTCTCCCCGACGCAGAGAATGGGGGTCAGGCCGCAGGCCAGCACGGCGCGCAGCTTGAGGTGCACTTCCGCGCTCTTCTCGCCGAGCAGCCGGCGGCGCTCGCTGTGGCCGAGGATCACATAGCGACAGCCGACGTCCTTGAGCTGCGCGGCCGAGACCTCGCCCGTGAAGGCCCCCTGCCCTTCCCAGAAGGCATCCTGGGCTCCGAGCGCGATGTTGGAGCCTTCGAGCGCCCGGCCAACCGCATCCAGGCTCGTGAAGCTGGGGCAAATCGCGACGTCGACGGTCTCCAGCTCGACAAGTTTGGGGCGAAGCTCCTTCGCCAGGGCGACCCCTTCGGACACGGTCCGATTCATCTTCCAGTTACCGACGATCAGCGGCTTGCGTCCCATGGGGGTTCTCCTCGTCCGTGGTGACCCTGCTGGAGAACCTATCCACGGCTCATCAGCTCTGCAGGACCTCGACCCCTGGAAGCTTCTGGCCTTCCAGAAACTCGAGCGACGCGCCCCCTCCGGTCGAAACGTGGGTCATGCGATCCGAGAGCCCGGCCTGCGCCACCGCGGCTGCACTGTCTCCTCCCCCGACCACGGTGGTCCCGCGGTTGGCTGCCATGGCGCGCGCGGTGGCCAGCGTCCCACCGGCGAAGGCCTTCTCCTCGAACAAACCGAGCGGCCCGTTCCAGAAGATGGTGCGCGCTCCGGCAATGCGCTCCGCGAAGCGCGCCACCGTCGCCGGGCCGATGTCCAACCCCATCAAACCCTCGGGAATGTCGTGTTCGGCCAGGCTCGGCACGCCCGTCGGGCTCTCGGCGCACAGGTGGTCGCTCGGCAGGTCGATGCGCACCCGGAGCCGGCGGCCCGTCTCCAGGATCTCCCTCGCCAGCTGAAGCTTGTCCTCCTCGACCTTGCTCCGCCCCACCCGTACACCCGAAGCCTTGAGAAAGGTGTAGGCCATCGCCCCGCCGATCAAGAGCCCGTCGACCCGCGTCATCAGGCTGTCGAGGATCTTGATCTTGTCAGACACCTTGGCGCCGCCGAGGATGGCCAGATAGGGCTTCTCGGCCCCGTGCAGGAGCTTGCCCAGGAATTCGAGCTCCTTGGCCATCAAGAGCCCGGCCCCCTTCTTCGCGATCCCCGCGACCATGCCGACGATCGAAGCGTGTGCGCGATGGGCCGCCCCGAAGGCGTCGTCGACGTAGACCTCGCACAGGCTCGCCAGCTGGTGTGCGAAGCCGGGCTCGTTGGCCTCTTCCTCCGGGTGAAAGCGCAGATTCTCGAGCATCAGGATCTGGCCGTCGCGCAGGTCGTGGGCCATCTTCTTCACGCCGTCGCCCACGCAATCGTCGGCCAGCATCACCTCGCGCTTGAGTAGGGCCGAGAGGCGCTGGCCACACGGCTCGAGCGAGAGCTTGGGATCGGCCCCCCTGGGCCGCCCGAGGTGCGAGGCCAGAATGAGCTTGGCGCCTTTGGAGAGGGCCAGCTCGATGGTCGGCAGCGCGGCCCGGATGCGGGTGTCGTCGGCAATGCCGCCCTCGCGATCGAGCGGAACGTTGAAGTCCACCCGGATGAAGGTGCGCTGGTGGGCGATCTCCAGATCGTGAATGGTTTTCAGCACCGGTGCACTAGCCGCGCTCGCCCATGTAGAGCGCCAGGTCGACCATGCGGTTCGAGAAGCCCCACTCGTTGTCGTACCAGGCCATGACCTTCACCAGGTCGCCGTCGAGGACCAGGGTGTTGGTGGCGTCGAAGGTCGACGAGGCCGGGTTTCCATTGAAATCGACCGAGACGGTGAGCTCCTCGGAGTAGTCCAGGATCGCCTTCAACGGCCCCTCGGCGGCGGCCTTCATGGCGCGATTGATCTCCTCGACCGTCGTCTTGCGGTTCACGACGCAGCTCAGGTCAACCAGCGACACGTTGGGGGTGGGAACCCGCACCGACAGACCGTTGAGCTTACCCTTGAGCTCGGGGATGACCTCGCCGATCGACTTGGCGGCGCCGGTGGAGGTCGGGATCATCGAGAGCGCCGCGGCGCGCGACCGGCGCAGATCCTCGTGCGGCAGGTCCAGGATGCGCTGGTCGTTGGTGTAGCTGTGGATGGTGGTCATCACCCCGGCCCGAATACCGACCGTGTCGTTGAGAACCTTGGCCACCGGCGCGAGGCAGTTGGTGGTGCAGGACGCGTTCGAGATGATGCGGTGCTGCTGGGGATCGTACTTCTGATGGTTGATGCCGAAGTTCAACGTGAGATCGGGGTTCTTGGCGGGCGAGCTGATCAGAACCCTCTTGGCGCCGGCGTGCAGATGCTTCTCGGCACCCTCGCGGGCCGTGAAGCGCCCCGAGCACTCCAGCACCAGGTCGACCTCCTTGGCCTTCCAGGGCAGCTGGGCCGGGTCCTTGATGGCGGTGACCTCGATCTCGTGGCCGTCCACCGAGATCGACTGCTCGGTGTGCCCGACGCGGTTGGGCAGCGTGCCATGGACCGAGTCGTACTTGAGGAGGTGGGCCAGGGTCCGCGGGGAATCGATATCGTTGATGGCGACGACCTGGAAAGTCTTCCCCAGCGCCCCCTGCGCCAGAGCCGCCCGCAGCGTGCACCGGCCAATCCGCCCGAACCCATTGATTGCAAGACGCGCCATCGATCGTCCTCTCCTTTGCCGAAATCCCTCGAAAGATCGCGTGTTATCGGCGGCCGAGAGCGAAGTCAACCTGGACTGCTCCTTGACGCGCGAAACAATCGGAGAGATTATTTTTTCCGAGTTAAGGCAACTTAACGACGAATCCCGATGACGCGGGAGAGAGAAGCCGTGCCCGACCAGCCCGACGACGGAGAGACCGCCCCGCCCCCCTCCGGAGACGACGCCCGAGCCAGCCTGCGCCCGCATCTGGACGGCATCATGACCCAGTACGACGCCATCAACGAGGCCGACCGCCGCTGGGGAGAATCTCAGAAGAGGGGCGTCGCGATGTGCCTCGACCAGGTCTACATGGTCGGGCTCCAGGACGACCGCAGCCGCCAGCGCGAGGTCCGGGGCACCGGCCCGAGCTACGAATCGGCCTTTCGTGACGCGGAGAGCAAGGGCTTCGCGGCCAACGGGGCGTTTTCAGGCAAGCCGGCGAAGAACCCGCTGATTCGGGACCTTTAGCGGCGCTCCTCCCCCGCGCAGCGGGGGAGGGTAGGGAGGGGGGTCAGCCCCCTGGCGACATCTTGACGGCATCGCCAAGTGTGTGATTTTCGGTGCCGACGCCCCGAATCGAACGGGGGACCTACTGATTACGAATCAGTTGCTCTACCATCTGAGCTACGTCGGCGGGTGAAACCGCTGGATACCGCTTCGCCGCCACCCATGGCAAGACCGTCCTTGATTCCCGGGCTTGACGCCCACAGCCCGCTGCGGCTCGCGGCCCAGGAGCTCCTCGCGGCGCGGCTCGCCGATCTCCGAGCCAACGAGGATGGCGCGCGCACGCTGAGCGTCGAGGCCATCCACGACCTTCGGGTGGCCACCCGGCGCCTGCGCGCGGGCCTCGAGGTCCTCTGCAAGGCGTCCGCCCCCGAAGTGCGCTCGCTTGGCAAGGCGCTCGGCGAAGTGCGCGATCTCCAGATCGAGCTCGAATGGCTCGAGACCCGGGCTTCCGATCCCGAGGAGCGGGATCGCGTGGGCGGCGCGTTGCGCGACAAGCTTGCCACGGCCGGGGCGCGGCTGCAGCTGGCGCTCGACCGCTGGTCCCGCCGGGATGCCGCCCGAGTGGTGCGCGTCTTTGGCACGGCGCGAAGCAGCGGACGGCTGGGCGGGGGCTGGGGCGCGTCGCGGCTGCAGAGCGATCTCACCGCCCTCAAGCCCAAGCTGAAATCGCTCCGCGCCGCCATCGTCCCCGAGGAGACCCACGCGCTCCGGAAGAAGGTCAAGAAGCTGAAGTACGAGGCCGAGCTGTTTCGCGAGGCCTACCCCCGGACGGTCAGGAAGTGGACCGTGGCGCTCACCGCACTGCAGGCCAGCCTGGGCGACACCCATGACGCCGACCTGCGCTGCCGATGGCTCGATCACAATCGCGCCGCGAGCGCCCGCCTCCGAGGCCTCGCCGCCAAGGAGCGGGCAGACGTGACCCAGCGACTGGCGCGGGAGCTCAAGAGCTGGCAACGGCAGGATCGGCTCGGGGGCCTACGGCGGGCCCTGTGGGATTAGCAGGGACCTGGGGATGGCTCGCGCTCGCCCTGTGGGGCACAAGCGCGCAGGCCGAGGGTCCCATCCTCTCCTGGGACCAAGAGCTGGCCTTCGATTTCGACCGCGGCCAGTACGAGGACTCCCTGCGGCAGATCGTCGCCCAAGGCTACGCCGCAGCTTCCAGCTTCCTGGGCCATGAGCGCGCCGGAAGGCTGCATGTCACGATCTACACCCGCGACCGATACGAGAAGGTCTTCGGCGCCGAGGCCGAGCGCAGGCAGGGCGCCCACTACTCGCGTGGAGGGATCCATGTGAACGGCGGCAACCGCTTGGATGGAAGCTTCTCCGGCGAGATGGCTCACGAGATGACCCACGCCGTGCTCGACTACCGTGGCACCGCGCACCGACTTCCGGCCTGGTTCAACGAGGGTCTCGCCGAGCGGGTGGCTTTCCGGTTGCGTGGGCTCGACGGCCTCGCGACCAACCAGGCCCAGGAGCTCAAGAGCTCCGCCGAGCACGGCACTCTCGGACCGCTCCAGAACCGCGAGCCCCTGAGCCCCTTCGGCTACCTTCAGGCCTACAGCGCAGTGTGGTTCGTCGAGACACGCTTCGGCCGCGAGGCGCTTTTGCGCATCGCCGACCGGACCCTGCAGGGAGAGGCGTTCGAGAGCGCGCTGCGCGCCGAGACACGCTGGTCGATCGCCGAGCTCGAGCGCGAGTGGATCGCTTGGACCGAGCGCCTGCTGGGCTGAGCTGGCCTTCGGCCGACCACGAGGCAGCGCAGCACCCCTAACTCCCGCAGAACCTCTCTCTCGCCTCCACGAAATCCTGCGGTATCCGCACCCGCGTCAGCCGGGGCGCCACCCAGACGTTCCTCCAGAAGCGCTTCCAGGTCAGCCGAGTGGTGGTCGCCGCCTGAAGCTCCGCCAGATCTCCGCAGCCGAGCGCGGCGAGGAGGACGCGCACATTGGCGGCGGTCGGTTTCGCATCCAGCGACGCCACCAGCCTGGCCACGCACCAGTCCGACTTGAGCCGCTTCTCGTGACCCGGTTTGCCGCGCCCTGAATGCCAGACCCCTCCCTTGTCGACCGAAGCCAGCTCCAGCCGGGACGCAATCGGATCGGCCAGCCCATGGAAGTCGCAGACAAAAAGCCGCTGGCGTCCTCGGTAGCCAAGCAGGCCAATCGCCCCGCGATAGGCCACGGCTTCGGCGTGGATCCAGGGGTTGAAGGCGGCCGGCAGCGAGGCGCTCGAGGCCCACTTGCTGAACAGTCCCCGCTCGGTCCGGTCGGGTTTCGTCTGGTTGGCGTCGTCGATCTGCTTGAATAACTTATCCACCTCGATCGACCAGCCCATCTGTCGATAGTCGTCCAGGCTGACGGGGTGGTCGCTCTTGGAGAGCAAGATGAAGTTGAGGCGGCCCCGCTCGATGCCCAGGTCGTCCTTGTCGAGCGGAATCTCCGAGGTCAGGACGCACACGATGGCCCAGGGCACCAGCACCAGCCCGAGGATCTTGAACTCGCGCAGCCGGAGCGTCGCCACAGGCATCGCCAGCGCGAAGACCGCCGGCAGCAACAGGCGCGCGTGCAGGAAATCCCCCCCCACCCGCGTGATGTAGAGCCCGTGGAGCAATCCCCCGAGCGCGGGCGCGGCCACCAGGAGCGCCGAGCGCCGGTCCTTCCCCTTCCAGAAGGATCCAAACAGGAAGACCTCGGCCGCGATCAGGGCAATGAGAAGCACCCACAGCTCATAGGTCTTTTCGAACTCCACGAAATAGACCCAGCCGTGCCTCCAGTAAGCGAACGAGGCCTCCTTCGCCAGGGCGGTGTTCGGCAAGAGACAGGCGAAGTAGCCCATGCGAAAGAGCTGGTAGGCGAGCGGCAGCGCCAGCATGGCCGCCAGAATCTCGAGCCGCCGGCGGCGCCCCGCCGCAAAGGCGATGGTCAACCCTCCGAACAGGACGCTGAAGATGCCCAGGTCGGGCCTCACCAGCGGGCCGAGGCCAACCAGCAATCCAGTCAGAAGCTGGGCCAGCCGCGTGGGTCGGTCGCGGGTGACGACGGTGGCCCAGAAGGAGAGCGCAAGCCAGAGGAAGACCAGGCTCGTCTCGAGGCCCGAGGTGGAGTAGTCCCAGAAGGGCTCGACGGCCAGGATGCCGAGAGCGCCGAACGGAATCGGCAACGACGCCGCCTCATCGCTGCGCCGCAGTCGATCCGAGGCCATCGACGCGATCCCGAGCGCCGCGACCGAGATCAGCAGTCCGAGCCCGACCGAGATCCACTCGAAGGGAGGAAGCCCCTCCGCCACGAACGGTTTGGTCGGCCAGGCCACCAAGGCAAGCAGCGCCACCCACAGCGGACTGGTGTAGGCCTCGACTCGCTCGCCCGCGTTGAAGACCGGGCCCAGGCCGGACAGCAGATTGTCGGCGATGTGCAGGTCGATGAAGCCGTCATCGGCCACCCAGCGGTGCCGCCAGGCGAGCACTCCCAGGACCACGGCCGGAAGCCAGAGGGCGCTCCATCGCAGCAGTCGCCTTCCGGACCAAGCGCTCGTCATTTCGCCGAAAGCGCTACCTCGCAATGGACCGCCACGGCAAGCGCGACCTGCACGAAGCACTGTGAACCCGGGACGCCCGACACTATCCTCGGGCGCATGCCGCCGATCCGCGATCACGAACCGGCTGCCACTGGCAGCGATGTGGCTGGACTACGTGCACAGCTCGAGGAGCTGGCCCTCGACCTGCGGCGCCCCTGGGCAAGGCCCTGGCAGCCCCCCTGGAAGGCGCTCGACCCCGAGATCTGGGAGCGCACCCGCAACCCGTGGTTTCTGCTGCAGAACGTCTCCCAGGACCGACTGCGGGAGATGTCCCGCAACGCCGCCTTTTTGGCTGAGGTGCGGCGCAGCCTGGAGCAGCGCCGGACCTATCTCTCCGCCGTCCCCTGGGTCGAAGAGAGCAAAGCTTGGCCCTCGCAGGATCGGCTCATCGCCTACTTCAGCATGGAGTTTGGAGTGGACGAGGCGATTCCGATCTACGCCGGGGGATTGGGAATCCTGGCCGGCGATTACCTCAAGACGGCGAGTGACCTGGGCCTGCCCCTGGTGGGCGTGGGAATTCTCTTCCAGGAGGGCTACTTCCGCCAGACCGTCGACGGGCGCGGCCGGCAGCGCGAGGTCTTCCCCTACAGCGAGCCATCGACCTTGCCCCTGCAGCCGGTCTCGGTGGACGGCCAGCGGCTGCGAGTGCCCATCGAGCTTCCGGGCCGCACGCTCCAGCTGCTGGTCTGGCGGGTGAACGTTGGGCGGGTCAGCCTTTACCTGCTCGACTCCAACGATCCCCTCAATCAGCCGGCTGATCGCGGAATCACGAGCCGCCTTTACGAAGCGAGCTCCGAGACACGGCTGCTTCAGGAGATCGTGCTGGGGATCGGCGGCTGGCGGACGCTGGGGCTGCTCGGCATCCACCCGGCCATCGCGCACCTCAACGAAGGGCACGCGGCCTTCGCCGTCCTGGAGCGCGCGCGAGAGCTGATGACGCGCGAGAAGGCCAGCTTTGGCGAGGCGCTGTGGGGCACGCGAGGTGGCAACCTCTTCACGACCCACACGCCCGTGACGGCGGGCTTCGACACCTTCGACCCGGCGCTCATCGAGCAGTACGCCGCGCCAGGAGCGCCGCTCGCGCTCGGCCTCTCGACCCACGAGTTGCTCGATCTCGGCCGCCGGGATCACCAGGGCGCCTTCAACATGGCCTACCTCGCCCTGCGCGGCTGTGCGCACGTGAATGGCGTCAGCCAGCTGCACGGCGAGGTGAGTCGCGCCCTCTTCGCCGATCTTTTCCCGCGCTGGCCACTGCAGGAAATCCCGGTCGGGCATGTCACCAATGGCGTGCATGTGCCTTCCTGGGATTCGGCGGCCGCCGAGGCCTACTGGGAACGCTGCTGCGGGCAACATCCGTGGCAGAAGTCGATCGCCGGTCTCACCCAGTCGATGGCCGCCATCAGCGACGAGCAACTCTGGGAGATGCGGGGCCGACAGCGCGCCGTGCTGGTGCGCCACCTTCGCGCGCGCTTGCAGCGGTATCTGAGACAGCGGGGAGCCAGCGCGGCCAGCATCGCGCAGGCGGCGACGGTCCTCGATGACGGCGCCCTCACGCTCGGCTTTGCGCGTCGGTTTGCCGAGTACAAGCGGCCGGGGCTATTGCTGCGCGACCAAGAGCGGCTGGCGCGCATGCTGCGCGACGCAACGCGGCCTCTCCAGCTGGTCATCGCCGGCAAGGCCCACCCCGCCGACGGCGGCGGCAAGGAGATCGTCGCCCAGTGGACGGCCTTCGTCGCGCGCCCCGACATCCGGACCCGCGCCGTCTTCGTGGAAGACTACGACATGACGGTGGGGGCCGAGCTCACCCAGGGCGTGGACGTCTGGCTCAACACGCCCCGGCGACCCTGGGAGGCCTGTGGCACGAGCGGCATGAAGGTGCTGGTCAACGGGGGCCTCAACCTCTCCGAGCTCGACGGATGGTGGGCCGAGGCTTACAGCCCCGAGGTGGGCTGGGCGATCGGTGGGGATGGCGCGCCGTCGGACGACCGCGACGCGGCCGACCTCTACGACCTGCTCGAGCAGCACGTCCTGCCCGAGTTTTACGACCGGGACGCGGCAGGACTGCCCCGCCGCTGGCTCCAGCGAGTCCGGGCCAGCCTCTCGCGGCTGACGCCGGCCTTCAGCAGCAACCGGATGCTGATGGACTACGTGAGCCAGCTCTACCAGCCGGCCCTGGGTTCTCTACTGGCGAGGGACACGGCGGGGCTCACAGCCGCCAAGGAGCTGGCCGCCTGGCAGCAACGCCTCGAGGAACATTGGGATGCGATCCGGTTTGGCTCTCCGGACATCCGGATGACGGGCGATGGCTTTACATATCGGCTTGCGATCGATCTGGCGGGCCTGTCCCAGCAGGAGATTCGTGCGGAGCTCTATGCAAACCCTGAAGCCGGCCAGCCGCCCTCCCCCGTCGAGTTGCGGGCCATCTCAGGTGACGGAGCGACGATCTTCGCAGCAACCGTCAGTACCCGGCG
>Ga0302324_100009835_pt1 | contig 19920 bp, 21 predicted proteins | sample Palsa_T0_1_FD_201949 | JGI IMG/M metagenome (GOLD analysis project Ga0302324, IMG submission 201949) | Peat permafrost microbial communities from Stordalen Mire near Abisko, Sweden - Palsa_T0_1 | ecosystem: Environmental > Terrestrial > Soil > Palsa > Peat permafrost | place: Sweden: Abisko...
ACCTACCAGATCACCTCGGCGCTCAAGCATCTGGATTTCGGCAAGCACATTGCCGTGCTGACCGACGCCCGCTTTAGCGGCGTTTCCACCGGCGCCTGCATCGGTCATATCACTCCCGAGGCGCTGGCCGGGGGCCCTGTAGGCAAGCTGCTCGACGGCGATATCGTTGAGATCGTGGTGGACCGGGTGAACCTCATTGGCTCCGTGAACCTGGTCGGGCACGCCGGCGACTTGTTTGGCGCACCGGAAGGCGACCGTGTCCTGGCCGCCCGTGCGCCGCGTCCCGATCTCGCTCCCGATCCCGCCCTGCCCTCGGAAACCCGCCTGTGGGCCGCCCTCCAGCACGTTAGTGGAGGCCCTTGGGGAGGCTGTGTCTACGACACCGCCGCCATCTTGCAAGCCCTCGGCCCGACCTCCGTAGGGATTTGCAACGTATAGTACAATTGATCCATGAGACTGTTGGCGGCGCTGCTCGTCTCCGTCATCGCCTGCTTCTCCATGTCTCCAGTCGAATCTCATCTCGACCGGCAATTGAGGTCCTGGCAAAAACGGCTCGGGATGGAAGAGTGGCGCCTGACCATCCGGCTGGTCCGGCAGAAAGATTTGGAAAAAAACACCTGGGGCAACGCCGAGTGGGATCCGGGCGAGAAGACCGGCACCATCAGCGTGCTCGACCCGATCGATTACAACCTGAAGGGCGGCGGCCTGCGGCTGGACATGGAATGCACGATAGTGCACGAACTGGTGCATATCCAGGTATCCCCGCTGGACGCTCGTGATGAGAATGTTCGAGAGGGTGTGGTAAATCGCATCATGACCGCGCTGCTCAACCGGCCCTGCCCGAATTAAGCGAGTAACTTAATCACTCTCCGCAGTCAGCGTGGGGCGTGCATATCGTCCGATCGCGTCGTAGTTCGGCATTACCCGGTGTCCGTGCTAGCCTAACGGGAAGGGAGTACCATCATGATGAAAATGTTGCCGCTCTTGCTGTACGCTATCGCTCCGGTCTTTGCCGCCGACGGCAGTATGACTCCTGCCGAGCGGGCGTATTTGCTGGAACAACTGGAGACCTCCAAGAAGAATATGCTCGCCAGCATCCAGGGGTTGAGCGCCGCGCAGTGGACATTTAAACCCGCGCCCGAGGCATGGTCCGTGCAGGAGTGCGCAGAGCATATTATTCTGGCGGAGAACTTTATCTTTGGCGGAGCCCAACAAATCCTCAAAACCCCGGTGGTCGAGCGTCCGGCCCTCTCTAACGAGGAGGTAGATCGCAAAATCGTCGCCGGCGTCGAGGATCGCAGCCACAAGGTCAAGGCGCCCGAAGCCATCGTCCCCTCCGGCAAGTTTGCAACGCCCGAGGATGCCGCGCGCGAGTTCACCGCCCGGCGCGATAAGACCATCGCGTATGTCACTACGACGACTGACGACCTTCGTGTGCACGTTGGACCTGGACCCGCAGGCCCCATGGACGCTTACCAGTTCCTGCTCTTGCTGGCGGCGCACTCCGCGCGCCATACCGCACAAATCCGCGAAGTGCAAGCCAACGCGGGCTATCCCAAAACGGCACAGGGCGATTAGCGCCAGTGATCGAGAACGGCGCGCTGGCGCTCCGTCACGTGAGTGAGTTCGCTGATCCTGACCTTAGGGCGATCGAGTGGCGTAATAGTCACCGTCGCGGTCCGGACGACGCCGCTATGTTTCACTTCGATTGCAATCCTGTCGCCCACACGTAGCCGCATGAGTGCCTCGCGAAACTCGGCGGCGCCGCGCACGTACGCGTTAAACAAGGATGCGACCTCGCAGCCGCACAACCCGGTAACCGTATTTTCAATATCTTTCCCGGTGAAGCCGTGCGTACCTGAAAAGCGATCGAGCATGGCTCGCATCACATCGTCCATCGAGCGCCGATTGGCGGTTGCATCACGGATGACGAGATCCAGCATGGCGCCCAGTAGCTCCCCCTGCAGGTGCGTGCTGGCACTGTAGTCCCCCAGTGCGCCCGGCCGCGCGTCGTTCGCTGCACGGCTGACTTGCTCCGCCGAAAAGTGAGCATTGCCAGGCTCCGCAAGGTACCGCGCGATCAACTCCTCCAGATGCGCAATGCGACTCGGAGTGCTCTCGGGCAGACCGGCGCGCCGGAGCAGCAGGTCCGCATAGAACATCGATAAACCCTCGCTAAACCAAAGGCCCGCGGATCGCTTGGCGGCGCGGTAATCCATGCCGTGCGACTCCTCCGGATGGATGCGCATCAGGTTCCAGGCATGCACGAACTCGTGGGCGATTTGTTCGTGGAACGCATACGGATTGCCTGCCAGGGTCGCGGACGGCACTCCCAGGGTGAGCGAATCGGGATGTTCGAGCGCTCCTAAGGCGCCGTCCTGCAGCAGAAACAAATACTCCCGCCAAGGCGCCGAGCCGAATAGCGCGACAGCTTCGTGTACCAGTTTTTCGATGCCGGCGACAAAGGTGCTGGAATCGAAGGCGCCGGCGTCAGGCAGCGGCCAATAAGATACGCGGTAGGGAGTGTCGTTGACCACGAAGCGCCAGTCGCGCAGCTGGCCCATCAGAATCGGCGATTCGGCCAGGATGTCGCCACTGGCCGCGAAGAAAATGTTCGGATCGCTGGTGGGAGCCAGCGCCGTCGCCACGTCCCATCCCGCGGGGAGCCGGAGCCTCACATGGGACGGCGCGTGCGGCTCTTCCACCATGTACAGGAAGGTGTGCAAATCGCCGACGAGCCCTCCGGTGGATGTCAGGAACGGGCGCCACGCCGCGCGCGCGGAACGGCCGGCGGCAGGCAGCCGGATTCGATACCGCAGCGTTACTTCGCCGCCCGGAGACGAGACCTGCCACAGGTTTTGTTCGAGCGGTGTCACACTGGCCGGTTTGAAGGGCGCGTCAATCTGTAAGGCTTCCATGTACCGCCAGAACCGGTCGTCGTATTCCGGATGCCGGGCCATGGCAATGTGGAAGCTTCAGGCGCGTTGCGAACGTGCATTGCGATGTTGAGAACGGAAAGGTTGGCTGCGTCCACGTCGAGCGAATAGGAGATCGCCGGCTGTGCAGCCAGTGCTGGGACGGCCGCCATCAGGAGCATTACCGAAGTAGCAGGCACAGCTGTAGGACGGTGCAGTAGAGTCGCGTGTTAACGGGCAGCCAGTTCCCTTATACTTGAAATCTATGAATGCAAGAACCGGTGCGGTATTCATACTCGGCAGTCTCCTTGCGTCCCCCGTTCTGCGTGCGGAGCATACGCCGTCGACGGCATTGTTGGTACTCGCCAAGAGCGACAACACACTCGCGATCGTCGATCCCGCGAGTCTGAAGGTTATCGCGCGCGTGCCCGTCGGACCGGATCCCCACGAGGTAATCGCTTCCACCGATGGAAAGTTCGCTTATGTCTCTAACTACGGTGGAGGGGCCTATCATACCCTCGCAGTGGTCGATCTGATAGAGCAGAAGGCACTCCCTCCGGTGGACCTGGGCGCGTTACGCGGTCCCCACGGCCTCGTGTTCGTGGGCGGCAAGGTCTGGTTTACGGCGGAAGGAGCCAAGGTTATCGGCAGCTATGATCCGGCAACTAAGAAGGTGGATCTGGTTCTCGGTACGGGCCAGAACCGAACACATATGATTTTCGTTTCCGACGACCTCCAACGGATTATTACTTCTAATGTGAGTTCCGGCACCATGACCATCATTGAGAAGACGCCCGGTGGGGGCCGCGGTCCGGGCCGTCCGATGGGGCCGCCGCGCGCCGATTGGGACGAGACCGTGATACCGGTGGGAAGAGGCGCCGAAGGTTTTGACGTCTCGGCCGATGGCAAGGAAATCTGGGCGGCCAATGCGCAGGATGGCACCGTCTCCATCGTCGACGTTGCCGCGAAGAAGGTGACACAGACGCTGGCCGCCAACGTCATGGGAGCCAACCGTCTGAAGTTCACGCTGGACGGAAAGCTGGTGTTCGTCTCTACCTTGGGGGGCCCGGACCTGACCATAATCGACGCAGCCACTCGTGAGCAAACCAAGCGGGTGAAGATCGGACGCGGTGCCGCCGGTATCCTGATGCAGCCGGACGCCTCGCGCGCATACGTCGCCTGCTCTCCGGATGGCTACGTCGCCATCGTCGATTTGAAATCGTTGGAAGTGACCGGTCACATCGATGCCGGCAAAGAGCCCGACGGCCTTGCCTGGGCGGTACGCCGCTGAGGCTCTCTGCACACCTGTAAAATCAGCGGTGGCGCGGGCCATTTTCATTGACTCGACATGGGGCGACCCGTATACTCCTCACAAGGGCGAGGAGTGAGGCATGACGAGAAGGATGAAGAATGTTTACAAATTGACGATCGTGTTGGTGGCGTGTGTGGGGGCACGCGCGCAGGATACGGTTACTAATAGTTACCTCCAGACCAACCTGGTGACGGACATCGCGGGCAAGGCGCCGAAAACGGATCCGCACCTGGTGAATCCGTGGGGCTTGTCGCGCGGGGCGAACACGGATTGGTGGGTGGCTGACGCGGGCACCGGCGTTTCGACCTTGTACGACGGGAGCGGAGACATCTCGACACTGGTAGTTAAGATTCCGCCGGCCAGCGGTACGGGCGCGGGGAGTCCCACCGGAACGGTGGCTTTCGGGTCGGGCTTTGTTTTTGTGACATTGGATGGAACCATTTCGGAGTGGACCAGCGGCACAACAGCCGTAATTAAGGTGAACAATTCGAGTAAAGGAGCGGTCTACACGGGCTGCACTCTGGCATCGAACAACGGCGTGACAACGCTTTACGTCGCAAATGCGGCCGGCAGCGTGGAGGCCTATACAACGTCGTTCACACCGGTGACGCTGACTCAGGGAGCGTTTGTGGATCCGAACGTTCCAGCCGGATACACGCCATATGGCATCCAGAACGCCGGGGGGAAGATCTGGGTAACGTTCACGGCCGGCGTCGGGACGGGATTAGGCTATGTGGACGCCTTTAGCCCGGCGGGCACGTTGGTACTGAGCTTGCAGCACGGGAGTTGGATGAATGAGCCTTGGGGAATCGCATTGGCGCCGGCGAATTTCGGCTTGTTCAGCAAGATGCTGCTGGTGGGGAATACGGGCAGCGGGACGATAGGGGCGTTTAATCCCAGCACCGGAACCTTCGAAGGCTTCCTCAAGAATTCCGCAGGCAAGGCGATTGCGGACCCGGGGCTGTGGGCGATTTACTTTGGCAGCGGAGGAGTCTCCGGTCCGGCCACCACACTGTATTTCACCGCGGGCATTGACAATTATTTAAAAGGATTGTTTGGCAGTATCACGGCGAATTAGCGCGGCGTATCGAATCGGCGCGCACATCCCGGGAGGAAGCATGACGAACGTTCGGACATTAGTCACCCTGTTATTGGCATGCGCCGGCGCGTGGGCGCAGGACACAGCAACCAACAGCTACACAATGACCAGTCTAGTTACCAACCTGAACGATCCGCACCTGGTGAATCCATGGGGCCTGTCGCGCCCCTCCAACCCGAGCGCAACCGAGAACGAGTGGTGGATCTCGGATCAGATCACCGGGCTTTCGACTTTATATGACGCCAATGGGAGCGTAGTCAGCCTGGTGGTAACGATTCCGCCGGCCAACGGGACGGGTACCGGCAGCCCGACCGGGACCGTTTTCAATGCCAATAACTTTTTGTTCGCGACACTGGATGGAACCATTTCGAATTGGAATGCAATTACCAAACCGGGCCAGCCGGGGACGTCGTGCGCGAAATGCCATGTGACCAGTGCTACGATCATGGTGAACCATTCCGCCGCCGGGGCAGTCTACACCGGATTAGCCGTGGCTAAGAACGCTACCAGCGGCGCGGTGACTTACTACGCGGCGAATAACTCCAATAGCAACGGCGGTGTCGAGGCTTATGACACCTCGTTCAACCCCGTGACATTGCCTGGGGCGTTCATGGACCCGAATATACCGACCGCCTACAAGCCCTTCGGCATCCAGGCCATAGGCGCTAAAATCTACGTAACGTTTTACAACGGTTCGTCGGGTGGCTACGTAGACGCCTTCGATACAAATGGCAATCTGCTCCTGAGCCTGGCGCAGGGCGCGTTCAGCGAGCCCTGGGGAATTGCGCAGGCTCCCGCCGGCTTCGGCGCATTCAGTAAGGCATTGTTGGTAGGAAACACCTTCAGCGGGTTGATTGCGGCATTCAATCCGACCACCGGAGCCTTAGCGGGCATTCTCAAGAATTCGAGCGGCCAGCGCATCACCATTCCAGGGCTCTGGGGAATCGAGTTCGGCAACGGTAACACCGAATCCGGCCCAACCACTACTCTTTATTTCAATGGCGGCGGCGAAAACGAATCTACAGGCGTGTTTGGCGCGATTGCCGCCAATTAATCCCGCCGCGCCCGGAGCCGAGCCAGAGTCCTGCGGTGTAATCCTCGGAGGGAGCCCGGATAGATGCGCGTAAGCCACCACAGCAGGCGCGCGTAGAACGGGAACACGATGATGGCGCGATTCCGTTCGACGCCGCGCAGGATGGCGCGCGCTGCATCCGGAGCTGTGACCAGACGGACGGGCAACTTGGCCAGGAATTCCTCCCGATCGACCTTGACGCCTATAGTGTTTTCGTAGATGGCTGTGTCGATGAAACCCGGACAGACTACGGTCACGCGGACGCCCAGTCCTTCGGCTTCCGCGCGCATGGCGGTCGAGAGGGCCACCACCGCGCTCTTGGTCACTGAATAAGCAGTCAAGCCGGGCTCTCCTATCAACCCTGCGGCCGAGGCCGTGTTGACGATGTGGCCCGAGGCTTGCCGCAGCATAACGGGATACGCGGCGGCCGTCCCATAGATGACTCCCCACAGGTTGATGTCGATGGCTTTGTGCCAGAGATCGAGGGTCAGGTCCCGCACTTCGCCCGCCACGCCGATGCCGGCGTTGTTGAACATGTAATCGAGGCGGCCGTAGTCGCGCACTGTGTCATCGACGAGACGCTGAACATCTTCGGCGCGGGTCACGTCGAGCTGCGCGGCGATGGCGCGGCCCCCGCTCGCCGCAATGGCGGAAGCTACCGCTTGAGCGCCCTCGAAATTGATGTCGGCGGCTATGGCCAGGGCGCCGCGCCGGGCCAATTCTTCCGAGAGCGCTCGGCCAATGCCGGAAGCGCCGCCAGTGACGATGGCGATCTGATTTTGAAATGAGCCTGGCATAGACGCGATACAATGATACTCTTCGCACGGCATGCTTTTCACACCGGAATCCGTACTCGAAGCCCGGCGTCGGCTCATGAAACAAATGCTGGCCGGAACCATTACGGAGGAAGAGTGCTTCCAACAGGCACTGCAAGTGGACCCGTTCGACGCCATGACGCTCACCGTCCTGGGTAAAGCGCACTTCTCTGCCGGGGATCGGCCGGCAGCCGAGGAAAAGTACTGGCGCGCCGTCGCCGCCGATCCTTCGCGGTGCGAAGCCTGGTTCGGTCTCAACCGCTGCCTTGCGGATCGCGGCGCAAGCCAGGATTTGCGCACCGGGGTTTTGCTGCTGGCCGCGCGCGAGATGTTGCGCAACGAGGAGAGTATCGACGAGTTCATCGAATGGCTCCCGCCCGGTCGAGCTGGTGCGGAATTGCTGTAGCCGCGCTCGAAAGGGCCACAATCGACGAGCCGGCGGACGTTACTGCCCTGCTGCATCCGTATCGCCTGATTGACGAGTTACTGGAGTCGGCCAGGGAAGGGCTCCACGCGGAACTTGTCGATGAGATCGTCGCCGATGGCACCCGCACCGTCCTCCTGCTCGTCGGAGTGCTGCACCTCGCCGCGCGCCGGCCGGAAGAGACCTATCAGACCCTGCGCACCACGGCCTCTTCCCATATCAGGCAGCGGTCCGCCATCGCCTTGCTGATGGCTCGCATGCCCGCGCGTGCTGATAAGCTCGATTTCGTGGTGAGCCTGCTGGACGGCATCGAGGCCCTTCCGAAGACCGACCCTCAGGACCTGTTTCTCAACGTAGCCGACGCCATCCTGATGATCGACGGCCCGCGCGGAAAGCAACTGACGCGGTCGCTATTCGATCGCTATGCACGGCTCCTGCCTCGTGGTACAGACTCCGGACTCCAGCATTTTAGAGGCACTCCATGATGCGGTGAACGCGGTACGGTCCGAACGGGATTCCGAGGTGCGGGAATCCACGGTTTACGATTACTGCAGCGGCTTCGCCGACGAAGACGAAGAAGATGACGAGGAAGAAGACGAGGAAGAGGACGACGAGGTGGACGTCGAGCAGTTCATTCCGGCTCCGATAAAGCGCATCGCCACCCCAGGCCGCAACGATCCCTGCTGGTGCGGCAGCGGGAAGAAATACAAAAAATGTCACTTGTCGGCCCCGTCATAAAGACGGAACTCCCGAATCTGTGGCGCCGCTGAAGCGGCCGCGATGCGCAGCCGTACGCGGCTCGCCGTAGTCCGCGGGAAGATATCGATCTTCTTGTGGCCGATGGTCGTGCCGGCCGCTAACCGGTTCCACTGGCTGCCGTCCCAGGCCTCAATCGCGTAGCGCTCGACGCGCTGGCCGACAGTCAACCGTTCCATCGTTACCGCGCGATCGAAGACGGCGGGCTCGGCGGTCTCGATTTCGAGCGGCGCCGCGGAGGACCATTGCTCGTCGGCCGGTTCACCCCCAGGCCCGTAAATGCGGCGGATCTCATCGCCGAACGCGCGCAGCCGCGCCACGTCCGATTCGGGCAACAGACCGCGATTGTCGGGCGCCAGGCCGAGCACCAACTGCGCGCCCCGTCCCACGGTCTTATGATAAGTTTCCACCAGTTCCGCCATGCTCTTCAAGCTTTTTTCGTCGTTCGGATGCCAGAACCAATGCTCGGCGCGCAGCGGCGTATCGGCTTCCGCCGGCCGCCACCGCAAGTAGCCCAGGCGATCCACCACGTTCCAATTCTCTTCGGACGCGTACCCGCTTTCATTGCCCACCCAGCGTATATCGCCGTATTGCAGAAAGCCCACATCCGCGAAAATCAGCGTGTTCGGCTGATAAGTCCGCAGGATTCGGACATAGCTGTCGAAGTCGTACACATGTCCTTCACTGCCCGCGCCATCCAGCCACAGCTCGGTGATCTCGCCGTAGCGCGTCATCAGTTCAGTCAGCTCCTTCCGGTAATATTCGTCGTACTGCGTATTGTTCCGATAGCGCGGCTCATGGCGGTCCCAGGGTGAAAGATAGATGCCGAATTTCAGCCCCTGCTTGTGGGCGGCATCGGCTACCTCGCGCACCAGATCGCCTTTTCCGTTACGCCAGGGGCTGGCCTTTACGCTGTAGGCGGTCTCGCCCGTGGGCCACAGGCAGAATCCGTCGTGGTGCTTGGCGACCAGCACCACGTAGCGCGCACCGGCGGCCTTGGCGGCTGCCGCCCACTGCCCGGCATCCAGCGCCGTGGGGTTGAACACGTGTGGATCGGCAGCGCCGTCGCCCCACTCTCGATCCATGAAGGTGTTGGGACCGAAGTGTATGAGTACGCCGATTTCCAGATCCTGCCAGGCCGTCTGTTGCGGGCTGGGCCGCAGGCTGGCGAAGTCTTGGGCCGGAGCCAGATTCGCAAGCACGATGCCGGCGAGCGCCATGCGGGCCAGCATGTCAGCCCTCGATGGTGGCTTTCCTGATGTAGTCGAGCTTCGGGAAACTGCTGTTGAGATATTCGTTTCCCTGGCTGGTGATGGCGCCCTGGTCAGGCTGCTGGCCGTAGCCGCTATAAATCTGCTGGACGACACTCATTCCATTGCCCAGCACCATGCCGAACGGCGCAAATCCCTGGCTGTCGAGCGACTGGTTGCTGTGCAGGTTGATGAAGAGTTGCGTGGTGCGCGTGTTCGGCCCGGCCGTGGCGTAGACGATGGAGCCCAGACGATTGGTCTGCGATACCGGATCATCCGCTATGGGCGTATCCCATTTCCGGGTATTGGCGGGATTAGCGGCCAAGCCAAACTGCACCACGAAATTCGGCACCACGCGGAAAAAGCGTGCGCCATCGAAATAACCGGATTTCACCAGCGCATAGAAATGGTCGGCGCCCAGGGGGGCCCAGTCCCGATGCACTTCAACCTCGAATGGACCCTTGCTCGTGTCGAAGCGGACCTTGAATGTTGCGGGCGGCTGGCTGAGAGCTGGTTTAGGCGGCTCCGCCGGCTGAACTGTGGTTGCGGGAGCCTTTTCTTCAGCCGTCTTGGGCTGCTCACTCGGCTTGGAACAGCCGTTCAGGAGCAGTGTCAGCAAGACAGCGGCACAGATGGTACTGGACTGCAATTGGCGATAGGTCATAGCTCAGGCAGCTATTCTACCAAGTGTCAGCCTACTCAAACCGCAGGGCCACCACCGGATCCACTTTGGTAGCTCTCCGGGCCGGTATCCAACCAGCCAGCAACGCTATCGCCGCTAACAAGAGAGCCACGACGCCGAAAGTCGCGGGATCGGTGGGCTTGACGTCGAACAAGTATTTCTCAAGCACCCGTGTGACCACCAGCGCGCCCGCCGTCCCGAGGGATACGCCCGCAATCGCCAGCGTCAAACTATTTCGAAAGACCATACCCATCACGTTGCCCGTACCAGCACCCAGCGCGATGCGTATACCTATCTCGTGCGTCCGCTCGGAGACCGAATAGGCCAGCACTCCGTAAACGCCGATGGCCGCCAGCACCAGCGCCAGGATAGCAAAGACCGTCAGCAGCCGCGCTTGGAACCGGGGCTCCGTGGTGGTCCCAGCAACGATATCCTCCATGGTGGAGATCGACTCAACAGGTTGATTCCTATCCAGACTGCGCAGCACGCCGCGCACGGCCGGTGCCATGCTTTGCGGATTCGACGCCGTGCGCACGGCGAAAGTCATATGCCCTAAGAAGAACGTCCGCGTGACTTGCAGGTAAGGCTGATAAATGGCCGGTTCCGGCTGTTCGGTCAAACCCAGCTGGCGGACGTCATCCACCACTCCCACGATGGTCAGCCAGTCTTCGGGTTTGGGATCGTCTTCCATGGAGATGCGCTTTCCAATGGGATCCTCGCCTTGCCAGAGTCGCTTCGCTACCTGTTGACTGACAATCACCACGCCGGGAGCTGTCGCGTTATCGCGATCCGTAAAATCACGTCCGCTCAGCATACGAATTCCGATCGTTCGGAGATAACCGGGACTCACGGCGGGTTTGACTACGTTGTAATTCGAGTGGCGGCCGCCATCGAGTCGGAAATCCCCTTTGACCCACCACTGACCGAGCGGCAGCCAGTTCACCGCACCCGCCACAAGCACCCCTGGCAGGCCGGCAAGCGTCTCCAGCGTGCGCTGGTGAAACGCCCGCATCTGCGCCGCGGTCTTGTAAGTGGATTCCGGCAATTCCACTGTCATGGTCAGGACGTTCTCCGCGCGGAAGCCCGGATTCACCGCACGGATCCGCAAGAAGCTCTTGAGCATTAAACCGGCGCCCGCCAGGAGCACCAGCGCCAGCGCGATTTCCGAAACCACCAGCACACCGCGAAATCCGCCGTGCCGCCCCGTTAAGGTGCGGCCGCTCCCGCTTAAGGATTCGCGCAATCCCCGCCCGGTCGCACCTAACGCCGGCGCCAGCCCAAATACGATCCCAGTCGTCACCGAAATGGCAAGCGTGAATGCGAGCACCCAGCCATCCATCCGAATCTCCTCAAGTCGAGGAATCTTGCCCGCGGGCGCCAAAGCCAGTAGTGCGGGCACGCCTACGGTTGCCAACAGAGTTCCTGCGGCCCCGCCGGCCAACGCAACCAGGGTGCTCTCGGTCAGCAACTGCCGAATGAGCCGCCCTCGCCCGGCGCCCAGCGCGGCGCGAACTGAAATCTCCTGGCGCCGGCCCGCCGCTCGAATCAGCAACAGGTTGGCGAAATTTGCGCATGCGATCAGCAGCACAAACGCCACCGCGCCCGCGAAGATCAGCAATGAGCTTCGGATATTGCCGACCGCCGTGTCTTTGAGCGGGATAATGCGCGCCACAAAGTCACTCCTCTTCTCACCAGGCCCAAGCTGCAGCCGACTGGCAAAGGTTTCCAGTTCCGCTTGCGCCCGCTGCCGGGAGATGCCTGGCTTGAGGCGTCCGATGACCGGCCGGGTACAAGAGTTGTGAGGGTCAATCTGGACCGCCAGCGGAGTCCACATCTCGGAGTCGCCAGGGAAGCCGAACCCCGCCGGCATGACGCCGACCACCGTGTAAGCGACGCCATCGAGCGTAATGCTTTTACCCAAGATCCGGGAATCGCCGCCAAAACGGCTCTGCCAGAGTTTGTTACTCAGCACCGCCACATGGTCGCGGCCCGCTTGGTCTTCTTCGGGTAGGAACCACCTGCCGATTTCGGGATTCACGCGTAATACCGGAAAGAAGCCAGGCGTGACCATGGCTGCCGGGACGCGGACGGGGTCGCCCGCGCCAGTCAAAGTGACCGGTGTTGTGCCGGCGGTCGCCACGTGCTCGAAAACCTGGTCCTGACGGCGGAACTCGAGATAGTCCCGGTCTGCAAGGCCAGGTCCGGCCAAGAACGGATTATTGCGGGGAAGATAGGAGATCTCAAACAGTCTTTCCGGCTCGGGAAAGGGCAGCGGGCGCAGCAGGACTCCATTCACTACGGTGAAAACCGCGGTGTTCGCACCAATGCCGAGCGCCAGAGTGAGCGCCGCGACGGCGGTAAATGCGGGACTCCGCCGCAGGGTACGCAACCCGAATCGCAGATCTTGCAGGATGGCTTCGATCCAGCGCGTGCCTCTGGCATCCCGGCATTCTTCCTTCACCTGGTCGAGGCCGCCAAATTCCAGCCTCGCGCTGCGGTGCGCTTCGGCTTCCGTCATCCCGCCGCGGATCTTGTCAGCCACCTGGCGTTCCAAATGAAATCGAAGTTCGGCCTCCAGTCGATCCTCCATCTGGTCCCGTTTGAAAAGCCGCCGCCACCAGGTCATGTCACCTCTCCTTTCGAAAAGTTCACCATACCTTGCACTTCTACATATAACACTTAGATATGCAGAAGCGCAAAGTGTGACGCTTGTTTTCTCCGCCGGGCCTGCGACTGTGGTAGCTTGTGAGATGCAATGCGAATCGCCGGCCCATGGAGCACCTGTATCTTGATCACGGCCCTCTGCCTGTATGCATCAGGGCAAAGCACGCCAAGTCCGCAAAACCCGCCAGCAGCCCCAAGCAAGGGACTTGCTAGTCAACGAAGCGAAGGCATACCGCCGAGGGCGACTCCGGGCGATTATCAGGCCCAGGGGCCGGCAGGCACGTTGACGGTGGCGGCCGAGTTCCTGGGACATTCCGTCCCTACACCGCAAGGGACCTTCACCACGGAGGACTACGTAGCGGTCGAAGCGGCGTTGTTCGGGCCGCCTGAAGCGCGTCTCAAAATGTCCTTCGACGCCTTTTCGATCCGCATCAACGAGAAGAAGACGGCTCTGCCCAGTCAGCCTTTCGGGGCAATATTCAGGTCCCTCAAGGATCCCGAATGGTCGCCGCCCGATCAAGAAGATTCGAAATCGAAAACCAGTCTCAGCACCGGCGGACAGGGTAATAAGAGTGACCCGCCCGCCCCGGTTCACATGCCGCTCGAGCTACAGCGCGCCATGGAACAACACGTTCAAAAGGTCGCGTTACCCGAAGGCGATCGCGCCCTTCCCCAGGCCGGACTGATTTTCTTCCCCTACCGGGGCAAGGCCACCGGCATACATTCGATCGAGCTGACCTATGCCGGTCCGACGGGAAAGGCCACGCTGACACTGCAGCCCTAGCGGCTGCCCCGGAATACGCCTCGCGGATCCGGGACCCTTGAGAAATCACGGCGACCGCTTTACCGAGCCGCGCCCATCAGGGAGTGGTATCCGTCGGAAATCTCATCCTACGGCGCCCTGCGGTGGAACAGCGGAGAGCCATGATGGCGTTAGACCCGCGCACCGTCCAGTGCATCCCGGCGCGTTTTAAGCGCGTGCCGATCGCGACTTTGCAGCCGGCCTCGACCACGCCAGAAGAGCTCCACAAGCCTTGCTCGTGAAAGCCGGGATAATCCATCCGCGCCAGATTTTGGCCTGCCTGGATGTGGGTCATAGATGGCTTGGCGACATTGCGGAGGTGCTCCTCGACGTTGGAACCGGCCTCGCGTAGCACGCGTTGAGTGAAGAGGACTGCGGTGCAGGTGACCGAACGGGGTTCGCGGACCGGCCGGCCTGGTCGCGCGCTTCCGCGCTCCGGACCGTACACCGTTTGACTTCCAGAGTTTTAGCACTTCCGTCGGCCTGTTTACCGCTCGGCCCTGGAGTTCGCGGGCACGTAACAGGATACCGGCACCATGGGCACCCAGGCAGAGCATGGAGGGCAGAAGTCCTTGGTTGGCGCCCACCGCGCCTCTCGCGCGGGTAACCGCCGGCGATAGCGAGGTGTCCTACAAATCGAGTTGCCTGTCGCGCGGGCAAAAACCGTCTCGCAAGCGCAGCAATGATGGTGAGCCCGCTCCAGGAGGACCGTGGGCTTGGGCAGCACCACGGAAATAGTACTCCGCGGTTCGGCTGTGGATCAAATCACTTTAACGTCGTGCGCCTACGCTGTGTGACTCTCGCTTGCCATCGCCTCCAGAATTGCCTTATACTGCCTGTTTACGATGTCTTTCGCCTGGCGCAGCCCGTTTAGCTTCCGATTCCGGTTTACGCGGGATCGGTAGAGTGGCGTTGGACTGAAGGACGGCCGGTTTTCGTCGATGCCAACCCACTCGCAAGGGTGGGTTTTTTATTGTGTGGGTAAGGAGCCACCAACCATGATTATTTCGATGCGTCCACATGCTACCAGGGCCGAGATCGAGCACGTTTGCGAGCGAATCCGCGAGTTCGGCTATAAGGTTCACTCAATCGAAGGAGAGGAGCGCGTGGTCATCGGTGTGGTCGGGGTGGGCGACGTAACGGCCTGCCTGGAGTCGCTCGAGGCGACCCGCGGAGTAGAGAGCGCGGTGCGCATTTCGGCGCCTTACAAGTTCGTCAGCCGGGAGTTCAAGCCGGAGCACACGGTTATGCGCATTAATGGCGTGGAGATCGGCGGCGATGAGTTCGTAGTGATCGCCGGGCCTTGTTCCGTAGAATCGGAGCGGCAAATCATGGAGACCGCCGAAGGGGTGGCGGCGGCTGGGGCACGCATGCTGCGCGGCGGTGCCTTTAAGCCGCGCACTTCGCCCTACGATTTCCAGGGGATGGAAGAGGAAGGCCTGAAGCTATTGCGCAAAGCCAAGCAGGCCACCGGCCTCGCCATCGTAACGGAGGTGATGAGCGACCGCGACGTGGGACTGGTGGCCGAGTACGCCGATGTCATGCAGGTGGGCGCGCGCAATATGCAGAACTTCGCGCTGCTGAAATCGCTGGGCTCCTGTGGACGCACGGTGCTGTTGAAGCGCGGCATGAGTTCGACCATCAAGGAGCTGTTGATGTCGGCCGAGTATATCGTCGCGCACGGCAATTCCAACGTGCTGCTGTGCGAGCGCGGCATACGCACATTCGAGACGGCGACGCGCAATACCTGTGACATTTCGTCCATCCCGGTGTTGAACGAGCTGACGCATCTGCCGGTGATTCTGGATCCCAGCCACGCCGCGGGCAAGCGCAGCCTGGTGCCGGCGCTGGCGCGCGCGGGGGTGGCTGCGGGCGCGGACGGACTGCTGCTGGAGGTGCATCCGAATCCGGAGAAGGCGGTAAGCGACGGGGCGCAATCGCTTAAGCTGGGCGACTTCCACGCCTTTATGAAACAACTTCGTCCATATCTGAACTTGTGGAAGGAAGCGCGCCTCGCGGAGACCCCGGCGGCTGTGTGATACTGCTGTCGTGAACTACAAGAAACGGGCGGCGCTGCTGATCATACTGATCGCGGCGTTTTGCGGGCTGGCGATCTGGGGTGTGGCATGGTTCCGCTATCGCGGGCTCATGAAAACCGAGGAATGGCTGGCGCGCCTGCCGACCCAGGACGCGGTGGTCTTCTACATCGATTTCGCGGCGTTGCGCCAGAGCGGCATGCTGCAGATGCTGGCTGCTTCTAAAGCCGCCGAAGAGCCCGAATACAAGGTCTTCGTAATGAAGACCGCGTTCGATTATGCGCGCGATCTGGACGCGGTGCTGGCATGCTTCACGCCGCGCGGGAAGTATCTCGTGGTGAAGGGGCGCTTCGACTGGAACAGCCTGCAATCGTACGTTCGCGAGCAGGGCGGCGCGTGCCACAATGAGCTGTGCAACGTGAATGGAAGCACGCCTGAGCGCAGGATTTCGTTCTTCCCGCTGCGGCCGGATCTAATGGGACTGGCGGTCAGCCCGGGAGAATCCGCGGCCGCTGACCTGGAAGCGGTCTCCGCGCGCCGTCGTCTGCTGGAGATACCGGATGCCCCGGCTTGGATCTCTATCCCACCGACGTTGCTGAAGAGCGGCGGGGAACTGCCGGAAGGCACGCGCATGTTCGCCCACAGCATGGAGAATACGGAGGACGTCAACATCGCTTTGGCGCCCCAGGGCAACCGCTTCGAAGCGCGGCTGAACGTGCGCTGCCGATCCGCGGAGCAGGCCGCTTTGCTGGCTGAACAACTTGCCCGCATCACGTCCCTGCTGCGGGAGATGATTGCGCGCGACAAGCAGACTCCCAACCCGCGCGATCTGAGCGGTGTGCTGACGGCGGGCGCGTTCCAGCATACGGGAGTGCGTGTATCGGGATCCTGGCCGCTGGAGCGGGTTTTTCTCGAAGGACTGCTGGCTGGGTCTTAGGGCTACCGGCGCTGGCGTCCGCGAAGATATGCGGCGGGCGGTAGCACCATAACGCCAGCTAGCGTCTTGCCGAAGAACTCTCCAAAGTGCTTCACGTCTCCGGTGATTAAGTGCGTCGCGCGGCCCGCTACCGCGGCGGCGAGGATGGGCTGATCCTTCTCGGGAAGAGTACTTTGGAGGCGCGCCGCCAACGAATGCACGATCTCCAAGGCTTCGACAAGGTGCGTTAGGCGTTCGCGCTGCCCGGCAACCGTCAAATTCCTTCTGGCCTCCTCGATCGCATAGCCAGAGGAGAGCAGTCGTGCGCCTTTGAGACCCCAGATCTCCGTAAGCCCGCAATTCTCGCGATACGCAGCCGAGAAAAGCACATTGGCATCGAGGAAGAGCCGGTCCACCGAGCTTACTCAGGTCGCGGATGTGGAACGTCGTCAGGATTCAGGCCAAGCCTGCGAACTTCTTTACGCGCTTCCCGGTAATCCTCCGCATTCACAGCGTTAGACAACAGGAATTCCGCCTTGCGCTCCCTGCTGTAAATCTCAAGCGGGACCGCCATCGCGGGACGAATCAGGATGCCATCCTCACGCTCTTCCGTGATGACGATGGAACCCTCCTCGATACCGAAGCGTTTGCGCAGCTTTGCCGGCACGATTACAGACCCTCTCTTACCGACCTTGCTTGTAGAGGATGACTGCAGTTCCATTATCATAATAGTGCCCAGTTATCAGATTGCCTGAAAATCGGGCGGATGTCAAGTTAAGTGAACGACCACCCTTTGCGGAACGTCGGCGTGAGATATCGATTGGCCTCGGAGTTGTTGCTGAAACGCATATTGGCCGCGTCCCACTCGAGCTTACCGGCGACACGCAGTGAGATCGCTCCCAACAGCATCCACTCCACGAAGGGAACAGCGACATTGAAGTTCGAACAGGCCGGATCGCCGCCTTTGCAGGCGCGAATCCAATCCTGGTAATGGCCCGGCGAGCGAGTGAGCAAGGGCTGCGGGAACTGGTAATCCCTCATCTGCTCCACCGGAATGAGCCTGGTCTCCTCCCCGTATGTGCCAGTGGTGATCATGCCTTTGTCGCCGATGAACAGGCTGCCATCCGGTGTGGGCACTTCCGCCTTAGGGTCGCTTTTGGCGGCCAGGAACTTGTCGAAGTCAAACACGTCGCCAATGAACCCGGTAAACGGCGGAGGTCCCGGCCGGGCGCCCTGAACGCGCCTATGGGAAGGTCGTTCGGGCAGATCGCCCAGAAGTTCGCCTTCCGGTACGCCCGCGATCTTGGGCGTTTCCTTCAACCCGTCGTGCCAGAATACCTTGACCGGAGGCATGGAACCGCGCGCCGGAAAATCGTAGCGGATCACGGATTTCGCCGGAAACATGAAGTCGCTCGGGCTTTCCTGGTGGATGCATTCCACGCTGGTCGGGGCACCCAGTTGCAGAGCAAGATTCGGCGCGCCCAGAATGTGGCAGGCCATGTCGCCCAGCGCGCCACAGCCGAAATCGTAAAAGCCCCGCCAGTTGCCCGGCTGATAGAAGTGCCCGTCGAGCGGCGACTTGTAGTTCGGACCCCCCGAGGTGTATGGCCGTTGTTCGGCGATGCCGAGCCAGAGATCCCAATCGAGTGTGTCAGGCACCGGTTCCGAGGGAGGAATTGCGGTCAAGCCCTGAGGCCAGATAGGACGATCGGTCCAGGCATGCACTTCCGTCACAGTGCCGATTTCACCCGCCCAAATCATCTCGGCAGCTTGGCGGGTACCCTCGTTGGAATAGCCCTGATTACCCATCTGCGTGGCGACTTTGTATTTATTGGCTGCCTCCAGCAACTGCCGCGCTTCCCAGACCGTCCGAGTGAGCGGTTTCTGCACGTATACATGCTTACCGCGCTCCATGCACCACATGGCCGCGGTAGCGTGCATGAAATCGGGAATGGCGACGATGACCGCGTCGATGCTATTGGCCTGCTCGTCGAGCATCCTGCGGAAGTCTTTATACTTGGGAACCTTGGGATATTCTTTGAACTTGCGCGCGGCGCGTTCGTCGTCCACATCGCAAAGCGCCACGATGTTTTCAGCGGAACAACCGTGGATATCGCTCGCGGCCTTGCCACCCGCGCCGATCGAGGCGATATTCAGCTTCTCATTGAACGACTTGTAGCCAAGCGTCCGCAGGGAAGGCACGCTACCGAATCCACCGGTCGGAATCGCGCCTGCCAGTAGCGACCCGAAAAAGAAATGGCGTCTGGTGCAATCGAATGCCACGCTAAACCTCCTGTCAAATCCTAAACGAATGCCATCGTTTTTACGCCTGAGATGTCGAAGCGCTTACGGCAGCGCAGATTCTTGCACGCTACTTTGTCGTCGAGCAGCACCATGTAGCTCTGCGACTTCTGGAAGCGGGCGCGGTCGCGCTCGTCGCCGCCGGGCGGCAAGCGATCCTTCTTCTTGCGCAACATCCAGCGCAGATCGTAAGATTCGGCGGACTGGCAGTGAGGGCAGTGCAGCACCGCGGCCCTGGTGGTCTCCGACTCGGTGTAATAGGCGCGCTCGTCCATGTTGGTGCCGGTTAGCGGCGCTCCAATGGGATCCACGGCATGCCGTCCGGATTCCCCTTATATTCCGCGCGAGGGCGGATCAGGCGGTTGTTCTTGTATTGCTCGAGCACGTGCGCGGTCCATCCGGACATACGGCTGACGGCAAAGACCCCGGTAAACAGGTCCACTGGAATGCCGAGCGAATAGTAGGTCGAGGCCGAATAGAAATCGACGTTGGCGATCAGGCCCTTTTCCGCTTTGACCGTCTCTTCGATGGCCCGGGACATACGGAAAAGCTTTTCGTGTCCGGTGCGCTTGCCAAGCTCCTCGGACAGCACTCGGAGATGGGTGGCGCGGGGATCCTCGGTGCGATAGACGCGATGCCCGAAGCCCGGGATCTTCACCTTGCGCGCCAGTGTACTTTTCACCCGGTCGATGGCGGCTTCCTCGCCGCTCAGCTGCAGCAGGATCTTGATGACGTCCTGATTGGCACCGCCGTGCAGCGGACCCTTCAGCGCGCCGATCGCCGAGGTGATGGAGGAGTAAATATCGGAAAGTGTGGCGGCGGTGACCCGCGCGGCGAAAGTGGAGGCGTTCAATTCATGGTCCGCGTGCAGGGTCA
>Ga0302324_100009836_pt1 | contig 19915 bp, 15 predicted proteins | sample Palsa_T0_1_FD_201949 | JGI IMG/M metagenome (GOLD analysis project Ga0302324, IMG submission 201949) | Peat permafrost microbial communities from Stordalen Mire near Abisko, Sweden - Palsa_T0_1 | ecosystem: Environmental > Terrestrial > Soil > Palsa > Peat permafrost | place: Sweden: Abisko...
ACTTGTTCAATGACGGCAAGATCGACGTTGTCGTCAACTGCATCGACCATACGCCGGTTCTGCTGCGCAACGTAAATGCCGACACAAACCATTGGGTTGGGCTGGCTCTTATTGGCGGACCGAAGAGTCCCAGAGACGCAATCGGAGCAACCGTCTATCTGACATCCGGGGGTATGCGCCAACGCGGCGATGTGATGAGCGGCGGGAGTTACATGTCGTCGAATGACCAACGTCTTCATTTTGGACTGGGACAGGCAACTCAGGTAGACAAAGTGGAGATTCACTGGCCGGACGGGCAGCAGGAAACGGTCGCATTACCCGGCGTGGATCGCTACTTCGCAATTGAGGAAGACAAGGGCCTGGTGCCCAGCGTCTATGACGCCATTGCAGCGGAGCTGAATAAGAGCAAACCGGCCGGTAAGCGCGCAGCTAAATGAATCCGGAAAGTCAAATCCTCGGAGGCCAAGTCTTGTTACGAATGTTCGTTTAGAGCATCCAGGGTGGGTCCTTCGGGACATGATCTCTCTATCTGCATGCTCCACGCTCAACTTGAATCCATTGACTCATTGCGTTCGGCCCCTCTTTCGGGAACCCGGGCGGTCTTTACCCATTTTTGAATCCTCAGCAGGGCGCAATCGTTTCAACCCTTTCCCCGCATCCAAATCTTTGAGGTGAATTGGGATGCGTGAAAGAATCGCCCTGGCGCTCGCGTTGACCGGGCTCTTCGCCTGTGCAAGCGGTTGCAAGAAAGAAATCGATAAAGCGGAATTCAAATCCGCGATCAACAAGTCTTTCGCCGGCCGGCACGTGTGCGTGTGGCCCGAACCCATCAAGCTGCCTGCGGAGGCCGACCCCACCAAAGACGAGAAGACTCGCGACTACGACGCCCTCACCGATGCCAGCCTCCTCATTCGTGAGTCCGCGGAAAAGAAGCGCTTTCTCGCCGGCTCGAAAGAGGTCAATCATTACGACCTCTCTGACAAGGGACGACCCGCCTGGACTCCCGATCCCAACCAGCCCGGTTACGGCAACTTCTGCTTCGGCCACTTCAACGCCACCGCCATCGACAAGGCCACGCCCAACGACCCCTCCGACCCCACGCAGTACACCGTCACTTACCGTTACGAGGTGGAAGGCATCCCCGACTGGGCCCGCACCCCCGAATCGATGAGGGCCTTTCCCAAGATCGCTGCGGACACATCGATTCAGTCCGCTACCGTGACCCTGGTCAAGGGCACGGACGGAGGCTGGGTTGTTGGATCGCCACAGCCTGCGCAATAGACGATGGAGGATTCGATCCGGGATAACCCACAGGAATCGTACTAAATTCGCTCAAGGAATAATTCGGGCTCGCCCAGGACCTGCACTGTCGGTCGCAGCAGTGCGGGTGATGGAGATGACGCTAATGTCGTCCTCCTGTCCGAACAACTGGGCGGCGCCGGCAACCTCGGCGGCAGACTTTGCGGTCCGAAGCAGTTGATGAACCTGATCGAATCCAAACAGCTGACCGTCGTGATCCGTCGCTTCTGCTACGCCGTCCGACATGAGCATCAGCCTGTCGCCGTCCTTCAGTTGAAAATGCGTGACGGAAAACTCTGCGCTTTCGATCATGCCCAGCGGCAGAGCGCCCTCCATGGGTAATGGTTCACCGTTCAGGTAGGGCGCGATGTGGCCGGCGTTAGCGAGCGTGACTGCACCGTCGTTCGCAATATGCAGCGCCAGGCAAGTGGCTTGGGCATCGCTGCGACCCATCAGAAGCCGATTCAGAGCGCTGAGTACGGCAGTTGGATCAGGATCATATTGAGCCGCAGTGCGGATGGCCCCCACCAGCAACGCCACCAGCATCCCTGCCTTCAGCCCTTTCCCGGCTACATCGCCGGCTACGATCAGCAAGCTGCCATCGGTTTTGTGCGGGATCATCTGGAAGAAGTCCCCGCCCACTTCGCGTGCGGGCCTGTACTCGCTCTCCACCACAAGCCCCCGGAGTGCCAAACGCGATTCCGGGAGGATGACCTGCTGCACCTCCTGGGCCTGCACCAACTCATTGTGCATGCGGAACGACTCCATACCGGTGCCTCGGAGGTAAATGATGAGGAAAACGTAAGAGAAGATGAGTACGAACATGATCCCGAATGCTGCGAAATCGATTCCTTTGTCCGAGGGAACCGGCTGCAGATGGAAGGCGCCGGTGATCCCGGCTGCGATGCCGGTGTTGACGGCGGGAAGCAAGAACTGGAGCACAATCAAGGGCACAACGAAGGCCTTCGAAAGACGAGCAAGAACGACGACCCAAAGCACTGCGTTCAGACCGCTGATGGCACCGATCACCAGAGCCACAGCGTACGGCATTTGTCCTTTCAGATAGACCAGGTCGACGATAAATCCAACCACAGAGAATAAAAAGAAGACGCCGATCAACTGCGACCACAGACGCTTGAGAGGGGCAACCCGTAAGTGCTCTGGGTGGACTAGTTCTTTCAGGAACCGAAGCTTGCTTTTCGCTGCCATCGCTACTCACTCCTTCGGCATCGATCGGTCTACGTCCCGGATAATCGGCGTCCCGGCTTGAAGCGACTATACCGAATGTGCCGTGTCCCGGCGCCCACAGCGTGTCCGCCGTGACACGCTCCGCCTGATCCAGGCATCCGACAAATCCTTTCGAATCAACCGTCTTTGATTGGCTCTGCGCTTGCACTTTGTCTGGGCGCAGGCAATTGGGAGGACGCGATGACAGGCTTGATTCTCAGCAGACTGGCGATGGTGGCGGTGGTTCTGGCGGTGCAGGCGATGGCGCAGAATGCAGCCGTTTCCGCGACGACCCGGGGCCCCCGGCGACAGGTCTTCATCGCTGGGGTGGTGAAACGGACGATCGTGGTGAGCCTTGAGGACCGCAAGCTGGCGCTGCTCGAAGACGGGCAAGTGAAGAAGGTCTACACCGTCGCAGTGGGCAAGCCTTCTACGCCAAGTCCGACGGGGACCTTCGTGATCGAGCGGCGCGTGATGAACCCGACGTACTCCCACAACGGCAAAGTCGTGCCGCCGGGGCCGGGCAATCCCGTGGGCACGCGCTGGATGGGGCTCAGCCTTCATGGCTACGGAATCCATGGAACGAATGAGCCGCGGTCGATCGGCAAACCTTCGTCGCACGGATGCATTCGCCTGGCAAGGCCGGATCTCGAAGAACTGTATGCGCAGGTGGCTGTGGGCGACACCGTGGTGCTGGTTGGACAGAGCAATGAGCATACGGCTGCGCTGTTTGGTAATGGAAGGCCGCTTGTTCCCGCGGCAGCCCAGCCGGTGTTGATTGCGCAGAATGCCTCGGCAGCGACTCCAACTTTGGCAGCGAGTGCGACGGGTACAACGGCGACGATGGCAGTGGTCGAGGCGTTGAGCGGATCAGCCGCAGGGACGCGGTAACGGAGGTAGGACGATGCAGTGGTTGATGGAGACATGGGGTGGGATGGGCGTGGTTCTGCTGCCGGTGGCTGCGGCGCTGCTGCTTGAGGAGTTGACGTTTGGTGGGTTGGTCCGGTTGATGCTGGCTCCGCGGCCGGGAACCAGGAAACACAAAGAGCCCACATACCGAAAGGGAGGCGCGCGATGCTCGCATTGAAGATGTTGCTGACGGTTGCGGGAATGCTGTTGCTGACTACCGCATTTGGGTTACCGCTTTATGCGCTTTGGCTGCGTATCCAAAATGCGCGGAGCATGGCGAAGGGAGAGGAATCGGTTGTACAACCTGAGAAGATTTCGTGGCGCGGTCCTGTGGGATTGGCGATTGTGGCATGCCTGCCTATGTTGCTCGCGGGCAGCATTGTGGTGGTGCCGAGCGGCATGGGCGGCGTGCGCATCAGTCAGATTGAAGGAACGCTGCCGGGGACGTTGTATCCAGGGGTACATTTCATTACGCCGCTCGTGGATTCGGTGCAGATCTTCGATCTGCGCGATCACATTTTTACTGCGGGCATGGGGACGGAAAACGCGAAGGGCGTGGCGACGAAAACTGCTCTCGATGTTCAATCGCGCGAAGGCCTGAATATTGGCCTGGGCGTGACGGTGCGCTACAAGCTTGATCCCAACAAGCTGGCGAGCGCACAGGTGCATTTGCCGCAGCCTGCCGACAAAGAGATTGTGCCGCCGGTAGTGGCGAGTGCTTGGCGTGAGCTTACGCCGGAATATACGGTGCGCGAAATTTTCTCGACCAAGCGGGAAGAAGTGCGGGCAAAAGCTGCGAGTGTGATTTCACGCAAACTGGGGAGCGATGGCATCGTGGTGGAAGAGGTGATGCTTTCCGATGTTCAACTGCCGGAGGAATACGCGAAGGGGCTGGAAGGTCTTCTGTTGAAGGAGCAGCAGGACGATCAGATGAGCGTGGACACCGATATCCAGCAGAAGCAGGTGCGCATCGCCGAATTGCAAGCGGAGGCCGAGGCGGCGCAAAAGGTAAAGGCAGCCGAGGGTGATGCCAAGTCGAAGGTTGTGGAAGCAAAAGGCGAGGCGGATGCAATGCAGTACACGCTGCCTCTGAAGCAGAAGCAGATTGAGCAAAGCAAGCTCGAGGCAGAAGCGCGCAAGGAGGCGACGATTCAAAACGCGCAGGCCGATGCTGAGGCCAAGGTGATCGACAGCAAAGCGGAGTTGCAACGGCGCAACCTGCTGGCGGATGCTGAAGCAAGCCGGATCAAGCTGATTGCCGCGGCCAATGCGGAGCGCATGACGAGCGAGGCCGAGTTGCTGAACAAATCGCCGCTGCTCATCAACAAGATTGTGGCGGAGCGGTTGTCGGACAAGATTCAGGTGGTGATGGTGCCTTCGGATGGAAAGTTCTTCTTCGCCAACGACGTTTTTAAGAACATGGCGAACGCGCCGGTTGTGAAGCAGGAGATGGACAACGAATCGGAGCCTGACACGAAGAGCGGCGGGCACTGAGAGGCGCGCGGGGCGAGCGCCGCAGTTTCTCGCCCCTCATTCTTTCGGGGACTGAACGCCTGAAGATAAGAGAGGAACAGCTGAATGCGCAGGATCATTCCATCTTTAATTTGGTTTTCCGCTCTTGCCGGCGGATCTGGCTATGCTGCGAAGGCGACAGCGGCAGCGGACGTCCCATACGATTCCTGTGCGGTCCTGCCTGCGACCGAGGCTGGAGCCACCGGCAACAACGTTGTCTATCTGAACCGAAAGTATGGATTCTCGTTTTCCTTGCCGTCGAGCTGGAAAGGATTTCGTGTGCTGGCCTGCCAATGGAGCGGAGCCAACGCAGCACGTCATGGTCAGGAAGAAACTGGCCCTCTGCTCGTGATTCGACATCCCCTCGACACCGAGGAAGATCCTCGCATGGACATCCCAATCATGATCTATAGGAAGAGACAGTGGGGCAAGGACGGCACGAATCTGATCGTCAGCGCGGCGGGAGTTGGGCCGTCGGAACTCGGACGGAATCGTGAGTATGTTTTTGTGTTGCCTCCGCGATTCGCGGACGTCGACGTGGAGGGTGCTCAGGAAGTCCTCGACATCGTGACCCGACACCCGCTTCGTGCAGTGCGCATCTCGCATGAACCGGAACCCTGAAGTCAAGGTCCAGCTACCGGCACCGAACGATATAATCCGCGCAAACGAGAAAAGCGCAGAAACGATGAAGGCAATGAAGCTGATCCGATGGGCGGCGATGGGGTTGAGTGTGCTGTTGGCGGTGAGCAGCAGCGCGGCGGCGACCAGCCCATGGGAACAGCCGGCTGCAGCGCTGGCCGAGCAGATCGCCGGGATTCTGGGGCCGGGTCAAGCGCATTTGTCGATTCGCAATGTGTCCAGGATTTCGAGTGAGGATGTGCCTGCGATTCGCAAACTGCTGGAACAGGATTTGAAAATGCACGGCGTGACTGTTTCGGACGATGAGAGTGCCAACTCGATCCGTGTGACGTTGAGCGAGAATGCGCGCGCACGGCTCTGGGTCGCCGAAGTCGTCGAAGGAAGTGTGACGCAAGTGGCCATGGTGCAGTTGAGCCCAGACGGGGAACAACGAGCACAGGCTGTCGGTGGATTGACTCTTCGAACGGAGAGGGTTCTGACCTCGCGTGAGCCTGTGCTCGCGGCGTTGGAGACAGCGAATGGACTCGTTGTCCTGGAAACAGAGCAAATCGTTTTCGAGACGCGCGGTCCCGATGGGTGGCACGAGCAGAGCCGCGTGAGCATTGGGCAAAGGCGTCCTCTGCCGCGCGATCCAAAGGGCGTTTTGATTCCTGACGGCGGCGCACAATTTGAAGCATGGCTTGCCGGAACGCAATGCAGAGGCTCGTATGATCCTGCGCCATCGCAGGGCCAATGGATGGTGAGCTGCTACGCGAGCGACGATCCGTGGCCGTTGACCCAATCCGATCAGACTGCGGTTCCTGTGAAAGCCTTCTTCAATGGTGCACGGAACTACTTCACCGGTGTGATCACGCCCAGCGTTGGCGCAGATCCGCCGCCATTTTACTCGACTGCATGGATTCCCCGCGCCTCGGGCGGAACAGCTCTGGTTGTCGGAGGGATTGATGGCAAGGTACTGACGATCGAAAACGGAGTTTTGAAACCGATTGCGGGAACGCGCGACTGGGGCAGCGATTTCGCTGCGATTCACTCGGGATGCGGGACTGGTACGCAGATCGTTGCATCGAGCTCGGGAGAGGCAGCTGTCGACAGTCTGCTTGCCTACGAATTTCCGGCGCTCGAAGCCATTCCGGTCAGTGCGCCTCTCGATGTGCGCGGAACGGTAGTGGCGCTTTGGCCAGCGCCCGATGGCAAGACTGTGCTTGCGGCGACGCGCGGCGCGGAAAACCAATACGAGGTGGACCGTGTATCGGCGCTTTGCAATTAGCTGCTTTGTCGCGTTGCTCACGCTGCCGACGGCTGCGCGCACTCGACCTCATTATGGCGGCACGCTGCGTGTGGAGATCGAGGGCGATCCGTGGCAGCCCCCCAATGGCATTGCACGGCGGCTTGTCTTCGATGGTCTGACCACACTGGACACGACCGGCGCGGTGCAGTCCGCTCTTGCTTCGGGCTGGGAATCGGACAATGCGAATCATCGCTGGCAGTTTCGGTTGCGCCCTGGCGTGTACTTTCACGATGGCTCGCCGCTGACGTCGACGGCCGTGGTCCAATCGCTGAATCTTGACTGCCCGGCAAACTGCCCCTGGGCCACTGTTCATGCAGTTGGATCGACGGTGGTATTTACCGGCGATTCACCGATGCCGAACCTACCCGCGCTTTTGGCTGGAGATGAATTTCTCATCGCGCTTACCGCGACAGCGGATGGCAAGACGCCGAGTGGGAACATCGGCACGGGGCCGTTCCAAGTCACCAGCTTCAACAACGGCTTGCTGGCACTGGGGGCTAACGAAACCTGCTGGCAGGGGCGACCGCTTGCCGATGCGATTGAAATTCGTGTGCACCCGGCAGTGCACGACCAATGGCTCGATTTGAGCGTCGGTCGAGCCGACGTAGTAGAAGTTCCGGTGGAGATGGTGCGGCAGGCGCAGCAGCAGAGGCTTACGGTTCTTGTTTCCCAACCGGCATTTCTGCTTGCGTTGGAGGTGACCGACAGCGGCGCGCTGGTCAATCCCATGTTGCGCGCGGCCATCGCAGCGTCGATTGATCGCAGCGCGCTTGCCAACGTGATCTTTCAAAAGCAGGGCGAGGCGACTGCGAGCTTGCTGCCGCGATCGCTGACGGGGTTCGCCTTTCTGTTTCCGGTGGATCGCGACCTGAACAAAGCGCACGAACTGCGCGGAGGACTGAACGCTCCAACTCTCACGCTGAGTGTGGATGGAGATGGGGCGCTGCGGCTGGCCGCGCAGCGGATCGCGCTGAACCTGAAAGAGGCGGGGTTCAACGCGCAGGAGGTCGACGCCGGCGGTGCACAGCGCGCCGATCTGATGCTGCGAACGATACCGCTCGAAGGTGGGGAGGCTGCTGCTGTATTGGAATCTGTGTCGCGGAGCGTGGGTGCGCCTGCAATTCCTCCGGACTCCAGCCCTACATCCCTCTATAGAGCGGAGCGGGATTTTCTCGATCGCCACACCTTAATTCCGCTGGTCGATCTTCCTCGCGCTTACGCGTCAGGCGCGCGGGTTCGCGATCTCGCACTGGATGCGCATGGCTTGCCTGACCTGGCATCGGCCTCGCTAGAGGACGCACCATGAGCCTACGGCAGAGACTGCTCCTGCTGTTTTCTCTCACCGTGGCAGCGGCAGTGGCAGCAGTGGCGTGGACGGTGCTGGTGCGAATCCGCCACGTTTTTGAACAGCGCGATCAGGAGGAGACTGCGCTGTTTGTGAGCCAGTTTCAGCGGGAGTTCCAGCATCGTTCGGCGGAGGTAGCGGCTGCCGTCGATCATTTGGCGGTGAGTGAGCGTGCGCGCGGAATGGCATTTGAGATTGTCCAATCTGGCGATGCATCGCCCTATTTGACCGAGGCACAGACCATGGCGCAAGACGCGCAACTGGACTTTCTCGAGATTGTGGGCGCTGACGGAGACGTTGTGAGCTCGGCACAGTGGCCGGCGCGCTTTGGCTACCCGGAACTCGCTGTAACCGGAGCAGGCGAAGCAGCATTTCTGAAGCGGGAAGAGCTTCCCGACGGCAACAGTGCTCTTGGCCTATTTGCCGTGCGCCCGATAGGCGGCGCGGAACTTGCGTTGCACCTGGTGGGAGGCAAGCGCCTGGACCAAAGCTTCCTCGCCGATTTGCCGGGGGCGCCGGGGATGCAAGTGGGCTTGTACAACGAACGGGAATCGAGCACGGATTCGCGCACCGGTTCCGGCGCGGCTCCTTCGGCGACATTCGATCCGAAGCAACTGGTGGGGACAAACGGCGATGTGCCGAGTGCCGATCGATACCAAGCCCTTATCGAATCTGCGCTGAAAACGGGACAGCAGGTGACCGGCATTGTGTATTTAACTGCGCGGCGCGAGGATAGCGTGAGCGCGACCGCGATTCCGTTGAAGAATGTAACTGGTCGAGTGCTGGCAGTGCTGATCGTGGCTCTTTCGCGCGAAGGCATGGTGGAAGCCCAGCAGCATATACGGACTATCGCGTATGGAGTCGCGTCGGGTGGGATTCTGCTGACCATTGCATGCAGCTTGTGGATTGCGGCGCGGGTGTCGCGGCCGATTGAACAGTTGGCGCATGCAGCGGAAGAAGTGGCGAGCGGCAACTGGGATGTGCGCGTGCCGGAGCGGGGACATGACGAAGTGAGCGTGTTGGCGCGCAGCTTTAATCACATGACGGAGCAGCTTGCGAACCAGAGAGAGCAACTGGTGCAGAGCGAGCGTGTGGCGGCGTGGCGTGAACTGGCACGGCGGTTGGCGCACGAACTCAAGAATCCGCTCTTTCCGTTGCAACTGACGGTCGAGAACCTGGTGCGGGCGCGTGCATTGTCGGTCGAGGAATTCGACGAGGTCTTTCGCGAAAGTACTGCGACACTGGGCATGGAGATCGCGAACCTGAAAGCGATCATCGGACGCTTTAGCGACTTCAGCAAAATGCCGAAGCCGGAGCTGGAGCGCATCGATGCGAAGGATGTGGTTGAGCGGGTGCGATCGCTGTATGAAGGTGCTGCAAACCGCGAAGCGAAGATTGAGTTCGCGACGGAGATTGCTGGAGAGCCGATGGCGATGATGGTCGATCCTGAGCTGTTACATCGTGCGCTATCGAATTTGGTGCTGAACGCGATGGACGCGATGCCCAACGGCGGCAAGCTGACCATCTCGGCCCGGCCACGGGGAGCGAACATCGAAATCAAAGTGGCGGACATGGGCGAGGGGTTGACGCAGGAGGAATGCGAGCGGCTGTTTACGCCGTATTACACGACCAAGCTGCACGGGACCGGATTGGGATTGGCGATTGTGCAATCTGTCGTGGCCGATCATGGCGGCACGATTGCGGTGGAAAGCCGCGAGGGCGGTGGTGCAACGTTTATCATTACGCTGCCGAGAATCACCGCATGACAGTGAAGGCCAAGATTCTGATCGTCGACGATGAGGCGAACACGCTGGCATCGCTGTCGCGCGCCTTTCGACTTGCGGGGCACGAAGCCGTGGTGTGCGACAACGCGGAACGTGCCCTGGAACTGGCGAAAGTGCAGCCGTTCGATCTGATTCTGAGCGATGTGGTGATGCCGCGCCGCGACGGTCTTATGCTGCTCGAAGATTTGAAAACGGCGGGCGTTGCCGCGCCCGTGGTGATGATGAGCGGGCAGGCGCACATCGAGATGGCGGTGCGCGCAACGCGGCTCGGCGCCCTGGATTTTCTGGAGAAACCGCTTTCGACAGACAAGCTGCTGGTGACGGTTGAGAACGCGCTGAAACTGACGCGCTTAGAAATCGAGAATCGCGACCTGCGCTCGCGCGTTGGCAAGCACACGCTGGTGTGGAGCGGCGAAACGATGCGGCGCGTGATGACTCAGATTGAGCGCGTGGCGGCCAGCGAGACGCGCATTTGTATTTACGGAGAGACCGGCACGGGCAAGGAATTGGTGGCGCGCACGCTGCATGAAAAGGGCCATAGGGCTGCGGGACCATTTGTCACGCTGAACTGTGCGGCAGTTCCCGCAGAGCTGATTGAGAGCGAGCTTTTTGGGCACGAGAAGGGCTCGTTCACCGGCGCGGCGCAACGGCACGCAGGCAAATTTGAGCAGGCGCATCGGGGCACATTGCTTCTGGATGAGATTGGAGACATGCCGACGGCGATGCAGGCGAAGCTGCTGCGCGTGCTCGAAGAAGGCGAAGTGGAGCGCATTGGCGCGGAGAAGCCCACGGCGGTGGATGTGCGCGTGGTGGTGGCGACGCATCGCAATCTGGAACAACTCGTCGAGTCGGGTGGGTTTCGGCGGGATCTTTATCATCGAGTGGTGGTTTTCCCAGTCGAGTTGCCGCCGCTGCGCAAGCGCTGCGAGGATCTGCCTGCGCTGGTCGAACATTTTGCGCACCAGGTGAGCGCACAAAACGGTTGGAAGCAGGTTCCTTTCGCAGCATCCGCAATTGAAGCGCTGAAGGAATATGCGTGGCCGGGTAATATCCGCGAACTGCGCAATGTGGTGGAGAGGCTGCTGTTGCTGGTGGTGGATGCGGAAGTGGATGCGAAGGCCGTGCAGATGGCATTGCCCACGTCGCGCGCGTCGGTTAAAGGTGCGGAGCAAGACCGGGAGAAGACGGGCACGCTGGCGGAGCGCGTGTTGGAATTCGAACGAGCGGAAGTGTTGGCGGAGCTCGAACGCAGTGGAAAACACGTTACACCGGCAGCGAAGGCACTCGGCCTCGAGCGGAGCCATCTCTACAAAAAGTGTCAGCAACTTGGGATTGACCTGCAGAGTCTGCGTTCGTCGGAGTGATGCAGGCACACGTGACGTAGCGGCGTCGGATCGCAAATCCACAATCGGTTGTGAGTGAGATAGAGGGCGGGGAATGCATTGAGCGATGCGATGGAGCACGAGCCGGCGCGATTGCCGAGACGTAGCTGGACCATCGCGTGGTTGCTAGGTCTCGGCGTGCTGGTCAACTACTTCGACCGCGTGAATCTTTCGGTTTCGCACGAGTCGCTCATCGCCGCGTTCGGAATTTCGAACATTGCATTCGGCTATCTTTCCAGCGCGTACAACTGGACGTATGCGCTTTGCCAATTGCCGGTGGGGGTGCTGCTCGACAAGTTCGGCGTGCGGCGCGTGGGGCGGATCAGCACGCTGATCTGGAGCCTGGCATCGTTCTGCGCGTCGGTGGCGCCAGGGATCCCGAGTTTGTTCGCGGCGCGGTTCCTGCTGGGCGTGGGAGAGGCACCGACGTTTCCTGCGAATGCCAAGGCGATCGGCCTTTGGTTTCCGGCCACGAAGCGGGGCTTCGCCACCGCGATCTTCGATTCAGCTGCCAAGTTCTCTTCGGTGCTCGGAGTTCCTCTGCTGGGAATTATTCTGCTGAAGATTGGATGGCGCTGGAGCTTTGCCCTGACGGGCTTGATCAGTCTGGGCTACTTTCTGCTGTTCTGGAAGGTCTATCGCGATCCCGAAGAGGATTCGTCTTTGAGTGCAGCGGATCGGCTCGCGATTGCTGCAGCGACGCAGAGAGCCGATGTGCACAATGCTGCGACCGGCGAGCCGAAATCCTTGAGCTATCTGCTGGGGCAGCGCAAAGTGCTGGGGCTAGCCATCGGATTCGGCTCCTACAACTACGTGTTTTATCTTTTGCTCGCATGGTTGCCGAGCTATCTCACTCTGGCATTGCATATCGACGCGTATCACTCGTTTCTCTACACGAGCCTTCCGTGGCTGGTGGCGACGTTCGGCGACCTGGCGGTGGGTGGCTGGCTGGTTGATTCGCTCATTCGGCGTGGCTACGATGCGAGCCGCGTGCGGCAGGCTGTTTTGATTGGCGGGACTACATTCGGGCTCGGCATACTGGGCGCAGCCCATGCGCACAATGCGACGCAGGCTTTGATCTGGATCAGCATCTCGATCGGCGGGCTTTCGGCAGCGGCGCCGGTTGGCTGGTCGGTGCCTGCGCTGATTGCGAGCCGGAACAATGTAGGACGCGTGGGCGGCATCATGAATTTCTCGAATCAGATTTCGGGGATTGCGGCGTCGACGATCACCGGATACCTGTTTGCGGCGAACCAGGTGGCGTGGGTCTTTGGGATCGCCGGGATTTATCTAGCTGTAGGCATCGGCGCGTATATCTTTTTGCTGGGAAGGATTCAGCCGGAGACGCAGACGAGCGCAGCGGTCGCCGTTTCGTGACCTGTGTGTTTGCCGCGAGCGGATGCGTACAATGAGGGGGAACGTTCGACGGAGCAAAGCAACGATTCCTGTTGTGCAGCAGAGTTGGAGATTCGATGAAGGCGCTGGTTCTTTCCGCGTATAAGCATCTCGAGATGGAAGATGTTCCGGTACCGCAGCCGGTCGAAGACGAACTGCTGATTCGCATCAAGGCGTGCGGAATTTGCGGGAGCGATGTGCATGGCTTCGATGGCAGCACGGGCCGGCGCATTCCACCGATCGTGATGGGTCATGAGGCTGCGGGAATTGTCGAGGCTGTTGGCTCTGGCGTTGCGAATTTCCGCGTCGGCGATCGTGTGACATTCGATTCGACGGTGTATTGCGGGGTGTGCTTCTATTGTCAACGCGGACAAATCAATCTTTGCGAAGAACGCGAAGTGATTGGCGTTTCGACGCCACTGTTTCGCAGGATGGGCGCGTTTGCTGAGTATGTGACGGTTCCCGCGCGCATTGCATACTCCCTGCCGGATGCGATGCCGTTTTCTCATGCGGCGCTGATCGAGGCTGTGTCGGTGGCTGTGCATGGGACTTCACTGACGCCGATTGAGCCGGGGGACACGGCTGTTGTGGTTGGTTCCGGCATGATCGGGTTGCTGACATTGCAGGCGGTGCGGCAGGCGGGTGCCGAGAGAGTATTTGTTGTCGATGTGGATGACACGCGGCTGGAGATGGCGCGGCAGCTTGGGGCGACAGAGACATTCAATTCGAAAAAGCAGGATGTTGTTGCGGAGATTCAGAAGCGCACGTCGGGGCGCGGCGCGGATGTTGCGCTGGAGTGTGTGGGTATTACCGATGCCATCGCTCTCGCCGTGGAAAGCGTGCGCAAGGGCGGAGCGGTGACGCTGGTGGGCAACGTTGCTCCGAAGATTGAACTCGCGCTGCAGTCGGTGGTTTCACGGCAGATTCGCCTGCAGGGTTCTTGTGCGTCGTGCGGCGAATATCCCGAGTGCATCGCAATGATGGCGAGCGGGAAGATTCGCGTAGAGCCACTGGTTTCCGCAGTCGCGCCGCTTGCGGAAGGAGCCTCGTGGTTTCAACGGCTCTATGATCGAGAGCCGGGGCTGCTGAAGGTTGTGTTGCAACCGTAAGGATCGAATTCATGGGCGATTCGTTGTTTGATTTATCCGGGCAGGTTGCGCTGGTGACCGGGACAAGCCGCGGCTTGGGACAGTATTTTGCACGGGCGCTTGCGAAGGCCGGCGCGGACCTTGCGATGACCAGCCGGGACAGCAACACGCTGCAGGATTTTTCGCGCGAGATTCAAGCACTAGGGCGCAAGACTTTCTCGACAGCGCTCGATGTGCGGGACCATGCGAGCATTCAGCAGGCGGTTACGGCGATTGAGGAGCATTTCGGAAAGATCGACATTCTGGTGAACAACGCGGGCTGCAATATTCGCAAGCCCGCGCTTGATGTGACCTGGGACGACTGGAACACGATTCTCGACACGAATCTTCGTGGGTCGTTTTTTGTGGCGCAGGCGGTGGCGCAAGGGATGATCGAGCGCGGCTATGGCCGGATCATCAATATCGGGTCAGTGACCAGCGTTGCGGGATTTGCGGGATTAGCGCCTTATGGCGCGAGCCGCGGAGGCATAAAGCAGCTGACGATGAGCTTGGCCGACGACTGGGGCAGGCACGGGGTGACGGTGAATTGCCTTGCGCCGGGCTGGTTCAAGACGAAACAGAACCAGGTGCTCTACGAGAATGCCGCGTGGGTGGAATACATCACGGATCGCATTCCCGCAAAGCGGCCGGGACGTCCCGACGATCTGGACGGCGCCGTTGTCTTTCTTGCATCCGAATCAAGCCGCTATGTGACTGGCCAGACGTTGCTGGTGGATGGAGGCGTTTCGACCGGAGCTACGAAGGCGACAGTCTAGGTCATCAAGCCACAAAGGGCAACACCTAGCCACAAAGACCAACCACTGGGGATGGCCCGTTCGCACAACCTATCCTGGTTTTGAACCCGAGCCGGAGCCCGATCCAGAACCACTCCCGGAACCAGATCCGCTTCCAGAAGCTGGTTTCTTTTTCTTGCCTTCCTTGCTCGAGGATCCTCCGCCGCTTCCGCTGTCGGACGAGTCGGTGGATTTGGTCATGCCGGATTGCGAGTTCAACGCGCTGACCGCGACATGCATCGTGGCATAGGTTACGCCCGGAATGGCGGTTTCTGCGCGCTTGGATACGGGAAGGTTTTTATCGGCATCTTTCCGCACAAGGTAACCTTGCGCCAGGTCCAGATTCGGCAACTGGCTGGCGAGCTCGTCGGTGTGCTTCTGCGGGACCATCACGTAGTCACCGGAGATGAGACCGATATAGGTGGATTCATGCTCCGGATTGGCCATGGCCTGCTGCGTGGCGATGGCATTCACAAGGTTGCCGTTCATGATGAAGCGGGTGCGATCTTCCCAGTACGCAAACGCTTCGCTGAATGCATTGAGCGCGGGTGTGCTGATGGCAGGCAGAGTGACCATGGGCGCAACGACTTTGAGGCCGGTCATCATGACCTTGAGAACTTTCAGAAAGCCCGAGTCATTGGGTGCGCGCGAGATGTTGACGGCCATTTTGCCTGTGCCACTCGTGAGAAGGATGTGGCTGGTGGACGAAGTCGCCTGGTCGGACTTGAATCCGAGCTGATCTAGGCTGGGAATCTTTCCCGCGTTATTGGGCGCGATCGATGCAATTGCCGTCCATGCCAACGGCGCAAACAGATTCATCAACGGACTGGTTTGCGTGGCATCGACGCGCAGCTGCGAAGCCTTTTCCGATTGGTCGCCGGAGCCGGGGCGGAATTGCGACAGCATGATGCTGACCGCGACATCGCCGTCATGGTCGAGCAACTCATCTTTTGAGATGTCGGTTGCGTAGCGCAATTTTGCATCATCCGGCTTGTAATGCAGATATTGCGTTTGCAGGGTGGGGTCAGGCAGACCACCGGTGGCGCCGCGACCTGCGGTGCCATAGCTCGCACTGTGCGGATTGACTTCGTCGTAAAATCCGCTCCAGAAATCGAAGGAATCGTGGGGAGTGTCGGCAGTATCCGGACCCGCGTTTGGGGCTGCGCCGGATTGCTGCGAGAGTGCTTCGGCGGCTTCCGGTGGCAAAAGGGATGAAAGCAGGCCGATGGCAAGGCCATTGCCGACAAAGCGGCGTCGGGAGACTGACATGTTCGCTTAACCTCGCTTCTTGCAGTTATGGGTGAAAGCGATTGGGGAATAACTATGTGCGAATAGCGCGGAAGTGGAAACAGCATACCCCCAAACGGACGATTGCGCCAGAGCGTTGATGGGCGCGCATACTGAATCATCAGTCGTGAACCGAAATTGTGTATCGCCGGCGGTCATGGTGTTGGCGCAGGAACGCTCTCGAGGCCGTTGATACTAACGGCCCAGTTGGTCGGGACTTCCTGCAGGTCGAGGCCGCGCGTGCCGCTGCTGGCGCTTGAAAGCAGCCGCTCGAGGGGCGATTGCGGTTGACCGATGCCGCGGGTGGCAACGCCCTTGAAGTTCAGGCTGTAGGGGTCCGACAACGGCTCGCTGGTGCTCACAAGCAGGATGGTGTCGAGGCCGAAGGGCGCGCCGACTTTGAGCGTTGGGCCGCCGGGAAGCACGATCTGGCGCTGATCGTTGGCATCGTTGGGAAAGCGATTCTCAGAGTAATTGAGAGGATACAGAAGACTGCCTTGGCCGTGGCAGTCGATGTCGAGGATGTAGACCCAGCGTTTTTGCAGCACGCGCGAAGTCGAGGTGAGGACCAGCTTCAACTGGTCGCCTTGCTTTACGGACTGGCCTTCGGCGAGAAGGGACTGATCGGACACGCGCATGAAGCCGAGGTGATAGTAGTCATCGCCCGATGCGCCGGGACTGGACGGAAGGCGAAGCCAGCCGGCCAGCTTGGCGAGGCGCGTGGCATAGTCGTTGAGCTTGCCGGCCGCGTCGGGCAGAGCGGATAGATCGGCGATGGGAACCCAGTCCGTGCGCACTGGATAGCTTGACGTAGAAGAGCAGCCGGGACTGTGGCGCGGCGGGTTGGCGTCGGACGGACCTTTCTCGAATTCGGCCTTGTGGTACCAGGCCCAGGCGGGACCATCGCTGGTGAGCGATCCGGCGAGGACGTAGTCGGCATTAGCGACGTCGCCGACACCCTGGACCATGCTGGCTTCTTCGTGGAGCTTGAGCTTGCCGCCGAGTTCCTGCGAAGGCGGGAGGTTGACCCAGACTTTCGCGCCTGCTGGCACGTGCTGCATAAGGGCGCTCGCTGTGAGTTTCCAACCGAGTTCGACGGCATCGGTGTCGCCGGCGCGTTGAAGAATCCAGTTGTCGCTGTTCCAAAGCAGGATGTGCGTCCAGGGCTGCTCGGCGGGGTCGGAGACCGAATCAATGCCGGAGGCGCGAATCTGGTCGATGGCTTTCTGCAGGTCGGCCTGCGCGATGGTGGAAGGCCAGATCCAGAAGTGTAACGGATCGGTGGGTGCGGGAATCCATGTCTCAAGCTCGAAGACTTGGCCGATCGCAACGCGAGCGTTAGCGGGGGTGGCGACGGATGCCTTGGCGTGCGCTAATCCATCGAGCTCCGTCACGTTGAGCGTGAGGACTTTTCTTTTGTCTTCCGCGCCAAAAGAAATAAAGGTGCTGCCGGGGCCGATGCCAGCCAGACGCCCGGTGTCGAGAATCACGCTGCCGTCATCTTCAGTTGCAATGACTGCGGCGCGCAGTTTGCCGGCTTGGAATGCCGTTCCACCGAAGAGTGGCTGCTGGCGTCGCGCACCGGCGGCGTCGAGCGAGGGAGTCTGGTCGGCGATGCCGTTGCCTTCGAGTTCAGCATTGACTTGTTGATAAACAACGGAAGCCGGCGCGTCGGCGGGAAGAACTTCGAGAGCCTTGATCAATGCGGCTGTGAAAGCGCCGTGTGCTTCGGGCACGCTCGCTGTGGTGGGCGATTCTTTTGCAGTTTGGTCCTGTTGCGCTGCGGAAACGATCAGCGCGGGATTGTCGGTGCGCTCGGCCGGCGCGGGTTTGGGCTGTGCACCGGCCTGATTCGGCGCCTCATTGATGTCGCGCGGATCGTAGGGCAGCATGCGCTCGCGGACTTTAGGGCCGAGTGGGATTCCGCGCGTGAAGGCGCCGCTGTGGCAACTGTCGAGGATGACAGTGAGCTTCACGCCTTTATCGAGGGCCGCGTTAAAGATGCGCCTCATCTCGCGATCGCGTACATCGTAGCCGCCAGTCCACGCGTCCGCGGGAACGAGGGTGCTGTCGGCGTGAATCTGTTTGCCGTTGACCATGAGGCTGAGCTTGTTGCCCTGGCTGTTGAGGCGCAGCGATCCGTGACCGGCGTAGTAAAAGACAACGGTGTCGCCGCGATGGGTCTCATCGACGAGGTATTTCTGCATGGCGGCGAGGATGCCGTCGTGCGTGGTTTGTGTGGCGGGCAGAGTGACGAAGGGAAGCTGCGAAGGGGGAAGCGAGGGATTGGTAAGGACTGCAACCACTGCGGGAGGGAAGCCGAACTTGGGGCTCACGAGGAGATCGCGCATCGCGGCGACATCGTTGAGGGCGCCGTCGAGATTCTCAAAGACGGGAAGATCGCAGCGGCCGCCGGTGCAGCCTGTGGGATGTTGCGCAGTGGTCTGCGATGGCTGATAGGTGTTGATGCCGATCAATAGAGCGCGGCGCACCTGGGCGTGCGAGCTTCTCGCAGAGATAAGAAGGAGAAGGAAAGCGCAGGAGAACAGGAGTCGAAGGCGCATCAGGGGAGGCTCCGTTAGGATGGACGGAAGTTTAAAGGCGCAGGTGGGTGGGAGAGAAGCAATTTCTGGTAACTACGGCAGAAACTCTACAGGCAAATAACGCTGAGACTCTACCGATGCGCGGCGAATTGCCTTTCCCTCTGACAAGAAAAACGGCGTGAACTCGAAGGTCCACGCCGCGAAATGACTGCAGTTGCGTTCTAGAATTCGATCCGCGCCGCGACCTGGCCGGTCCGAGCACCGCCGAAGTCCGATCCGATGCTTGCAGGAATCTGTCCGAAACTGCCCGAACTGAGATCCATCGTAGGGTCGCCAAGGTTGGTGTGGTTCAGAACGTTGGTGAACGTGCCTTCGAATCTGACCTTCAAACGTTCGGTGATGGCGAAGCTCTTGCTCAACCCACCAGACAGGTTGACAAGGCCGGGGCCTTCGACCGAGCCTACCTGGCTGTTGCCGAAACGGCCGATCGGCAGCGGGCTTGGACTCAAGGGAGTGCCCGTGGCCGGATCGAATCCCGCTCCAGTTGTGCAGTTGTTGCCCACCGTCCAGGTTGGATCGCCGGGGCAAGCAAAGGCTGCGCCGTTGGTCCAGTTCAAGCGGTTTTTGCCGGCAGGATTGGTGCTGACGCCCGCGAGCTGGTCAGGATGCTGTGCACGGTGGCCGCCATCGAAGCTGCCGGTCCCATTGCCGAACTCGCCATTCAAGCCGGAGCCTGTGCCGGACGGATCGCCTTCGCCGCTCGGGAAGTAAGGCGTTTCGTACGGACCTGTCTGCACGGTAAGGATGGAAGATAAACGCCAACCTCCAACGACAAGGTCGGCGACGCGTGGCATGCTGCCGCCCAGCAGCTTCCCACGGCCGAAGGGCAGGTCGTAGAGAGCCGTCGTGTTCCAGCGAAGACGGCGGGTTCCGTAAACGTTGCCGAAGTCCACATGACGGTCGAGGACCGATGTGGAGCGTTCGCCTCCGCCTTCGCCGGCGAAGCCGTCGCCGGTTGCAGCAGAGCCGTAAGGACCTTGATCGTCGGCCAGCGCCTTTGCCCATGTGAATTCGGAATGATATTCGAGCCCATGCTGCAGCCGATGGCTGGTCTCGAGTTGCAGCGAGTGGTAGCTCTCGTTGGCGCCGGTTGCACGTGTGTTAATGCGACCCCAGTTGGGGAAAAGACGTGAGCTGATGGGCGCGTTGAACGCGGAGACCGTAGTGGAGTAGGGCAGCGTGTTTTCATCTGGAGCCCAGACCAGTTGGTGGGTCTCCGAGCCGATGTATGAAATGCGCGCCGCGTACCCGGAACCGAAATCGTGGTCGACGCCCAGAGACCATTGTTCGGTGTAGGGGTCCTTCCAGTTGGTGCTGTTGGCAG